>OCZV010000376.1_pt1 | contig 16454 bp, 21 predicted proteins | sample 1539051 | NCBI WGS metagenome assembly OCZV01 (sample SAMEA3113581, study PRJEB22503) | soil metagenome
TCTCGTCCCGGCTATCACTCGGGTTTTTGTAGAGGTTTCGCATAGGAGCCTTTCTCTGCTGGGTAGAGCCCGCGGACAAAAGGCCCGGGAGTTGGTCGGCCCACATTGGGCATGCGCGACCGGACCCAGGCGGTTGTCGCAGCATACGAATCGGGATTGGTCGTTCCGCGCGCGCACCCGAAGTGACCGCGCTCATTGCGGATCCGGTAGTTGCGTAGCCGCCGGAATCCGAATCGATGCGCTTGATCCCATCAGGTACTGGTCAATTCTTCATCGTCTGACCGTGCAGAAATAGCGCCCAGCCCAGACAGACAAAAGCTCCCGCAGAAGTCGCGCACCGAACGAGATTCCAAGCACGCCACCAGCTCTCCCGGAAATCGGCGCGTACCTGGACGGCGTCCATCATGTTGGGGTCCCCCGCCGCCTTAATCTCGTTGTTCAATGGAACGTTGAAGGCACTAGTGATCACAATTGTCGCGATAGTCAGGACGAGGGCTGCAACGAGCCACCAAACGATCGGGCGACTTCGGTTCAGTGCGATCGCCACAACCATTACCAAAGGTCCGCCCAAGTAGCCGAATAAAACCGGCCAGTTGTATCCATAATCGAACGTGCCGAACATCCGCTCGAGTCCTTGGAATGCCTCCACAAAGGTGCGATCATCCGTCGTCTCCAAGCCAGGCATGATCGTGAATGCGTAGGTGAGGAAGAACCCGGCTAAAGTTCCGGCAAGTAGTACGGCGACAAAGAGCACTATGGTCCGAGCCTTAGACATGCTGTTCTCCGTCATTGATCTCTCCTTTTGTCAGAATCTCGATGGGGCCTCGTTTGAGGGGAACCAGCGAGCCTCTCGGTCCGATTCAGGAGCGATGAGAGTTCATCGAAGCGATGACTTACTGCACGTCGGCGGTCCGGAAGCGGCCGTCGAGGGACAGCCGTAGCGGCGGAACGCTCTCCACGTGGGGCTGCGATCTCACGTCGTCGGCCGTGGCTGCCGACGCTGGGTCGTCGAGCGTGTTGATCGCGTCCTGTGACTCGGCGCCAGGGGTCGTGAAGTTCTCGACGGTCTCGCCGCCGAGCGAGCGGGCAGCACCGTACGTGACGACGGCGACGGGGAGCCATACGAGAGCGACGAGGCGACGGTGGCGCACCGCCGAGCGGCCGAGGTTGTAGGGAATTCCATGTCGACCCGCCTCTTTCAGCAATCCTGTCTGTCATGACCTGACACTATGACGGTAACTGCCAACATGTCAAGTGATAACATGGCGACAGAATGTGTCTAGAGTTGGGGCGGTGAGCGCGACGGGACTGCGAGAACGGAACCGGGCAAGGACCCACGGGGAGATCCTCGAGGCCGCTCTCGACCTGTTCGAGACCGAGGGCTTCGACGCCACGACCATCGAGGACATCGCGGCGGCAGCGGAAGTCTCGCCGCGCACGTTCTTCCGCTACTTCGACAGCAAGGTCGATGTGGTGGTGGCGGTGAGTGGGGGGGAGGCCGGACCCGACGAGATCGAGGCGCTGATCCGCGCACGTCCGCCCCAGGAGCACCCTGCGCGGGCGCTGCTCGAGGTGATGCGGAACCAGGTGCCGCCGTCATCCGGCGACGACCCGAGGGTCCGCCAGTACCGCATCGTGATGGCCACACCCAGCCTGCGCGCGCCCTTCCTCGACCTCTTCCAAGAGCGCGAGCGTCACGTCGCCGCCGCCTTCGCGGCCCGGCTCCGGCGTGACCCCGACGACATCGTGGTGCAGATGCTCGCCGCGGCAGCGGTCGCTGCGCTGCGCCATTCGTTTACGCGTTGGGTCGCCGGGGGAGCCAAGCCGGGACAGCTGTGGCCCTCCGTCGAGGAGGCCCTAACGCTCTTGGAGCGCGAGTTCAGGTCGCCGGCTCGGGCGGAATGAAGCGCACACCGACTCGACAACCGAAATAGCTCTGGGATCTGGGGTTCCTGGGAACCGAACCGCCAAGACGGCGGTGACCACACGACTGGCCGTTGACCGGCGGACCGGCGCGGTGCTTGGTTACGGGAGGCGCGCGGAGGAACTCGTTTCGAGCCATTGTGGGAACGATCCGAGGTTTCAATCCTCGGCGTCCTCGCTCGGAAGGAAGCCGCGGGTGGTGCCCTGGAGCGCATTTAGTCGCGCTAACGGTCGACCTTCCGAAGATCTGGGTTCGCCACCTTCTGGGGCGGCTGCGCGCGATCCAGTCAATCTCTTGTGTGACCGACCGCAGGCCGCGGCAGGGGATGCGATTCGGCATCGGGGAAGAAGAACGTTAGTCCACGCAATTACGTTGGTAGGGCGTTCAGCTAGCCAGGATCTCCTCGGTGACCTCCGGCGGAAGCTTCTCTTTGACTTCGGCGCGCCGGGCTCGCCAATCGAGACTCTTGACCTGATCGGCCAAGACTACGCCCGAGACGCCGAGACCTTCGGGGATGGCAACCTCGAAGGGGTAGCCTTTCACCGCGCTCGTAATTGGGCACATGATCGCGAGCCCGACCTTTCGGTTGTAGGAGGCGGGCGAAAGCACAATCGCGGGACGTCGTGCGCGGTGCTCGACAGGCTCGGTCGTCGATCTCCGCGTGGTGCGGGGGAAGCTGGTTGCCACGCCGGTGCGAGGCAAGTACGAGCTCGAAGAGCTGCTCGCCGGCGTCTCCAAGGCAAACCTTCACGGTGAGGTCGATTCCGGCGACGCCGTGGGGCAGGAGGTCTGGTGACCGCAAGGGCCCGCATCCCGGACCGCAGCGACGTGGTCTGGATCAATCTCGATCCCAGGACCGGGCACTCCTAGGTGATAGTGGGTCCGTTCGGGTCGGGAAGATCCCAACCAGACCGCGCAAGCCGCAGAAAAAAGGGGGAGACCCGATGGCCTCCCCCTTTGATGGGATTCGGAGTTGTTAGGTAGTGCCGCCACCGGTCCCAGTGCCACCGCCGTCGTCGGTGTTGTCGCCGTCGCCGGTGTTGTTGCCACCGTTGGTGCCGTCGTTCCCGGCGGTGTTGTCGCCGTCGCCGGTGTTGTTGCCACCGTTGGTGCCGTCGTTCCCGGCGGTGTTGTCGCCGTCGCCGGTGTTGTTGCCACCGTTGGTGCCGTCGTTCCCGGCGGTGTTGTCGCCGTCGCCGGTGTTGTTGCCACCGTTGGTGCCGTCGTTCCCGCGTGTATGGTCGCCGTCGCCGGTCGGGTCGCCGTCATCATCGTCGTCGACCGCGGCGATTTCGTCGTCGGCGTCGTCCCGACGGAGCACGCCGTCATCGTCGGCGTCGTCCGCACTGATCGGTGCCACGTTCGTACTGGCGGGGTCGTCGGCAAGCGCCGCAATACCTCCGAGCGCCAAAAGAACTGCCAGTCCGAGAAGAGCGATTCTTCCTGGGCTCATCTCTTGTCTCCTTTCATCTCGCTACTCATTCCTGTCGATTCGGTTGTAACCAGCGGGTCTGAGACCTTCGTGAGCCAGCCGTGAGAGAGCTCTTATGCGCGCTCAGCGCCAGCGAGGCCGCAGACGACTGAGGACGATCCGCCTTGGCAGCGCGGCCACAAAAGGCTCAAGCCACACGCTCAGGTCGCGCGCCGTGGGTCGCGCGCGCGGGTCCCCGTGGAGACATCCGTGGATCAGCTCGGCGATGGGCTCCGGGACGCGCGCGTCAAGTTCCCGCGGGCTGAGTTTGAGCTGGGGGTGCTTGTCGTCACCCGAGCCTTTTGGGAACGGGAGCTCGGCGGCGATCGCCTCAAAGAGCGTGACCCCTAGTCCCCAGATGTCGGCGGGAGGGCCGACGCGCCCCGGGGTCGGGACGCACTGCTCGGGAGCCATGTAGGCGTCGGTGCCGGCCGCCGTATCGAGTGCGGCCGCGTCGCGCAGGCTGCGGGCGATGCTGAGGTCGATCAGGCGCGGGGGAGCCCCCATGATGATGTTCTTGGGCTTGACGTCGAGGTGCACCATCCGCCGCGCGTGCATATAGTGCAGCGCCGAGCACAGCTCGACCGCCAGCGGGATCAGCTGTTCGAGCGGTAGCGGCCCGAACTTGCGGATCAGCGTCGACAACCGCGGCCCCTCGAGGAACTCGACGCAGATGTGCGGACGCTCGCCCTTGAGCACACCCCCGAACCCGCGCGCGATTACGGGATGGTTGAGCTTCCGCAGCGCGCGCAGCTCACATGCCAGCCCCTCCAGGGCGTGCTCATCTTTGACCCGCGAGGGGCGCAGGATCTTGACGACGACGTTGTTGAGCAGTTCCTCATCGAAGGCGAGATAGGCCTCGTAGCGCCGTCCGCCCCCCAGGAGCTTGAGCGCATAGCGCCCCGGATAAATCTCTGCGCCCTCGTCGAAGCGCCATTCGTCGCTGGGCGCTTGGGCTCGGTCTCCGCGCGCCTCATTTATAAGTGCCGCGTCCATGTCGCCTCCTGATTGCCTCGGTTGTGTTACTTGGGAGTACCGAGCGGGGCTGAGGTGGACGTGAAAGCAGCGTGAGAGAGCTCTCATCACCTCGCCGGCAGGGGGGCTCTACATGAGAGGATTCTCATGTTCGGCTCATCCAGCCCACACGTCTGAAGGGTGAAATCGGGACATGAGCGGACGCAAGGCGTGGTTAGCGGTGGCCCTGGCCTTCATCCTGGGAGCAGCGGCGGTCCTGGCGGCCACCAAGCTGCTGCAGGCAACACCGCCGCCCTCTGTCGACCCGATCCGGCTCGAGTCTTCGACCGAGGGATCGGATGACGGCAAGAAGTCGGATGACGGCAAGAAGAAAAAGAAGCGCAAGGAGGGCGCGGGCGGACCTTCGGATGGCACAAAGCAGCCGTCCTCGGGGGGTGCGCCGGCGGCCCCACCCGCACCGCCGGCACCGGCGGGCGACGACGATGACGACGATGACGACGATGACGGCGGTGACGACGATGACGACGACTGATGAGGCGGCAGGAGCCCGGGAGGAGAGAGAGGTGTCGCTCCTGATCGCTGGACCAGTCCGGAAGATCGGCCGATGGTAAAGACTTCCCGCTGCCTGATTGCGCGCTACCGGCTTGAGCGCAAGATCGCGGCCGGAGGGATGGGAACGGTGTACGCGGCCGTCGACGACCGCCTCGGCCGTCGCGTGGCCGTCAAGATCCTCGCCCGCCGGCTCGCCGAAGATCCGGCGTTCATCGAACGCTTCAAGCGCGAGGCGCGCGCCGCGGCCGCGCTTTCCCATCCAAACATCGCCAGAGTCTTCGATTACGGCGAGGATGGTCCGGACCATTTCAGTGTGATGGAGCTGGTCGAGGGCGAAGATCTCGCGCGGGTGCTGCGCGACCATGGCCCCCTGACCCCCGATCGAGTGACGCGCATCGCGGCGCAGATGTGTGCGGCCCTCGATCACGCCCATGCGGCTGGCCTGGTCCACCGTGACGTCAAGCCCGCGAACGTCATCGTCGGACCCGACGACCGCGTGAAGGTCACAGATTTCGGGATCGCGCGCGCGGTGGGCGAAGCGAAGCTAACGGCGACGGGGACCGTAATGGGGACGGGCAGCCCTAGAAAACAAGGGCTTCGAGGTCGAGATACAAGGGGTCGACCCGGCCAACCTCGGGCTGGTCCTCGGCGAAGGACTGATCGCGACGACCGATCCGGCCCCTGGGGAACTTGTCGACGACGGCGACTCCATTGTCCTCTACGTCAGCACCGGCGGAGGCGACGATGACGATGATGACGACGGCGACAGCGATGACGACGATGACTGAAGACGCCGCGGAGGTCCTGGAGAAAAAGAGCAAGACGGGCCCCGCCCTCTCAAGCATCCGGGTCCGACTTCTCGCCTGGTTCGTGTTGTTCCTCGCAGTCGCAACCGCTGCATCCGTCCTTGTGGTGCGACAGATCCTGCTCTATCGCCTCGACCAACGAATCAACCAGGAGCTCGTGCAAGAAACCAAGGAACTCCGCGTCCTGGCGCGCGGAAACGATCCCGAGACCGGTGAGCCGTTTGCCGGACGGGTCCGGAAAATCTTCGAGGTATATCTCGCACGCAACATCCCCACGCGCAACGAAGCTCTAATCACATTCGTCGATGGTGAGCCGTTCCTGAGGGACCGGCGGGTCGTCCCCTACCGTCTCGACCAGGACCCCGACCTCGTCGTCCGGTGGGGCACCGCGACCGAGACGGAGCGGGGAGAGGTGATGACGCCGGCCGGGACGGTTGAGTTCCTGGTGGTTCCCGTCGCCTCAGCCCGCAGCGTGGACGGCGTATTCGTCGTGGCGATCTTCCGCGACCGTGAGGCCGCAGAAAAGACCGACCCGGCGATCGCGGGTGTGGCCGCTACCGGGCTGATCGTTGTTCTCATTGGGTCGCTCTTGGCGTGGCTGCTGGCAGAGCGCATCCTGAAACCGGTGAGGAAGATCAATGTGGCGGCTCGGTCGATTTCGGAATCCGATCTCAGCCGCAGGATCGATGTGGAAGGGCGCGACGAGATCGCCGGACTCGCCGGCACTTTCAACGACATGCTCGGTCGTCTCGAGGATGCCTTCCAGACGCAGAAGCACTTCATGGACGACATCGGTCACGAGCTCCGCACGCCGCTCACTATCGTGCGCGGGCATCTTGAAACCATCGACTCAGCGCCGAAGGAGCGGGCGAAGGTGATGGCTCTTGTGGCGGAAGAGCTGGCTCGGATGAGCCGGCTCATAGACGACCTGTCCCTCCTCGCGCGTTCGGAGCGTCCGGACTTCTTGGACCTTTCAGTCGTTGATGTCGAAAGCCTCACTGAGGACGTGCTGGCAAAGGCTGAAGCCATTGCCCCCCGGACGTGGGAACTGGCAGAGGTGGGTCGCGGCCGCATCGTCGTGGATGGCCAGCGCGTAACACAGGCCTTGCTGCAGCTCGCCCAGAATGCGGCCGCGCATACCGCGGAAGGTGATCCCATCGCGTTGGGATCCGCGATCAGAAACGGCGAGGCCCGTTTCTGGGTGCGTGACTTCGGACCGGGCGTGAGCCCCAACGATAGGGAGCGGATCTTCGAGCGTTTCGCTCGCGGCCGCGCGCAAGGCCCCAACTCCGATGGCTCGGGGCTGGGCCTCGCGATCGTGCGCGCGATCGCGCAGGCTCATCGTGGCCGCATCGAGCTCGAAAGCGTGCCTGGCAACGGCGCGACGTTCCACCTCATCTTTCCAGTCGATCAACCGGAACAGGAGCATCAAGGGTGAAGCGGATACTGGTCGTCGAGGACGAAGAAAAGATCTCGTCGTTCCTTCAAAGGGGCCTTCGGTCGAACGGCTACGCGGCGTCGGTGGCCGCTACCGGACACGACGCGCTCGCGATGGCGAGGACTGGAGAAATCGACCTCATGATTCTCGATATCGGGTTGCCGGACCTCGACGGTTTCGAGGTTCTGCAGCGATTCAGATCACTCGACCGACGCACGCCCGTGATCGTTCTGACGGCCCGCGACGCGGTTACCGACAGGGTTTCCGGGCTCGAGGGGGGTGCGGACGACTACGTCACCAAGCCCTTCAGCTTCGAGGAGCTGCTGGCTCGCATCCGGGTCCGACTCCGCAGCACTCATGCGCCGGAAGAGACCGTGTTGCAAGTCGGCAACGCGATCCTGGATCTGCGCACGAGGCGGCTGTCCGTCGACGGACGCACTGTGGAGCTCAGCGCGAGGGAGTTCTCGGTGGCCGAGCTGTTCTTTCGGAATCCCGCCCAGGTTCTCACCCGAGAACAACTCCTGAGCAACGTGTGGGGCTACGACTACGACCCAGGTTCCAATGTCGTCGACGTTTACGTCGGATACCTACGCAAGAAGCTCGGCAAGGGCCGCATCAAGACGCTCAGGGGCATGGGCTACCGGCTTGAATCGATTGAGGAGTAGCCCCGCGCAGCAGGAATGATCTCGCTCAGAACGGGGTGGGAGGCCCGGCATCCTCCCTCCCGCCCCAGCAGGTGCGTTCAGCGCGTGTCGTTGAGCGATCGATCGTTCGTGTGACGTCCGCTCCAGTCACGGGTCCGGTCGCCGCCGTCCCTGGTCCAATTCTTCGTGAGATCGCCGCGACTCCGGTCCCGGTCGCGGCTCATGCTGGTGTAACGGCTGTTGGTGCCGTCGTTGCAGTCGACTCCACTGGTGGCGCCGGTATTGCTGTCGCCGTCGTCGTCATCGTCGAGGGCGAGAACCGAACATGTCTGCCTCCTTTCCGTAGACACCTGCCGGCGGAAGGCACCCGGGGTTAAGAGAGTTCTCATGACCGCCTAATGAAGCTCTCACTCTCCGAGCACAGCATCAATGACAGCGAACGACGAGCAAGGAGGCTGAACCATGAAGGTCATCCGAGGTGCCGCAGCGATCGTTACCGGCATCACGCTGCTAATAGGTGGGTCCGGCATCGCTATGGCGGAAGAGACGCGCTGCCGGGGAACGATCGCAGCCAAGACCGTAGACAACCTAAAGGTCCCCGCCGGGAAGCGATGCGTTCTGGAGGGCACGACGGTGAAGGGCACGATCAAGGTCGGGCGCAAGGCGACGCTTATCGCCCGGGGCGTGCGGGTCGTAGGCAACGTGCAAGCCGAGAACGCTCGCAAGGTCGTGGTTCGCGGCGGATCCCGTGTCGGGGGCAGCATCCAGATAGTGCATGGCCGGACGGCTCTGGTGCGGGGCACGAAGGTGAATGCCGACATCCTGTTCGACGATCAAAGCGGAGAGGTTCGAGCGATCCGCAACAACGTGGGCGGCAACATCCAGGCATTCCAAAACACCGGAGGAGTCGTCATCAAGAACAACGTCGTCGACGGCAACCTCCAGTGCAAGGAGAACCAGCCCGCTCCGACGGGTGGAGGTAACAAGGTGGAGGGAAACAAGGAGGATCAGTGTTCGGGACTTTAGAAACGTGTTCCAAGGGGCATGGGCCCGCCGGTGAAGATCATTGCGACCCCCAAGGAATACGTGCCTGAGCAGAGCGCAGTGGCCCACCTGTATGACGTTCCTGCGTACGGCCGGGTTGTGGTCATTCAGCATCTCCCGGATGTGCCTGAGAGCGAGTGGGAAACTATACATATCGGCAGCACGGATCAGTCAGCTCCAGACGGCGCACATCTAAACTTCCGCGATGCCAAAGCGTGTTGTGATGTCGTGGAGCGGCGGTAAGGACTCCGCCATCGCCCTGCATCGGCTGTTCGAGGATCCATCCATCGAGGCCATCGGACTACTAACAACGGTTACCGAGACCTACGAACGCATCAGTATGCATGGGGTTCGTGTGGAGCTCCTGCGCCGGCAGGCAGCGTCCATCGGCCTGCCTCTGATCGAGGTGTGGATCCCCCCTGGATGCACCAACGAGATCTACGAGGCACGCATGGCCCGTGCCTATCGCGATCCCGTGATGGTCTCGGCCGACGCGGTGGCCTCCGGCGATCTCTTCCTTGAAGACGTTCGCGACTACAGGGATGAGAAGATCCGCTCGGCGGGCAAGGAGGCCCTGTTTCCCATCTGGGGCGAGCCCACCCCCGAAGTTGCCATGTCATTCATCGACTTCGGTTTTGAAGGGATCGTTACCTGCGTTGACCCGAACAAAGTGGGCCCTGAGATATGCGGGAGCAGATTCGACTTCGACCTGCTCGCTCAGCTCCCCAACGAGGTAGATCCCTGTGGCGAGAATGGGGAGTTCCATACCTTCGTCTTTGCGGGCCCCTTACTGGCCGAGCCGATCCCGGTGCGGCGCGGGGAGCTCGTGCAGCGCGATGGCTTCGTCTTCGCCGACCTCCTCCCTATGGGCATGGAGGACGTTTCGTAGGGCTCCCGCGTGCAACCTCACCACCCTCTCGTTCGTATGAGAGGTATGAGACAGCCCGAGACCGCGGACCGGGAGAACGACTTTCGCGACTACGTACGTCGGAGTCGCGGGAGCTTGCTGCGCACTGCAACTTTGCTCGCATCGGGTGATTCGCACCGAGCCGAGGACCTCGTTCAGACTGTGCTCGTTCGGATGTACGTCGCCTGGCCCCAGATTCGAGCCAGCACCCGCCATGCGTATGCGCGCAAAGCGATCGTCAATGCATATCTGGACGAGCGGCGCCGTCCGTTCTTCCGTCGAGAGCACATCACGGCGGAGATCCCGGACGTGGTTTCCGACGAGGTTCCGCGGTCCCACGCGGAATCGGAGGTGTTTCGGGCGTTGTCCGACCTGCCTCCCAGGATGCGAGCTGCCGTCATCCTTCGCCACCTGCACGACGTCAGCGTTGCCGAAACCGCACAAATCCTCGGCTGTAGCGAGGGCACCGTAAAGAGTCACCGGACAGGTCATCGCGAACACCATCGGACAGCTCGTCGCAGGTCCAGCTCGTTGCCTACAGCGGAGAGCAGCTCGACGGCTTCATCGTCGATCGTGTGCCGGAGGGCTGGTTCCTGCAGGGTTCGTCGCCCTTCGCACTGACGATTGCGCCCGAGGGCAACGACACTCATCCCGACAACTTCATCGGCAAGCTGGTAGTCATGCTGTTCTCGAAAGATGCGAAGCAAAAGCTCCCCCAGGGCGATCCCGTCGACGTTGGCGGCAACAAGGGGGTCGTCTCTCACAATGGGGATGGTGTCGCAACCCTTTCGTACGAGGACGGCGAGGGGCACTTCGTTCAGGTCCAATCTCCCGAAGTCCTGGGATGGACGAACGAGCAACTCGCTCGCTTCGCCGAGGGCGTCACGGTAACCGCCGACGCACAAAAAACCAGAGGCTAGCCACCCGACCTGCTCGCTCTGGTCTCCGGAATACGTAGTTGGGAGCGAACAGTTCGCGTTTCTACGGCTCGTCGAGGTGGTGCGCGACGTCCCACGTCCACAACTCGACGACGTTGCCGTCCGGATCGTCGACGTAAGCAGAGCGGCTCGGCTCCTTCGTTTCGAACGAAATCTCTTCGACCTCGAGTCCATGAGACCGGAGCCGCGATACGGCGGCGTCGTAGTCGCCGTCGGCCAGGTGCAGCGCGAAGTGAACGTGGAGGCCGCCGCGGCCGCCGGCCAAACCGACCTGAGGTCGCCACAGCCCAATGCGGGTCCTGTCACCGGCCATCACCCATACCGCCTCCCGGTCCTCCCAGCGGTCGACCACCGGGAGTCCGAGGATCACAGAGTAGAAGTGTTCGGCCGCGTCGAGGTCGACCACTTCGAGCACAAGTTCGCTCACTCCCGTTACCGGAATGCCGTCCCGACGCTTCGAGTTCACTCCGCTAACGGATCGGCCTCAAGGAGTAGTAGCGGCCTGGTGTTCGCCGATCACGGTCGTCACTGGAAGTTGGAACCGTTGTTCGACCCGATGCGGCAGATCTCTATGCAGCCACCGTGACAGCCCCGGCGGCAGCGTCGAAAGGATGATCTCGTCGCTCGGCTGTTCGATCAGAGCGTCGTTGATGGCCAGAACCGGGCTGGCATCACCGACCATGCCGGTGATGTCGGCGCCCATCTGTCGCATCTCCGTGACGGCGCTCTCCATGCGGCGCCGGGCGATCTCGCGGGCCTCTCCCTCCTCCCACGTCGCGTGCTCCGAGGGTGGAGTTGCCGGAACGACGAGCCTGAAGACGCATTGGCCCTCGGTTATGCGCCTTCGGACCTCACGCTTGAGTTCCGGTCCCCCTGCCGTCTGGTTGGCGACCAGCAAAATCCTGCGCGGCTCCATGACGATCACCTCCGGCTCGATTCCGGTGTGGCGCGCAGCAATTCAATTGGACGCCCCGGCAGCCGTACAGTCAAGCCGCCCCTAGCATGGCCTCGTGAGAAAGAGGCTGCTTGTCCTGCTCGCCGTGATGACGATGGCTGCCGGGTGTAGCTCGGACTCGCCCAACCCGTCGACGGCTCCGAGCCCCAACCAGAGACCCACGCCGGCGCGTGCCGAGCCGAACTGCCCCAATCAAGACGTCACCACTTCGAGTATTGGGAGCGTCCCTGCCGAGTCGCTGGCGGGTGATGTGGACGGAGACGGAGCCGACGACACAGTTTTCCTTGCAGTCGATCCCGAAGGTCCCGAGGGATGCCGCGCGTTCGTCGTCGCCGATACCGGCACGGGCCGGCTCGCAGAGGAGGTCTCCGATCCAGATATCTCCTTCGACCTTGGCCTGCCGACGCTCGAGGGCACGATGCAGATCGACGGGCGGCCCGGAGACGAAATCATCGTCCGCATCATGACCGGCGCCTCGACGTTGTTCGTGGGGCTCTTCAAAGTCCACGACGGGGAGCTCGAACGCGTCAAGGTGGCCGGTGATTCAGAGTTCGGCGACCTGTTTCCTTCCGGGGGGAGTGTGGGGCACCTCGAAGGAAGCGACTGCACCGAGGATGGAATCGTGGTAACTGTCGCATTGCCGAAGGAGAGGGGCTACGAAGTCACGCGCTCCTTCTACACTCTCGACGACGCCAGGGCGAAGCCCGGAGAGCGTGATGTCAGCTACGTGTGGCCGAGGAACCTCGACAAGTTCCCGGAGCTGGCGGGGCCGCCCTTCACACACTGCGGTGCGGAGGAATAGAGCCCCGCGCCCCAATCAGGATTTATGGTTGCGCCATGCGGAGCCAATACGATTTCAAAGCGATCGAGGATCGCTGGATGAAACAATGGGTCGACGGCAATGCCTACGGCGCGCCGGACCGTCCCACCGGAACCAAGCGCTACACCGTGACGATGTATCCGTATCCGTCCGGCGACATGCACATGGGACACGTCGAAATCTTTACGATCCACGACGCCTACGTCCGCTTCTCACGGATGCGGGGGTACCAGGTGCTCAGCCCGATCGGCTTCGACGCCTTCGGCCTGCCCGCAGAGAACGCAGCCATCAAGCGAGGGATCCACCCAAAGACGTGGACCTACAGCAACATCGATAAGCTCTATGCCTCTGCGCAGCGTCTGGGGTGCTCGTACGACTGGGCCCGCAAGATCGTGACCTGCGACCCCTCTTATTACAAATGGAACCAGTGGATCTTCCTGCGTATGTACGAGCGCGGCCTCGCATACCGCAAGGAGGCCGCCGCTTGGTGGTGCCCCAACGACAAGACCGTGCTCGCCAACGAGCAGGTCGTTGCGGGACGCTGCGAACGATGTGACGCGGTGGTCGAGAAGCGGTGGCTCACGCAGTGGTTCCTCAAGATCACCGACTACGCCGACCGGCTGCTCGACGAGATGGACATGAACGAAGGCTGGACCGAGCGCCTGAAGATGCTCCAGCGCAACTGGATCGGGCGATCGTACGGCGCCGAGGTTGACTACATAATCGAGGGCCGTCCCGTCACGGTCTTCACCACGCGTCCCGACACGCTGTGGGGAGCGACGTTCTTCGCTCTCGCGCCCGAACATCCATTGGCCGAGGAGCTCGTCGCCGGAACGGAGTACGAGCCGCAGCTCGCCGCGTTCAGAGAAGAGGTCGGCAGGCTGACCGAGATCGATCGCACCTCGACCGAGCGGCCGAAGAAGGGGATGTTCACCGGGAAGTACGCGATCAACCCGGCGAACAAAGAGGAAGTACCAATTTGGGTTGCCGACTTCGTCCTGATGGACTACGGGACCGGGGCGATCGGAGGTGTACCCGCGCACGACCAGCGCGACTTCGAGTTCGCGCGGGCATATGACATCCCGATCCGGGTGGTCATCCAGCCCGAAGGACAGACGCTCGATCCCCGGAGCATGACCGAAGCGTGGCCGCACGAGGGAGTCATGGTGAACTCGGCGCACTTCGACGGGACTCCTGCGAGCGAGAGCGTCCAGCGCGTGACCGCGTGGCTGGAGGAGCATGGCCTCGGCCGCAGCGCCGTGAACTTTCGAATCAGGGATTGGTTGGTGAGCCGGCAACGGTATTGGGGAACTCCGATTCCGATCCTGTTTTGTGACGAGTGCGGCGAGGTCCCTGTTCCGGACGTCGACCTGCCCGTTGAACTCCCCGAGGTTGTCGACTTCACGCCGACTGGCGCCGCGTCCCCTCTAGCCAACGTCGATGAGTGGGTGAATACGACTTGCCCCAAATGTTCGGGTCCGGCGCGCCGAGAGACCGACACGATGGACACATTCGTTGACTCGTCGTGGTACTTCCATCGCTACCTGGATCCTCACAACGACGAGCTGCCGTTTGATCCAGAGAAATCCAACGCGTGGATGCCGATGGACCAGTACACCGGCGGCATCGAGCATGCAGTGCTGCACCTCATCTACGCGCGCTTCTTCCAGAAGTTCCTGATGGACATGGGCATGGCCCGCGACCCCGAACCGTTCCCACACTTGCTCAACCAGGGTCTGATCACTATGGGCGGCAAACGCATGTCGAAATCGCGCGGCAACATCGTCGAGCCCGTCGAGGCGTTCGACCTCTACGGAGCGGATGCCCTGCGTCTCTACATGCTGTTCTCTGGCCCGCCGGAGGCCGACTTCGACTGGCCGGAGGAAGGCGTCGCCGCAATCGGCCGCGTCTCGTTCCCATGGCTCCAGAGGGTGTGGAGGCTCTGCGAGCAGAACCGCGACATCGTGAACGTCGGCAATCTGCACGAGGGCCCAGCCGAACAGGCTCTGCGTAAGCAGATCCATCGCACGGTCAAGATCGTGACGGAGGACTACGAGGCGTTCTCTTTCAACACCGCGCTCGCCCGCTTGATGGAGTTGGTGAATGGTGCCTATGCCTACATGGGCGCGGGCGGAGGTCATCCAAACGTCATGCGGGAGCTCATCGAGGTTCTGCTCAAGCTCCTCGCCCCGATGGCGCCGTATATCGCCGAGGAGCTGTGGCAGCGCCTGGGCCACAGCGGATCGATCCACTTCGAGTCGTGGCCCTCCTACGACGAGAGCCTTGCCACCGAGGAGGAGGCCACAATGGTTGTGCAGGTCAACGGCAAGGTGCGGGACACGATCACCGTTCCCTTCGACGTCGCGGAGGACGAGATGGTGCGGCGCGCCCTGGCTTCCGACAAGGTCCAGGCTCACTTGGGCGGTCGGGATCCCGCCAAAGTAATCACACGTCCGCCCAAGCTCGTGTCGCTGGTCGCGGCGCGCGACTAGTTACTTCGAGAGCTCCTTCGCGTCGAGCTCCGGCGTGCGCCCTGCTACGAGGTAGTTGATCCCGTAGAGCCCCGCTCCGACGAGGAGCAGGATCCCGGCGCGTGCAAAGATTTCTCCCTCCTGCTGCGTCATTAGCGCCACACAAACAAGTGCGCCCAGCACGGGCAGGATCGTGGGGGCCCGGAAGTGATCATGTTCAACCGGGTCGCGGCGCAGAACGAGCACGGAGATGTTCACGACCACGAAGACGGCCAGGAGAAGCACCACGGTCGTGTCGGCGAGCGTCTCGACCTCGCCGGTCGTCACGAGCGCAACGGCGAGGAGCGTCGTAAATGCGATCCCAACCCAGGGCGTCTTCCGCTGCCGGTGAACCCGCGAGAACACTCGGGGAACAACGCCCTGCCGGCCCATCCCATATGTCAGGCGGGAGGCCATGATCATATTGATGAGCGCGGTATTGGTGATTGCCACCAAGGCGATCAGCGAGAACAAGCGTGGCGGGATGGACAGGGGGCCGGCTTCAACGACCTCCAATAGTGGTGCGCTGGAATCGGCAAGTCTCTCGGTGGGGGCGACAAGGGACGCGGTGAAGGTCACGGCGAAGTACACCAGCGCGGTGATGACGAGGCCACCGAACAGGGCTGGGGGGAAGGCCCTGCTGGGATCCCGCGTCTCTTCGGCGACGTTGACCGAGTCCTCGAATCCGATCAGGGCGTAGAACGCAAGTGCGGCGCCGCCCATGATCGCGAAGGGAACACTCGTGCCCTCTTTGAACTCGAATGCGCGACCAGCATCGCCGTCTCCGTTGAACAGGACCGCGGCTCCGATGACGATGATCAGCAGCAGCCCACCCAGCTCGATCAAGGTCAGTCCGAGGTTCACCTTGATCGACTCGGATATACCGCGGAAGTTGATCGCGGCAAGCAGTCCGACAAAGAGGAGCGCTACCAGGACGACGGGCAACTCCACGAACGTCGAGAGGTAGTCGCCTCCGAACGCACGAGCTGCAGCGGAGGCCGATGCGATACCCGATGCCATCACCGCGAACGCGACCATGAACGTGAAGAACGGGTGTTTGAAGGCTTTGTGGGTGTAGAGGGCGGCGCCAGCGGCGTGGGGATATTTGGTAACCAACTCCGCATAGGCGAATGCCGTTATGAAGGCAAGAGCGAAAGCGACTGCGAAAGAGGTCCATACCGCGCCTCCGACCTCCCCTGCGACCTCCCCAGTCAGTGCGTAGATGCCGGTGCCGAGGATGTCCCCAACAACGAAGATGATCAGCATGCGGCGACTGATGACTCGCTTGAGCCCGCCGCCGTCGCCCTCAGCAGTAGTAGTGCGGGTGGCTTGCGTCGTCGTCGACATAGCTGAACAGATACCCAACACTCGCGGCGGCTAACGAATGCGGTCCGCCCTGAAATGGCAATCAGCCACGATATATCGGGGCTAACTGCCATCTCGGGATGCGGTCAGACGCGCCGCGCACTC
>OCZV010000377.1_pt1 | contig 16429 bp, 21 predicted proteins | sample 1539051 | NCBI WGS metagenome assembly OCZV01 (sample SAMEA3113581, study PRJEB22503) | soil metagenome
TAGTAATCGAGATTGTGAACCCAATAACTAGACGATACATTGTCATTCCTATACTCGTAACCAATGTGAAATCCTGTAACAAACTCGCGAATGACTCTGCAACCATGGCTGGAGATGGCATAGACACCCTGGGCCATATTCCCAACATGAATACTAACTGCCAAATCCCAATAAACAGCGCTATAAACAAGGTTATGTTGGATAGGTCATCAAGATCAATTTTTCTTGCAGCTCTCCTCGGAAGTTGCTGGTGTTGAATATTTTGCATTTTAGCTAGTGTAAAGCCGAAGGAATTATGTTTCCAAATCCGTAATTACTGTTATTAACAGTTATGGAAGAAGATATGCACAATTCTACTGATTCTTTGAATATCTCTTTTGTGATCCAACAAATTAAGGGGCAATCCAACTGCTGTTGCTGAGGCAGAGCAATTATAAACTTTTTCTGTATGTTTGCTAATCGCAGCGAACTCGGGAGTGACTTTGGGTTGTGACCTTCTCTAAAAATTTGAGGTTCATCCACAGATGTCTCAATAACTGCAAATGGTCCATCCAACAGTGGAATTCTGTAATCTATAATGAAGATTATCAATTTCAGCATTGATATATCTTAGGTGAGTAATTCAGTTTCAATGATATTTTGTCGGAATCTCTTTTTCTTAATATATTTTCTGAATAGGTGTTAAGCAATTGGTAGATATGGTTGCTGAGGTTCTATATAACTGACTTCAAATATGCAAAATAGCGAGAAAGCATGCATATTTTGCATATTTCTATTTTTGAATTGACCCATTTACTATTCGCACGCTAGCGGTAGGTCTCCTCTAACTGTTAAAGGAGCCGCCGTTGATACCAATGGTTTCGCTCTGAGCATTCGATTGTTCCAGATGCAAACCCATTTGTTTGGTCCTATTCTATTACCATTGCTAATCGAGTAGTCTTTGTTACATCCTGTTAGCGTCATTGTGATTATCATTGTTAATATGAGAAAACTCACAGGAGTTTGTTAAAAGGCAGGTTATAATCTTTAGCAGTTCCAGACAACTCAGGTTGAAACACGTGCCTTCAGCTGTAACGTTTACATATGTGCCAGACCTTACTGCCAGCCCATCCCATATATATTCTCCAGGATTACGATCATAGGATCTTACAACTGTAAACCAGGTGATTGAGCCTAGCGACCACTTAACTTTATGAAGTGATATTCTAGGCCTCCAAGATGCATGCCAATACATTAGTCATTCTAATTTTATCCGTGCTAGAAAAAGAAATTGAAACGTGCTAATATTACCGTAAAAAGGTAAAGTGATTGTTAACATATGTGGTATGTTGTGGCCTGAAAAACCAGAGCTGAGTACTGCCATTGTGCATACTCATTTGCATCAGCCTCATCCCCGTAAGCCTCTTAATCTTGTATAACGCTTTTGTATCTGCATAGAAATCATTTGTATTTAGTACTAGAAACTCCTTGCCGTCTCCGGATATGTATTCAAATCCGCAATCTTTTGTGCAATCTAGGATATCCCATATCCACTCTTCACACTCGTCTATTGGTAGTTCCGATGATGATTGTGACACCATGTAATATCCACTCAACTTCTGTTCGTGATGGGGGTCATACAATAAGGTATACAAAAACACTAATAAAGGGATCCAATATTAATTCTGCAAAACATACCTTTGTGATGTATCTAGCTATTGTTTAAGTACTTTTTAACCCTGGTTGTAAGTTTTTTTAGCGAAATTGGCTTTGAGATAAATCCATCTATCTTGACATAAGGTAGTACTCTTGAAAATTCTAGATCATTAATTTCAAATGCAGACATTAGTATAACCCTTACTTTTGGCTGTAATGCCTTGATTTTTTTGACTAGTTCATACCCATTCATTTGTGGCATTCTAATATCACATAGAATTAGATCGATATTTTCCGAATTATTCTTAAAATGCTCCAGTGCTAGTAGGGGATCGGTGAACCCATATGCATTAAAACCCTGTCTTTTTAATGAGAGCTTAATAGGATTAACTATATCGAACTCATCATCAATTACTAATATAGACCGAATGTCCTCTAGCAATTGTAATGAGCGTATTTATGTTTCTCAGTAATATAGTTATCGAAATAAAGCTATTACGATCCATCCCGCGACCATGTCAAAAACTTGTTGCACATTCTCCAATTTGCGCAGCGATACAAATCCAATAACGTAAAATTAAATTTCCAACGATGGTTCAATATCACCCCTTATCTAATTTTAAGTCTGCCTTTGGAAGTCTCAATTCTAGTGATTACTGTTGAAAGTAAGCCACGTATCTTCACCTTTGTAGGATAATGGCCATATTTCTTAAATAATTCATGATCTCACTAGTTGAGAGGCTTGAACTTAAAATAGGGCTTATGAAAAGGGTGTATCTCGCAATAATAAAAAACCGATATCTGAAGGTAGGTTTGTTCCTCCTAATTGCGGGTGCAGTTTTGGCCGTTTATCTAAACAACGAGGGCATAAAGTGCCTATCTGAGATTAGCAGAAGCGAAAATATCAGTAGTGATGATACTCAATTGGAACTACTTAAGGGCAATTGTTTTTTTATTACAAATTCCTACGTTTATTCGCTATTCGGGCTAATTATAGGTGCTTTAATAATTGTTGTATGGTATTTTAAGTATAGAAATGTGTGGGGAACCAAATTTGACAAGTAAAAGCTAAAAATCAAGATCGATTAATTCTCACCTTTCTACCAGTGCTGTGAATTCTCTTTAGCATGTGATGCATGCCGGTACAGCACCTTTCGCTAGCCTATTATAAGACATAAGAGGTCTATAAGCACACATTGGCCTTCTATGAGCCTAAATCCCAGCATGAAAGGAGATTATATGACGAACAAAAAGCCATAAAGGCGAGGTTCTGTCCAACCTGCAAGAATATTGGCTATATCTTGGGGCCAGATGAAGCAAATTATACTGGAAAAACGTTCATAGAGGAGTGCCCTGAATGTAATTCTTAGATCGTTATTTCTTTCCATAGAGCCTGGATACTTTATTACCCTCTCGACAGATCTAGTTCAAAACTGCCTCAGACAATCCAGCCTTAAGGCGAAATTTTCCTTTTGATATAGTATTATGAGGTTTTGACCTAAGAATGCGTCCGCAACAAGGACATCTAAGTCCTTCCCATTGAATGAAGGTTTCACACTCAACACATCTCTTATGTCCTTTGCTGTAGTAGCTCCCTTCTAGAGCAGTTTTGTGAGCCTTATATCTACGACAGATATCCCTGCAATATAGCCTCAACTTTCTATTTCCTGAGAACCGTCCCTATAGTCAGCCGCTGTTGATATTACCGGTTTTTGTACAATTTCATATGAAAGCACCATTTCGACAAAGCTCATTTGTCTTCGAAATATCATTTCCTTATGAACTGCGATTTCCAGTAGTGCCAGCTCAGAGCAAGAATATGTTGTCTGCATGTTAGTAGTTTCATTCATTATCATTTAAAAGACTTTTCTACCACATAGTGCGTCAAGAGTCCTAGCTGCAAGTACATTCTTGAAATTATTATCTTCTTAAGAATATTCAGCCATAAGTCTGTATACGTTACTCAGGACAACTTGCCCTTTTCTATAAACTATGGAATAGAGATGTAATGCCTTGATTGCTTCTTGATGTTATCAAGCTTTTCTTTGCGGGTTAATTTCACAAAATACCTTATCTCTGAATTCGATAAACCTTACCATCATTTCATTTATTTTAGAATACTTTCCAATTAGTTCCTTTAGGTCGTTATTTTCCTCATACCCGAATGATGAGGCATAATAGATACTTTGAATCCGTTTTTCTTGGCCGCAAATATCCTTAATAGACTTTAGAAATGCCTTTAGAGATTTACTATCGGTTTTCTTACCATTATCCGGATTCTGAATTCCAACAGCTACAAGATCCTCTGTGTTCTTCGTATATATGCAAACATCAACAAAATGTTTGGTACCAGATATTCCCTCGAGGTCTTGGCTCATAAGAAACCTATAATATTTTGGATAGTAATTCCAAGACATGTATACTGCAAGCCTGTAACTTGAGAAACTATTTTCGCAATCAAGGAATATTCTTCGAAGAAGAAGAATGGTTTCATTATTTAGACAAGAGAATCGGTTTGCTCTCTCTCCAGAACCTCGTGTTAAAAAAGAACGAGCATCTATTTTACACCCGCATTTATCAGCTATTTTTTCAAGTATTTGGAATGGTATATTATAGTTTGCAAGACTAATTTCTATCCTTTGGCGTTGCTGGTCATCCAATTGTTTGCTTTCAGAAATCATAAGAACTCATCGTTTACTCTGTTTCGATACTTAATAAATTAATACTATTGGAAGCAAATATAAATAAATCACAAAGTAGTTGTTCTCTCGGGTACATCATGGTTTGGAGGGAGGCCAATAATTCGCTGGTAAAGGCACGCCTAATTCACTTTCTAGAGGATCTGTAGTATTTTCTATCAGGAGCAAAACTTTTACACGAGCAATTGCCAACAAGACACTTCATCTTATCCTTATTGGCATTCCGATCGTGGTCTGCCTTTTGGTGTGTACATCTTGAACACCTGACGAAGAGATCAGATTCATTATTACTCATTTCTAAATGTCTCCTCTGCCGCCGCTCACGACTGATTGATTCTAAAGGATTTAGTTTCCAACTGGAGCCTCTGGTATAGTAACTTCACCCTCTCTTTTTCGCTATTCACTGACTGGATCGTTTCTTCTCTTTTATCCTTACCGCTAGAGGCCAATATTCCTACGATTGACATATAATCAGTAATGAGATAGCCCCGAATAAGATTATAAATTCTTCTATTTGCTCCTTTAGTAAATTATACATAAGCAGATCTAGTGACTTGGTTTTCCCTCAATCTGTTGGCATGAACACAATTCAAAATAACTTAAGTTATCATTAATGCAACTACGATAGATTCTGAGCACTATTTCACAGATTATTATTTGAACCATTTTTGCACACTATTGGATTATATGGAAAGACAACGAATACTGAGGCCTCAGACCTTGAAAAACATCTTGTTAATATTCAAACGATAGTCATGTTGAACTAACCGTTCCTGCTAATGGACCAGACACTACGAGGGCCTGTATCCCCGTCAGGTATACGGTAGGGTGAAGGATGAGCCCGAAAGACGTTCTCCTTGAATTTTTGACAATTTCACTGAAGTAAAATAATTAATTATCCTAGCTTCCAACAATACTCAACACCTACTAAAAAATAGGGAACCAGCTGGTATGCTAACACAGAAATGCTTTAACAATATCGTTCTGATTCTACTCGTTATACATTGATTAATGCTTTAGAATTATTCTCTCTCCTTCTTTCTTAAACTTGTTACTAAGATACATAGATGTTAACTTCTTATGACAGTCAGTACACACTGTTCTAAGATTGCTATGGTTATGAAATAACTCCAAAGTTACCCTAACTTTTTGTTCCAATGTATCATATTTGTATCCTAGCTGTTGGTACATTGATCTAGGTATAATATGGTCACACTCTAGATTTGATGCTCTTACAAATTTCTTTCTATAACTATAAACAAACTGCCTCTTGCATAGCTGACAAGTGTATTTATCACGCTTGAATATGTCTGACCTTACACGCTCCCAGAAGAAATTATGATAATACCATCGTCTAAATTCCTTATTGCAACTTTTCGAACAGTACTTTTTATATGGCAGAATAGGATAATTGGTACAATTGACATTTCTACATAGTAACCTTCCCTTTTCATCGTATTTATCAAATTCCTGAATATACACTATCATTTTAGATGACAATGCAGTAGGCAAGAGCACCTATATTATTAAATTTCTTTATCGACATCTTTAAGCTGTTGAAGTCAAAAGATGTTACCTGGATCGATTATTGGTGGAAAGCAAGATAATTGTAATCACTATAGTTTTCTTAATAACGCATTCGAGACAGATCTACTTTTTGGGGGAACTTAACTTAATCGCTGGTGTTCCGTGGGAGTGAGTTGGTCCTAGTATTCAGGTTATAGGAATAGTGCTAGAACTTGGAATAGGGATCCGAAGAATAACTACGCCATCCTGATAAATTGCAGTTCCGGCTATTTGTTCATCTTCATCGCCGACTGAAATGGGTAATGGAATTTTCTTGTCTATTTGGATAGGTCTGTGCTTGTAATATACTGTACCTATATCCTCTGCCTCTTCTCTTTTCGCACTAATTGATAAGACGTCTCCTACTATTCTCAATTTTATATCCCTTTTTGCAAATCCGGGCAAGTCGATTGTAACAACTAAGTCATTCGTATCCTCAACTATGTCTACGGGAGGCAAAACAAATTCATAAAACTCCCTGGATCTGTTGCTTAATTCCTTCATAATTTCCTTCGCCACATATTGGCCTATCCCCATATAGATAATGATGTTTCCCATTAATATAAATTCTTTATTAGGATTCGTGTTCATCGCATTGCATAATTAACCGGTTATTAAAGTGTTAAGCTCATTATCTTAAACGAATGTAGAACGTGTGTACAAGCCGAAAAATAAATTTGAATATTATGCTTAGTCATAAGTCCTGTATGTCTAACCACACTCCACAATTATGATAGGAATACCATTTCAGTTAGGTTTCCGCTATGGCTACAGTGCCGAAGATACGCTGTAACGATGTACCTTGTTTTTATGTAATGTAGTGCTTGTAGATGCTATAGAGTTTTGGTCAAGAGAAAAAAAACGAACAAACTAAGAGTGAGAACAGCAAGGAGCGCTTCTCCAAAAAAAAGAAAGAGAAAATCTTATGCTGAATCGCAGAATCGTAGAGATATCACTCTTAATGACAGATTAATACTGTATCTAAATGGTGCATTATCTATGGAAAACGCTGCTACAGAGAGGCTGGAGGCGAGGATAAGGCAGACGAAATTGGTCGATTCCAAAGTCCAATTGCAACATCATTTAGAAGAGACAAAAGAACAGCAAAATAGGTTACGAAACTTAATTTACAATCTAGGTGGGAAGGCAACAAGAGATAAAGGTCGTTTGCCTATAACCTCATCTTCAAACTCCATCGAAAATTCGCTTAAAAAATACATGACAAATGTGGAAGTTGAGCTTAAAGGAGCCAAAGAAGATGCTATAATTGAAAGTGCCGAAATTGTACTCTATGACCTGCTTATTCAAATTGCACAGAAGGCAGCTACCATAGTGGGGGGAGATGCAATACCCGCTTTAACTCAAAGCCTATCTGAAGAAAGAACGATGATGGATTGGATAAAGTCTAATACTCCAGTTTTGATTACTCAACTTTGGCCAGATCCTACAGCTCCCGCTGTTGAGACGAATGTAAGTGAGCCACGTTTTGAGGTTCAAGAATAGCAAAAAATAATTGAAGTTTTAGGGTAACCAATAGATTTAATGGCGATTGGCTTTATCGTTTTTATTGAAATGACATAGCGGATTAGTTGAACCGGTACTAATCGTCAATATTTGCTCCAATAGGTCTTCTCGCATAGCTTTACCTACTAATTTTGATTTTTTAACCAATCTGCTAATTCAATGCGCTTGCTTATCTATAGTAATTGATAGCCGAGGTTTTAGCTAAGCCTCCAGGCAATATAATACGTTTTTTGTTTTAGCGAAATGATATAGAACCTATCCTGCAACTTTAGTCTATTACATTATCGTTTTTAACTTCTCCCTGTTCAGCCATGCCCTCAACACTTACTGTTTCGCTTCGCAGCTGTTCAGCAATCTTTTCTATCTTCGTAGATATCTTCTTCTTTACATGGATTTCTTCCTTCAGATGATGGTGTTTTAGAATCTCTGGTACTTCGTCTCTCAGGAAAAGGGCGGCGACTTCCTCCGTTGTTGGATTGTCTGGATTAACCGATGACTCATTTACTGTGTGTTCATCAGAGGTACCTATTGGTCTTGTCTCAATGTACAATTCATCGTGTGCTAGTGGTACTTCGACTGTCTTTATTTCTATGATAGACTCTTTTATTATCTTTGCTTCTTGTGTGGAGGCTTTTTTACCTATATCTAATCGTTCAGCCATCACTGGAACAATTACCAAGTCGCTACTAATGGATGTGCCACTTTCTGCTAGCTGGGACTGGGAAAAGATAGGTGTTGATTCTCTTACGAACTTATTCTTTGCTTCTTCTGCACTTATGTCGAATATTAGTATTGTACCATTATATCCAACCGCGAGATCACGAGGAATAAAATATTTTTCTTTATTTATTACTCCCTTCTCTACCAAAACATAATCCTCGGTAACTTCTTGCACCTCACCTAGGTCTTCGTTGTTGATACCCCTTGCTTCCTTTTTTATAATGTCATTCCAGTCAATATGCCCACTATAGGAACTTCCTTCTAACAACGGTTACAATATAATGTATGACATCAGATTTAATGGTAGCAGCTTTAGGACATTTTCTATTTCATATAAATAGTTGGAAATATTGATTCACTTGCAACAAGGTTATGATTCTGTCGTTAACTAAACTATTGTTAACTGAATTATTAAAGAAGGGAAGGCAAGCGTCTGACATACATTAGGTTAATGCCCTGAAACTACTACGGTATGAGGGATTTGCTGTATTGGAGAACCCTGAGGTATGAGTAATTCAAAGCAGGTTCTTTTTTTCATACCCTTTCTATCGTTTACCTTATTCATCTAAGTCGTCTAGTGAAATAGCAATAATGCTTCTGGTTATCAGCGTGCTATACTAGGCCATTAGTTGGAATGAATCGACCATTCTTTGGAAAGTAGGTAATTGGGAATTTAACAATATATCAAGTTCCTCTTTCTCAGTACTGGATATCTGATAGGAAACTCCATAGCCTGTATTATTTTTCATGGCGAAATAACTTATTGTCTTTGAAAAGGCAACATCTTGATATGGCATAACAAAAGTCACCTTGTGGGCTGGCAACCCACCCAAAGTAGCTCGTTTATCATACTCTGTTAATTCAAAACCAGAAATATCTCTGAAAGGCGCTACTCCTGCTCGAACAAACTGGTTGAGGGTCGTTATATCAGGGTCGAGGGTTTCAACGGTAGCAGTAAAAATAAAAATACTAAGTATGTCTGAAGTATCCGTCTTACTAAAGCTGACGGATTTCTCTGTGATATCTCGTTGCCAATCTGACGGATAACGCAGTTCTATTCCTAGAAGAGGATCTTCGTATACTAAGAAGCCTCCCGAATTGAGTGAAATTGACTCTATTGTATTCTGAATATCCATGTGCAAAGACAACTTGTCAAACCCAAATAACTCTTCATATAAAGGTGGTGAGATTTGGGCGGTTATACTTCCAGGTACAACAAATATCAACATAAGGGATGAAACAGCGAGAAGATAAGAAATAGGTGCCTTCAACCTGGATTTCTTATGAAGACGAGGATATAGGATTTACTAGTTGTAATACTAGTCAAAATCCGTCGACAATGTTTGCAGTGGTATTTCGAAGACAAAGCTAAAGAAGAAATTCGCTTTGGACCCTCATTTTGAATGAAATACATGGTACATGGATGCTTAGGCAGTAGCAATTTAAGAAGTTTAACAAAAAAATGAACGATATTCAAATAACTTATGTCTAAACTCTGACCTGGTGGGAATGAATAGATCGCGGATCGCTGTGATTAAAGAAAGATTGACCTCTCATAGTAAGCTTTGAATGCAATGCCCACCAGTCAAGAGGTACATGAATGAATGACATACCAATGAGTAGTCTCAGTTTCAAATTTATGGGCTTGTTTTTCAAATTTCGTGATCTCTTGACGTCGCCAACAAAATTCCTAGAACAGACTGGTATTAGTCCTGGTTGGAATGTTCTTGATTATGGGTGTGGTACGGGGAGTTATTCAATTCCAGCTGCACAACTCGTTGGACCCATGGGAAAAGTATATGCTGCTGACATCCATCCGCTAGCCATTAAGGAAATCCAAAAAAAAGCAATCACAAAAGGACTTGGTAATATATATACAGTACTCACAGATTCTAAAACTGAATTATCAGATGCTTCAATAGATCTAGTTCTGCTATTCTACGTACTTCATGACTTTAGGGATCCGGATATGATCCTAGCAGAGATTGAAAGAGTTCTCAAAATCGGAGGTCTTCTAGCATTAATAGATCATAGATTTGACAGGGATAAGGTAGTTTCTATGATTAGTCACGCCACCAAATATCTAAAACTGAGAAAATCAGAAAATGGTAAGAAAAAGAAAATATTGTTAATCTTCTCTAAACAACCATAGTACCCACTTTAGCTAAACACAATACAAGAGGAGGATATAATGTTGCTTTAGATAGCAAGTACGTTTCCTTGATGCTTAAACGCCAAAATTTCTGGAATATTCTATGACCTGTGCATTTGGAAACATTAAACGCAAATAATAACAGATTGAGCAGTTGGGGAACGATATATGGATTATCTTTCAATTGTTGACAAAGAAAAAAATTGGGGTGCTAGTTCCCTCCTCCATTTTCGTCTTCTTCCTCTTCGTCGTCTCCGCCCTCGTCTTCGTCTTCGTCTTCATCTTCGCCATCAGGAGCTGTGTCAGCAGCAGCAGCAGTTGCATTTCCGTCAGTCACGTTTCCGCCAGTCATGTTTCCGCCAGTCATGTTTCCGCCAGTCATGTTTCCGCCAGTCATGTTTTGGGCCAATACCGGTGTAATTACCACCACTGCACTTAGTGTTGCAAGTATTGCAACAACCATGAAAATTTCTTTTGAATTCATTAGCTTCGTGAATGTTGTTTACCTTATATAAGAATTCCTAAATGGGTGACATCCCAAAGAGTATAAAACGGCCAAAACCCCTCGTACTATGAGGGTACTAAATATTTTAATGACACAAAAAGAGAACAAAAAGACGGCAATTGTTACTGGAGGAGGCAGGGGAATAGGAAGGGAGACCGCAATTACGCTTGCAAAGCTTGGAGTTAACGTAGTCGTGTGTTCTAGGACTGAAAATGATATTAATTCAGTGGTATATGAAGTCAAAAAAATTGGAGACCAGGCCGACGTTATAGGTATAAAGTGCGATGTAAGTAGAGCCTCTCAGGTCATTTCGGCCGTCAAATTAGCAGTTGACAAATTTGGGTGGGAAACTATAAACGTACTTGTCAACAATGCTGGAGTTGTATTCAATAAGAAATTAATAGAGACATCCGAACGAGAATGGGATCAAACCATAAATACCAATTTGAAGGGCGCTTATCTTTTTATGAAGGCTGTTCTTCCAATCATGATCAAGAGGAGGTCAGGTACCATAGTGAACGTCAACTCCGGTGCCGGTAGAACCGGGTTTAGTAATCTAACTTCCTACTGTGCCAGCAAATTTGGACTCTTTGGTTTAACAGAAAGTGTAGCGTTAGAAGTTAATGCATACAATCTCAGGATAATGACTATACTTCTCGGACAGGTTGCCACACAAATGTGGCAGCAGTTTGATAGCAGTTATTTTGAAAATAACAAAAAGAGAATGCTTGATCCTCAGAACGTCGCAGGAAAAATAGCTGAGATGATTTTTGACACCAAACGTTACAAAAATGGAGACTCGATTGAAATGTATAATTAGAGTTACATATCACCTGGCAAACTTTTCTCTATTCTCTAAGTTTCAGGTTGGGAATGAGGATAATCGAGTCCTATCTCTTGCTCCTTAGATAGGCAGAAAAATTAAGCCGAATATAATGGCTTAATATTAAGTTTGAAGTTCTCATTTCGCTATTATAGAACCAGACTATTTAAGTTCCTTGGATTCATCAACGACTGCGTAACAAGTCCTCCTGCGAGAGCAGAAACTATGGACAGTGGCATAGCGACTGGCAGGACTACTGGAATTAGAAGCTGAACGAAAAATTGTTCTGTTCTTATCGTATCTGGTGGCTCAAAGTATCCTCCATAGACGTCGAGTGTCCATGGAAAGAAAAGGGTTATGTAGAATATTGAAACAGCAAGAGATGCGGTCAGGTAACGGTCAATTATTGAAAGCCTTGTAGCATTGACCGCCCTGGTTTTTGTAGTAGCTGATTGTATGAACATGATCACAGCTACTGTTGAACTTAAAACGAAAGGGATTCTGCCGTTAGCTGAGAAAGAGATTTTTGCTGCAGGATACCAGCATATCCAACAAAAACAGACGATTTTGAAAAGGAGAAGTATATTCTATTATTAGACTTCTGCTGAGAATGACAATAATGGCTGTTAATCCCAATTAATGCACCTAAAAGGAGACGTTAAATATTGCGCGTGTTTTATCTTATTTATTGACGAATCAAAGTCAAATTGCGTAGAAGGTGGGAACAGACGCCTATAGCAATTTAATGAATACATGTAAGTCACCTGCTACCAAGACAGGATATGCTAAGGCCTTAAAGTATTTCATAGGTTATCTAGGAATACCTGTCAATGGATATATTCAACTACTAAGAAAAGATCCCAAACTTATAGAGATCAACCTTAGGGACTTTATCCTTTACTTGAAAAAAGGACACTCTTCTGCAACCGTTTCGTTATACCTAGCAGGCATACGTAAATTCTATGATATGAATCATGTTGTATTAAATTGGAAATGGATAAGATCGTTTGAAGGTGAAAAAGAGAAACTAGCAGAAGACCGTCCTTACACTCATGAAGAGATAAGGATGTTAGTTTCATCTAAAACATCTCGGCTCAATTATCTATCAAGTTCTATATCCAGTCGTTGTTTATATCTTCTTTACAGACCAAACTGTTAATCTATTATTATCCTCAGAACTTGGCTAAAACCAGGAAAGACCACCCCCCAAGCCAAGGATATCTGGACGATATAGAATTTAAAACGTTGAAACTATAAACCAGAGGGACGAATAGCAATAGTAATAGAGGAATCAAAACAGTTGGTTAGAGCCGAAAAGAAATAGAATATATTCTCCTACTTCATCATAGTTCCCCAGACTTAGTCAGCTTCAACGTTTACAACTTCTCCTGTTAGTGCATCCACATTTACTTCTAATTCCTGGTTTCCTTTGACTATATCGACTTTATACACCGTTCTATCATTTTCGTCGTCAAGTTCAGTTTCTCCGACGTCTGTGGTCCGAACAGACTGGTTAGTTATCGCCACCTGTATGGCCTGTTCTTGTGTTATCATTTGAGATCCCGATCCGGTTGTCGTGTTGGCTGGTTGTGCAAACGATTCGTACGGGACTGAAATTACCATTCCCGACACCAATGACAGTATTGCAGGTATCAATATGAGGGCCTTTCTTTCTTTAATATGGAACATGATGGTTAATCCCATCATATAACATAAGAGTTTTTATGCAACTATCTAATTTTAATAGCTCGTCTAAGTCTAGATAACTTACTCCGTTGCACTTGCTGGTTTTGTTTTTCTTAGCTCCGACCTTTTCCCTGTATACTCTTCCGCTACAGTATTTCTTGCCAACCGAATAGTGCGATTGGCCTACAACCATTTAGAATATGATCTCAGAGCATATATTACGACAAACCATGGGAGCGCTGAGCTCAAATGCTGCTGAGGATATAAGCAATGGACGTCAGTATGGAGAGGGAGAGTAGGATGTAGTTAGGTCATGTAATATAGTGACCTCAGGAGCTCTCTGGAAATCAAGTTAATATGATTTATAATATTCCCTCTTTATAATTACGCATGGACATTTCTCCTCAGGATATGGTTGCATGGCGTAAAAAGATCGAATTGATAGGATTTGACATAAAAGGCCTTGAACAAGATACGGATCCGAGCCGGCTTAAACTAAAGACAAAATTCATTAATCGACTCGGCATAAATGAACTAGATAAAATAGGTTTACAACTCATACATGTTACTGGAACATTTATGGGTAGACTCAATGTGCTTTTGGAAGCAAAAGACGTATCTGTTGGAGAACAAGCAAATACATAAACAAACCCGAGTCGCTTTACATCTTGCGATTGTTAAAATATTGATTATATGCGTGCCTGATTGATAAAGAATATCTCTATAAAGGAAAGTCATACTGTGAAGACTGTTATAGAGCGGTTAAGAAGTTCGAGGAAACACAACAGAATAAAGGAACATAATCTTTTTTAGTCCGAATGGGGAAATTATATCAAAAGACCACATACGAACGTAGGAGCCTGCACGATTGGCGTGGTCGCGATTCCGGATGTCCGGTAGCCAAAACCTACTGTTTTATTATTTGGATTATATTAGAAGGTCCCACAATCGAAACTACTGTCTCATATGATGGAACCATGAAAGGTAGCGGCAGTCGTGTGGAAGTTAGACATATTGCAACATTTACGAGCAGCATGAGGGATGGAGCGTTCCTCTCAGAGGGCACAGGAGTAATAACCGCTAAAGATGCTAGTGGTGAAATGGCAACTGAACTTGGGCGCGGAGTTACCAGATTCGTGGAAGGAGGAAAGAAGGTTGTTGGCCGTGGTTTGTTCATCTTCTCCAACACAAGTTCAAAGACTGGAAACCTTGGCTTCCTTAATAATCTAACCGGAGTACTGTAATATGAAGCAGATGAAGCAGGAAATTCCGCGCTTAAAGTATGGGAATGGAAATAGAAAGTATCTGCATTTCAAATGGAAAATGAGACATTCAATTCGGCTCCCAGTGATAGTCAATGATCTATAGTATCTCGAAAATTCTTTAAGATTTCTTATATTCTACCAATGGGTAACATAATATAGTGTCGTTCGTTTGCAATATCATATAGGATGTTCTGGTTGGAGTTATACTTCTTGGCTAGGACCCTTTTACCCTTCAAAACTTGAGAATACAGATTGGTTAAGATATTATTCGCAAGTATTTGATTACGTAGAAATAGATTCTTCCTTTTATAGAATGCCGAATAAATTGATGGTTAAGAACTGGACCAAGAGAACCCCCGACCATTTTAGATTTACTGCTAAATTTCCTAAGGTAATTACACACGACAAGCATTTGGTAGATGTCAACGAAGAAGTATATACATTTCTTGAAAATATGGAACCATTACAGGAAAAGACTCTTGCTCTACTTATTCAATTACCGCCTTCAATGGAGATAATGCCTGGATTGATGGGACTAAAAGAACTTCTTCCTTATTTGGATAGGAGTTTCAGGTACGCAGTTGAAGTAAGACACCCTAGTTGGTTTCAAGATTTAGCATACAATTTCTTTGCCAATAATGATATCTGTATGGTGTGGAGTCAACTTGCTCGTATGAGCACTCCGCCAATTGTTACAACTGATTTCCTGTATGTCAGATTCATTGGAGATAGAAGCATAGATGAAAAAGATTTTGGCAAGATCCAGAAGGATAGGGTTTTGGAAATGATACAATGGGCCGACGAAGTAAAGAACGTTGAAAGTGGGAAGGAAAGAGGAAGAAAAAATGAGGTTAATCTTGCCATGATTGCTGCTAATAACCACTATGCAGGTTTTGGACCCGGGACTGCAAACCTTTTTAGAAAAATGGTTGGCTTGTCAGAACTTTCCTGGGAGAATAGGAACCAATTACAAGAACGACTTGAGCTACGAAAGCGACATTTAGAGCAGTTGGAACAAGATCACCAAATTAAGAACTCATCGAATATGACTCCAAAGAATACTAAAAAAAGACAGAGTAGTCTCACGGAATTTATAGAGTAATCAGAAACCACAGGAAACCAGAAGAACTGGTGAAATATTGTGGCTATGACGGTTTCCTGCGGCTAATTGATTGTTGTGCAAAAATGATCGAGTCAAATAATTATTTATCGTTAATGAAAGTGATCTATGCAATCTATAGTCAGTTGAAATTTATATGACGGTAATAATCCTTACAGTTAATTCAAAGGCCGCAGGAGACTCAAGAGTAACCTAAATGGAACATACTAGGCAAGTGAGTCTAGGCCAACCTTGCGGCCTCGATGCGCATTTTATGGCCTAATAATACATCATTTGGTCATTAAATAATGGTGGGGACAAAAGTATGAAGCTCCTTAGACGAGCCAATTATTTCATTCCCCAAAAGCGATAGTGTATTTTATCCACAACACAGCTATTCCTTCTATAATTCCCTGGGAATCAATCTAGAGCAGCTTTTGCGGCATATTACATGGGGGAATTTTCTACTTGGTCCAATTGCTGCCGGTCGTCAGACATATCTATCTGTCTAAAGGTGGCAAGGTACATTAGATCCCTACCATTTGTGTTATTGTATTCTTGAAATCTGGGGCCATAGTAAATAGACGACCATGCAACTTTCGGAATTGCTCTCCTGTGGGCTCTGGAGTCTTACTTGTATAGATAAGCCAGTTCATATGATCTAATATCTGGGCTAACGTTACCCCCAAAAGAAAGTCTCTTTCATTTTCTACGCTCTTTTTTAGACCATAATCAGGATTTAGAAATACTTTGGC
>OCZV010000378.1_pt1 | contig 16410 bp, 14 predicted proteins | sample 1539051 | NCBI WGS metagenome assembly OCZV01 (sample SAMEA3113581, study PRJEB22503) | soil metagenome
CAGGTGGACCTCCGGCACCACGGCGGTCGTCGGGGCACGCACGGCGACCGCCTCGTCGGCCAAGGCGGCCAACGGGTTCGGTCGGTCACCGGTCAGTGCCCACACCTGGACTCCGGCGCTGTGTGCCCGTTCCGCAGCCCGCAGGAGGTTGGCACTCCGCCCGCTCGTCGAGAGCAGAACGAGCACGTCGCCGGCGCGGCCGTGCGCCTGCACCTGCCGTGCGAACAGCTCCTCGGAACCGTAGTCGTTGGTGATCGCCGTCAGGCTCGAGGTCTCCGCAGACAGGCACAGAGCGGAAAGCGGTCGGCGTTCCTCGACGAAGCGGCCCACCAGCTCGGCCGTGAGATGCTGGGCCTCAGCCGCACTGCCGCCATTGCCGGCCGCCATCAACCGACCACCTCCGTCGAGGACCTCGGCCAGCCGGCGCCCCCACGAGTCGAGCACGTGAGCGTCCTGCTGCAGACCGGACAACGCCGCCGACAGCTCGGCTACGTGCTTCATCAGCCAGAAGTTGGTGCTCAAAGGTCTCGTTCCGCCTCCCGCTCGTCCCTCATACCGCTTTCCTGGCCGCCGGCATCTGCCGGCTGCTGATCGCCTCCAGGTAGGCGCTCTCGGTGTCGCGGGCGACGCGGCTCCAGCCGAAGCGCGACACGGCGCGCAGCCGGGCCGCGCGACCGAACCGTGCGCGCATCCGCCGGTCGTCGAGCAGCCGGCAGACCGCAGCCACGAGGGCGGCGCTGTCACGGGGCGGAACCAGAAATCCGGTGACACCGTCGTCGACGGTGTCCAGCAGGCCGCCGACCGCGCTGCCGACCACCGGCCGCCCGCATGCCATTGCCTCGACCGGCACGATCCCGAAGGGCTCGTACCAGGGGGTCGCCACCACAACGTCCGCGGAGCGGAGAAGGGCCGGGACGTCCCGATGTTCGACCCGGCCGACCAGCCTCAGCCGCTCGGCGACTCCGAGCTCCTCGGCACGGGCCGACAGCCGCCGTGCCTCGGGGTCGTAGCCCAGCTCCTCGGCTGCAGGCCCGCCGGCCACGATCAGCTCGGCATCCGGCAACGAGGCGAGGGCCTCCACCGCGACCTCGACACCCTTGCGCTCGACCAGCCGGCCCACGCTGACCAGCCGTCGCCGCCGGGAACCGGCTTTCCATGCGGGACCCTTCGGCGTGAACAGGTCCAGGTCGACGCCGCAGGGCACGACCCGGGTGTGCTCCACGTCGGCCCCCATCCGCGCGAGCTCGTCGACCTCGTCGCGGCACGTCGACACGACGAGGTCGACATCGGCGACGAGCGACCGCTCCAGGTCGATCCGGTCGGGTGGGCTGGTGTCCTGGTCGCCCTGGTGGCGGCGCTTGACCGAGCCCAACGCGTGGAAGGTGTGCACCACGGGCAGGCCGACGACGCCGGCGGCCTGAATCGCTGCCAGGCCGGACATCCAGAAATGTGAATGCACAACGTCCGGCCGCGGGCCCGTCTGCCAGGCACGCGCAAGCCATCGGCCGAAGTCGGGCATGAACGCGGGCAGGTCGTCCTTCGGCAGCGGACGAGGTGGCCCCGCAGGTACGTGGAGCACGTCGACGCCGTCGGTCATGCGCACCCGCGGCGGAAGCTCCCACCCGTCCCTGCGGGTGTAGACATCCACCAGATGACCACGCCCGGCAAGGGCTGTAGCCAGGGCGGCGACGTGCACGTTCTGGCCGCCCGCGTCGACGCCGCCGAGCGTCGCCAGTGGGCTGGCGTGCTCGGACACCATCGCGATCCTCATCGGGCCACCTCCTTGAGCAGTACGTCCCAGTCGTCGAGGAAGCGATGCAGGCCGAACCGCTCGAGTGCGAACCGACGTGCGGCCCGTCCCCGCTCGCGGGCTTCCTCGGGCTCGTGCATCCACCTGCGCGCCGTGCGCCGGAGGACGTCCAGGTCGCTGCTGAGAACCCCGGCCGTTCCCGGTACGGCCTCGGGCGCGGCCGTTGCCGGCAGGCCGAGCACGGGCAAGCCGGCCGTCATCGCCTCGATCAGCGCCAGCCCGAGACTGGTCCAGCGGTAGGGATGGAAGTACGCGCGGTGGTGGCCGATGCGGTCGTGCAGTTCGTCTTGGCGCAGGTCGTGCACACTGCCGGCCAGCTGCGGAGCCCGTCGGACGAGCGCATCCAGTCCCATGCCGTACACCTCGACCGGCACGGTGGCCGACATCTGCAGCAGCAGATCGGTGCCCGTAACCCGCCAGCGCCGCACCGGTTCGTTGACGACCACGGCAAGGGAGCCGAGCTCACCGGTGTATCGGTACCCGGGGTCCACGACGCCGTGCTCGACGACGGCGGTCGGAGCGCGGCCGCAGTCCCACATCACCGCGTTGAACGACGTCACGTGGACGACGGTGATCGCATCCTGGTCCGCCAGGGGATGCCGCGTCGCCGCGGCCGGTCCGGACGGCGCGTTGTGCTCCACGTAGACGGAGGCCAGGTCGACGCCCGCCCGGCGCCCGGTCCACCGGTGCAGGAGCTCCGGCTCGTGGGGACGCTGCAGCAGGACGACATCGATGGGGACGTCGGCCAGCTCTTCTGCGGGCACCTCGCGTACGTTGACCGGCCAATCCCACGTCTGGGCACGGCCGCGGCCGTCGGGACCGCGGTCATGTAACAGCGGTACCACGTAGTCGTGATGGCCCTGGACGAACGACGTCGTCCACGACCCGTGCACGTGCCAGAGCAGGACTCTCACGCGGCGCCCACCCTGGCTCTCGCCCCGATTACCGCCGTGGGGCGGGTCAGCGCGTCCACGGCCGAGGCGACCTGCGACGGCTCGACGTCGCTCAGGCAGGGGTGACCCGGTACGGGACACTCGCGCGCCCTCGTCTCGCGGCACGCGGCATGCTGGTCACCCAGCACGATCGACGGGACGCCGTACGGAGCCCATCGCTCCGCCGGGACCACGGGCGCGAACATCGACACGACTGGCGTGCCGACCGCCGCTGCCAGGTGAGCGGGTCCGGTGTTGCCGACCACGAGGCAGGCGGCGCGCTCCAGGACGGCGGCGAGTTGCGCCAGCGAGGTCCGACCCGCAAGCTCACGCGCACCCGGCGCCGTCGCCTGACGCACGAGTCCAGCTTCGGCGGCGACGCCAGTGACGACGACGTCGTAACGCTTCTCCAGAAGCGCGGAGACGATCCGGCGCGCGTGCCCGCCCCGGAGTGCGCGAGACGGGACGGACGCGCCGGGATGCATGACGACGAACGGGCCGGACGGGACCAGGCGGTCCACGTCCGGCAGCGGACGCCGGATCGCGAGCCGACCGTCGTCGCCTGCCGGCAGCACCCCACCGGTCGCGCGGGCCAGGTCGAGGGCTGCCTCCACCTCGTGACCACCGGCACGCAAGTGCCTCAGGTCCAGCAGCGAGCCGGGGTAGTCATCGCTGGTCGCGGCGACGTACGGGATACCGGCCATCCGGGCGAGCAAGGCCATGGGCAGCGGACTCTGGTGGAACGACGTGAAGATCACGGCCCGGTCGTAGCGTCCGCGCCCGAGCCGGTAGATCAGGTGCCGCACGGCGGCCGGGTCAACGGCCGGAGGCTTGTAGCCGCACCAGGGCGCATCGAAGACCAGCGCGTGCCGAGGCCCGGGCAGCAGGTCCGCCGCACGCTGACCGGCCGGAGACACGAGCAGATCGACTTCGGCGCCGTTCGCGAGCGCGCGTATCGCCGGCCCCGCGAGCAGGACGTCACCGTCACTGTCGAGGCGGACCGCGAGGATCCGGCTCATGACTGCGCTCCGATCAGCGCCTCGACGGCCGCGCCGAGGTCCGGCGCGACCAGCGGGGCATCGGCGACCTCGTCGGGCCCAGTCGCCGGCGTCGGAACCAGAACGGCCCGCGCGCCGGCAGCCCGAGCGGCCTCCACGTCGGCGCCGATGTCGCCGACCACGGCACACTCCTCGACCAGCACTCCGAGATCCCGCGCCGCCTGGACCACCATCCCGGGTCGCGGCTTGCGGCAGGCGCACCCGTCCTCGGGCGAGTGCGGACAGACCTGCCAGGTGTCGAACGGCCCCAACTCGACCTCGACCCGTTCGTTGACGGCTGCTACCTGAGCCGGCGTGAGCAGGCCGCGGCCGATCGCGGACTGGTTGGTGAGCACGCCGATCTTCACCCCCGCCCGGCGCAGGGCGGCGACGGCCGCAGCCGCGCCGTCGATCGGCCGGACCTTCGCGGGGTCGCCGTTGTAGGCGACGTCGTGGACCAACGTTCCGTCACGGTCGAACAGGACGGCCTTCACACCCGGCGGCCACGGTTCGACACCGCGGCGGTAGCGCCAGGCGCCGCGCAGTCGGTGTATGACGGCAGCCGCCGGGATGGCCGCGCTGGTCGCCGCTACGCGCGCAGCCTCGGAAGCCCATCCCTGGTCACCGGGTCGCGGACCGGGGACGAGCCGCCGCCGGAGGAAGTCGCCGGTCAGCACGGCCCAGCCGAGCAGTGCCGTTGCGGCCAGCCGGCGGTGTCCCGCCAGCGCCGCGGCGGCACCCGACATGGCGGCGGCCGTGGTCAGTGCATGCGCCTTGAACCGGCCCTCCGGCACGTCGGCGGCCAGCCGCCATCCGGGTCCGTGCAGGGAGCGCATCAGCGCGTCGTCGACATTGCCGACCTGCGTCCGCAGGCTCACCCACGGGTCGGCCGGCCGTACCGGATGGCGCACCTGGCGACCGCCTCGGACGAGCCGCCAGCCGGCGTAGCGCATCCGCAGGGCCAGGTCGGCGTCCTCGCGGTAGGCCCGCGGGAACCGTTCGTCGAAGCCGTGCACCTGGAGCAACGCGGCCCTGCGATAGGCCATGTCCGCCGTCGCCCATCGCGCATGTTCGAGTCCGGAGGTACTCCGCTCCCAGTCGGTCGCGCGTCGGTGGCTCGGCAGTGGAACCTCGATGCGCCCTTGGCTGCCACCGACATCGAGCCCGCATACCGCGAGGTCCTCGACGAGAGCCCGAGCCCAGCCGTCCGGCAGTTCGACGTCGTCGTCGAGGAAGACCACCCAATCCGCGGTGGCGGCCTGCCAGCCCAGATTGCGCGCCGTCGCCGGCCCACGACCACCGGATCGGACCACCCGTTCCGGCCACCGTCCCACGGCCGGTGCGAACGGCGTCCTCGTGACGGGACGGTCGTCGGCGACGATCACCTCGGCCGGCCCGTACCGCCCGCCGGTGTCCTGATCCGCCAGGGTGCCGAGCAACCGGGCAAGGCTGGGCCGACCGATCGTGGGGACGACCACGGCGTAGTGGATGGCGCCCATCACGCCGCCCGGCCGGCGAACAGGTCCCGACGACGGACCAGGTGCGCGCCGAGCACGAGCGCGTCCACCGGAGCGGAGCCGAACAGCTCGAGCGCATCACTCGGGTCGTCGACCATTGGCCGCCCGGCCGTGTTGAGGCTGGTGTTGACGAGTACCGGAAGGCCGGTGCGCCGCTCGAACGCGGCCAGCAACGCGGCGACCCGCGGGGAGTCCGCGGCGTCGACGGTCTGGATCCGAGCCGTGCCGTCGACGTGGACGACCGCGGGTATGCGGTCGCGCCAGGCCGGGCTCACCTGATGGACGAAGAGCATGTATGGGCTCGGAACGGGCCCACCGGTGAACAGCTCGGGCGCTCGGCTCGCCAGCACCATGGGAGCGACCGGGCGGAACTGCTCGCGCCCCTTGACCTCGTTGAGCCGCTCGAGGTTCTCGGCGTGGCCGGGGTGTGCAAGCAGGGATCGATGGCCCAGCGCCCGCGGACCGTACTCGCTGCGGCCGTCGAACCATCCGACCACGCCGTTCCCCGCAAGGATCCCCGCCACCTCGTCTGCCAGGTTGCCCGGCGTGCTGAACGGCACGGCCGCACGGAGCAGCGCCGCGGCCAGCTCGTCGTCGGACCACCCCCGGCCGAGCGCCGCCGACGGCATCGGCTGGACCGGCTCGCCGCCGTCGACGCAGACCTGGAGCGCGGCTCCCAACGAGGTGCCGGCGTCGCCCGCGGCCGGCTGCACCCACACCTCGTCGAACGGCGTCTCACGCCAGATGCGCGAGTTCGCAACGCAGTTCAACGCCGTGCCTCCGGCCATCGTCAGGACCCGGTCCCCGGTCTGCGCATGCAGCCAGGACGCGAGCTCGACGAGGACCTCCTCCAGCTGTGCCTGAACCGACGCCGCGAGATCGGCGTGGACGGCGTCCCAGCGGCCGTCGTCGACACGCGGCGGCGCCCACTGAGACCAGTCGGGAATCTCGGCTACGAAGCCACCGTCACCGGTCGGGTGGACGAGCTCACGCATCTCGTCGATGTGCGCCGGCTTGCCGTAGGAGGCGAGCGCCATGACCTTGTACTCGTCGCTGGACCGCAGGAAGCCGAGGTGCTCGGTCACCGACTCGTACAGCAGGCCGAGCGAGTGCGGGAGCTCCTGGCTGGCGAGCAGCTCCAGCCGGCCATCGGTGTAGCGGCCCGCGAGATGCGACGCTCGCTCCCCCCGGCCGTCGAGCACCAGCACGCTGCTGGTGCTGTGCGGCGACGCCAGGGAGGCCGACGCGGCGTGCGCGACGTGGTGCGGAACGAAGTGGACGCGACCGCGATCGAGCCCCGGCAGAGCGGCCGCGATGAACTCCGGCGCGTGCTGCGCATACGTCGTGCGGAGGTGGTCCCACGGGTCGGCGAGCCCCATCTCGTCGGCCGGCTTCACCAGCGCCGGGTCGAAGGAGTAGGCAACGGCGTCGAGATCCGCGGGCCGCAGCCCGGCGGCGTCGAGACACCAGCGCATCGACTGCTCGGGCAGCTCCCACGCGGAAAACGGCACCGGCCGCTTGCCGTGCTTGCGTCGGCTGAACCGTTCCTCCTCGGCGGCTGCGACGACCGCGCCGTCCACCACGAGGGCGGCCGACGGGTCGTGGAAGATTGCGTTGACGCCGAGAATTCGCATGCGCCGGTCTACCCGCGCAGACCGCTTCTACACTCCGCTTCTTCGGGTATGGCTTCCGGTTACGTCGCTCCGAGCGGGGGTACAGCTCGTCCGGCACCTAGGGCTGACGAGCCGCCGACCGGGTAGGTGTGGACCCATGAGAGTCGTCGTCACCGGTGCGACCGGAAACGTCGGGACTTCCCTGCTGGATGCGTTGGCGGCCGAGGAGCAGGTCGACCAGGTGGTGGGCGTCGCCCGCCGAATCCCGTCGTGGCATCCACCCAAGACCACACTCGTCGCTGCCGACATCCGGCACGACGACCTCGGACCTCAGTTGCGGGGAGCCGATGCCCTCGTCCATCTCGCCTGGGCCTTCCAGCCCACACACCAACCCCTGTCCACCTGGGCGACCAACGTGCTCGGGAGCATCCGGGTGTTCGAGTCCGCCGCCGGAGCCGGCGTCCGGACGATCGTGTACGCGTCGTCCCTCGGCGCCTACTCGCCCGGGCCCGGCCGGACCGTCGACGAGACCTGGCCCACCCACGGTTTTCCGACGGCTGCATACGGACGTGAGAAGGCCTACCTCGAGCGATATCTCGATGCCTTCGAGTTGGAGCACCCCGATATCCGCCTGGTCCGAATGCGGCCGTCGTTCATCTTCAAGCGGCAGTCGGCGAGCGAGCAGCGACGCATTTTTGCCGGGTCTCTGTTGCCGGTCGCGTTGATCCTCCGAGGCCGGCTGCCGGTGGTGCCGATACCGGTCGGGCTGCGGTTCCAGGCGTTGCACACCACCGATGCCGCCGAGGCCTACCGGGCGGCGCTGGTCAGTGACGTCCGAGGCCCGTTGAACATCGCGGCCGACCCGGTCGTAGACGCCACGGTGCTGGGCGAGCTGCTGGGCGCACGGCCGGTCGCCGTGCCGGCCGCTGCCGCCCGGCTGGCGCTCGGTGCTGCCTGGCGGCTACGGCTGGTGCCGTCCGACGACGCCCTGCTCGACCTGGCGCTGAAGCTGCCTACCTTGGCGACGTCGCGGGCCCGGTCCGAGCTCGGCTGGAGTCCACGGTTCACCTCCGTCGAGACCCTCCGCGAGTTTCTCGACGGATTGCGAGACGGCGCCGGGATGGACACACCGCCCTTGGCGCCGAGGGAGAGACGATGACCGGTTCGGACGCAGCCGGCGTCCTCCCGCTTCCGCGATGAGAAGGTAACGGGCCGTCAGGCCAGGCCCGCACGCTGGCCGCGTGCTCGTGCTCCGCTGGTACGACCTGGACTCGCCCTCGCACCCGGACACGCGTACGTCGAGTACGTCGCCGCGTTCTCCGACGACACCTGCCGCGCGTGTGTCAGGGTGCTCGGTGACCCATTGCACCGCGCGTTCGAGCACGACCATGAGGTGGAACAAATGCACGTCCGTGAGGCCAGCCGGGCGTTCGCCCGCAGAGTGGCGGAAGCATGAGCAGCCGACCCGTCTTCCTCGCCGCCCTGGGCGCCGTGGCCGGTGCCGTGGCCTTGCCGGGACTGCGAGCCGAGGCCGGAGCATCCGCCGGACAGTTCGGTTCCGGCGGGCTCGACCCCTGGTCGGGGATGCTGAAGGCGATCACCCCCGACTCCAAGATTCGGGCCACCCTCGCCGCCGATGGTGTGTTCGCCTTCGGGGACTCGATCGCACGCCAGGACAGCGTGCCGTTGGCGTCAGAGGTGTACAACCGCCTTGGGTTGCTGATGGCCGTGAACTACTGGAACGGGCGGCCGGCAGGACCGGCCGTGGACGCCCTGGCGCAGTGGGCAGCAACATACGGGCTGCCGTCGCGGGTTCTCATGGCGACCGGCTCAAACGACATCTACAACCCGCCCGCGTTCCGCGCCCAGGTCGACCGGGCAATGAGCATCGCCGGCCCGGACCGCCGGGTCGTGTGGGTCAACGTCCACGTCTCACGGTGGCGCTACTCCACGTCGGTCCAGGTGGCCGACCAGCGCAACTCCGGCTGGATCAACATCCAGCTCGCCCAGGCGGCAGCTGTGCATCCGAACCTGGTGGTCGTCGACTGGGCGAGGCTGCTGGCCGACTACCCCTTCTATCGCATCCCCAACTACCTGTCCGACGGCGTCCACACCTCAGTGCCGGCCGGTCAGGCAGCTCGCAACGCGATGATCGTGCAGGCCCTGGCATGAGATTGGTGCGCCGCCGACGTGTGGGTGTGTATCGGGCTCGGCTCTGAATCCGGTGGATCCCGCAGCAATCAGTCGGCCGGGACCCGGCGCCGGTAGGCGTCGATCTGCATCCACGGCCGCATCCCCGCAGATTCGTAGAGGCGGAGCGCGCCGCTGACGTTCTCGGTATCGACGGACAAGCCCACCCATTTCCGTCCGTCGGAAGCGTACGACGCCAGCGCGTGCTCGAGCAGGTAGCGTCCGGCGCCGCGGCCCCGCGCCGACGCGACGACGCCGATGGTGCGGATCCAACCTCCGCCCTCGGTGGCGAAGCGGCCGCTCGCCTGACAGATCCCGGCCCGGATCCCGTCGACCAGGGCGAAGCGCCACCGGTCGAGCTCCGGATCCTCCTCCGCGTCGACCGACTGCCGGTATGCATCGAGACTGATCGTCTCGTGACCCCAGTGGTCGGAGAACGACTCGTCCTGGAGGGTGTGCCAATCCCGCCAATCGGTGTCCGATCCTGGGTCGAACGCCTGTAGCGCGACGCCGTCCGGGGCGGTCGGGAATGGTCGGCGGGGCTCCAACTCGATCCGGAGCCGGTTGAACCGCCGCTCGACGACGAAGCCTCGGCCCAGCAACGCCGCGGCGGCGTGCTCGTCGCCCACGTGCACGCCCACGCTGACCATGACCTCGCGGTTCGGCCGCGCAGCAGCGTGCACACGGACGCGCTCGAGGAGCAGGTCGTACAGCGTTTCCCGCACCGCGCCCGGGTGCGCCGGATCCGCGTACACGTCGATCTCGATCTGCTCGCCGCCGTAGTCGTCGATGATCACGGCCCAGGCACTGGCGACGTCTCCGTGCATGACCAGCCAGTGGTCCGTCTCCGGCGGCGTACGGCGTAAGGACAGCAGTTCCCGCACATCGGGGAGCGTCGAGTCTTCGGCGCCGATGGTGGCCCGTTCCTGGGCGTGGACCAGAGCCAGGATCGCCGCAGCATCGTCGATCGTCGGTCGGCGGGCGGTGTACCCGGGCGGCAGGTCGGCAAGCTCGGTCGTCACAGCGAACCAGCGTGCCCAAGCCCGACGTGCGCTGCCAACCCGGTATTGCGTAAGGATGGGCACATGACCGAGCCCAACGAGAGCACCGGCCAGCCGGACCAGAACCCACGTGTCGTCGTCGTCGGCCCGGGTGGAATGGCGGTCGAGGGGGCGGAGGCCGGGACCGAGCAGGACCGCGATTCGCGGTCGCTGACGAACCTCGTCGAGCAGCCGGCCAAGGTGATGCGCATCGGCAGCATGATCAAACAGCTGCTCGAGGAGGTGAAGGCCGCTCCGCTCGACGATGCCAGCCGGGTACGCCTCCGGGAGATCCACCGGTCGTCGATCGAGGAGCTCGAGGACGGGCTGGCCCCGGAGCTCGTCGAGGAGCTCGACCGGCTGACCCTGCCGTTCACGGGTGACACCGTCCCGACCGACGCCGAGCTGCGGATCTCGCAGGCCCAGCTCGTGGGCTGGCTCGAAGGTCTCTTCCACGGCATCCAGACCACGCTCTTCGCCCAGCAGATGGCTGCCCGCGCGCAGCTGGAACAGATGCGCCGAGCTCTGCCGCCGGGGGTCCGGGGTCAACCCAGCAACGTCGTTCCGCCGGAGGCCGAGGGCGACGAAACGCAGCGCGGCGGCGGCATGTACCTGTGACGGCCGCCCTTCAACCGGCGAGCAGCTTCTCCACCACCTGGGCCACGCCGTCGTCGTCGTTGGACGGCGCGACGTTCTTCGCTGCGGCGAGCACCTCAGGGTGCGCGTTGGCCATCGCGTAGCCGGTGCCCGCCCACGCCAGCATCGGCAGGTCGTTGGGCATGTCACCGAACGCGACGACGTTCGCCGCGTCGATGCCGTTGCGGGACGCCAGCTGGGCGAGAGTCGCCGCCTTGGTGACGCCCGTGGCGGAGATCTCCAGCAACCCGGAGCGGCTGGAGTGGGTGAGCTCGGCGAGATCGCCGGCCACGTCGCGGGCCGCCGCCAGCAGCCCGTCCGGATCGAGGTGCTGGTGGCGGACCAGGAGCTTGACGACGTCGTCGGTCGCCAGCTCGTCCAGCGGCCCGACCCTGATCTCCTCGGCATCGACCGCCGGGCCTTGTGGGACCGGGTAGTCCTCCTCCCGCGCGAAGCCGCGGTCGAACGTCTCCACCGCGAACGTGACGCCGGGAACCGCCCGGCGAACCGCCGCGGCCACGGCCAGTACGGCGTCGCGAGCGATCGGAGTGTGCTCTATCACCCGCTCGGTGTGCATGTCGTAGATGACCGCGCCGTTCGCACAGATCGCAAGGCCGGTGTGTCCCAACGCTTCGGCGACTGGGCGCACCCACCGAGGCGGCCGCCCGGTGGCGACGATGACCATCACGCCCGCGTCCTCGGCTGCCCCCAGGGCCCGGACCGTCCGCTCGGAGACCGCTCCTCCGGTTCGCAGGACCGTGCCGTCGAGATCGGTCGCGATCAGCCGGACGCTCGTCACCCGAAGTAACCGTCGAGCAGCCGCGCCACGCCGTCGAGTTCGACGTCGTCCGCGACGGCGTCGGCGATCGCGATGACGTCGGCCGGCGCCTGACCCATCGCCACGCCGTGACCGGCCCAGACCAGCATCTCCATGTCGTTGTGCCCGTCGCCCACCGCGAGAGTGTCCGCCCGGTCCACGCCGAGCTTCGCGCAGACGGTCTCGAGCCCGGCCGCCTTGGACACGCCCTCGGGCATGATGTCGAGCCACGCCGTGTAACCGATCGCGTAGTCGACGCTCGGTAGTCCCGATGCCGCAGCGACCGCACGGAGTCGCTCCCGGTCGCCCTCCGGCCAGCGGACGACGAGCCGGGTGACAGGCCCGTCGAGCAGTTCGTCATGGCTGACGATCGTCACCTTCCCGTCCAGCTCGCCGACCGGGAACTCGCCAGTGACCCGGAACCCGACCCCCAGCTCCTCGATGGCAAGCACGGCGTCGGGGATCTCCTCGGCGAAGTAGCGGACCGTGTCGTTGGCGTCGAAGGTGACGACGTCGACCGGAAGCCTGGTCTCGACGTCGACGACCACGGCACCGTTCGAGCACACGGCGAACCCATCGGTGAGTCCGAGCTGGTCGAGCAGTGGAACCGTCGAGTGCAACGACCGGCCGGTCGCGACGACCACATGGGCGCCCGCGTCGCGGGCCCGTCGGACGGCGGCCACGACGGTCTGCCGCGGCGGCTGGAAGAAGTCCTCGTACGTCAGCAGCGTCCCGTCGACGTCGAGCGCCACGAGCTTCGGCCGCCAGGTCGCCGACGTCACGCGACCGGCTCGAGCAGCTCGCGTCCGCCCAGGTACGGGCGCAGCGCCTCGGGCACGTGGACGGCGCCGTCGGGACGCTGGTGGTTCTCCAGGATGGCGACGATCCACCGCGTGGTGCCGAGCGTGCCGTTCAGGGTGGCGACCGGCCGGGTGCCGTGGGCGGTGCGTTCACGGATGCCGAGCCGGCGCGACTGGAAGGTCGTGCAGTTCGACGTGGACGTGACCTCCATCCAGCGTTGCTGGGAGGGCAGCCAGGCCTCGCAGTCGAACTTGCGAGCAGCGCTCGCGCCCAGGTCACCGGCAGCCACGTCGATCACTCGGTACGGCAACTCGACGGCGGCAAGCATGTCCTCCTCCCAGGCGAGGAGGCGCCGGTGCTCCGCTACGGCGTCCTCCTCTCGGCAGAAGGAGAACATCTCCACCTTGTGGAACTGGTGAACACGGATGATCCCGCGGGTGTCGCGCCCGTGTGATCCCGCCTCGCGGCGGTAGCAGGCCGACCAGCCCGCGTAGCGCATGGGACCGTCGGACAGGTCGACGATCTCGTCCGCGTGGTATCCGGCCAGCGCGACCTCGCTGGTGCCCACCAGGTAGAGGTCGTCTGTCGCGAGGTGGTAGACCTCCTCGGCGTGGGCACCGAGGAAGCCGGTGCCACCCATGATCTCGGGCCGGACCAGCGTGGGCGTGATTACTGCGATGAACCCGGCGGCCGTTGCCCTCGCCATCGCCAGATTGAGGATGCCGAGCTCGAGTTGCGCGCCCGGACCGGTGAGGTAATAGAAGCGCGAGCCCGAGACCTTGGCCCCCCTTGCGACATCGATGGCGCGGAGCGACTCGCCGATCTCGAGGTGGTCCTTCGGCTTGTCGAAGGTCGGACGTTCACCGACCTCCCGCAGGACGGCATAGTTCTCCTCGCCGCCGGGCGGGACGCCGTCCTCGACCAGATTGGACGGCTCCAACGCCAGCCTTTCGAGCACCTGCCGGTTCCCGTCCGCGTTCGCCTCGGCGGCCTTGACGGCGGCGGCCAAGTGCTTGGCCTTGTCCAGTAGGGCCTGCCGCTCGTCGCCCTTTGCCGCCGGGATCTGCTTCCCCAGCGACTTCTGCTCGGCGCGCAGCCTCTCGAACTCGGCCAGCGACTCCCGATACGACTTGTCGGCCGCCAGCAGATCGTCGACGATCCCGGTGGGTTCGCCGCGGGCATGCTGGGAGGCGCGAAGTCGGTCCGGATCGTCACGGATCACACGAAGGTCGAGCACACGTCCCAGGTTATCCAGCCGCGGCTGCAGGTCGCCCGGGTATGGCAAGCCGACCGTCCGACGCGCGCTAGCGCACAGGTAGGCGGCTCAGCCGCGTAGGTGGGCCAGCCACGCCTCGGCGTCGGCGAAATCGGCGTTGGACGTGCCGCGGCCGACACTCGCCGTCGTGCCGTCCGCCCGCGGGTACGAGCCCAGGAAACGCACGTCGGCACAGACCCGGCGCAGGCCCATCAACGCCTCACCGACCCGCGCGTCGGCCACATGACCTTCGCAGTCGACCGCGAAGCAGTACCGGCCCATGCCGTTGCCGGTCGGGCGAGACTCGATCCGGGTCAGGTTGACGCCGCGCGTCGCGAACTGCTCGAGGATCTCCAGCAGTGCACCTGGATGGTCGTCACGGATGAACGCGACCAGGCTGGTCTTGTCCGCTCCGGTGGGCGGGGGCGGAGCGGCCGGCGGAGTGACCAGGACGAAGCGCGTCACGGCATCGGGGTTGTCCCCGATGCCGGTTGCGAGCGTCTCGAGCCGGTAATGGTCGGCGGCCACGGGTGCGGCAATCGCCGCGTCGTACGGCCCGTCCGGTCCGGACTCGCCGTTCGCGACGGCGGCGGCAGCAGCCGCCGTCGAGGTGGTGACACCGACGCGGGCTCCGGGCAGCTTCGCCGCCACCCAGTCGCGGCACTGTGCCTCGGCCACCGGGTGGGTGACGATGCGCCGGACGGCGGCCAGGTCGGTGCCCGGCCGCGCCAGCAGCGCCATCGCGATCGGCAGCAGAAGCTCGCGTGTGATGAGCAGGGGCTCACCGCGGATCAGCTCGTCGAGCGTGGCGTTGACCGAGCCCTCCACGGAGCTCTCGACCGGCACGACCGCACCATCGACCTCGCCACCCCGCGCCGCGTCCAGCGCCGCAGGCACGGTCGGGTACGGCACGAGTGCGTCCGGGTCCGCCACCTGCCTTGCCGCAGACTCGGAGAAGGTCGCCTCGGGCCCCAGGTACGCGTAGCGCGGTTCGGACACGCGGGCCAGCGTAGGAGCCTCCCGCGGTTTCGGCACGCCGGGCGTCCAGGTCCCGGCTCGGGAGCCCGCCGCGCCCCAGGTCGAGCGGTCTCGTCTATGCCCCCACATGGCCGCGACGGCCCGTCCGGCCAGCCCAGTTTGATCACGTAAACCACCCGGAACCCCGCTTCATCAGGTCTGCAAGCCTGGTAAGGGGCGGCTCAGGGTGGCTTACGTGATCAAACCGGCACAGAGGACCTCGTCGCCAGCCCGAGGTCGAGCGGTCTGGTCCATGCCCCGCAGGGCCGGGGCCACGCGCTCCCGGCTACGGTCGGTCGGGTGAGCGACGACCCGGGCTGGCGCGATCTCGGGTTCGCCCGCCTGGACACGGACCGGGTGTCCCGTACCGGTGATCCGGAAGTCGTCTACGGCGACGGCAAGTCACCGGAGCAGACGGTCACGCTATTGCGGGCGCTCCGCACCGCACATCCTCGCCACCTCGCCCTCGCCACGCGCCTGGAGGAGCCCGCCCGGGCCGCGGTGCGGGACGCGTTCGCGGACGAGGTCCGGGTAGACGACCTCGGCCGCTGCGCCGCCGTCGGGGCCATGCCCGAGCCGCAGGGGCGTGTCGCGGTCGTCGCGGCGGGAACGTCGGACCTGCCGGTCGTGGCCGAGGCCGCGTTCACGGTTCAGGCATTCGGGGCCGACGTGACGACGATCGCCGACGTGGGCGTCGCCGGCCTGCACCGCCTGCTGGCGGTCCGGCACGAACTCGACGACGTCGACTGCCTCGTCGTCGTGGCCGGGATGGAAGGTGCACTGCCCTCCGTCGTTGGCGGCCTGACCGGGGTACCGCTCGTCGCGGTGCCGACGTCGGTCGGCTACGGGACGTCATTCGGTGGGCTGACCGCGTTGCTCGCGATGCTCAACTCCTGCGCGCCCGGCGTCGTCGTCGTGAACGTGGACAACGGGTTCGGGGCCGGCGTCCATGCAGCGCGGGTTGCTCGCCGCGCCGGCCGACCAGCCAGGGCTGCCACGTGATCGGCTGGCTGGACTGCTCGTCGGGCGTCGCCGGCGACATGCTGCTCGGTGCGCTGGTCGACGCCGGTGTGCCGCTCGACGCGCTGCAGACTGCAGTGGACGCCATCGCGCCCGAGTCGGTCCAGTTGCGCACCGAGGACGTCCATCGAGCCGGCCTCAGGGCGACCCGTGTCCACGTCGAGACGACCACGTCGACAACGCGGCGGACATGGGCCGACATCCGGCACCTGCTGGACACCGCCGACCTCGACCCGGAGGTGCGGGGCCGCGCACTGGAGGCGTTCGGCAGGCTGGCCGAGACGGAGGCGCGGGTCCACGGGGTTTCCGCTGACGACGTTCACTTCCACGAGGTCGGTGCCCTCGACGCAATCGCCGACGTCGTGGGCGTCGCGGCCGGCTTCGCCACGCTCGGCCTCGAGGAGTTGTACGCCAGCCCGGTCGCGCTCGGTTCGGGCAGCGTCCGCACCGAGCACGGTCTCCTTCCGGTGCCACCGCCTGCCGTCGTCGAGTTGCTGCGCGGGGTGCCGACGTTCGGGGGCGACGCTGCCGACGAGCTCGCCACCCCGACCGGCGCGGCTCTGCTCACGACCCTCGTCACCAGCTGGGGCCCGCAGCCGGCGATGACCGTTGAACGTCAGGGCGTGGGAGCCGGTGGACGTGAGGCTTCCGGGCGGCCCAACGTCGTCCGCCTTCTCGTCGGCGAGCCGACCCACTCGTACGCCCAAAACCTCGTGCTGGAAGCC
>OCZV010000379.1_pt1 | contig 16348 bp, 15 predicted proteins | sample 1539051 | NCBI WGS metagenome assembly OCZV01 (sample SAMEA3113581, study PRJEB22503) | soil metagenome
TCCCCGAGGAAAGGCTGACGTCGGCACGCAGCGACCTGCGCGACGCGCGCGCCCAAGTAACGGATCTGCAGACGCAAGTTCAGGACCTCGAGGATCAGCTGGCGGCTCAGGAACCGCCCGCCGACGCCGGCGAAGAGGAAGGCCAGGGCGGCGAAGGCGGCGGCGAAGGCGAAGAGGCCCCCGCCGGCGAGGAATACACGATCAAGGCGGGCGACACCCTCAACACCATCGCCATCGAGTTCTACGGTGACGCCGAAAACGCGGACTACATCGCTGTCGCGAACGATATTGCCGATCCGAGCGCGATCAACGTCGGCGACACGATCATCATCCCGCCTGAACCCGAGTAATCGCCGAACTGTTCGCGGTCATTCATCGGAATCCGCAGTTAAGCGCGAGCAGTTCGTGATGTGACCTAGTCGCCGAGGGCTCGGAACGCGTTTTCGCCCTTCTGTCGGTACGCCTCTTCGATGTGCGCGGGCAGCCCGGTGCAGTCGCGCGGCTCCAGGAACAGCTTCCGATCGCGCGGCTTCGTATCCTGCTCGAAGTCGAAGGCATTGAGCATGTTGCTCGCCCGGGCGTCGCGCGCCGTCATGGGTTCGAGGTCGTAGACCGTCTCGATGAACTTGAGCACGGATGAGAACTCGTACTCCGTCGAATCGATGTACCCCTCTTTCGCCCACGGAGAGATGATCAGGAACGGCGCCCGCGGGCCGAGTCCCATGATGTCGTACTGCGGTGGCGGGACGTGGTCGTAGAAGCCCCCGAAATCGTCCCACGTGAGGAAGATTGCCGTGCTCTTCCAGTATTTCGACCGCATCAGCCGGTTCACGACGTCGACCGTCCAGTTCTCGCCGACGCAGACGCTCGGGCCTCCGGGATGTTCGTTGACGCCCGGACCCGGGACAACCCAGGTGGCCCGGTCGAGATTTTCGTTCTCGATGTCATCGATGAACTGCTCCTCCGGCGTGATGTCCCGGCCCCAGTGTTTGGAGAAGCGCATATGTTTGATCGCCAGCAACGCGTTCATCCAGGAACCGTTGTCGGCGTAGTAATGCCACGAGATGTTCTTCTGGTTGAGCTGGTCCATGATCACGGGGATGTCGAAACAGGCTCGGACGTGCTCCCAGTACTTGACGATGCCGTCCAGATCGACGTTCCGGACGGCGCGCAGAACTTCTTCCCGCTCTTGTTTGTTCATACGCATGTAGCGGAAAACGGTTTCACCCGGATCGTCACAGTAGCCGCCCTCGATGTTGGTCTGGTCCTTGTTACCGACTACACGCCCGGCCTGTGCGGCCACCGTATAAAGATGCTCGGGGAAGGTCGGCCCGTACATCGAGGAGAACATCCGATCACCGAGCACGAAGTTGTCTGCATAGGCCCAGTAGTTCGGTATGCCTTCCCTCTTGAAAGAGGTGTAGCCGTTGAGGGTCTCGCCGCTGGTGACGAGATCGAATCCGTTCATTCGGCCGCCGTTGATGGCCTTGACGGCATCGAGGAACAAGTGGCCGAGATCGGGCTCCAGGACATCGGTGGCGGGAGCGAGCTTCACTCTTTCCCCGGTGGAGGTTTCGCCGTGCGTCGCACCGTCGGCTCCGGGGTAGCGAGCAAAATAGTTATCGAAGGTGCGGTTCTCCTTGATGATGAAGACGATGTGTTTGATGGGAATCTCGAAGTCAGGACGCTGATCGTCCCCCTCGTTCACCGGCCCCGGAGACGGGAGGCCGGCGCCCGCCTCGATCCCGAGCATCTCAGTCGAGCTGCGGTTGATGCGTTGGTAGGTAGTCGCTCCCAGTGCAGTTAGCAGGATCAGCACCGTGGCCAATACCGTGCGGCGCCTCCGGTACATCATGCGCCGGCGGGCGCGCACGCGCGCGGCGGCGCGCGGGTCCCTTGGTAGCCGGCGTCGTGGCCGACTCCCCCTCACCGCCCTCTGCCGACCCCTTCCCTCCGGCATGTGTTGAGGGCAAGTGTGCCATCCAATGCTGCTCGGCGGCTTAGCGAGCAGCGAGGGCTGCGAGCCGGTCGGGGAAGTTCGTGAAGATGCCGTCCGCCCCGGACTCGATGAGGTCACTCATCTCAGCTTCGGTGTCCACGGTGAATGGATTCACGAACAACCCGTGGTCGTGAGCAGACGACACCACAACGTCGTCGACGTTGAACTTGTCCGGACCGATTCCGGCCGCGTACGTTGCCGTCTCCGCCATCTCGTCGGAGATGATGCCCTTGTCCTGGATAAACGAGAAGAGTCGAACGAGGACCAGACCCGGCTCGATCGCTTGAAATCGAGCGAGGCTCTCGGGGTCGAAGGATTGGACCCGCACACCACCCTCGCGGGCGTGTCCCATCATCCCCGACTCCCTCAGAAGGTCGACGAAGCTCTGCTCCACTCCGGGGAAGAGATGCGGATCCTTGACCTCGACGTAGTACTTCGTTGATTTTCCGTATCGATCGAATATCTCGTCCATAGCCGGCACCCGAAGACCGCTAAAGCCGGCGCGAGCACGTTCTGGGTACGCCTCGTTGAACCAACTGCCGGCATCCAGTTTTCGAATGTCTTCGAGGCGCGTCTCACGCACCAAATCAGGACGCCCCGTGGTGCGTTGCAGAGTCGCATCGTGAATCGCAACGAAAGCACCGTCCGAAGTGATGTGGAGGTCCTGCTCAAGGAAATCCGCTCCCATCTCGAGCGCGAGGTCATAAGCGGCCAGCGTGTGCTCGGGTGCATGGCCCGACGCTCCTCGATGAGCGATGTTGACTACCCGGCGCGCCGAGCCTTCTACCACTCCACCAGCTTCCAGATCTCGGGCTCCATCTCGCCCGGTTCCCCGACCTCGGCGAAGATGGCAACGGCTTGTTTCAGATGCGCCATTGCTTCTTCGGAGCGGCCCGACGCCCGCAGGAGATCGGCGAGGTTGTTGTGCAGCGCCGCTTCCCTGTGACGGTCGCCAAGGGCCGCGCACAGCTTGAGGCCCTCGTGGGTCAGCTCTATTGCTGCGTCGTACTCTCCGGCGGCGCGGTGTGTGAGCGCAAGGCTGTTGAGGGCAGCCACTCGAGCACCGGAATCGTCGGTCAGATCGGCAAGCCTCAGGCTCTCTACGAGATGTGCGGTTCCGGCCTCCGGATCACCCCTCCTTGTAGCCAGCAACCCAACTACATTGTGAGCGCGGCACAAAGCTGTGTCGTCACCCGATTCCTCTGCATATTCCAGCGCTCGTCCCGCCAGCTCCCGCGACCGCTCCGTGTCGCCCGCACCATGGGCCGCCATACTCCAGTCGGCGAGCACCCTGCTGGCCTCGGCGCCCGTGCCGTAACCGGCAAGGGATTCCTCAAAATGCCGCTCCGCGAGACCGTATTCCCCACGTCGGAGGTGCACTGCGCCGATCTTGTGCTCGATCGCCGGCGATGGCTCCGCGGACAAGGCGGCCGCGGCTTCGTAGTTGGCCAGTGCATCCGGGTAGTTGCCGAGCAGAGTATGTACGTCCCCACTGGATTCATGCAGTGTGGCAGCGTCCGGGTGACCCGTCGCCAGCCCTGCCTCGAAGTGCGACAGCGCCTCAACGTGAGCGTGCAGAGACCTTGCGTAGTCACCGGCGCGCCGGTAGTACTCGGCAGCCTCTTCGTCCATACCGCCTAGATGAAGGTGCCGCGCAACGACGGCCGCCCTGCCCGGGTCTCCGGAGTGGCCCCTCTTCACCGCTGCTGCCGCCCTTCGGTGAAGCAAGCGGCGGCGCGCCATCCCCGCTTCCTCGTAGACGAGCGTTCTGAGCTTCTCGTGACTGAAATCGTAGGCGTGGTCTGGACCCACCTCCAAAACGAGCTTTCGCCTGATCAGTTCCTCAAGAGCTTCGACGACCTCATCGTCGCTGCGTCCGCTCACCTCCCTGACAGTGTCGAAGTCGAACGAGCGGCCCAGCGCAGCTGCGGCGGTGAGGACCTGACCTCCGGTTTCACCGACGGTGGCGAGGCGTTGCTTCAAAAGGTCACGAACACCTCCCGGAAGCGGCCACCTCTCTTCTTGTGGAGATCGCTCCGCGAGTGCGGCGACATACTCGGTAACGAAGAGCGGAATGCCTTCGGTCTCGGCGAAGAGTCGGTCCTGAAGATCCGCAGGCGGGGGTGCATCAAGCGTGTGGGCACGGACCATTTCGGCGACTTCCGCACGCCCCAGCCTCGTCAGCGGGATCTCCGTCGATGCCTTGTTGGCCCTGGCATTGACGATCAACCCTCGAACCCGATCGTCGCCTGCGACTTCCTCGGTGCGCCACGACAGCAACAAGACGATGCGCTGCGTCTCGAACCGTCTTACTAGGTGAGCGAGGACATCGATCGCAGCCTCATCCGCCCACTGGACATCGTCGAAGAACAAGACGCCCGGACGTTCACCACTGCAAGAGGCAACCAAAAGAGTGCTGAGTGCTTCGAGGAATCGATGGTGAGCGCCGGGGCCGCCGAGATCGGCCTCCGGTCGGAGGTTCGGCGCAAGAGGGGGAACCAGACGTACGCCTTCGGCGAGCACGTGATCCGGAACCTTCGACGCCCATTCATGTGTCTGGTTGAGCGCGGTCTGCAAGGCATCGATTACCGGCGAGTACGCGAGGTCGACCTCCTCCTCGTAGCAGCGCGCTGCCACGACCGTCGAGCCCGCATCCGCTGCGCGCTCCAAGAAGGCTTCCGCGAGACTCGTCTTCCCGATCCCGGCCTCACCCTCAATGGCAACGAGCTGCCCTCGGGTCGCGGCGGCCTCAAGCGCATGTACGAGGACACCCATCTCACCGTCACGCCCGACAAGACGTGAGGGGGACGGGCGCTCAAGGACGGGGGGCGTCTTGGGGAGAGCCGGCGCGGGAGCCGCTATGCGACCTTCTTGGATCGCTTGGTAGAGCTCGGTGGTGGCCGTAAGAGGGGGAACCCCGAGTTCCTTGTCGAGAATGGCGACGAATTCCCGGTAGGCGCGCAGCGCGCCGGCCCTATCGCCCGCCATGGCCAAAAGGAGCATCAAGCGACGATGCGCGGGCTCATGAAGAACGTCGAGCGAGAGCCACCTCCGCGCCCGTTCGATTGCCCCTTCCAGATCCCCTCTGGCTTCCTGCAACTCCACGAGTCGTTCAAGAACCGATCCAAAGGAGCGACGGAGGTTCTCCGACTGGAAGACCTGCCAGTCCTCGAAGTCGACACTGTCTCGGAGCGAGAAACCCTTCATGAAGTCGGCGCGGTACAACGCGGCCGCGGCAGCGAGGTCCCGCTCACAGGCCGGGCACGCCTGGGCGGAACCGTGATCGTGGCGATCGGCAGCGGACACCAGGGCGTGGAACTCGGTCACGTCTACGGATGAGAATTCATCGGGGCTGAACTCGACCGTGCTGCGGTCGATCCGAAGCCAGCGACCGCCCAGGCCACCCTTGAGCGTCGAGAGGGTCCTGCGGAGGGCCCCCCGTGCCGCCTCGGTCTCGTATTCCGGCCACAAGAGGGCGGCGAGCGAATCCCGGCGCGCCGCATCGCCCTCAACGGCCAGGTACGCGAGGAGAGCGACCGCCTTTCTCGTATCGACCTCGATGGGGGCACCGTCGACCTCGATTCGAGGCGAGCCCATCAAGAGCACCTTCAATCCGGTCAAACCGGCTCCTTCTTCTCTTCGGACGCGCTGCGTACGCCACGAAATTCTCCCGCATTTGGACTTCGTAACGGCGCGCTTTCGGGCCGGCGGCGAGACATCGTTCGTAACGATCTCCGGACGTTGCCCCTGTAAGACCGAAACGGTCGCGACCATTGTTGGAAACCATTGGAAGGAGTGGGCCTGATTCAGGCTATGTAGCCATGGCGAGCGGAGGTGACGCATACTCATCCGATGCGAAGGAGCATCCCCTGATAACTGAGTTCGAGGTCCCCAGCGAGATGGGGAACGAGCGGATAGTGATGGACCGCGTTGTGGACGCGGTCTCCGGCTCCTTGTCGGGCGAAACGCTCGAGCGCCTGAAGACCGCGGTCTCGGAAGCCGCCATGAACGCGATCGAACATGGCAACAAGGGGCGGTCAGAGATACCCGTTTCCGTACAGGTCCTCGACTCCGGCAGTGGGATCCGAGTGCGAATCACAGATCATGGCGGGGGCCCGGAGCAGCACGATCCAGAAACGCCCGATCTGGAAGCAAAACTGGCAGGAGTGCAGGATCCGCGCGGCTGGGGGCTTTTCTTGATCAAGAACATGGTGGACGAGATGCACATCTCCAAGGAGGGCGACCTCCATACGATTGAACTCGTGGTTCGGTCGGATACGAAGGCCTAGCCGCGAGCAATTTTCAGGTCTAGGACAAGGAGGCTTGGATGCCCGAGCTATCGGTTTCAATGGCGGTCCGAAAGATAAGCGACGAAGCCAGCGCGATAGACATCAAGGGAGATCTGACCGCAGCCTGTGAAGAAGTCCTGATGGACTCCTATTCGCAAGCGACGGGAGACCGAACCCGCGCGTTGATTCTCAATTTCAATGAACTCGAGTACATGAACAGTGGTGGGATCGGACTCCTCGTTACGTTGCTCGTAAGAGCAAACCGGCAGAAGCAGCGGCTCAGTGCGGTCGGACTCAATGATCACTACCAACAAATCTTTGAGCTCACTCGCCTCAATGAGGCGATGGACATACACGATTCGGAGAGCGACGCACTCGCCGGCGCAGGCATCACCACATAGGAGTGCACAAGAGGAGGGTCCATCGCCGGACGCTCGCTCCAACGATTCGGTGCTCCCATAGACTGAGTCCATGCAGGCGGAGCATGCCGCGGACACGGAACGCACCCTGAGCGCCGAAGGAATGTCCGGGCCAAAGTACGACGCCGTGGTGGTCGGCTCTGGACCGAACGGTCTTGCTGCGGGCATCGAGCTGGCACGCGCCGGTGCCTCCGTACTCATCATCGAGGCGGAAGAGACGATCGGCGGGGGAACTCGTACTCGTGAGCTCACCCTTCCCGGATACGCGCACGACGTTTGTTCCGCCGTTCATCCTCTCATCCTCGCGTCGCCCTTCGTCAGGAAACTGCCCCTCGATGAGTACGGTCTCGAGTTGATCCAACCCCGCGCTCCTCTCGCCCATCCCCTTGATGGAGGAAGAGTGGCGATGCTGTATCGCTCGCTGGACCAAACGGCCGAATCGCTGGAGGACGACGGAGCTTCGTACCGCAAGCTGCTGCAGCCCACGGTCGATGGGTGGGAGAAGATAAGCCCCGGCGTCCTGGGCCCTCTGCGAATCCCCCGCCACCCAATTCGGCTTGCCCTCTTCGGGTTGCGCAGCATCAATTCGGCGACGGCGCTCATTGACAACAGGTTTCGTGGCGACAAGGCGCGCGCGATGATCGCCGGGATCGCGGCGCACTCCATGCTGCGGCTCGATGAGCGACCCACCGGCGGTTTCGGAATCCTGCTGGCCGCCCTCGCCCACGCCTTCGGCTGGCCGGTCGTCAAGGGAGGCTCCAATGAGATCTCCAAGGCGCTCGCCGCGCACTTCCAATCGCTCGGCGGCACTATCGCCACCGGATGGACCGTCAAGTCGCTCGACGAACTGCCACCACATAAAGCCCTGCTGTTCGACCTCACCCCCGCGCAGCTTCTTCGGATTGCCGGGGACCGGTTGTCGAGTTCGTACCGGTCGCGCCTGAAAAGATTTCGATATGGGCCGGGGGTTTTCAAGATCGACTGGGCTCTAGACGGACCGGTACCGTGGGCCGCGGCCGAGTGCTCCGACGCCGGAACCGTGCATGCCGCGGGAACTGCAGAAGAGGTCGCTGCAGCGGAGGCGGCGGTTGCGATCGGCGCGCATCCGGAGCGGCCGTTCGTTCTTGCAGCGCAGCCGAGTCTGTTCGACAGTACCCGTGCGCCTGAAGGCAAACACACGCTGTGGGCCTACTGCCATGTGCCGCACGGGTCGACAGTCGACATGACCCAGGCGATCGAGGATCAGTTAGAACGGTTCGCCCCCGGGTTCCGCGATCTAGTCCTCGAACGGCATACCTTCAATGCCGCTCAGATGGAGAGCTACAACGCAAACTACGTCGGGGGGGACATCAACGGCGGCCGGCAGGACATGCGCCAGCTCTTCACCCGTCCTGTTTGGCGTTTGAATCCATACACGACGGGAGCCAAGGACATCTACATCTGCTCGTCCTCGACTCCGCCGGGTGGTGGCGTACACGGTATGTGCGGCTACTGGGCGGCACGCGCTGCGCTCCGTCGCAGCCTGCGTGACCTGCGGCGCGCCCCCTCGCGCAGGGCGTAGACGCCCACAACAAGCCCTGCTCCGATCCCGGCACCGATCAATTGGCCGAAGGCATGCGGTTCGGCGGGCGACCCGCCGGCGATGCGCGACGCCGCAGCGAGTGTCTGGGCGACACAAAGCGGTCCCAACGTCGCCGTAACCCAAGCTAGCAGGTGAGCTCCGAATCCCATCGCCGCCCACACTCCCAGCGCCCCGGCGAAAATCGTCGCGGGGTGAACCAATCCGTCCTCCGGCCCCGGGCCGACGAAGATGCGGAGGACAAGGTAGCTGCCTCCGGCAAAAGCAAGAGCACTTAGAGACGGATTTGCTAGGGCGAGCGCCGAAATCGTTCCCCCCGCGACGAGACAGGCCGCGATTGCGAGCCCGAGCGGAACGGGACTTGTCCCGTCGTCGAGGATCCCTATCAGCGACGCAAGCATGGCCGCCGGCGGGACGAGCACCGGAGCGAGAAGCGGGCTCGCCACTGCCGAGAGCCCGGAATTGGTGCCCTGTGGGCGGCTCGCCCCCGCAACGAATCCCCAGGCCGCCCCCACCACAATCAAGAGCCCCGCTGCTCCCGGTCCGAGGGTGTTCATACTCAACAAGGTTGCTGCCCTCGTCCCACCTCTGCCAGGGACCGCGGACCTATTTAACTTGGCGTCGGGACCCAATCCGCCGTGGGCCCGTTGCCGCCTCCCTGAAATGGCATCTGACCACCGAGGGGTGGGGGTCGATTGCCATTTCGTGCGCGGGCGGCTGGGTCGCCGGTGCGTCAGTAGCGCTGGCAGCGCGGGCAGTACGTCGTGCCGCGGCCGCCGAGGGTGATCTTCTTCAGCGGGGTCGCGCACCGCGGGCAGGGCCGATCGGCCTGGCCGTACGCGACGAGGAAAGGTGCGTTTCTGCCCGACTCGCCGTTCACCATCTGATAGTCGCGGAATGTAGTCCCCTCTCGCTGAATTGCCTCGGCGAGGACGGACCGGATCGCGCCGTGAAGATCGAGCGCTCGCGCGGTACCGACGCGCCGCGAAAGTGGGTGAATGCGAGCGCGCCACAGCGCCTCGTCGGCGTAGATGTTGCCCACTCCCGCGACCGGTCGCTGGCTCAGCAGATATGGCTTTATCGGCGCCCGGGTCTTCTTCAGCGCGGAGGCAAATTCGTCCGGATCGAATTCATCCGACAGAGGTTCCGGACCGAGAAGCGCAAGCGTCGGTATCGCGCTGTAGTCACCCGCGGCGACAACCGCCAGACGACCGAACCGGCGCGGGTCACGGAAGGCGAGCACGCGTGCATCGTCGAGCCACAACCGCGCCCTCACGTAGGGGTCGTCGAAGTCAAAGCGAAACGCGCCGGTCATCCCGAGGTGCATGATCAGCTCGAGCCCTTCGTCGAGCGGGCAGACGATGAACTTTCCCTTCCGTCCAACTCCGGCGATGGTCCGGCCCGCAACCAGGCCGACGTCGAGGAACTGGCGCAGGACGTTGGGGTGTGGATCGAACCACACATCGTCTACTCGACGGCCCGTTAGCTCGGGCTCGAGCTGGCGGCGGAGGGACTCGACCTCGGGCAGTTCGGGCATCTGCGTAGGTTAGAGCTTAGGGTTGGCCCATGGGACAACACGAAATAGATACGGAATCGCTACCTTATGCGTTGGACAAGCTCCCGAGGAAGCCGGACGTGGGCATCGACGCCTTCTTTGCGCTGGACCTCCGAGCGGGACGGGTGGTCGCCATTGAGGACTTCCCGGAAGCGCGCAAACCGTCCTGGAAGATCGCGGTCGATTTCGGTCCGTTGGTAGGCACGCTCTGGAGCAGCGCGCAGATCACCAACTACTCGCGCGATGAGTTAGTGGGTCGTAAGGTGGTCGGAGCTGTAAACCTTGGGTCCAAACGAATCGCAGGCTTTCGAAGCGAGTTCCTCATCCTCGGCGCGCTCGACCCGGATGGAGTAGTGAGGCTCCTGCAACTCGAAGAAGAGGTTGAACCGGGCGCACCCATTGCTTAGCGTCTTCACCGTTGGGCACGGAACTCGCAGCCTCGAAGAACTCATTTCGGTTCTCGAGTCCGCACAGGTGGACCGGCTTGTGGACGTGCGCCGGTTCCCGGGATCAAGGAGGAACCCACAGTTCAGTCGCGAGAATCTCGAACGCGATCTGCCTGCCGGCGGCATCACCTATGACTTCCGGGGCGACCGGCTTGGAGGCCGGAGGAGTTCGAGCAGCACGGGTTCTTCCCGGCACCCCGCGTGGCGCGTAAAGGCATTCAGAAACTACGCGGACTTCATGGATACAGAAGAATTCGCCGGAGCGATCGCCGACATCGAGGCGGAAGTGCGCGCCGGAGTGCGGCCATGTCTGATGTGCGCTGAAACATTGTGGTGGCGATGCCATCGCCGCTTGATCGCCGACGCACTGGTAATGAGAGGTCTGGAGGTTGTTCATCTCATTGCGCCGGATGAACAGATGTCCCACCGCCTCCATGAGGCCGCTCGCCCGGATGAGAGGAACTTGCCCGTCTACGACTCAGGTTTTACGGGACACCTCCCTCTTTAGCCGCTGACTTGGAGTGCCAGACGCCTCTCACGCCCGTCCACACAACGCGCAACCCGACGAGTGCAAGCACCACGCCGAAAATCTGCTCGAGAACCTCACCCTCGATGCCCAGCGCGAACGACGCGCCCGCCACTGATCCGATCACCCCGCCGGCGGCGAGCAAGAGAACATGGCGAAGACTGATCTGCTGACGTCTCCGATGTGCTAGGACACCGGCAAGTGCGGTAGGGACGATTACGAGCAGCGAAGTCCCCTCCGCAGTGTGCTGTGACAGGTCGAGTGCGATGGTCATGAAGGGCACCATGACGATCCCACCCCCCACCCCGAACAGAGCCGACATGACGCCTGTGAATCCACCAAAAGCGACAACACCTACTCCCGTTATGACGCTCATCGCACCACCATCGACACTCCGACCGACACCACCAGCACGCCGAAGGCGATCTTTAGGGCACCCTCGCTGATCCCGGCCATGACACGGGCGCCGAGGGGAGCTCCGACAAGGCTTCCTAAGGCCAGCAATGCAGCGAATCCCAGGTGGATCTCGTTGTCCATTCCGAATCTCGCGGCGGCGACGGTTGCGATGGGAAGGATCGCGGCCAGGGAAGTTGCATGGGCGTGGTGCTGCGACAGTCCCCCAACTCCGACCAGGAGCGGCACCATGATGACCCCGCCGCCCACTCCGAGCAAGCCCGAAAAAGCTCCCGCAAGCAGTCCCACCCCGCCGAGGGCCAGGTCCTGCTGGAGCCCCGTCACTCGATCGATCCCGCTCGTGGGCGTTCGCCGGGGGCTTCGTACGAAAGTCCCTCAGCTCCCCTCAGCCACGCCCGGACGTTGCTGCCCAGAGCATCGACGTCGTAGCCCCCCTCCTGCAAGACGACCAGTCGGGGGAAGACGGAGGCTATACGCGCCCCCATCTCATGCTGATCCGGCGTCGTCAGGGCGAAGTCCGCGATCGGATCGTGGTAGTAGGTGTCTACGCCAAGCGAAACGATGAGCAGTGCCGGGCCGAACTTCACGAGCGCATCCAATGCAGTCGTAAGTGCCGCGAAGAACCGATCCCCCGAACACAATTTGGGGAGCGGCAGGTTGAGATTAGCGCCGGCCCCATCGCCCGTCCCGGTCTCATCGGCGTATCCCGTGTAGTACGGGTATGCACGGTTCGGATCGGCGTGCAACGAGACGTACATCACGTCTCCGCGGCGGTAGAAGATCTGCTGCGTTCCGTTTCCGTGGTGATAGTCGACATCGAGCACCGCCACGCGGTCCGGGATTCCGTTGAGCGCGTACTCGGCCGCTATCGCCGCATTGTTGAAGAAGCAATAGCCGCCGTACACGGACCGGGCGGCGTGGTGACCGGGTGGCCTGCAGAGTCCGTACGCAATATCGTCGCTTGCCAGGACCATTTCGGTGGTTGTGAGCGCGACGTCGACGGATGCGCGGGCGGCCGCGTATGTGCCCTGGACCAGCGGGGTGGTCGTGTCGAAGCAGTAGTAACCGTGGCGTGCTTCCGGCGACGATGGCCGAGGGTTACCACTCATCCCCGAGCGCACCGCGAAGTGGGCGATGGTGTCGGGGATCAAATTGCTTGGGTGCTCGTCCCACGCGTTCGCAAGGTAGTCGACCAGATCAGGAGCGTGGACGGCAAGAACGGGATCGAGGCCGTAGTCTGTTGGGTCCACGAAGTCGAATCCGCCGTCCGCTTGAAGCTCGGCGCGGATTATCTCGGCGCGCCTAGGCATCTCGTAGGTGGGTATCGGGACGCCTGCTTCCGTCTCGGATTCCGGGGAGTGAAGCGCGTGTTTCTGGCTGTAGACGCAGCGCATCAAACGTTGCGGCGCGCCAGCAATGGGCTCGGGAGTTCTGCACTCTCCACGCGAATGCGTGCATCCACCACAACAGCGCCCTCGGGGAGCACCACTACCGGATTGCAGTCCATCTCGACGATCTCGGGATGCGACTCGACGAGCGCGCTGATCTTCATGAGGATCCGCTCCAGCGCGGGAATATCGGATCTCGCCCCACCGCGGTAGCCCTCGAGCAGCGGGAACACCGAGAGCCCTCGGACCATGTCGTGCACGTCCTTGTCCGTGAGCGGCGTGATGCGGACTTGCACGTCCTTCAGCAGTTCAACGGTGGTGCCGCCCGCGCCGCATGCAATCACAGGCCCGAAACTCTTGTCGTTGACGACTCCTACGAGCATTTCGACACCCTGCGGCACCATTCTCTGTACGAGAACGGCTTCGAGTTCGTGCCCCGCCGCGCGGACGCCCTCCGCCATCTGGGCCGCGACCTTTGTCGCCTCGTCCCCGCCGCTGACTCCGAGACGAACGCCGCCCGCCTCCGTCTTGTGGATCAATCCTGGAGCGACCGCCTTCAGTGCGACCGGCCCGCCCATTGCCTCGGCGACCCGGCCCACTTCGTCCACGCCGACGAGTTTCTGATGGGCGACGGGGACCTCATAACAGTCCAGGAGAGTCGCAACGGCCTCCGGAGACAACCATCCGGGACCGTCGGCCAGGGATCGGGCGATGACCGATGCTGCCTCCTCGCGGTGCTCCCGTCCGAATTCCATGACGGCGCCCTCGGGCTCCGACCTCCAGACGCCGTAGTCGACGACCCGCGCGAGCGCAAGGGCGGCGTCCTCGGGAAACGCGTAACTCGGGATCCCGACGTCGCCCTCCCTCAGCTCGGGCGGGACGCCGCGGGCGGACATAAAGACGGCGAGTACCGGAAGCTCCCCGTTGATATCTCTCACGGCTGCGCGGATGGCGCGCGCCACGTCCTCGGCGCGGGTGACGAGCGGCGGGATGAAGATGACGATGATCGCATCGACTTCACCGGATTTGGCCAGTACGTCGATGCTCCTGCGGTAGTCCTCCGGAGTGGCGCTGGCGATCATGTCGACGGGGTTGACGACCGCGGCTTCCGCCGGGAGGAAACTCTTGAGTTCGTTCACGGCGCCCTCTGACAGTTCCGCTACCTCAAGCCCCGAGGCCTCGCAGGCATCGGCACAGAGGATCCCCGGGCCGCCGGCGTTTGTGAGGATCCCGACTTTCCTGCCCTTCGGGGGCGGCTGGTTCGCAAGCAACGACGCTACGTCGAACAGGCCTTCGAGGGTGGCCGTGCGAATGACGCCGGCTTGCTGGAACAAGGCATCGACCGTCACGTCACTTGCCGCGATGAGTGCTCCTGTGTGGGAGCTCGTAGCACGGGCTCCGGCGGCCGACCGGCCGCTCTTTACGACGACGATGGGCTTCTTCTTTCCGATGCGCCGGGCGATGCGCGCGAACTTGCGGGGGTTCCCGAAGCTCTCGAGGTACAGAAGGATGAGATCGGTGTCCTCGTCGGACTCCCAATAGTTCATGAGATCGTTGCCTGAGATGTCTGCCTTGTTGCCGGCCGAGGCGAACGTCGAGATCCCGAGACCGAGTTGCTTTGCGTAGTCGATCACCGAGAGTCCGAGTGCCCCCGACTGCGACAGGAAACCGACGCGGCCGGCCGGAGGAAAATCGGGCGCAAACGTTGCATTCAGCCGGACGTCCGGCGCGGTGTTGATGATCCCCATGCAGTTGGGGCCGATGACTCGCATGCCGGCCTCGCGACAAACGGCCATCAGGGCCCGCTGCCTCCTTAGACCCTCCTCGCCCGTCTCGGAGAAACCCGCCGAGATGATCACGAGTGTCTTGACGCCTTTGGCCGCGCACTCACGCGCTGCGTCGAGCACGTGGACCGCGGGCACGACGATCACTGCCTGGTCGACCGGACCCGGGCAATCGATGACGCTCTTGTAGGCCGAGACGCTCTGAACCACGGGGGAGGATGGATTGACCGGATAGACCGGACCGTTGAAGCCGGTGGATATGAGGTTGTGAAAGACCTCGCCGCCAATCGTTCCGCGCCGTCGTGATGCGCCGATCACCGCGACGGATCTGGGAGCGAAGAAGGAACGCATGGCCGCAACCGCTGCGGTCTGCTCTCTCATCTCGAAACGTTCGATGGCCTCCGGAGAGAGGGAGGCGGGAAGCTCGACGACGATGAGACCGGGCTCGGATCGGATCTCAACCGGAAAGCCGCTTTCCCTGAAGACCTCGACCATCCTGTGGTTGGCGGGCAGAACCTCAGCGTAGAAGGTACCGATGTTGTTCTCTGTGGCGGCTTCCGCGAGATGGGCGAGCAGGATCGTGCCGAGACCCTGTCCCTGAAGCGAATCGCTGACGGCGAAGGCGATCTCGGCACGGCCGTCGCCGGTGCTCTGGTAGGTGCCGTGGCCCACGATGGATGCTTCGGGTCCGCTGGTTGCCACGAGGCCGTAGCGATTGCGGTAGTCGACGTCGACGGCCCAGCGCGCCGCCTTCTCCAGGTCGACCGAGCCGGAGAAGAAACGGAAGAAGATCGAGTCGGGCGAGAGCCCGCGCAAGAACACAAGCAGGCCATCGTGATCCTCGGCGCGTACGGGCCTCACACGGACTGTCGACCCGTTGCGCAGGACGACGTCGGCTTCGCGGTGGACCGGGTAGGTCACGATCACCGCGGCATCCTAAACCCCGCGAACCGGCCCATCCGCTTGCTTCCCGCCGGTGCGTTTTTGGTGGTTTGACCTTCTTTGCAACACCGGGGGCTTCGGAGAGGCCTCCCTGTTGAAACAAACCGCGGAGGCTCGCGATCCCCGGCATCGGGATAGCCTTCGCCGGATGGCTGAGGAGGTACGGGCTCTCTTGTTCGACTTCGATGGTCTGTTGATCGATACCGAGGTCCCGGCTTTTCGGGCCTGGTCTGAGGTCTACAGCCAGTACGGTCAAGAGCTCACGCTGGCCGACTGGGCGGACTCTCTGGGGACGATCGGGGGCTTCGATCCGGTGACTCATCTCGAAGAATTGCTCGGCGCGCCGCTCGAGGACCGAGACGTCGTTGTCGATCGCCGACTGCAGCGGAAACTTGCGCTGGTCGCTGAGGAGAAGTTGCGTCCCGGAGTGGAGAGTTACCTCGAACGTGCCCTGCAACTCAACATCACCGTCGCCATTGTCTCGAGCGATCACGATGAATGGATCACCTCCAACCTCACCCGCTTGGGCAGAGCCGATGGATGGACCTGCATCACTTGTGCCAACGGCGACAAGCATCGTGCAAAGCCGCTTCCCATCTTGTATGAGGAAACGCTGGAGAACCTCGGTCTGCGCGCAGATGAGGCGGTTGCATTCGAGGACTCGCCCAACGGCATCGCGGCAGCGAAGGGTGCCGGTTTGTTTTGCGTGGCGGTACCCAACGACCTCACGAGAGCACTCGACCTGAGCGCGGCGGACCTCTACCTGGATTCTTTTGAAGCCAACCCTCTCGATGACGTGCTCCGGGCCTTCGCCAATCGGCGGTAGCGACCCCGCAAAGTCCCGGAGCTTCGTCAGGGCGGCCCGCGTTCGTCATCCGGAGGAGGCGGGGTCAGCTTCCCGGCCTCACGGTCACGTTTGGTCTTCTCCTCGTGGCACGGATTGCAGCGCCAGTCGAGGTTGCCGTTTGAACTTGGACCACCTGAGTTGCGCGGCTCGACGTGATCGC
>OCZV010000380.1_pt1 | contig 16311 bp, 11 predicted proteins | sample 1539051 | NCBI WGS metagenome assembly OCZV01 (sample SAMEA3113581, study PRJEB22503) | soil metagenome
GATGATTTCGGGACGGCGACTCAAATTGTTATACACTTCACAAGGGAGCGGAAAACAAGAGCGACCGCTGCAACCCCCCGAGTTCGTCCTTTTCGTGAACGAGCCTCGGTTGTTAAGCGAAACCTATCGTCGCTACCTCGAAGCGCGCATCCGCAAAGCGCAACCGTATCCCGGATTGCCGATCATCCTCACGCTGCGTCCGCGCAGCCAAAAGTCGTAGCGGCCACGTTTGATCGAACATTCTCCTTGTCATACGTGTCTCATCAGACCGTATGAAATCGACGCAGGAGATTACGCAGGAGGTTCGGGAGCTGGGCCAATGGATTCCACCATTGCGCGAACAGGTCGGGCACGTTGTCGTTGGCCAGAAATATTTGGTGGATCGCCTTTTGCTCGGTTTGCTTGCCAATGGTCACATCCTGCTCGAGGGCGTTCCAGGTCTGGCCAAAACGCTCACCGTAAAAACGATGGCCGCGTGCATTCAAACCGGTTTTCAAAGGCTGCAATTTACCCCCGACCTTTTGCCCGCCGATTTGATCGGGACGCTCATTTATAATCCGCGCACCGGTGAATTTACGACGAAGCTCGGTCCGATTTTTTCCAATCTCATCCTGGCCGACGAGATCAATCGCGCGCCGGCAAAAGTGCAGAGCGCCCTGCTCGAAGCGATGCAGGAGCGGCAGGTCACCATCGGCGAACAAACTTATCCCCTCTCCGATCCGTTTCTCGTTCTCGCGACCCAAAACCCGATCGAACAGGAAGGAACTTATCAATTGCCCGAAGCGCAGCTCGATCGTTTCATGTTCAAATTGAACATCGGCTATCCGGAGAAAGCCGAGGAGCGAACCATCCTCGATTTAATGGCGACTTCGGCGCCCGATTTGCGAGTGAATCCCGTGATTGAGCCAAAGCAAATCATCGCGGCGCGCAACGTGGTTAACAGTATTTATATCGATGACCGCGTGAAAGATTACATTGTCGATGTTGTTTGGGCGACCCGTCAGCCCGCGACGTACAACTTGCGGCTCGAGGGACTGATCCGTTACGGCGCTTCGCCGCGCGCGACGATCTACCTCGCGCTGGGCGCCCGCGCTCACGCGTTTCTAAACGGCCGCGGTTACGTTACGCCGCAGGACGTAAAGAGCATCGGCCCTGACGTGTTGCGGCATCGCATCATTGTCAGCTACGAGGCGGAAGCGGAAGCAGTCACCAGCGAGACCATCATTGACCGGATTTTTGCAGGACTACCGGTGCCCTGAGGCGATGGAACCTGCCGAGATTCTCAAGAAAATTCGGACGCTGGAAATCAAAACACGCGGTCTGGTCGAGACCGCCTTCGCCGGGGACTACCACAGCGTGTTTAAAGGGCGTGGGATGAATTTTGAAGATGTGCGCGAGTATCAACCGGGCGATGAAATACGCGCCATCGATTGGAACGTGACAGCACGGATGGGCACCGCGTTTGTAAAAAAATTTACCGAGGAACGTGAGCTTACTGTCATGCTTGTTGTCGATGTGAGCGCCTCGGGAAATTTCGGAAGCGTATCCCAATCCAAGCGCGAGCTGGCCGCGGAAGTCGCCTGTTTGCTCGCCTTCAGCGCGATCCGGAATAACGACAAGGTGGGCCTCATTCTCTTCACAGATCGCGTTGAACTTTTTATTCCGCCAAAGAAAGGCCGGTCGCACACCCTGCGGCTGATCCGCGAGATTCTGTTTTTTGAACCGCAGGGACGCGGGACAGAACCGGCACTGGCGCTCGATTATCTGAATAAAATCGTCACGCGACGCGCGGTGGTCTTTTTCATTTCGGACTTTCAAGCACCGGATTTTTCGCGGGCGCTGGCGATAAGCGGGCGGCGACATGATTTCGTGGCGATCCACATCCACGACGAACGCGAAAAGGCGTTGCCGAATATCGGCATCATTACTCTGGAAGATGCCGAAACGGGCGATCAAATTGAGATTAACACGGCCGATCGCGCGACGCGGAAGCGTTTCTCGGATCTGGTCAATGAACAGGGAACAGAGCTTTCGCGCACGCTCCGGCGAAATAATATTGACGCAATCGCGCTGCAGACCGGGAAGGATTATTTGCCGGCGTTGCGGTCGTTCTTCAAGCAACGCGAGCGCCGGGTGGGTGTTCGATGAGGAAAGGGCAGGAGTGATGGAGAATTGGAGGGTGGGAGTAATGGAATGGCGGAGTAATGAGATGAACTCGTCCCGCCAATGCTCCACTGCTGCATTGCTCCACCACTCCATCACTCCAACGTTTCTGGTGCTCGCCGCAGAAGAATTTCACGATATTGTGCCGCCAGTCGATTATTCGCTGATTCCGCCGTGGCTGATTTTTGTCGGAGTGTTCGTCTCACTCACGGTTATCGGGTTGCTTGTCTGGTTTATCGCAAGGGCCTTGCGACGCCCGGCGCCGATTCAATCGCCACGCGACCGCACTCTGGCAATCCTCGAGCAGATGCGACCAGAGATTGAAAGGATGGATCCGTATCGGTTTAGTATTCGCATCTCCGACATCCTTCGGCGTTACGTGACGGAACAATTTAATTTGCCGGTCACCCGGCAAACTTCGGTTGAGTTTTTAACTGGACTTAGGAAGAGTTCGCCGTTCTCGGGGGATGAAAAAGAGCTGCTCGAAGATTTCTTGAACCGGTGTGACCTGATCAAATTCGCGCGTTACGAAGCGACCTCCTCGGACAGCCAATTATTGCTGGAGGAAGCGTTCCGTTTTGTGCAAGGAGGACAACTTGCGCCTGTCTGATTGGTGGACAGCAAACAGCGCGCTGACGTTCGCGCGTCCGTGGCTGCTTTTGTTACTGCTCGCGATTCCGTTGCTCGCCTGGTTGCGCGGACAACGCGGGCCGGCTGCTGCATTGACGTTTTCATCGACAGCGAGCCTTCGCGCGATCGGGAAAAAGAGCGCGGCACGCGCCGGAAAAATTCTGCGGACGTTGCTGCTTGCGGCCACTGCGATTTTCATTGTTGCGCTCGCGCGTCCGCAGCTGGGCAAAAGTCTCACTCAGATAGAGGCGAGCGGGATTGACATCATGCTGGTACTCGATGTTTCGGGATCGATGTTAATCAAAGATTTTACGATCGGCGGCGAGGAGGCGACCCGCGTGGACGCGATTCGCGAAGTAACACGCAAATTTATCGAAGCCCGGCCTAACGATCGGATCGGCATCATTGCGTTTGCAGGCCGCCCGTACGTCGTAAGTCCGATGACCCTGGATCATGATTGGCTTTTGCAAAACCTGGAGAGAGTGCGCATCGGGCTGGTCGAAGATGGCACCGCGATTGGATCGGCCATGGCAGCAGGAGCGAACCGGCTAAATGATAAACGCGCAAAGAGCCGCGTACTCGTACTTCTGACCGATGGAGAAAACAATGCCGGAAAAGTTCCGCCGAACACTGCCGCGGAAGCAGTGAAAGCATTAAAGATTCACTTTTATGCCATCGGCGCCGGAATCAATGGAATCGCCCCAGCGCCGATCTTTACTGCAAGAGGTCCGTTAACTGACGCTTTGGGCAACATCCTTTATGAAAATAAGCGCGTGGAATTTAACGAAGCGGGTCTGAGAGATGTCGCGAAAATCGCCGACGGCAAATTCTTCCGGGCAACCGATACCGAGTCACTCGAAAAAATTTATGACGACATCGATAAGCTGGAGAAATCGACCGTGAGCGTGAAAAAATATCAACAGTACCGTGATTTGTTTCCGTTGTGCCTCATGAGCGGCTGCGGGTTGTTGCTCGCGCAAATTCTGCTGTCGCAAACGATATGGAAGAAATTGCCGTGAGCGATCCGATCTAACGAATAAACGAATTCCATGACCTTCGGCGCACCACACTGGCTTTGGGGATTGCTTCTGATCCCGCTCCTGATCGCGTTGTTTATACGCGCGGAGCATCGGGGGCTGCGGCGTTTGCAGGAGTTTGTTTCAGCGCGCTTGTTGCCGCAGCTTGCAGGAACGGTAAATCGTCCCCGGCGCATCCTCAGATTTGCGCTGCTATTGCTCGGTCTTTCTCTCGCCCTGGTCAGTCTCGCGCAGCCGCGGTGGGGTTATACTTTTGAAGATGTGAAACGGAAAGGTCTCGACTTGCTGATCGCGATCGACACATCGCGCAGCATGCTTTCTAATGACGTCCAGCCTGATCGGCTGGAGCGCGTCAAGCTTGCCACCCAGGATTTGATCAACGAGTTGCAAGGCGATCGTGTCGGCTTGATTGCTTTTGCCGGACGCGCCTTTTTGCAGGCGCCGCTCACGATTGGTTACGAAGCGGTGATGGAGTCAATCAACGATCTCGACACCAAGACGATTCCCGAGGGCGGCACCAACATTTCGAGCGCCATTGATCTTGCTACACAGAGCTTCGGGAAAAGCGCCGTCGGAAACCGGGCGCTCATCATTTTCACCGATGGCGAAGAATTAAGCGGCGACGCTATCAAGAGCGCGAAAGGCGCGGCGGACGAGGGCGTACGTATTTTCACGGTGGGTGTCGGCACGCCGCAGGGCTCGCTCATTCCGATAACGAGCGAAAACGGCGAAACAACTTTCGTTAAGGATTCAGCGGGTCAGGTGGTGAAATCAAAGCTGGACGAAAAACCGTTGCGCGAAATCGCCCAGGCGGCTGGCGGGTTTTATGTCCATCTGGAAAACGGGCCGCGCACAATGCAGCAGATTTACAATGAAGGACTGGCAAAGATGCAGGCGGCCGAGATCGATGTGCGTTTGTCGCGCCGTCCGATTGAGCGCTACGAATGGCCGCTGGGCGCAGCGATCATCGCGCTTGCATTGTCGATCCTGATTGGGGAACGAAAACGCGTGCGTGCGCGAACTTACCTTCCCTCCCCTGTGAAAGCGACAAGTGCGACGGCCGCGCTCGCTATCTTTTTCTGCCAATTCGCTTTCGCCACGGCGCCAGGGCTAAAGGCATATGAGGACGGCAAGTTCGAAGATGCTTACAGGCATTTTCAAGAGACGTTAAAGGCGCATCCGCAATCGCGCGCTGAGGATAAACTCCAGTTCGATTCAGGCGCGGCCGCTTACAAATTAAAAGATTATAACAAAGCGTTGGAATCGTTTAGTCAGGCATTGCTCTCGCGCGATACAGGGTTGCAGAGCAAGAGCCATTTCAATCTCGGCAACACGCTTTATCAGCGCGGTGAAGCGGAGAAAAGCGACGAGAAGAAGCTCAGCGATTGGACAAATGCGCTCAATCATTACGAGCAGACACTCAGGGTGGAACCGGAAAGCAAAGAGGCCAAAGAAAACTATGAGTACGTAAAGAAGAAAATCGAGGAACTAAAAAACAAAAAGCAACCGGAGCAACAACCCTCCCCGTCACCACCTCAGCAGGACAAACAAGACAAGCAGAATCAAAAACAGCAGCAAAGCCAGCAACAACAAGACCAGCAACAGCAGCAAGATCAGCAGCAACAACAGCAAGGTCAGGGCCAGCAGCAGCAGCAAAAAGACCAACAGCAGCAATCACAAGACCAAACCGGCTCCGGAAAAGATCAACAGGAGCAGAAGAAGGACGACCAGTCCCAGGGAAAGAACCAGCAGCAAAAGCCCGAGCAACCAAAGGCGGGTGAATCTCCTTCGCCGTCGCCGAACCAGGAAAAACAGGGAGATCAGCCGCAGAAAGGCGAGGGCGAAGAATCCTCCCCCACGCCGGAGCCGGGGTCGACGCCCCCGGCTACAGCACAGCGGAACAGCGGCAACGAACAGCCATCGCCGACCCCGGGGGAGGGCGAAAACGCCGGGCCATCCCCTACTCCTGCGGAATCACCGCAGAAAAAATTTGCGGGCGAAGTCAAAGGCGCTCGCAACGACAAATCAGAAAAACCACCAGACAAAGATGCTCAACTGGCGGAGGCCGAATTGGAAAAAGAAGGTCAGATGAGCGAACGTCAGGCCGAGGCGCTTCTTGAATCGATGAAAGATGAGGAGGCTCGGGTTCAGCTTAATGAACGGAGGGCAACGCGTCGTGTCTATAACGACTGGTAGAGCCCGTGTTTGATGTTTGAGGGTTGATGTTTGATTGAATATTCGATGTATCGATCACGCCATCTCGTAACGATCTGGCTTGCTGCGTTAATCGTGTTTGCGGGAAACGGGCGCACATTTGCTGATTCGCCGAGCGTCACGGCAGTCTTGAGTAACTCGGAAGCCGTCGTCGGCGAAATGGTGGAGTTGGAAATCAAGGTAAGTGATGCCCGGGATGCGAAACCGCCGGAAGAGATCGTAGTCAACGGATTGGAGATTCATGCCACCGGGACATCGCACCAATTCGAAATGCGCAATTCCACAACCACATCCAGCGTGACCTACAACTACCGAATCCTGCCGTTGCAAGCGGGCCGGTTTACAATCCCGCCTCAGATAATCCAGGTGGGCGGCAAATCGCTACAGACGCCGGAGTTGACGCTCAACGTCGCCGATTCGCCCGGCAGTTCCTCTACTTCTCGTCCAAGTCAAGGCGCGCAGCCGGGGAACGCGAGCAGACTCGGTTTCGCCGAACTGATTGTGCCCAAGAAGACCGCCTTTGTCGGCGAGATGGTGCCTGTCCAGATTCGGCTGGGATTTGACCCGCGCGCGTATCCAGAATTCGACGTTCCCGAAATCACGGGTCAAGGATTTACCGCGCAAAAGCTACTACAATCCGGAAGAAACCAGGAGACGATTGACGGTAGAATCTATCTTGTCTGGACATTTAAGACCGCAATCGCTGCGGCGCGCGCGGGAAAATTTGAGATCGGTCCGGTTAAGGCAAAGGCGCAAGTGGTGGTCTCGCGAAGCCGCCGCTCGCCTCGAGGGCGTTCCCCGTTCGACTTGTTCAGCATGGACGATCCATTCTCAGATCCATTCTTTGCCAATCCATTTGGCCGATTTGGTGAGCGGCGCGAGGTCGAAGTCAAGAGCGACCCTGTGCCACTCGAAGTAAAACCGTTGCCGCCAGGCGCGCCGGCAGACTTCTCAGGCGCGATTGGGAATTTTACGATGACAACGGAGGCGAAGCCCAAGAGTGTGCAGGTTGGCGATCCGATTACTGTCACATCGGCCATTTCGGGGCGCGGTAATTTCGATCGTGTCGGTGCGCCGGTGATCGAGAACGAGCGCGGCTGGCATAAGTATCCGCCATCTTCCAAGTTTGCGAAGGATGATGAGGTTGGAATAAGCGGCACAAAAACGTTTGAGAGCGTGCTTTCGCCGAACGAGAAAAAAGAAAGCCTGCCGGTGATGGAGTTTGCCTACTTCGATCCGGTGAAGGAGCAATACGTGACGCTGCGCAGCGACCCGATCGCGATCAGTGTACAGGGTGGCGCGGTCGCGGCGGCCGTCCCGCCGGGGTCACCGGCGACGGCGAGTCCGCCGGGGTCACCGACCCCGACTACAGTTCAGAAGCCGCAGGATATTTTGTATCAGCTGCCCGAACGACCCAAAGTCGCGCAATCTTTCACGCCCCTTTACGCACGACCGATTTTCTGGGCGGGGCAGTTGATTCCGCTGTTGGCGTTACTGGGGTTGATCGGTTGGAAAATTCGGCAATCCAGGATCGGTAATCGCGAGGTGCGCCGGATCGCTGCGCTTCAACATGAAGCCGCCGAGCTAATGCGCAAATTACATCGCGGCGACGCATCGCCCCGCGAATACTATGCCGAGGCTTCCCGAGTTGTTCGCGTAAAAGCTGCTTTGGCGTCCGGTGGCCGCCAGATCGATCCAAACACGGTGGACGTCGAGACTGCGGCGGACACGTTCCGACTCAACGGCGATTCGCGCGAGCGGTTGCGCCGTTTGTTCGAACAGTCTGACGAATTGCAATACAGCGGAGCGCATAACGGCGCAGAAAAGATTTCTCCTGAGATTCGCCGGGATGTGCTGGAGTTGATCGAGAATTTAAAATGAACTTTTTCGCCGTCATTCCGAGCGAAGCGAAGCGAAGTCGAGGAATCCCGCAGAGAAGTCCAACGGTAGTTCAACAGGGTCCCTCGACTTCGCTCGGGATGACGCGCAATCGAACGCTGGCAATCTTTTTCTGCCTGACTTTCGGAATCGCTTCATACACGTTTGCACAGGCGGATGTCAGGTTTGCAAAGGCGAACCAGGATTTCGCGCAGGGCAATTTCAAGGAAGCGATCTCCGGTTTCGAAACGCTTGTCCGCTCCGGACAATGGAGCGCGAACGTTTTTTACAATCTCGGCAATGCTTATTTTCGCGCGGGCGATTTTGGGCGCGCGATCCTGAATTATGAGCGAGCCCTCGCCTTGGAACGACATCATCCCGAAGCGACGGCCAATTTGCAGATCGCGCGCGACGAGGCGCGCGCGCTCGAGATGCAACCGAGCTGGCCGGAACGTTATCTGCAGTTTGCGAGCATCAATCAATACAGCGTCGCAGGGGCGATTGCCTTTTGGATCGCACTGTTTTGTGTGGTCGGATTGATTTTCGGGCGCCGTCGATCAGCCGCCATAATCGCTTTATCGATCTTTTCGCTCCTAGTCTTTGTCGTCGCGGTTTTAGCGATTTATGAACTCGACCATGGCAGCAAGGGCCGCGCACTCGCGATCGTGACGGGCAAAGACGTGCAGGCACGCGTTGCGACGGCGGACACTGCAAACAGCGTCCTGGCATTGCCTTCCGGAAGCGAGGTCAAAATCCTGAGCGCTCGGGGCGACTGGGTCTACGCCGCCCTGCCGAATAATTTGCGCGGCTGGATTCCGGCGAAAAGCGCGGAGCAAGTGCGCCTCTGACCAAGGCGCGTGATCGCGCGAAGTCTTGGGAGCGCACGCGCCATCGCGTGCTACGATTGGCGCCCTCGCCGGTCGCTGGGAAAACTACACGCGAGGCGCGTGCGCTCCCCAGAACAGCGCCGCGGACGCCCGCAAGCGAATTTCAATAGTGAAATCGTCGTAGCACTTTTATGCTTTCCAAAACCAAATGAAGGTCGCCGTTGCTCAGATTTCGTGTTCGCTCGGTAATCCCGACGCAAATCTTATCAAGACCCGCGATTTTTCCGCGCGCGCCAGGGACGCTGGCGCTGAGCTGATTGTTTTTCCGGAAATGATCGATACCGGCTACTCGATGCCGGTCATTCAAACGCACGCTGCGCCGTGGACCAGCGGATTCGTGCCTGGACTTCAAGAAATTGCAAGGGAGCTTTCGATTGCGATCGTCAGCGGCGTATCGGAGCGAGATGGTGCCCTGATTTACAATTCCCAGATTTTTGTTGATCAACAGGGCAACATCATTGCGAAATATCGTAAGACTCACCTGTACGCAGTCGCGCCTGTCGAAGAACAGAAGTGCTTTGCTCACGGCGATGCGTTCACGGACTTTGCCATTGGCGGTCTGCGCTTTGGTTTCAGCATCTGCTACGACCTTCGGTTTCCGGAGGTGTATCGAAAACTGGTCGCCGACCAAAACGTCGGTGCTTTCATCGTCTCTTCTGCCTGGCCTTTCCCGCGCCTCGAACATTTTCGGATCCTTTCGGTCGCGCGTGCGATCGAAAACCAAAGTTATGTGATTGCATCGAATCGCGTTGGTAAAGACGATGACTTGTGGTTCTGCGGTAGCTCCGCAATCATCGATCCTCGCGGAATCGTGATTGCAGCCGCATCGGCAGACCGCGAGGAACTTATTCAGGCCGACTTGTCCGAAGAGCTTGTGCTCTCAGTCCGGCGCCGGGTGGAGTCGTTCGCGCATCGCCGGAAGAATTTGTATAAATAAAAATGACGAAGTTCCCGCCTCCGCTGCGCTACGGCGCGGCAGGCGAATAATGAATGGCTAAAACTCCGCGAGTTGCGCGGCACTGATTGGGACGAATTCGCTTTCGTGCAGAACTACTCGCCTGGTGCCACGGAGAAGCTGCCACCATTGTCTTGCCGACCCGATTACAATCAGGAGCACGAGCACGAGAAAGAAAAGGGCAACCACCGCGTCGAACCGCCAGACGCCTGCCTGCCGCGCTAAATCAGCCGCTTTGGCTGGGTCGGCAATTCCGGCTGCCTCGTGCATAAGCGAGCGCGCGCCGCTCAAGAAACCAAGTCTTGGATCAGGCGAAAAGACCTTCAAGTAACCAGCCGAGAATGTAACGACGCACATGAACACAAGCGGCAAAACGGTCACGAAAAGATATTTCGCCTTATGCATTTTGATCAGAATCGTTGTGCCAAGACAGAGCGCGACTACCGAGAGCAATTGGTTGGCGAGTCCGAAAAGCGGCCAGAGCGAGTTGATGCCACCGAGAGGATCGATGACCCCGACGTACAAAAACCAGCCCCACGCCGCGACCAGCAACACACTGGAGAAAACGTTCGCGCTCCACGAGCGCGTGTTGCCGAGTGGACGCCAGATAGTGCCCAGGAAATCTTGAAGCAAAAACCGCCCCACGCGCGTTCCAGCGTCAATCGTCGTGAGGATGAACAGCGCCTCAAACATGATGGCAAAGTGATACCACAACCCGAGTGCGGTCGGGCTGGCCGAAACGCGAGCAAACATATGCGCCATGCCGACGGCAAAAGTCGGCGCGCCCCCGGCGCGATTGAACATGGTGGACTCACCCAGATTCGTGGCGAGCGTCTGCATTTCCGTTTCCGTTACGGGAAATCCGGAAGCAGAAACTCTCGCGACCACTTCCGCAGGCGTTCCTTTTGTATTAATCGCAAAGTATTCGCCCGGTTGCAGCACGCACGCCGCGATCATCGCCATCAAAGCGACCATCATTTCGGTCACCATCGCGCCATAACCGATAGTGCGTATTCGCGATTCGCGTCTCACCATTTTCGGCGTTGTGCCTGAGGCAATGAGAGAATGAAACCCTGAGACGGCGCCGCAGGCGATTGTGATGCAGACAAAGGGGAAGACTGGACCGGCAAAGACGAGGCCGCTGCCGTCAATGAATTTTGTGATCGCCGGCATTTGCAATGTCGGATTGATCAGCACGACAGCCGTCGCGAGCATGACAACCGTGCCGAGCTTCAAAAACGTGCTCAGATAATCGCGCGGCGTGAGCAGCATCCACACCGGCAGAATCGACGCCGCCAGACCATAAATCATGATCGCCCATGCCAGCCATTTCTGGTCGTGTCGAAACCAGGCTTCAATCGCAGGAAAGTCCGCGAGAAATTGTCCGCCCCAGACGCCAAACGCCAATCCGAGCAATCCGAAAATCGTGACTGCCATCACACTCACTTTTCCCGTGCGCAAACCGATTCCCATGATTAGTGCCACCGGTATGGTCATGGCGATGGTGAAAACGCCCCACGGACTTTCTGCCAGGGCTTGCACCACGACTAGCGCAAGCACGGCCAGCAAAATAATCATGATCGCCAACACACTGATCAGGGCGAGCGCACCGACCCCGCGACCGATCTCTTCTTTCACCATTTGACCGAGCGTTTTGCCGCCCCGCCGAATCGATGCGAAAAGCATGATCATGTCGTGCACGCCGCCGCCGAGTGTCGCACCGATCAAGATCCAGAGCGTGCCCGGAAGGAAACCAAACTGCGCTGCGAGAACAGGCCCTACCAGCGGGCCAGGACCGGCGATTGCGGCAAAATGATGCCCGAAAACCATCCAGCGATTCGTCGGCACATAATCTTTGCTGTCGTTCTGGACAACCGCTGGCGTGGCCCGCTCATCATTAAGCATCAGAACTTTTGCCGCCAGCCATTTGCTGTAAAACCGGTAGCTGATAGAAAGTGCGCAAAGGCCCGCGATAATGATCCATAGCGCGCTGATTTGCTCGCCCCGCGAAATCCCCAAAATCGCAATGGCCCCCACCCCCAACGCAGAGACGGCAAACCAGAGCAGCTTTTTCCAGAGACTCATCTCGAGTGCAGTTTAATTGAAATTATTGCAGTGTGCTACAAGGTGTGATGTGCAACTCAGCCACAAGATAAAGAAGCTTCTGGGCGGCCAGGGAATAGCCAGTGCGAGAAAGCACACGCTCCGGTCGCTTCGCGCGAACCGATTTCCGCTCGAGAAAAAACGCGTTATTGAAACAATCGACCCCGCAGCTTTCGAGCAGATTCGCCGGCGTTACGCGGTCAACAAGCCCACGGACGATTGGCGGAAATATCTCGATCTCGACCGGTGGATCGCCATCAATATTCGTCGCGTTCGTGACATCGAGCTCGATTTGGCGCGCCCGAAGCGCATCCTCGACCTTGGCTGCGGCGCAGGATATTTTCTCTACATCGCCCAATTGCTCGGGCATAGCGGACTTGGTCTCGATTTGGATCGCCAGCCCATGTTTGCAGAAATCACCCGTCTCCTCGGCGTTCATCGCGTGATCCAGCGAGTCCGAGCGTTTCATCCACTCCCTGCTCTGGGAGAAAAATTCGATCTCATCACTGCCTTTATGATTTGCTTCAACAACCACCGACGGCCCAGTCTTTGGGAAGTAGCCGAGTGGAATTTTTTCCTCGATGACATTGCCAAACATCTGGCTCCACGCGGGCGCGTCTGGCTCGAGTTGAACCGCGAGACCGACGGGACCCTTTACACGCCGGAACTAAAGGAGTTCTTCCAGAAACGTGGGGCCAGGATCGATGAGCACAAAGTCATGTTTAATTCAGGCCTTCTCGCGCCCGCTTCAACTTCGCCAGTTGCGCGCTGAAATCTTTCAACCGGCGTCCATGCTCCTCAACAACCGCAGCGGGCGCGCGCTCGACAAACGATTTGTCTCCCAGCTTGGCCTTGACGGTTCGCAATTCTTTTTCGGTTCTTGCGATTTCCTTGTCCAACCGCCCGCTTTCGGCTGCCTTGTCGGCCGCCGCGGTTGCTAACAAAATCTCTCCTAATGGGGTGACCGCGACTGGGCTGCCAGGTTGCGCTTCATATTGTTGGTCCAGCTTTAGTTCTGCGGCATTTAACAATCGTGAGATCGTGGGAATTTCGTCTGAAATTGCTTTCTCATCTGTCCGTAAAATGAAATGTATCTTCCTGTTGGATGGGAGCTTGGCTTCCGCCCGCAAATTGCGGCCCGCCTGAACCGTTTCGTAAATGTCCAAAACAAACTGACGCTTGCCCGCAACATCAACCTTGTCCAAAGGCATTCGCTCCGGCAGCGGTGCGAACTGAATTGTGTCTTTTCCAAAACCGAGCAGCGACCAAAGCTCTTCTGTGATGTGCGGCATGAATGGATGAAGCAACCGCAAGACTGCTGAGAGGACAAAATCCATTACCGCCAGCGCGGACTTTTTTCGCCCTTCGTCATCGGCAAAGATTTCGGTTTTCGCTGCTTCGACGAACCAGTCGCAATAGTCGCTCCAAAAGAAATCGTAAAGGCGTTGCGCCACCGCATTGAACTGATATTCGCGATATGCCGCTTCAACCGCGTCGATCGTCTCGTTCAAGCGCGCGAGAACCTCGACGGCGTAGATGGATAACGACGCGTTGTCGATCTTCGGCGCGGCGTCGCTCGGCCCATGCATTTGCCGAAAACGGGCGGCATTCCAAAGTTTTGTCGCAAAGTTTCGGCCTTCTTCGATTTGTTTTTCATCAAATCGGATGTCCTGACCGCTGGGCGCGATGCGCATAAGACCAAAGCGCAACCCGTCGGCGCCATATTTGTCGATCAACTCCAGCGGGTCGGGCGAGTTGCCGAGCGATTTCGACATCTTCCGGCCCTGCTTGTCACGAATCAGGCCCGTGAAGAAAACGTCGTGGAATGGAATGTTGTCGTCGACGCGATCGGATTTTCCCGGCTTAAACTCGAGACCCGCGATAATCATTCGAGCCACCCAAAAGAAAATAATGTCCGGAGCAGTCACGAGCACACTCGTTGGATAAAATTCCTTTCGGGTTTCTTCATCCATCGTCTCATAAGCCCAGAGCCAGGATGAAAACCAGGTATCGAGCGTGTCGGGATCTTGCGTCCAGTTTTCTGGATCGCTTGGGGGCTCAACTCCGACATAAACCTGGGACTCGGAAGTTGAAGCTTGGGATTTCCGATACCAGGCCGGTATCCGGTGTCCCCACCAAACCTGCCGGCTAATGCACCAATCGCGAATGTTTTCCAGCCATTGAGCGTAAACTTTTTCCCAGTGCTCGGGAAAGAAGCGGATGAGATGATCCCGGACAACGACGAGCGCTTCCTTCGTTTTCGGGTAACGCAGAAACCATTGTTCGCTGATGCGCGGTTCTATTGGAACATCGCTCCGTTCGCTGAAGCCGACGTTGTTCTCGTACGGCTCCGTTTTTGAAAGTAATCCCTTTTCCTTTAATAACCCGGCGGCTCTTTCGCGTGCTTCGAATCGATCGAGACCGTTCAGATCCGGAACCGCCGGACAATTGATTTTTCCATCAGGGTGCAAGACATCGACAATGGGCAGCTTGTGACGCTGACCAATCTCAAAATCGAGCGTGTCGTGCGCAGGCGTAACTTTCAAAACGCCTGTCCCGAATTCCGGATCAATCGCTTCATCGGCGATGATCGGAATTTTCTCACGCGCCAGCGGCCGCCATGCATGCTGGCCGAGAAGATCGACATATCTTTTATCGTTTGGGTGGAAAGCCATCGCCGTATCAGCCATAATCGTTTCCGGCCGTGTGGTTGCGACTTCGAGAAAACGTCCCGGCTGTTCGACAATCTCGTAGCGGACGAAGTAAAGATTTCCTTTCTGCGGCTTGTTAATGACTTCCTCATCGGAAAGCGCCGTTTGCGCAGCCGGATCCCAATTGATCATGCGGCGGCCCCGATAAATCAGACCCTTGCGATAAAGATCGACAAAAACGTTTTGGACAGCACGGACGTAAGCATCATCGAGTGTATATCGCTGCCGCGACCAATCGCACGAACAACCCAGGCGCTTGAGTTGCTCGATGATGATTCCGCCATGTTTGTCCTGCCATTCCAAGACGCGCCGGAGAAATTCCTCTCTACCAAGATCGTAGCGCCGTTTCTTCTCCGTTCGCAGAAGGTATTTTTCGACAGCGGTCTGCGTGCCGATCCCGGCGTGGTCCATGCCGTGTAGCCAGAGCACTTCGAAGCCTTGCATCCGCGCCCGGCGGGCGAGGATATCCTGGATTGTGTTGTTGAGAACGTGCCCGAGTGTCAGCACCCCAGTGATGTTCGGCGGCGGTATCACGATCGAGAATGGTGGCTTCGAGGACGCGGGATCGGCCATGAAACAGCCCTCGGCCAGCCAGCGCGCATACCATTTTTTCTCAGTGGCTTGCGGTTCGTAAGCCTTGGAAATTTCCGCCATGCGCAATCATCGAAGAGGGAGCAACGATTGCAAGAACGACGGAGACGATGGCAGGGCTATCGTTCTATTGCTTCATCGCACGACTGACCCGGCTCTTGGATCGGAGACGTGACTCGTCTGATGAGACTGCTGCTCTCTTTACTGCGCTTTAGTTTCGGGGAGCTTGAAACCGACATAAGTGCCTGCGCTGATTCCGAGCAGGCCAAGCAACGTCGCGCTGAACTCCGGCATCGCCAATTCATTATAAACGTTTGCGACGAACATTATTCCCAGGATAAGTGTCCAGACAAAGATCTGGAAGCGGTGAAAACTGATCAGGTTGTTTTCCGCGAGGAGGTCGTACATGACCCCTTTCCAAGTCGGCCATGCGAAGTAGGCGCTTTGCCAGCGATAATTCGCGAGCCGTTCCCGCACTTCATTCTGCTGCCGCTCATTCTCGTCCAGCGCGGGCTTGTCCGACGCAGATATTGAGGCGCGTGCTTTCTGGAGGGCCTCCAGCTCTTTCTGGGTATTGGCTCGCAGTTGCGTCAGCTCCGCCAGCACTTCGAGGTGCGGCCGCGTCACATCCACAATCGGCTGGTTGCCGGAAGAGCCCGCGGGAACTGGTTTGGCTGCATCGACAAAAGCGGAGCCGAGTGCAGTGCCAGCACTAATCCCAATTAATGCCAGCACCGAGGTATTAAGCGTATCCATGTCGCCCGTCACGATCCAAAGAAAAAAATAGGAGGCGATCACGAGGAAAAACCAGAACGCCATCTGGCCGCGTGCCAGACTGTAAGGCCTCTGACCATCCGGCCGGCGTGCCGCAGTCGCATCGCGAATAATATGGGTGTACCGGGCCAGAGCGAGAAAGGCGACCAGCGCGCCGAGAATAACGATCAAGCCGAAAGCAGTCCGAAAGGGCGGAATGATCGTCAAATAAAACTGCTGATCCAACTCTCCAGTGTCTGTGTCAGGTTTCAGCTGCGAAGGGATTTCCTCGCCATTTGCAAATCCCACCGATACGATCATCCTGCGTTTGAGGACCGGTTGGTTGAGCAGATGCGACCACCCTGGCTTCGATTTGTCATGGCGGACGA
>OCZV010000381.1_pt1 | contig 16305 bp, 10 predicted proteins | sample 1539051 | NCBI WGS metagenome assembly OCZV01 (sample SAMEA3113581, study PRJEB22503) | soil metagenome
GAGGAAACCGCCGCAAACGTGTCTACGAACCTTGAATACCCAACCTGCCCGTTATGCAAGAACGACCAGCGTCAGTTTCCGTTTCGTTTGTGCGATCCGTACGGAGTGGCGCGCTGCATGGCATGTGGGTTGTACTATCTTTACCCTCGGCTGATGGAGAGTGCCATGCAGCAGGTGTATCGCCAGTCGTCATATTACGAGGGCGGCACCTGCGGTTATGCGGACACGAGCTACATTGCCCAAGAGTCAGCCTTGCGAGCGACATTCAAACGGCTGCTGTGGAATCTCCGGAAGCGCGGATTGACCGGCGGCGATCTTTTGGAGATCGGTTGCGGCTACGGCTACTTACTGGACGAGGGGCGGTTGATGTTTCAGCGCCGCGTCGGGACGGAATTTTCGTCCGAGGGCGCGGCGATCGCACGCGCGACGGGCGCTGAAGTCTTTGTCGGGGGTATCGAACAGGTTCCGCCTGGGATGGAATTTGATTGCGTCATCGCGACGCAGGTAATCGAGCACGTTTACGAACCATTGTCGTTCGTTCAGCGATTAGCCAATCGTACGAAACCCGGTGGTCACCCCCACCGGTGTGCAACGGATACGAACTGGTAAAAGCGACGGCAGAGCTGATCGCCGACGCAAATCGCCAATCCCAGATAAATGAGAGCTAACATCGTAGCAGGCGGTTGATTGCTGAGAGTTGATAGTCGATAGTGGAAACCTACTCAACTCCTAAAGCGTCCATACGCAAACCCTCGTCGCCCCACCGCGCCGCACCCGCCTTCGCACAACTTTGCGCGTGTTACGCAGCGAGGCTGCTATAACAACACGGCGCAAAAAATCAGGCACTTGTTCATGTTCGAGCCCGCTCAGCGAAATTCCGGTGATCGCCGCGCACCGTGCCAAAAATGTAACACGTTTACAATCCGCGCAGCCTCGTCGCACGCATAAAAGATGAGGAATGGTGGCGGTACCATCTTTCGAATTCCACGGCGGTGATCATGGAAAGGAAAGCGTTGTGGCATTGTGGCCAAATTGAATGCGCGCGCAAGAAGCCTGTTGCCTAAACGAATTGCTGCCTGGATCATCCTCCGCCACAAATTCGACGATTTCCTTCTTTGCCATTCTTTTGGGTTTTAGCGCCTTTGTCAGGTCAAAATCTTCTGAAAAATAGTCTTGTCAGAATTGTGAATAGCTGTTAATAACTCGCGCTGGTGATTCGCCTTGACCTACGCTGAGCGCCGTAATCTTGCCTTAGCCGTCCTCGCGGCATTCATAGCCATCATTTTGCTCAGTGCCTGCGGAACCACCGAGCGCGCGCTGCCGCCATATGAGCCGCCACTGACGAAAACGGATTTTCAAAATGTGCGGACAACAGCATATACGCACACCGAATCGGATCATCGCGAATATAGTAATCGTAACGCGCTCGGGGGCGAATTGCGCGCAGCGGGTCCGCCCATTCACCGGGCGGAAGCGGCGCCGCGTGCGCTCCCGGCGTATGACGTTCCGCGCGCTATTCCGGTAGATGAGACCGTCGAGACAGAAGTGCGGCGCGTTTCCCGTTCGCCGCAGTTGCAACCATTCTCCATGTCGGAGAGACGAACAACGCGAACCGTCAAGAGCAGAAAGGGAAGATCGACGTCGTCCGCTCAGGCGCGGCTGGTTCCCGGGAGCGCGGCGGCGGATTGGTCGCGCTGGCCCGCAGGCACAGTCTTCCGCTTGCTTTCTACGGGACAAACATATCGCGTAGAGGACTACGGCTGGGCGCTCTCCGGACGCAATACCATTGACCTTTACATGGCGAATAAACGGGAGATGAATTCATGGGGCGCGCGCGGGGAGAGCATCCAAATTCTGCAATGGGGCGATCCGGAGGAAAGCTTGCAATTCCTCCGATCGCACCAGAACTACAAGCACATCAAACGGATGGTGCTCGAGCTCGAAGGCCGCCATGAAGACGCTGCAGCACTGCGGTAACGAATCACATCGGGGCGGCTTTCGCGATTTCCCGACCCAGTAACATCCCCCGATAGGCAAATTCGTTTTCACGCAGTGCCTTTGCGTAATTTGAAAATGCGCTCTGCTCAAATGAGCCGCCGTGCATCGGGTGAATCCACGCGAGATTGAGTTTCTCCACGCGGTCGACGACCTGCCGAATCGGCAACTCGTGCGCGAAAATTCCAGCTGCGCGATACAAGTCAATCATCGGCATTGATAAATTTTCAGTAATTACGGGCGGTTGGTCGGCTGGCTGAATGAACAAATCCGACGGGAACAGACTGCGCGTCGTCTCATCGACAACCATCATCGAATCCCAGTGGTGAACATGGGGCGTTTCGAGAAAACGCAGCTTGTGCTTGCCGAGATCGAGCATCTCCCCATCGCGAAAACCGCGCGTTCGATCAGCGAGCCCAAAGCCCATGGCGTTGAGCTGAATTGATAAGAGCGACCCGATAAGCTCGGATCTCGGCGCTTCCTTCATGAATTGATTCATGCCGCCGTTCTCGTCGCCTTCCCAATGCAACAGAATCACGTGTGCTAACTTCGCGGGATCCAGCACCTCGCGAATGGTTTTCCGGATGACGTCGTGTAGATCACGCATGCCGGTATGAATCAGCGTGGGCCGCTCATCATCGATCAAAAACTGATTGAACGTGATGCCGTACGGCTCCTGCCAGGTCGAGATCCGATAAATCCCGCCAACGATCTCGTCAATGCGTGTATTCATAACGCAACTCCTTCATACGATGGGAAAACCGTACCAAAAACTGTTCATGGCGCGAGAGGCTTTTTCGGCGAGGGCGCCGAAAAGAGCAGGCGAGGGCGTGTGCTCCCCCCGGAACATCTGGGTGATCCGCGTGATTCGCGGTTGAAATTCAGCGTTCGCTCCAATCGAGCACAATCTTGCCGGAGTTACCGGATTTCATGAGCTCGATGGCTTCCTTGAATTGCGCGTAGGGAAAGCGGTGAGTGATAACCGGTGAGATGTCGAGCCCGGACTGGATCATGGCGGTCATTTTGTACCAGGTTTCGTACATTTCCCGGCCATAGATGCCTTTGATGGTGAGCTGATTGAATACCACAACGTTCCAATCGATCGCCGCGCTGCCGGGCATGATGCCGAGCAATGCGATTTTTCCGCCGTGAAACATGTTCGGCAGGATGTCGATGAAAGCCTTCGGGCTGCCGGACATTTCAAGCCCGACGTCAAAGCCTTCTTTCATCCCGAGCTTCTCCATGGCATCGACAAGTTTTTCGGTGCGCACATCCAAGGCGAGATCGACCCCCATCTTGCGCGCGAGATCGAGACGGTAGGGATTGATATCGGTTATCACGACGTTACGCGCTCCGGCTCGTTTGCAGATCGGGATGGCCATGCAACCAATCGGCCCTGCGCCGGTTATCAAGACATCTTCACCCACGAGATCGAACGAGAGGGCGGTGTGGACAGCGTTGCCAAGCGGATCGAAACACGAAAGCACGTCGAGCGAGATCGACGCATCGGCGTGCCAGCAGTTGTCTTGTGGAATTGCTACAAACTCCGCCCATGCTCCGGGCCGATTTACGCCGATGCCTTGCGTGTTCGGACAAAGGTGCCGCCGCCCGGCAAGGCAATTCCGGCAATGTCCACAAGTGATATGCCCCTCGCCCACGACGAGATCGCCCTTCTCAAATCCTTTCACGTGATCACCCACATCATCGACGACGCCGACAAACTCATGGCCAATTGTCATCGGCACAGGAATGGTCTTCTGCGCCCATGCATCCCAATTGTAAATGTGGACGTCGGTTCCGCAGATGGAGGTCTTCAGGACGCGGATGAGCACATCGTCGCCGCGAACTTCAGGAACCGGAACTTCTTCGAGCCACAATCCCTGCTCGGCCCGGCTTTTGACCACGGCCTGCATCGTCTTTTGCACGACGCAAAGTAAACGCGAGAATTAGGCGCGCAATGTACGTTGTGGGCGTTGTGCAGGTGCGCGCGAGGTTGCGTTCGGCAAGCTGCCGAACTCAGCAGGCCGGCAGCCTGCGCTCCCCCCAGTCAAATAGCACGCAATCTAGTTATCGATCCTGCGCCGTTCTCCTTGCGCGGCGCGTCATCCTTGGGGATGATGCAAATGCATGCCGGCGACCATTGAGCATAACAGGACGACTGCGGTTTCGTCGCGCTCCGTTTTCGTTTTGCGATTCATCAGCACGGTCGCCCTCTGGTCTATCGCGCTTCTCATCGCGTTCTCCGGGTTCGAAATCTTATTTTGGCTGTTGATCAGTGCGTTCGGAATGATCGGGCTCCTGGAATTTTATCGGATGCTCGATCACAAAGGTCTGCCGAATTTCAAGATCACAGGAATGATTTGCGGCGCCGTCATGCTCGGCGGCAGTTTTTATTATTTCTCCAAGATTGGGCCCGCCGGTTCCTACGACTTCGAAGTTGCGGTGTTGCTCTTTTTTCTACTGACCGTTTTCGCGCGCCAGATGTTTGCGCGTCTGCGCCAGGACGAACCGTTGCAAACGATGGCCTATACCTTGTTTGGCCTGCTTTATGTGCTTTGGCTTTTTAATTTCGTCACCAAGATCGTTTATCTGACGCCACCCTTGAGCAACGGCGTGCTCACAGGACAGTTCTATGTCTTGTACCTGATTGCGGTCACGAAATTCGCCGACATGGGTGCGTATCTGACAGGCAGCGCCATTGGGCGCCATCTCATGGTTCCTCACATCAGCGCAAAAAAAACCTGGGAAGGTTTCTTCGGCGCGCTCAGTTTCGCGCTGGTTTGCAGCCTGGCTCTGTTCAAGCTAATGCCGGGCCATTTGTCTGCACTTACCTGGACACATGCGACAATCCTCGGATTGCTTCTCGGATTCGCAGCGATCATTGGTGATTTGGCTGAATCCATCATTAAGCGCAGCACGGGTGTAAAGGATTCAGGGACTCTGCTGCCGGGAATCGGCGGCGCGCTCGATCTTTTGGACAGTCTGCTTTTTACCGCGCCGCTTTTGTTTTTTTATCTGCGGCTGGTGATTCATGTTTCGTGAATGTTAAGTCAAAAGAGATGTGTTCGACAGGATTCGAACGCTGCACGCTGGAAGCGTGCGCTCCCCATGAAGCGTAAGCGTGTCGTTATTCTGGGTGCGACGGGATCGATCGGCGAAAGCGCGCTGAAGGTCGCGCGCGATATTCCGGACCGGATGGAGATTGTGGGACTCGCTGCGAACAGCAACGCGCAGAAACTAGCCGCGGCTGCGAATGAGATTCGGCCGGAGTCGGTTTGTCTGGTGGATGAAACAAAGATCGACACCCTGCGGAAGGCGCTCAATTACGAGCCGCGGATTTTTACGGGCGAAGAAGGTCTCCGCGAGATCGCCTGCCTGACGAGTGCCGACATGGTCCTGGTCGCAATCGTCGGCACTGGTGGATTACGGCCGGCGCTCGCCGCGGTTGAAGCCGGGAAAGATCTCGCGGTGGCGAGCAAAGAGATTCTGGTAATGGCGGGCGAGATCGTGATGCGCGAAGCGCGCGATGGCGGCGTGAACGTGCTGCCAGTGGATTCCGAGCACAACGCGATCTTCCAATGCCTCGAAGGCAAACGCTCAACGCCCAACGCTCAACGCCCAACATCCAATGCAGAGGCGCCCAGTTCGACTCGAAGTTCAACGTTGAGCGTTGGACGTTGGACGTTGGACGTTTCTGATGTCCGGCGCATCATTCTTACCGCATCCGGCGGACCGTTTCGCGAAACGCCGCAAAAAGATTTTGATTCCATCACGGTGGAACAGGCGCTCAAGCATCCGACCTGGAACATGGGACCGAAGATCACAATCGATTCCGCGACGCTGTTCAACAAAGGGCTGGAGATGATCGAGGCGCACTGGCTGTTCGGAGTCGAGATGAAGCGCGTCGAAGTCATTATCCATCCGCAGAGCATCGTGCATTCAATGGTCGAATTCGCGGACGGCTCGACGCTCGCGCAATTGAGTTACTCGGACATGTGCTTTCCGATTCAATACGCGGTGACGTGGCCCGACCGCGTGCCGAATACTTTGCCACCGCTCGATTTTTCGAAACTGTCGAAGTTAGAATTTTTCACGCCTCGTTATGACGACTTTCCGGCGCTGAATCTCGCGCGCCGCGCGGGCGAGACGGGCGGCACGTTACCTGCCGTGATGAACGCAGCCAACGAAGTGGCGGTCGCCGCGTTCCTGGATCGAAAAGTGCGTTTCCCCAGCATCTGGCAGATTGTCGAAGAAGTGATGAATCGGCATGCGAGCGTTGCGCATGCCGATCTCGATGCAATATTGCAGGCCGATCAGTGGGCGCGCACGGAAGCGCAGGGATGCCTTAAATCGTCACATCGTTAGAAAAGAGTTACAACGGCGGAGACGATGGCGTGTCCAATTAGCTGATCACTAGTCACTATGCTTCTTCATATCGGTCGCGTCGTCCTCATTCTTCTCGAGGTGCTCATTCTTTTTAATTTGCTCATCGTAGTTCATGAGCTCGGGCATTTTCTGGCAGCGCGCTGGCGCGGGCTTTACATAGAAAAATTCGGTGTCTGGTTCGGCAAACCGCTCTGGAAAAAAACGATCAATGGCGTCCAATACTCGCTCGGTTCGCTTCCCTTTGGGGGATTCGTCGCGCTGCCGCAACTGGCGCCGATGGACATTATCGAAGGTAAGGCCGATCTGGATCGCGCAAAGCTGCCGAGGATTTCCGCGCTCGATAAAATCATCGTTGCCTTTGCCGGACCCCTGTTCAGTCTGCTCCTCGCGCTTTTCTTTGCCGGCATCGTCTGGGTGGTTGGCCACCCGGTAGGCGAAGCGGATTCAACTACGGTCATTGGCTATGTCCTGCCGGATTCTCCGGCCCAGAAGGTTGGGCTGCGACCGGGCGATAAAATTCTCGAAGTGGACGGCAAACCGGTCAGGCGTTTTCTCGGAATGAATGACAGCGTGAGCTGGAATGTGGTGCGAAGCGAAGGCGACAAAATTGCTGTGAAATTCCAGCGAGCTGGCAGCGTGCACACCGTTTGGGTTGAGCCCTACAAAGCCGAGACGCGCGGATGGCGCAGAAAAAGTGTGCGGCAACTTCTGATCTACCCGGCAGAGACGGCACTGATCGACAGCGTGGAGCCGAACACGCCCGCGGCAGCGGCCGGGCTACGCAAAGGCGACATCATTCGCGGATTCGACCAGACGCCGATCTACAACCCGATCGCGTTGCTCGAATACATCAGCAAACATCCCGAGGACCAGCTTGTTCTCCATGTGGAGCGAGATGGAAAGAGGTTTGACGTTCCGGTAAAGCCCACCCTTCTGCCCACCGAGGGCGAGATGAAGCCGCGAATTGGAATTCGATGGGACACGGCCGGGATCATGTCGATCTCGCATCCCAATCCCGTGGAGCAGGTTTACAATAGCGTGACGAGCACATTGAAGACGATCGGAGCCGTTGCGTCGCCGAAATCGGACGTAAAGTTGCAGCATTTGAGCGGTCCGGTCGGCATCGGTCGTATCTATTATTTGCTCTTCCAAAGCGAACGTGGCTGGCAGCTCGCTCTCTGGTTCAGTGTGATTCTGAACGTGAACCTCGCGATTCTGAACATGCTGCCGATTCCGGTGCTCGACGGCGGCCACATTGTGCTGGCGATCATCGAATCAGTACGTCGCAAGCCGGTAAACATGCGCGTCCTGGAGCTAGTTCAGACGAGCTGTGCCGTATTGATTATTGGCTACATGCTCTATATCACGTTCTTCGACGTGCAGGATTTGCCGTTCATCAGAAACAAGCTTGATCAGCTTGAAGCGCCCGCGAAAAATACCCCGGCGCCGTAACTAAACCCCGACTCGTTGCGCGCCTGGCCACGGTTCCGTAAATTAGGCGTTTCGTGAATTACTGCGCTGATCCTTTTCATTATCAACGTCGCCTTACCCGCGAGGTGAAGGTGGGCGATGTCGGCATCGGCGGCGACAACCCGATTCGTGTTCAGTCGATGATCACCTGCGACACGATGGACACGGAAGCGTCGATCCAGCAGACAATGGAGCTGGCAAAAGTGGGTTGTGAAATTGTACGCATCACTGCGCCTACGGTGAAGGACGCGCGCAATCTCGAACACATCGCCAAGGGTCTGCGCGAGCGCGGCTGCAATGTGCCGATTGTCGCGGACATCCATTTCAAACCGGAAGCGGCGATGGAAGCGGCAAAATGGGTGGACAAGGTGCGGATTAACCCGGGCAATTACGCCGACTCGAAGAAGTTCGTCATCCGCGAATACACCGACGAGCAGTACTCGGCGGAGCTGAATCGGATTCGAGAGCGGTTTTCGCCACTTGTGGATCTTTGCAGGAACCGCGGGATTGCCATGCGCATAGGGACAAATCACGGTTCGCTTTCGGATCGCATCCTGAATCGCTACGGCGACACGCCCCTTGGAATGGTGGAAAGCGCGCTCGAGTTTGCCCGGATTGCGCGCGATCTCGATTATCACGCTTTCGTTTTCTCGATGAAAGCGAGCAATCCGAAAATCATGATCGCAGCGTATCGCTTGCTCGTGGCCCGGCTGAATGAAGAAGGGCCGGATTGGAATTATCCGATTCATCTCGGCGTGACTGAAGCGGGCGAAGGCGAAGACGCGCGAATTAAAAGCGCGATTGGAATTGGCTCGCTGCTGGCGGATGGGATCGGCGATACAATCCGGGTTTCGCTTACAGAGGATAGCCCTCACGAAATTCCAGTGGCGCGGGCGTTAGTGGAAATGGTTCAAAATGAAACGCCCGACGCTCAATATCCAACGTTCAACGCTCAACTTTCGTTTGATCCATTTTCGTATCAGCGGCGCGCAACCGAAAAAATGGTTGTAGCTGGGGTCGATGGCTCCGGCCGGTACGTGAAACTCGGCGGAGACGAATTGATTCGCGTGGTCGTTCGGCAATCGAACTTCGACAAAATCGCGCACAAGATCGACAAGATGGGTGATTACAAGCCGGAGATTGTGTACGAGAAGGCGCAGATAAAAGAACTCGATCCGCGCGATGAAACCGCGTTTGCGCAGCTAAATCAAAGTTCGACGACGCAATTCGTGACGGTGAAGGACGGTGTCGATCTTCCAGTGATTGCTGCCTTCCGTTTGCTGGCGGCCCGCTTGCACCCGAGGCATCCGATCTTGTTGAAAGACACGCTCTGCCGCGTTGCTCCTGGGAATGACGACATCCGAATGACGAATGACGAAAGAAGCCCAAATGACCGAATTACCGAAGGCGGTTCGGGTTTCGTCATTGCTTCGTCATTCCTCGACACGCTTCTCACCGCCTCGACGAACATCGGTTCGCTGCTGTGCGATGGAGTTGGCGACGCGATCCTCGTGCAGGGCGAGGAAGCACCCGGGCAGGCGTTGCGCTTGTCCTACAATATTCTACAGGCTGCCGGATCGCGCATTTTCAAAACCGATTACGTGGCGTGTCCATCGTGTGGGCGCACTTTATTTAACCTGCAAACCACCACGGCGAAGATCAAAGCTGCGACATGCCATCTCAAAGGCGTGAAGATTGCCATCATGGGCTGCATTGTGAATGGACCTGGCGAAATGGCGGACGCGGATTTTGGTTACGTGGGCGGCGCGCCCGGCAAGGTGAATCTCTACGTCGGCAAGACAGCGGTGAAGTTCAATATTCCCGAAGCGGAAGCGGTGGATCGCTTGCAGGATTTGATCCGTGAACAGGGCAAATGGGTCGAGCCTGCACGGCGGACGACTACTCTCGAAGTTGTCACGTGAGCCCGCTCCTTAAAGACACCTCCTCGGTGTCTTTTCATTTGAGTCAATCCGCTCAATCAAAAAAAGAAAAAAATCTTGACGTCTTTTTCGTGATTCTGGCAAACTGCGCTTCTCTTGTGTCGGGGAAGTAAATCCAAACTTCAACTTCTAACCCAAATAAAAAATATGAAAACTCTCCGTCGAATCAGTAGAAATCGTGCGTTTGCACATGTACGTATTTTGGTTGCGATTCTTCTTGTGTTGGCCGCGTTAGCAATCGCTTTCATGGCGGTGTCGCCACCCGCATTTGCTCAGCGGCCTGCTCGATCGCAGCCGCTAACTCCAAAATTCTCCACCGCTGTGGCTTTTGATACGACACGCCCGCTGCGTGATATGGCGCCAGCGCCTAAGCGGTTTGCCCCCTCAGCCACAGTACTGGAAGTGCGGCCGGAGCGAGGACCAGCGATCCAGTCCAAGGGCTACAGTGGCGATGGAGCACTGCAGCCGTTCAGCCCCGGCGTGGCCATCCCCGGGGTAGCCATCCCCGCTCCGTTGCTGACTTTCGAAGGACTGTCGAATCAGGACAATTTCGACGTCTTTGGTTTCCGGGTTAATCCGCCCGACCCCAACGGAGAGGTCGGCCCGAACCACTACGTTGAGATGATTAACCTCGTCTTCGCCGTGTACGACAAGAACGGCAAGAAGCTTCTCGGACCGATAGATACCGGTTCGCTCTGGGCGGGCTTTGCGATTCCTGATTGCACCGATCCTTCCGGCGATCCGGTGGTGGTGTATGATCAATTTGAGGATCGCTGGCTCCTGACCCAGTTCACAACTCGCGGGTTCAATCCAGCCGGCAATTTCAACAATAAACCTTTCTATAACTGCGTCGCGATCTCGCAGACCGGAGATCCCACCGGCGCGTACTTCCGCTACGCGTTCATCACCTCCGGCGCTGTTGACCTGCACGGTAGTAAGTCCGAGCCGTTCTTCCCCGACTACCCAAAGTACGGAGTTTGGAGCAACTCGTATCTGCTCACGTCGCGCGATTTCGGACGCAAGAATGCATATGGCATTAGCGTTTACGCGCTTGAAAAAGAAAGGATGGTCGCAGGAGATCCCAACGCGCGCATGGTGCACTTCTTCCTCGATTCGGCGGTGGTGCCGCTTTCCCTGATCGGCGATGGCCTGCTCCCGGCGGACATTGACGGCACAGCCCAGCCCACAGAGGACGCTCCAGCCCCGATCGTCGGTACGCAGGACGACAACGCCTCTTACGGCGCGACATTCGACGCACTCAACATCTGGGAACTCAGTGTGCAGTGGAATGCCAATCCCGAGGCATCCATCGTCCTCAAGACGCAACTTCCTGTTGCCAGCTTCGACTCGATCTTCCCGTGCGCCCCGACAGACCGCGACTGCCTGCCACAACCGGGAATCACCAACCCTGCACAGTTCCTCGACATCCTTTCCTACCGGCAGCGGCCGACGTTCCGCTTGGCTTATCGCAATTTTGGCACGTTCGAGGCACTCGTGACCAACCAGTCCGTAGAGGCACTACCGGGCGTTGCCGGCGCGCGCTGGTACGAGATCCGGCGGACGGGCGGCAGCTACTCGGTCTTCCAGCAGGGAACGTTTGCACCCGGTGACGGAGTGCACCGTTGGATGGGCAGCGTCGCCATGGATAAGAGCGGCGACATCGCTTTGGGCTATAGCGTAGTGAATGGGACGACCGTGTTTCCAGGCATTCGGTACACCGGCCGGCTCGCTGGCGATGCGTTAGGCCAGATGACGCTGGGCGAAGGCACGATCATCAACGGCTCAGGCGTGCAGACGACCACGAACTCGCGTTGGGGTGACTACACGGATATAACAGTCGATCCCACCGACGACTGCACTTTCTGGTACGTGAATCAGTACTACACGCTGGCGGGGCAGATGTCCTCCCCTGCAGGGTGGCAGACGCGAATCGGCAGTTTCAAACTCCCTGGTTGCGAGTAGCAGTAATCACACGACGGCCTGCAGCGAGCGTCATGTCTGCTGAAGACATTCCGCGCTCGATTTCCGGCAATATTTGTGACGCCGAGGTTTGACTCGGGCGTCGTACCTCGTAAGTTTCGCGGCTCTTCCGCTCGGGAGAGATTCTCTTTCCATGGATAAAATCCGTAATATCGCTATCATTGCGCACGTCGATCACGGCAAAACGACGCTGGTGGATCAATTGCTGCGGCAATCGGGGACGTTTCGCTCCAATCAAAAGATTGAGGAGCGGGTGATGGATTCGATGGATCTCGAGCGTGAGAAAGGAATCACGATTCGCGCGAAGAACGCGGCGTTCCAATGGAACGGTTATCGAATTAACATTGTCGACACGCCCGGCCACGCTGATTTCGGCGGTGAAGTCGAGCGAATCATGAAAATGGTGGACGGCGTGTTGCTCGTTGTCGATGCGCACGACGGGCCGCAGGCGCAGACGCGCTTTGTTTTGCGCAAGGCGATGGAGAACAAACTGAAGCCCGTCGTTGTCATCAACAAAATCGACAGAGAAAACGCGCGCCCGCATCGAGTCGTCGACATGGTTTTCGATCTTTTCGTTGAATTGAAGGCAACCGACGAGCAACTCGATTTCCCAATCATCTATGCGAGCGCGAAGAATGGTTTCGCCATGCGCGAGCTACATGAAAATAACGAAGACATGACGCCGCTTTTTCAAGCAATCGTGCAACATGTGCCGCCGCCAAAGGTTTCGACCGAACCGTTCTTCCGGATGCTCGTGTCGAACCTGGATTACAGCGATTATCTTGGACGGATCGCGCTCGGGCGCATCGTGAGCGGTCGCGTTGCGGTTGGCGATTCGATCGTCTGTATTCACCGTGATGGCCGCCGGGAACGAGCCACGGTCACGGCGCTTTTCACCTACTCGGGATTGGAGCAGGTCGAAACAAGACATGCGACCGCCGGTGACATCGTGGGGCTCGCAGGTTTCGAGGAAGTTTATATTGGTGAAACGCTGACGGACCGCGAAGAACGCGCGCCGCTTCAGTTCGTGGATATCGATCCGCCGACGATTCGCATGCACATTCTGGTCAACGATTCGCCGTTTGCCGGTCGCGAAGGAAAATTTGTTACCGCGCGGCACCTTCGCGAACGGCTTATTCGCGAGACGCGCGGGAATGTTTCGCTCCAGGTGAACGACACGGAAACCGCAGGCGTATTTGAGATTAACGCACGTGGCGAGATGCAAATCGCGATCCTGGTCGAGCAGATGCGACGGGAAGGTTACGAACTAATGGTCTCGCGTCCGGAGGTGATTTTTCACCGCGCAGAGGATGGCAAGCAGCTCGAGCCACTCGAAAATCTCTATGTCGATCTACCGAACGAAAATCTCGGCGACATTTTGCAGTCTATCGCGAATCGCAAAGGCGAGATTCTCGGCATGGATCATCACGCGTCGCGCGTTTCGATTGAAGCGATCATCCCCACGCGCGGCCTGATCGGATTCGAAACCGATCTGATGAACCTGACGCGCGGCGAAGGCTTGATGAGTCATCTTTTTCGCGAATATGCCCTCTTCAAAGGCGAGATTGGCGGACGCGGTCGCGGCGTGATGGTGTCGATGGAATACGGAGTCAGCACTGCGTACGCGCTCAACAATATCCAGGCACGCGGCCGGCTCTTTATCGGGCCGCAGGAAGACGTTTACGAAGGAATGATCGTGGGCGAGAACGCGCGCCCGGAAGATTTGCCGGTGAATCCCTGCAAGGCGAAACATCTTACCAACATGCGTTCGCAAGGTGAAGGCAAAGGCATTCAACTGGAAGCGCCGCTCCGCATGACTCTCGAGCGCGCCATCGAGTACATCGACATCGACGAATACGTCGAAGCGACATCGAAATCTTTGCGTTTGCGCAAGCGCATCTTGGACGCAACCGCCCGTAAGCGCGCTGCCGCTGCGGCGTAGCTTGTTCCAGGCGAAAGCGGGCGCGCCGAAGGGCAATCGCCTTGCCTGGTGTTAACAAGTCAGACTCTGACCTAAGGAATTTAAAAAAAAAAACGACCAAGGCGCTTGACGTATCCGTTTCTTTTATTCGAGTCTCGTATTCTCTACATTCGGCAAACTTTAACCTCTAACTCGTAGCTAAAAAAAATGAAAATCCATCATCCAACCTCTGTTCTATCACGCGCGCGCCTGGCGGCACTGGGCGCGCTTTTCGTTGTCGGTGCTTCGATGGCTGCCTTTGCTGCTGGCCAAGGCGGCGGGGCGTCGCAGCGGGAGCACCTGTTCGTCGGCTTCACCAAAAAACCGGGGGCCGCCGAGCATGCGCTCGTCGAGCGGTACGGCGGTAAAGTTCGTTTCTCATTCCCATCGGTTAATGCGCTTGCGATCGATCTCGATAGCGCGAAGATCGGCGTTTTCGCTCGCGAGGGCGGGATTTCGTACGTCGAGAAAGATCCTGTCCGGACGCCCCTCGGCCTGGCGGATGCGCAGCTGACGCCGTCGCTCTCGAACGGGCTCTACGGGCTGATCACGACCCACGCCCTCGAGGCGCAGGCGGCAGGCTTCACCGGCGCAGGCGTCAAGGCCTGCGTCGCTGACACCGGTCTCGACACGACGCACCCGGACATCGCCGCCAATTTCGTGGCGGGCAACGATATCTTCGGCGGCACCAACAGCGTGGATGTGTTCAAGCTTGGCGTGGCCGCGACGGAGACGCACGCGACCCACGTCTCCGGTATCTTACTCGGCGTTAACAACAATGTCGGGATCTTGGGTGTCGCACCCCAGGCGCAACTTTATGAAGCTCGCGTGCTCGGGACGCAGCAGGACGGGAGCGTCAGCGGAGAGACGAGCCAGGTTATGGCCGGCGTGCAGTGGCTCGCCGACCAGGGGTGCAAGGTGATTAACATGAGCCTTGGCGGCGGCGACCGCTCGCGCGCCGAGGCGGCACTTTACGAGCAGTTGATCGCGAACGGCCACATGATCGTCGCCTCCTCCGGGAACGACGGCTCGAGCCGGCCCAGCTATCCGGCCGGCTACGATGTGGTCGTGTCGGTAGGGGCGGTCGACCGCAACAACGCCCATGCGAGCTTCTCGAACACGGGCGGCACCGTCGACCTGTCCGGGCCTGGCGTCGACGTGCTCTCCTCCGTCCCGAAGGGCCAGGGCTTCGAGGCATCGGTCACGACAACGCAGACGTTCGAGGCGTTCGGCCTCGAGTTCGCAGGCACGACGCGCTCGCGCGGCATCACGAAGACGCTCGTCAGCTGCGGCCTCGCGGTGTCGCCATCTGACTGCCCGTCCACCGTGAGGGGCAACATCGCGCTCATCCAGCGCGGCTCGGTCAGCTTTGCCCAGAAGGTGGCGAGCGCAACGACCGCCGGCGCAGTCGGCGCGATCATCTACAACAACGCGCCCGGTAACTTCCACGGCACGCTCGGTACCGCCACCAACAACGGCAAGGCGTGGATCCCGGCCGTTTCGGTATCGCAGGCCGACGGCCAGACGCTGCTGTCGCAGCTCCCGACCAGCGCGACACTGGTGAACGCCGCGTCCTCGTGGGACTTCTTCAACGGCACGTCGATGGCAGCGCCGCATGTCTCCGGCGTAGCGGCGCTCGTGTTCGGCAAGAACCCGACCCTCACGCCATTCCAAGTCGAATCCATCCTCGAGAGCACGGCCACCGACCTCCCCCCCGCCGGGTACGACCCGACCTTTGGCTGGGGGCTCGTGAATGCGGACGCCGCTCTCAAGGCGACGCCGTAGGAATTAAATAATCGCAAATCAATTCTAGGAGACAGGGACGCGGATAAAACCGCGTCCCTGTTTTTTTGTAAGGACGGCGCGCTGCGGTCCGCCGCGGCGGTACCCGTCGCGCAGAACTTTTCCATTGGCGGGGTTCAAACCTAGAATCGAACGACCTCACAATTCACGACTCAACATTGGGTAGTAGCAATAGTGTCACCAACAGCAATGAGTGCGTTAATCTGAACCTGGCTGTTAAGAACAACGGCTGCGCAGATGAGTCCGCAATTTTAGCAACGTTGACGACAGATACCGCCGGAGTCACGATAACACAGGGGAGCTCGAATTATCCCGATCTTGCCATCGACGCCAGCGGCGTCAACAGCGTGCCATTTCAGATCCAGACGTCGAGCTCGTTCGTCTGCGGCACGAACATCACTTTCAATCTGAATCTTACGTATGCGACAGGAAACAAACCGTTGTCATCGATTACATTGACATCAACGAATACGTAGAAGCGACGCCAAAATCGCTTCGCTTACGCAAGCGGATTCTCGATGCAATCGCACGGAAACGCGTCGCCGCAGCTGCTGCATTAAGCGCGTCACTCCTGTTTTTCCGCGAACGTTTCTGAATTCAGAATCTGCGGCGGCATGCAGAACACGCGAAGTAGTTCAATCCGGACAAAAAAAAACCGCAAAAATCTTAAGAAAAGATTGACGGTATTTAGCAATTCTGGCCAAATAACACTTCTAATTGTCCCAAATCATAAACTACAACCGCTAACTCAACTCGCAGCCTCAAAGAAGC
>OCZV010000382.1_pt1 | contig 16298 bp, 9 predicted proteins | sample 1539051 | NCBI WGS metagenome assembly OCZV01 (sample SAMEA3113581, study PRJEB22503) | soil metagenome
GGCAAGCGAACTTAATCTTCCGTCAGGAAACGGGAAACGGCTGCGACCTTTGCCAGTCCCGCGTATCCAAAAGTTAACCATCATCGCTCAGGACCCAGGCGTGCGAGACGAAAATGGCTGCATTTTACGGGCGGCGGTAGAGCTCCCAGCTGAGACATTGCAACCCGGACCGTGGGGTTATCGCGTGCACGTAATCGATTACGACGCGGCGACCAGCCAGCTGTGGAAGCCGTATGTCTATCGCATGAAAAATGGGATCTTGGTTGATCCCTTCGCCAAAAAAAGCGACGCGCAATTATTAAGCGACCCGCGGTTTCATCAACAGAATGTGTATGCCATCATCATGCGCATTCTCGCACGCTTCGAGCATGCGCTCGGCCGTCGAGTGAGCTGGAGTTTCGGCGGCCATCAATTAAAGGTGGCGCCACACGCCAGCTGCGATGCGAATGCCTTTTATTCAAAACAAGATGAAGGTCTTCTCCTTGGATATTTTGTCGATCCAAGTTTTAAAGGGAAACGCCCGACCGCAGGAAATGGGCTGGTCTTTAGTTGTCTCTCGCACGATGTCATCGCGCACGAGACAACGCATGCATTGGTGGATGGCCTGCGCCAGTCATTACACCGATCCCTCGTCGCCGGATCAAGCGGCGTTTCACGAGGGCATCTCCGACATCGTGGCGCTCCTGTCCGTCTTTGCATTAGAAGAAGTAATGTCGGGCCTGCTGAGCAATCTAAAGGACAAGAAAATCGTTCATGAACGGGAGCTCACTCCCAATCGTCTCCGCAAGTCGGCCTTGTTCGGGCTGGCGGAAGAGATGGGATCGGCTCTGGCGCAAGTGCGAGGCGAGGCTCTGCGTCGGTCCGTTAACCTCGAGCCGAGCGCGAAATGGCTGCGCGATCCGGAATTTCAGGAACCACATCGGCGGGGAGAGATTTTGGTGGCCGCGATTTTGAATGCGCTCATTGATATTTGGGCAAAGCGTCTCGATGGGTTGCGGCGCACAGCAGAAGGCAAGGCCAGTCTTTCCCGCGTTGTGGAAGAGGGTCGGCGCGTCGCCGACACGTTGCTGACCATGACGATCCGGGCGCTCGATTACTCGCCCCCGGTTCATCTCGATTTTGGCGATTATCTCAGTGCCCTGCTCACGGCCGATCGCGAAATTCGCCCCGACGACTCGGTGTACCGGTTCCGCAACGCCTTAGTGGAGAGCTTTGCTCGTTATGGCATCAAACCTTCTTCCCCGTACGGCGGCAACGAAACCGGCGTCTGGGGATCGCCCGAAGAGGAAACGAACCAGCAGCTCTCCTACGCTCGCTCGCATTTCGAACCGATGCAGCGGGACGCCGATGAAGTGTTCCGGTTCATCTGGGAAAACCGCGAAGCGCTCGATTTATATGAAGGCGTTTACACCCAGGTGCAATCTGTGCGGCCCTGCGTGCGCATAGATGAAGACGGCTTCACCCTGCGGGAAACAGTGGCTGAGTATGTGCAAATTCTTCGGTTGATGCCGGCCGAGCTAACGAAGGCAGGATACACGCAACCTGATTTGGCCTTTTTGCCGGACGACCGCGAAGTCGCGCTCTACGGCGGCGGCACCCTGATCTTTGATGAGTGGGGACGGCTGAAATATCACATTCATAATCGCCTCAAGGACACAAAGAGGCAGTCGGAGCGATTACAATATCTGGCGGAAGCTGGTTATTATCTTTTGCGCCGGCCGCAGACCGAAGCGGTTCGCATTGGTGGGCAAGGCCATTTTGCTCGCCTGCATCTCAATCGCGGCTTGAACCGCTCGCGCAAGATTACCGAGGGATGGGTGACGGGGATAGCGCCAGCGCCCGGTCAAAGGTCCCATCTCCACGAAGAGACTATCGCTGAAGAATCGGAGCCGATCGAAGATGCCATCGATTAAGCCGAGTAAGTTGTTCATCCGCTCCTACCAGGTAGGATTTGGCGATTGCTTTCTCCTCACGTTTCGATACCCCGCAGCCGCAGGGACATTCGATGATCGTCACGTCCTGATTGACTGTGGAAGCACAGGAATGCCCAAGAAAGTCGGCGCGCGTCTGCCCGCGGTCGCTAAAGCAATCGCGCAGGATTGTGGAAACAAATTGACCGCGGTGATCGCCACGCACCGTCACGCCGATCATATCAATGGTTTCGCAACATCCGCGAGCGGCAAAGGCCCGGGCGATATCTTGCGCGCGTTGAAGACCGAGCTCGTTCTCCAACCCTGGACGGAAGATCCGAAGGTTGCGAAGGACGCGCGTTCGCCTGCGTTGCGCGCAGTTGGCAGCAGCAAAGCATTTGGTCCGGCAAAATTCGTCGCCGGTTTGAACGGAATGCATGAATTCGCGGCGCTCATACTGCAAGACGTAAAACGGCTGGGGCGCGCTTTGCCTGCGCGGACTGCCGCTCAATTGAACTTCCTCGGCGAAGAAAACCTCGCCAATCTGGCCGCGGTCAAGAACCTCATGACCATGGGCAAAAAAAACGAATACTTGTCATATAAGAATAGAACCGCGCTGGCTAGGCTCCTACCCGGCGTAAAGATTCGTGTTCTGGGCCCACCCACGCCCAGGCAGTATCCGGAAATAGAAAAACAGCGCAGCAAAGATAACGCCGAATTCTGGCATATCATGGGCGCAGCCGCCAGCCATTTGACCTCTCCAGGCGGAATCGCGCCCTTTGCGGCAAGGTTCGCGGAAACGAGCAGGTCTGCCGCCGTTCGCTGGTTTATCCCCCGCATCACGGCCGCGCATGCCGAACAGCGTCTCGAGCTTGTCCGCATCCTCGACGATGCCATGAACAACACCAGCCTCATCCTGTTATTCCAGATTGGAAAAATGAAATTCCTCTTTCCGGGGGACGCTCAGATCGAGAACTGGAATTATGCCTTGAAAGATGCGCCGGACGCGGCGGCGAACCGGGCTCGTCTGGCCAAAACCGATTTCTACAAGGTCGGTCATCACGGCAGCTTGAACGCCACGCCCAAGACATTGTGGAACCTCTTTGCTAGGAAAGGTCCGGAAACGAAATCAGATCGCCTTCGGACGGCTGTTTCCACGATGGCGGGAAAACATGGCAGCTCTTCCAGACAAACCGAAGTGCCCCGGCGTCCGCTTGTTGACGAGCTGGAGAAAAACTCGAACTTTTTCACAACTCAAACCCTCAAGAAACGCCAGCTCAGCGAGCAGTTCGAGTTCGACGATTTTTGATGCAAGTTCGCTCTAAAGGAATCGCCCGGCGAATCGCAGCCCCGGGAGATGAAACTCCGCTAAACATGGCGGCGGTTTCCGGGCAAGCCGGAGACTTGCTCTCCGATTTCTGCGGCGCGATCGCCGGGATGCGGCGTGAGCTCGGATTTGGCGGCATCGGTCCACGCGGCATGTTTTTCTTTTACGCCACAGTCCGTTCGTTCGCTCCGAGGCAAATCCTGGAATCAGGCCGCATGCGCGGTGGAAGCACGCTCATGCTGGCGCGCTGTTTCCCGCAATCTCGGATCGTAAGCGTCGAGCTCGATCGCGATCCAACCGATGCGGCCATCGCCGAGGCGAAGCTGAAACCATATCCGAACGTCGAGCTTCTCTACGGTGATTCCCGCGAGATCCTGCCCGCGCGACTCCAGCCCGGCGACGCCGTTCTCATTGACGGGCCAAAAGAATTTCGCGCGCTAAAATTCGCCTTGCGGCTTCTGCGCACCGGGAAACCATGCGCGGTTCTTATTCACGATTTCCACCAGGGTCAACCAGCGCGAAAGTTTGTCGAGCGACATTGGCCAGGCGCGTTTTTTAGCGATGATCCGACGTTCGCGGCCCACTTGCGCGAACTCAATTTGCGGCTTGGTCGGAATCCGGATTCCAAACACGCTGTCGCTCCTTTTGTGTGCCTGCCGGCCGATTTGCCCGCGCCTTATTCGATCTTGTTATTGCGGATAGTCTGGGCGCGAGCGGTTTCGACAGCACTTGGCAAGATCACGACGCTGCGTCGATCTTGCCGTTAGCGCATTTACTAGCAAACGGGTTTCGGCTCGGCGGTCGCAACCTGAGTTCCCGAACAATCTCGAGCGTGGGCTCATGAAGGAGTGCAAGCGACAACGCGATCTCCGGGTAGCACACGCGTCCTCGCGATCGCGGACTTTCGTTTAAACTTCGCAGCACGAGGCGCAACGATGCCGCAGAAAAGCCTGTTTCGGCGCGACGCCGAAACCAGCACGCGCGACGCGTGCGCTACCTAGAGCTCTGTCTCCACCCGCGAGGGAAAGCGCTCGTTCGCGCGCATCACACAATAAATACCGGAAGGTTTGGGTATCTTTGACCAAGCAGACTGGACTCGCCGGGCAATATTCACCTTTAGGATGTCGAACAATCACCGCACCAGGTCGACTTAAATGCGATAGTTAATACGCGGATGCCTCAGGGCGCATTCTGAGCGCAATCAGGCTCTAGACAAAATTTCGTCTGCTTTCTTCAGCATCTCTTTGCTTCCGATATCGAGCCACTGGCCCTTGATCTGAAATGTCTTCACGGGCCTGCGCGTGTAAAGCCATTGCACAAAGCGGCCCGGCTGGTCCGGATTATTGCCCGCGGCGAGATAGGTTGTTAAAAGCGAAAGCACTTCGGGGGAGTAATAGTAAAGTGCGATCGCGGCCAGGGTCCCCCGGGGTTTCTGCGGCTTTTCTTCGAAATGCGTGATGATTCCGTCAGCGTCCACAGCGATGTTCCCGTACTCCTTGATCGCCTCAGTATCGCCGACGTCGTAAACGGCAACAGTTGCTTCGGTTTCCTTCGCGCAGGCGACAAAGCCTGCGAGCGATTCGGTAAACAAGTTATCGCCCGCAATGACAATCAAGCCGTCGCTGGTCAAATTTTCCCGGCTAACAACGAAATTGATATCTCCAATCGCACCCAGCTTATCGTCGTCGCTTTGGGAACCGTCGTTGACGATTTTCAATTTGAATTTCGGGTGCCGGCTCCGATAGCGCTCGCTCCACGCTTGGAAATCGGAGGCGAACTTGTCATTCGTCACGATATAAATCGTTTCCAGGTCTGGAACATCCGCGAGGTTGTCCATCGTCCATTCGATGATCGGTTTGCCCCCGACCGCGAGCAGCGGTTTGGGTTTATCGAGTGTCAGCGGATAAAGGCGCGTAGCGTATCCCGCAGCCAGAATTAGTGCGTTCATAGAATCAGGGACAATGAGCGGCGGACACGGTAAAGCCCGTTCTTTTTAGTTACGTTGCTTTGGCGGTGGCGCCACCCAGAATTGTGCTGGTAAGATGTTCGTGGATCGTCCTGATGCGATCCGGATCGGTAATCCTGGCGTCGGTGGAACGATCAACGACATACAAAGTATCGATGGCCGCGCCATCCTGCGTGTTAATACGAGATAGCGGGATCGAAACACTCTCCCGATCAAGGCACGTCAGAATATCGTAAAGCAAGCCGAGCCGGTCGGGAGCCTGGATCTCAATCAGCGTGTAAGCCGGATGCGTTTTGTTATCCATGGAAATGCGGGTTGGGAATTCGATCCCTGGCGCGCGGTGGGGGATCTGACGCTTCGCCTTTTCGATCAACGGAAGGAAATCGAAGTGCTCATCATCGAGTGCGCTGCGCAAAGTTCGTTCGACTAGCTCGAAGGCGCGCGGGTCGGTGACAGCGCCTGCTTTCGTATCGCACACGCGAAAAACGCTCAGCACGACATTGTCCCCCCTGGGAAAAACATCCGCGCTCAAAATATTAATCGGCACGACCGAAAATGACCCCGCAATTTTCGCCAGCAATCGCTCGCGGTCCCACGTGCAGAAACTGACAACACTGTGTCCTTGCTCTGGAAGAGCCTTCCATTTAACCGCAGGAGCCAGCGGATGCCCGCCCCGGTTCGCCGCAGCGAATCCGTCCTGTGGCGAACTGGCGACTTGTTCAACGAACGAGCGGAATAATTTCAGATGCTCGACAATTTCGGGGACATCTCTGCCGCGAAAATAATTGTCTGGCATGAAATCAAAGTGCGCGTCGATTTCATCCGCATAATCGGGCGAAAGATCCTGCGCCACGGCGCGCCGTAGGCTTTCGCGCTCGATTCTTGTTTGTTCGTAGTAAGATTGCCGGTCCGCCAGATAGCGGGAGGTCTCGTGAAACAACTGCCAGACAAGCGATTCTTTCCAATCCGACCATGCCTCGGCGCTTGTCCCCTGACCGTCGGCCAGAGTAAGCAGCATCAATGCGTTCAGGTTTTTCTGGTTCTTCACGTTGCCGGCCATTTCTGCCACTGTGGCGGGGTCATCCAGATTTCTCTGTTGCGCTATCATGGAGAGAGTGAGGTGGTGATCGACCAGCAGAATAAGCGATTTGCGCTGCTCAGATGATAACTGCAGGCGGGCGGCGACGCGCTGGGCGAACAGCGCGCTTGCTTCAGAGTGTCGCCGAGCGCCAACGGCTTTGCCGCTGTCATGCAAAAGCAGCGCCAGATAAAGCACGAATGGGTCATCGAGCTGCTCAAATATTCTGCGATAAGCGATTAACTTCTGATCATCCGTCGTCGCCAGAGCATCGAGCTTGTCGATACACACCAGTGTATGTTCGTCCGCCGTGTAACGATGCATAAACTCATGTTGGACCAGACAGGTGAGCTGACCGAATTCGGGAACGTATCGTCCCAGGAAATCAACCCGATGCATCATTCGAAGGATGCGGCCGACTTCCCCTTTTCGGGACAGAATCGTCTTAAAGATTTCGCGCGGCCCGCGCGCATACTGGTAAGTGCGGGTAACCTGGCCGAGGCTGCGGCTCAAGAGGTCCGCCAGTTCGGGACTTAGATCCAGGCCGCGTTCCTGTGCAAACTGGAACGCTCGCATCATTTGCTCGGGATCTTTGCGAAAAACATCGCGTCGCGCCGGATACAATTGATTGTTTCGAACAAAAAAAGAGTCGCCGATCGGAACTTTCTCCGGACGTATCAACGGAAGAAAACTGAACAGAGAACGGGTCCTGCTCGTGACGTGCCCGCTGACAAATTGCTCGGTAATGCGCTCCGTCACACGAAAGATATTGCGCGTGTGCTCGTAATAATCCCGCATGAGCGTTTCACTGCGAAGCTGGCCATTTCGAGCAGAATAATTGAGCCGCTCGGCGATTTGTTCCTGCAAGTTCATGTGCAGGATGTCGGTGGCGCGCCCTGTCGCATAGTGCAGATCAGTCCGTAGGCGCAGGAGAAACTCGTAGGCTCTCTCGATTTGCCGCTGGTCGCTTTCACTCAGCCAATCTTTACCCACCAGTTGGTTCGTGCTTAGTGAGCCCTCTTTGAAATACGTCATCCAAAGGAGATTTTGGTAATCGCGGAGTCCGCCGCAGCCACTCTTCACATGAGGCTCCTGGAGGTAAACGCTGTCGCCAAATTTCTTGTGCCGCGCTACCTGATCCTGCATGCGCATTTCGACGTAATCCCGCTCGTATCCCTCGACACACTTTGAACGAAATTGTTCCCGAAAGTCTTGCGCCAGCTCTTCGTCGCCGGCGAGAAAGCGTGACTCGAGCATGGCGGTTTTTGTGCGCATATCACGATTGGCCTGCGCGATTGCGTCTTTGATCGAACGCGTGGAATGACCAACCTTGAAGCCACTGTCCCAAAGTGGGTAGAGCACCTGCTGCACCATCTCTTCGAGATGCGGTGAGATTTTCTTGCTTCCCTGGTCGTGCAAAAGCATGACATCGATGTCGCTGAACGGATTGAGTTCGCCGCGGCCATATCCACCAAGAGCGATCAATGCCAGGCCGATGCGGGACTCGCCGTTTCCGCGAGTAACCGTGGCGGCAGCTCCGAAAAGATATTGCAGCAAAACATCAACAAGGTCGGCGCGTCGCGCGCAAATTTCGCGGCCACCTCCGCCCGCCTGGTGCTTCAGACGCAGGCGATGTTCTTCGACATTGAGAAACTTTTTGTAAAGCGGGAGGACCTCTGTCGGGCGTCTCGCTCCCGTGGCGGCGAGTTGATTCGCCGCGTGCGCCAGGACTTTTTCGAGATGCCGGGATGTCGCCATTTCGGATTTTAGATTGCAGATTGCTCTTGCCGCTTAATCTAAAATCGAAAACTCAAAATCCAAAATGTGTCCTGAACAGAGTTGCCCACGAATTACACGAATGAGCGCAAAACATGTCCCGAGATCCCCAGAAGACTGCGTCTTATCCGTCTCGGCAACATGCGCGCAACTTGGCTGTAGTGTGCGCTGTCCTCAGCGCATTGGGTCTGGGTAGCGCACGCTTCCAGCGTGCTATGTTTGGCATCTTGCCAAACACAAAAACTTTTCGGCAGGATGCCGAAAAGAGCACGCAAGATGCGTGCGCTCCACAAGAGGGCACCCGTTGAGGACAGCCCCGAACGCTTTGCGGGGCCGCCGCGCGTGCTGAAGAGACCTGTTGGCAGCGAAGCTCAATGGATGAACGACCCCTCTCAAACTCGACTGCTTTAAGCAGTCAAGTTTGGACAGTTGATGCTTCGAGCTGAGGTGATGTTCCTCGGGTTGTTCGCGGGCCCTTTTTCAGATCTCGATTCCGTAGCGCTTGATCTTGTTGTAGAGCGTGGCGCGCTGGATGCCGAGGCGTTCGGCAGCCTTTTTCTTGTTGCCGTGGCATTCTGCAAGCGCCTGGAGAATCGTGTTTCTCTCGACATCATCGAGACTTTGCACGCCGCTTCGTCCGGCAGCTGCCGGAGCGCGCTCTGTCAGTTGCAGCACTGTTGGCAGTTGAACTTCGGCGGGCAGCTCTTTTACTCCGATCAATCCCTGCCGCGCCAGCACCACTGCATATTCAATTGCGTTCTGCAATTCCCGCACGTTTCCCGGCCAGGCGTAATCCAATAACTTTTGAAACGCATCCGGCGCGATGTCTGGTTCGGGCTTTCCGAGTTGTTGGGCAAACTGCTTTAGGAACAGACCGATTAGGGGCGGAATGTCCTGCTTCCTCTCCCGGAGCGCGGGCACTTCAATTTGAAAAGTGTTTAACCGGTAATATAAATCGGAGCGCAACCGGTGCTCTAAAAGAGCCTGCGCAACCGGTCGATTGGTTGATGCGATCACGCGAATGTCAACTTTCATGGTGCGCGTGCTCCCAAGCGGCCGATACTCCCGCTCCTGCAGCACGCGCAAAAAACGTGTCTGTAGATCAGGCGGCATATCCGAGATTTCGTCCAGAAAAAGCGTCCCGCCACCAGCCGCTGCGATCATTCCAGGAAAGTCGTTCATCGCGCCGGTAAACGCTCCTTTCACATAGCCAAAAAGCTCTCCCTCAATCATGGTTTGTGGAAATGCGGCACAATTCAGTTTGACCATTTCTTTTCCAGCGCGCCGGCTGCGCGTATGAATCGCGTTGGCGATCACTTCCTTGCCTACGCCGCTTTCACCGACGATGAGCACATTTGCATCCGACGGCGCCATCGCGTTGATCAATTCCTCGATCTCTTGCATTGGCTTGCTATTGAAAATTGGCGTGGCCCGGGTCTCGGCGATTTCCAACTGCTTCTCGAGTTGCTCTGTTCTTTGCCGCAATTGTTCGGCTTCTCGCACCAGAAACTGTTTTTCCAGGGCTTTCTCGACCAGACTGAGCAATTCTTCGGGCGCGTACGGTTTGCTGATAAAGTGGTAAGCACCGCGTTTGATCGACTCGATGGCGTTGTTCAAGGAATCGTGCGCCGTCAAAATAATGACCTGCATCTCAGGCCGCTCGGTCTTGATTTGGTCGAGCATTTCCAGTCCTTCCGCGTCGGGTAATTGAAGATCGAGCAAAACGAGCGACGGAGATTTTGATTTCAGTAACTTTAATCCCTGGGAGGCTGTGGGCGCAGTATCGACTTGATAGCCGTGCCGCTTGAGAAGCGCCTCAAGCGTCATGAGAATAGGGCGTTCATCGTCAACGATCAGGATGCGAAGGTTCTCGGTTTTCATTCCAGGGATTTGCGGATTTGTAGCCACGGCGCTGTCTCGCCGTGCTGGGGGACCACGGGCGGAGCGCCTCGACACAGCGAGGCGGCTACAGGATCACAATGGCAAGGTGAGCGTCGTAACGAGCGCCAAAGCTTTTGGGTCATATTGAGCATGCATTTCACCACCGTGAGCCTCCACGATGGTACGAACGCGATTCAGGCCAAGACCATAATGGCCATGACCGACTTTTCGAAACGGTTCGCGTCCCCAGTTTTCAGTGGATGATTCAAATCGGATTTTTGGCTCCAAAAGCGTAAAGAGGAACCGGGTCTTGTCGATCCTCGCCTCCGCAGCAAGCGTGCCTTTGCCGCGGTCGTGCCGGAATGCGTTGGCAAAAAGTTCGACGATCGCCTCCTGCAAAAGTTGAGGATCGATATTCAACACCGCGTTGCCCGGCTGGACATCCCAGCTGATCTGGGGCCCCTCGTTCGGGAACTCCTGCGCGATTTTCTTGCGCAGGTCCTCGACAAAATCGGAGGCGCGGTAAGAGATCAAATTGGGTCTAACCTCACTCAATTTTCCTGAAAGTTTTTGCAGGGCCGAGGTCAGCCCAGAGATCATTTCGCGCAGCCGGATGACCTCGCCCTTGAATTTTGCATCGTCCTCTAATTCACTGATGTAAGCGGACTGCAGCTCGATTGCATTTAGATGGTTGCGCAGATCGTGGGTGAGCTGCCGGATAAAGCGGACCGTGTCGATCCACGGAATGCTTAATGAATCGCTTCGATTTTCAGGAGACGGTTCCGCCATGTCGCGCTCGAACTTAACAGATCGGCCGGCAAAGCGCCTGCCCTGCAATGGCTAGGATCTTCACGAATCGGAATTTGCCAGCGAGAATTGATCGTCAGTCGGCTGGTCGCCCGGCAGGACGCGAATGCGCGAATCATTGCTCGCCAGATGCCGAAGCGCATGGAACACGTCTTCGGGATCGGCGTCGATTGCGCGCGCAATCTCTTCGGCGGTCTTCCCGGCCATGGCGCTGAGTTGCTCGCGCACTTGCTGCTGAAGTTCTAATAATTTCGTTGCAGCTTTTTTTCCGGCTTCAACACCCGGCTGATCATAGGCGTTGATGTTTACCAGCGATGCATAAAAGCCGACCGCACGGTCGTAAAGCGCGATCAATGCTCCGACGTTAAATGCGTTCACTTCAGGAATGCTTATCGTGATTGACTCCCGTCCACTCTCATAGAGCGCGCCGCGCGTCCCACGCAAAAAGCCGTGAAGGTAATCGCCGCTGGTGAACCCATTCTCGACGTCCATGCTCGCGGCGCGTCGATCTTTGCCAACTTCGATGAAGGTCACGAAAAAATTCAAGACGCCATCACGCAACTGCTGCACGTAAGCATGCTGATCGGTCGAGCCTTTATTGCCGTAAACGGCGATGCCCTGGTGCACAATTTTTCCATCGAGATCCTTTTCTTTTCCCAACGATTCCATCACCAGCTGTTGCAGATATCTGCTGAACAACGCCAGCCGGTCTTTGTAGGGGAGAATCACCATATCTTTCTCACCTTTGCCGTGCCCGGCGTGATACCACACCAGCGCCAGAAGCATCGCGGCGTTTTGTGGCGCATCAGGCACTCGTGTCCATTCATCCATCGCCGCTGCGCCGGCGAGAAAACCGTCGATGTCGAAACCTTCGAGCGCCATCGGAAGAAGGCCAACCGCGCTCATTACGGAAGTGCGCCCGCCAATCCAATCGTACATCGGGAATCGGGCGAGCCATTTGTTCTTTTCCGCATATTTGTCCAGCTCGCTCCCGACACCGGTTACGGCCACGGCGTGTCTGTCGAATGGGAGACCATTCTCTTTAAATTTCGCTTCCGCTTCGAGCATTCCATTTCGCGTTTCTTTTGTTCCACCGGATTTGGAAACCACTATGACGAGCGTCTGCGAAAGACGCTGGCCGATCTTGTCGAAAACACGATCGAAGCCGTCCGGATCGGTGTTATCCAGGAAATAGATATCCATTGGATCGCGCGTTGATCCAAGAGCGTCTGCCACAAACTGGGGTCCGAGCGCCGAGCCACCAATCCCAATGAGGAGAATATGCTCGAAGCGTTCTCCATTTTTGGCGGCGATTTTTCCCGCGTGAACATCCGCTGCAAACCTTTTGATGTCTTTGATCGTTGCTTCGATCTCTGCGCGAATTTCCGCGTTTGGGGCAAGCGCGGGGTTGCGCAGCCAGTAATGACCGACCATGCGTTTCTCGGTGGGATTTGCGATTACTCCCGCCTCCAGTTCGCGCATGGCCGCAAACGCGTTCTCGATCTTCGGCTGCATTTTCTCGAAGAAATCGTCCGGAAATTTCATCCGGCTGATGTCGAGTGAAAAATCGAGATCGCGGTAGTACAGAAAATATTGCTGAAAACGCTGCCAGAGCGAAGAGGAAGGCATCGACTCAGCTAACCTCAACGGACGATTGAGGTCAATCGCCCCTACCTTGGTGGCGCCGGTTGTTTGCCCGGAACGTTACGCTTTTTGGTCGGCACTTCTTCTTCCGCTGGGACTTCGTATTCTGGTTTGCGAATTCCGAGCAGCCAGTGGTCGAACCAACCGACGATGTGTTGCAGCCGCTCGATGCGATGCCACGGCTGGCCAGAGCGGGAAAGCTCGTGAGATTCGTCGGGGAAACGCACCATCACCGTGGGAATTTTGCGAAACTTGAGCGCGCGAAACATTTGCTCGCCGCCAGCGCCGGGAGGGGTGCGGTAGTCTGCTTCGCCCAGGATAAACATCATCGGCGTTTTTACATTCCTGATGTAATCGATCGGCGATCGCGCCTTGAAATCCTGTTCGTCCTCGAACGGCGGAGCCTTGAACCAGTTCGGCTGAAACAGGGTAAAATCAGCCGAGTACCACCAATCTCCCCAGCTCGCAATGTCACGCTGAGAAACCGCCGCGGCAAACCGGTCGGTTTGTCCGACAACCCAATTCGTCAGCAATCCGCCGCCGCTTCCGCCGGTTACGCCGAGTTTTTTATGGTCGATGTAACCACGGCGGACCACATCATCCACCCCTGCCATTAAATCCTTATAATCATCGCCGGGATAATGATACTGAATGACGTTGCCGAACTGCTGCCCGTAGGTCGTGCTGCCTCGCGGATTTGGATAAAGCACCACGTAACCTTTCGCTGCCATCCACTGGAACTCGTGGGTGAAGGTGTTGCCGTAAGCCGCGTGCGGTCCGCCGTGAATGTTCAGAATGAGCGGATACTTTTTCGCGGGATTGAAGTCCGGCGGTTTTTGCAGCCATGCCTGGATAGTTTTACCATCGAAAGTTTTGTAACGAATCTCTTCCGGCTCGGTGAGATTAAGCGTTGAGAAAAGCGCGTCATTGACGCGGGTTAACTGGCGTGCCGCGACTGCGGGACCGCTGCGATCGATCACGAAGAGATCGTTTATCCGCGTCGGCGTCGACAGCGTGTAAACAATTTCCGATCGATCTGCCGACGCCCGGAAACGAACCACCGCCTGGTTGCCGTGCGTCAGGTCGGTCTCTGCGCCGGTTTGGGTATCGAACGAGGCGAGAATCGTTTTACCTTCTTTTCCGCACACCTCGATCAAACTGCGTCCGTCGGGCGTCCACAGCGGGATATTCGTGCCGCCGGCGCGCGGAGCCGCATTGTCGCCGAAAACGCCGCCGCCGACATCGAAATCGAAACTTGCGGTAAGATTTCGCGGCCTCGCATTTGGCGTGAGATCGACAATCCACAAGTCCGGCTGCGTGTAGGAATTGATCGGCTGCGCCGCCGACGCGACAAACGCGACCTGTTTGCCATCAGGGCTGAGTGACAAATTATCAATCTCCATGTCGATCGAATTAAGTTTCGCCGGTTCGCCGCCGCTGGCGCGGATCGAATAGAGATCGGTCCGCGGCAGTTCGTAATACGGCTCGTCCACACGCAGCGACGTGAAATAGATCTGCGCTGCATCATTCGACCAAACGACGCTGCCTTCATTGAATCGGCCGAACGTCAGCTGTTTCGGCTTCACTTTTTCATCCGCAGTGTGTGGCGCAGTCACGACCCAGATATGCTGCGGATGCTTCGGGTCGGCATAGCCATCATTGTCCTCCCGATAGACTGCGCGCGTGATCACGCGAACGTCGCTTTCATATTCAGACTCTGACTCGGCTTTTTTGGCCGCTTTGTCTCCGCCGTTTTTCTCGCTTTTTTCCGCCGGTTTCTTCGAAGGTTCAACCGAACCTGATGGCGAGCTTGCGCTGACCGCTTTCTTTAATTCTTCTTCTTTGCGCTTTTTCTTTTCCTGTTTGGCGAGATCGTCTGCATTTGTCTCGCTCGTAAATGCGATCATTTTTCCGTCCGGCGACCACACTGGATTGCTCGCGCCCTTCGGCAGATCGGTAAAAACAAATGAATCGCCGCCCGCCATCGGCAGGATCGACAACTGCGGCGGCTCCGGTTTGCCCTCCTTTTCCGTGGCGCGCAGGAAGAGCAGGAATTTTCCATCCGGCGACCAGCGCGGGGTGGAATCGTGATCGCCTTTTGTCAGTTGATGGGGTTCCTCGCCACCAGCGACAGGCACGGACCAGATGGAAGTGTTATAGCCCTTTTTCTTCTCGTTAACTGTTACGCGCACGAAAGCGACGCGCATCCCATCCGGCGAAACCTGTGGATCGCCGATCCAGACAAAATCGAACAGGTCCTTTTCCGTAATGGCACGTTTCTCGGCGAAAAGGGTACCGACCCCGAGAGCGAGAAAAATGACGAAGCACGAATGACGAATGACGAAGGAATGACGAAGCACGAAGTCCGAAAGGCAAGATCGATACGGTTTTGTCATTTTATCATTTGTCATTGTTTCGACATTCGTCATTCTGGATTTTGCCCGCCACGCCGAAGGCGGGTCATTCGCATCACATGTGTTCGATGACATTATCCCCAAACTCGCTGCACTTGATTTCGGTCGCGCCTTCCATCAAACGCGCGAAATCGTAGGTGACGCGCTTGCTGGCGATCGCGCCCTCTAATCCCTTGAGAATCAGATCGGCGGCTTCCGTCCAGCCCATGTAACGGAACATCATTTCGCCCGAAAGAATCACCGAACCGGGATTGACCTTGTCTTGATTAGCATACTTCGGCGCTGTCCCATGGGTCGCTTCGAAAACGGCATGACCGGTGATGTAATTGATGTTGCCACCGGGCGCGATGCCGATCCCGCCCACTTGCGCAGCGAGTGCGTCGCTCAGGTAATCGCCGTTCAGGTTCAGCGTTGCGATTACATCAAAATCTTCGGGCCGCGTTAGCACCTGTTGGAGCGTGATGTCTGCAATGGCGTCCTTGATCACAATCCCGGCACCAGGGTTGCCCATCGGAATTTTGCACCACGGGCCACCCTCGATTTCCTCCGCCCCGAAATATTGCTTCGCGATTTCATATCCCCAGTCGCGGAATGCGCCTTCGGTGAATTTCATAATGTTGCCCTTGTGCACGAGCGTCACGCTCTTGCGCTGGTTCTGGATCGCGTAGGAAATCGCACTGTGAATCAAGCGCACGCTGCCCGATCGGCTGACTGGTTTGATCCCGATCCCCACGCAAACCTCGTCCCTTTCCGGCGCGCCGACTCTTTTCCAGAATTCAGCCGCTTTTTCCTTCGTGCCGAAACGAATCTTATCGAACTCTTTTGGAAATTCTTTTTGGAAAAAATTGAGAATCTTTTGCGCTTCGGGCGTGCCGGCAGCGTATTCGATGCCCGCATAAATGTCTTCCGTGTTTTCCCGGAAGATCACCATGTTCACTTTCTCCGGGTGCTTGACGGGCGAGGGGACCCCTTTGAAGTACTGCACCGGCCGCAAGCAAACGAAAAGATCGAGAAGCTGCCGCAGCGCCACGTTGAGCGAGCGGATCCCGCCACCGACCGGCGTGGTCAATGGCCCTTTGATGCCGACCAGAAATTCACGGAACGCGTGGACTGTATCGTCGGGCAGCCACTCATCGAATTTGTCTTTTGCCGCCTGACCAGCGAAGACTTCAAACCACGCGATCTTTTTCCTGCCGCCAAAAGCTTTTTCTACCGCGGCATCGAACACGCGCACACTCGCGGCCCAGATGTCGGGCCCCGTGCCATCTCCACGGATGAAAGGAATAACTGGGCGGTCCGGAACATTCAGTTTGTCGGTTCTGGTAATCTTTTCACCTGCGGGCGGAGCAACATCTTTGTAAGGCATAAGGGGCAAACTGTAGAGGCGGCTCTCCTCAGCCGCAATCCCGCTGTAAAGACGGTTATCCTCCGCCGTTAGAAATTTACGCGAGGGTGATCTCTTACCCGCCGGCAATATGACTACTGGCTTTAGGCC
>OCZV010000383.1_pt1 | contig 16297 bp, 16 predicted proteins | sample 1539051 | NCBI WGS metagenome assembly OCZV01 (sample SAMEA3113581, study PRJEB22503) | soil metagenome
GAGCAGCTACAAAAGCAACAAGATCGAGGTTGAGAACCGTTCCGCTGGGAAGGCTTACGAGGTTGTTCTTCATGCCCCGGATTGTCAGGCTTGCGATTTATTCGGCAACAGAAAAGTTCCACCCAGGTGAATCAGCCCTTGGTTCCTTTAACCAAGCGTTGAGATTGCGAAAAAGAGAGAGACCCACCTTCGCCGAGGCTCCGGCGCGACAGACCCGAAAGCTTTCGGGTCTGGAGGTAAGGGGATTCGAACCCCTGGCCTTCTCATTGCGAACGAGACGCTCTACCAACTGAGCTATACCCCCGGGCAGAAGAGCGAAAATATCACGGCACGGCGATTTGTCAGCAACCGAAAGAATACCGCACGCGCGATTTCTTCGGCTCTCGCAAGCATGCGCCAAAAAGTGGGCTTGCATTTGGCAGATCACATCGTAGACGATTTTTGAACAGAATTGCGTCTGGTCTCGTCGAATTGCCGGGATCGATTAGCGATCTTCAACTCAACAAACTACAAAACCAGAAAGAACTATGAAAACCAAATTCTACCTCGCAGGCGGTGTGTGCGCCGCAAGTCTTGCTTTTTGCATGCCCCTTAACGCGCAACTTACGCCCGCGACGACAGCTTCACCCGCGACTTCGCCTCAAGAAGCGGCATCACCAGCCGCCAAACCGGCCGGGCGCCCGCTCCCATTTCATGGGAAGGTTTCGGCGGTCGATCAGAGCGCGAAAACGTTTACCATCGGAGGCAAACAAGGGTCGCGCGTCTTCAAGGTCACCGATACCACCAGCATAACCAAGGCTGGCGCCCCTGCGACGATGACGGACATCGTTGAAAATGAACGGGCCAGAGGCACGTATGTAAAACAAGCCGACGGATCGCTGGAAGCGAAGACGGTAAAAATCGGTCCGAAGACCGAAGGCGAAAAGAAGGGAAAGAAGGGGAAGAAGGGCGCTGACGCAGAGGAAGATTCACCGGCTGCTTCTCCCACGCCTTAAACTCGGTCCACAACGAGGACGTAGAGGGAATACAGGCGCGCGGGAAAGCGCCCGTTCCTTGTCTCGTATTCCGCGTTGGCGGGATTCTTCAAGGAGCGGCGGCCTCTAGACCGCCGAGGGAAGGGGCGGATTGGAAACCGCCCCTCCTTGTGTAATTCAGGTCTCGCTCGCGGCGTTCACGGCCACTCGCAAGTCAGCCACGAAATTCTTGTATTCGCGTTGGCGGGATTCTTCGTCGGGTTGCCGAAGCAGGGAGGATGGGTGAACAGTGGCAAGCACGCGGGGCGCAAACTTGGACGACATCACTTTGCCCCGCTCGCGCGTAACCCGAAACGACGGGCCGAAGATCGTTTGAGCAGCGGTCGCCCCGAGGCAGACCAATAATTTCGGCTTCACCAAACGCAGTTCCGCTTCGAGCCAGGGCCGACAGGCTGCAATCTCGCGCGAGTTCGGTTTCTGATGAATCCGGCGTTTCCCGCGCGGTTCCCACTTAAAATGCTTCACCGCGTTCGTAACGTATACTTGCTTGCGATCAATTCCGGCTTCCTCAAGCGCTTGGTCCATGATTTTTCCTGCGGGTCCAACGAACGGTTTGCCCGCCACATCTTCGTAGTCGCCCGGTTGTTCCCCGACCAGCATCATCGGTGCGTCCTTCGGTCCTTCGCCAAACACAGTTTGGGTGGCGCGTTTATGAAGGTGACATGCGGTGCATTTCCTCGCCGCGGCGCGCACTGTCGCCCAGCTCGATGTATCTGGTGGTCTTGCGGGACGAGCATATTCTTCGGTCTCCGCTGGCATATTCGATTATGAATCGAAACTCGTTGGGTCTTCGTCTTTATTACCTTTCGTGGATTTTTCCACGCTGGTGCTTGTTATCATGCCGGAGCGCTGGCTGAGGAATCGTGCCGCTTGAGGAACTCGCGCGCGAGCGCGCGATAAGCGATCGCCCCGGCTCCATTTGGATCGTATTCCAGGATCGATTTGCCGAAGCTTGGTGCTTCGCTCAAACGAACACTGCGTGGGATCACCGTCTCGTAAACACGTTCGCCAAAATGCTCGCGAACGTCTTTTACCACCTGGCTACTGAGGTTGGTGCGACTATCGAACATGGTCATGACAATACCCCCAAGCTCGAGTCGGCCGTTGGCGCCCGAATCGCGCACCTGCTCGATGAGCCGCACGATCTTGACCAGCCCTTCGAGAGCAAAATACTCGCATTGGATGGGCGTTAAAAGTTCATCGGCGGCGGCAAGCGCATTGCTCATCAGAATCCCGAGCGACGGTGGACAATCGAGCAGGACAAAATCAAATGTATCGTCCGTTTGCAGTGGCTTGAGGGTTTCCGCCAGCCGGGTGAGGTGATTCGGCATTCGGGCAATTTCAACTTCGGCGCCGGCTAAATCGATATCGGCTGGCACGATAAAAAAGCCGTCCCGCTCAGTAGGCAAAATTCTTTCGGTGATTGACGCCTCTCCGAGCAATGGCTCGTAGAGACTTGTTCCGTCCAGTCCTTCCAAGCCAAGCGAGCTGGTCGCGTTCGCTTGTGGATCGAGATCGATGAGCAATATGCGATGTCCAAGCTCAGCCAGAGCGGAGCCGAGATTTACAGCCGTTGTCGTCTTGCCGACGCCGCCTTTCTGATTAGCGATTGCGACGATTTTCATTGGGGAAAGGAGCACGGCCGTCTCGGCTGTGGGGCCGACGGGCATCCTGCCTGTCGGCTCGGCAGGCGAGACGCCCGCCTTCCCCCACAGACAAGATGTCTGTGCCCTCGTCAGATGATGTTGCCGGATGCCGCAAACGGGAACTAAATTTTTCAGATTTCAGATTTCGAATTTTCGAAGTAGATTTCGGCGCTTCGTCCGCCATCCGCAGACTCCTTGAGAAAGCTGACCGTGAAACTTCCCTCAGTATCAATCACGACTGAATCGGTTCCGATAGCCCCCGGGGCTGGAGAACCGATTGTGTTACGCAGCCAGGATGCGCGCGGCGTGGTCACGTTTACGCTCAACCGGCCGCAGAGTTTTAATGCCCTGTCGGAAGAATTGCTTGCGGCCTTGCAGCGTGAGCTGGACGCGATCGCTAAGGACGAATCGGTGCGTGTAATTGTCATTGCTGCTGAGGGCAAAGCTTTCTGCGCCGGCCACGATTTAAAAGAAATGCGCGCGGAACCATCGCTCGATTATTATCAGCGCCTTTTCGACCAGTGTTCGCAAATGATGCTTACCATCCAGCGGTTGCCGGTGCCAGTGATCGGGCGTGTTCAGGGGATCGCCACTGCCGCGGGCTGCCAGCTCGTGGCCATGTGCGATCTCGCTGTTGCCTCGGCCACCGCGAAATTTGCCGTTAGCGGGGTGAACCTTGGTCTCTTCTGCTCGGCGCCGGGTGTCGCGCTCTCGCGTAATGTTTTGCGTAAGGCAGCGTTCGAGATGCTCGTTACCGGTGAATTCATAAACGCCGAGGAGGCGAAGCAACGCGGTCTGATCAACCGTGTCGCTGCGCCGGAACAGCTCGACGCCGAAGTCGAGAAACTCGTTGGCAGTATCATTTCCAAGCCGCGCGTGGCGGTGGCGATGGGGAAAGAACTTTTTTACCGCCAGGCTGAGATGTCCATCACAGCCGCGTATGAAGCGGCCGGAGAAACCATGGCTTGCAACATGATGGACGAGGCCGCGCTTGAAGGCGTGCAGGCATTCATCGAAAAACGCCCGCCGCGCTGGGATCAAGGTGCAGACCGGCACTGACCTCTTAACGCTTCAACGAATTAATGAGGAACAAGCAAGTTGCGGAGCCTTTAATTGAAGGGGATGTACGCCTCAAGGTTCACAGGCAGAACACGCGCTCACTGAAATGGAGATGAACGAAAAGCCAACGGTCTGGGTAGCGCGCGCGTCTCGAGTGCTGGCGAACGCGTCCTCGCGATCGCGCACTTTCCCGTTGACTTCTACTTCTTCGCTGCGGACGACGGTTAGGGAGAAGATTGTTTCGGCGCGACGCCGAAACCAGCACGCGAGACGCGTGTGCTACCCGAAACCTCCGCTTTAATGCTTTAACTCTTCTCCGTGCCTTTCACTCTTCAAGAACTAGCGACGATGTCTGGCGGCGAGCTGGCCGGCGATCCCGCGCTAAAAATCACCGGCGCTGCATCGCTCGCGGAAGCGACTGCCGGAGAGATCAGCTTTTTCTCGAATCGAAAATATGTTGGACTCCTGCGCAAAACGCGCGCCTCTGCCATTTTCGTTCCACCTGATTTTGCCGAGCCCATCTCCGCCGCTCAAATTCGAGTCCCAAATCCAGCAAAGGCTTTTGAGCAAGTCGTGCTTAAACTAGCGCCGAAACCCACTACATTTGCGCTGGGCGTTCATCCCAGCGCGATTGTCGATTCAAGTGCTCAGCTGGGAGAGCGCGTGGCGATTCAGCCGTATGCGGTCATCGAAGCCGGCGCCAAAATCGGCGACGATACAATCATCGGCGCAGGAACTTACATCGGTCATGAAACGGTAATTGGATCGGCATGCTTGATTTATCCGCGAGTAACGATTCGTGAGCGAAGTCGCGTTGGGTCACGTGTGACGATCCACAGCGGCGCGGTGATTGGCGCCGACGGCTTTGGATTTGAGATGGTCGATGGCAGGCAGGAAAAAATTCAGCAGCTCGGGATCGTTCAGATCGACGACGACGTCGAAATCGGCGCGAACACGACCATTGATCGCGCCCGGTTTGGCCGGACGTGGATTCAACAACGTGTGAAGATCGACAATCTCGTGCAGATCGCGCACAACGTTGTCATTGGGAAAAACTCCGTCATCGTTGCCCAGACCGGTATCTCAGGCAGCACCCGTGTGGGCGAGCGCGTCACGATGGCGGGACAAGTCGGCATTGTCGGCCACATCGAAATCGCCGACGGCAGTGTGATTGCAGCGCAAAGTGGCGTCTCCAAGAGTGTTCCGGGAGGCACCTGGTTCGGTTATCCCGCGGGTCCCATCGATGAAGTGAAACAACAGATTGCCTGTATCCGCCGGCTCGGGAAACTCTTCGCGCGTGTTAAAGAGATCGAGAAGAAACTGGGACTGTAACGCCGCTCCCCGCACGGGCCTCCCGAGTGATCCGTCATCGGTGAACGGTGGTCGGTAAATGGGCGCAGCCCTTCGACGATTTAACCCCCCTTCACTAAAGCTACGGCGGGCCATGGGCTACTCTTAAAACTTTCGCGAGCAGGCGGCTGACAGGCGATTTAACGGATTACGTGCAGAAGCCCACGTAGCCCCTCGGGAGAGATCCATTCCGCGCCGCAGGCCTGCACTGTCTCTCCTTCCTTGGAATCGGCGGTGGCTACCATCAGATCGAACATCTCAGCGTACTTGCTTGCAAGCCGCTCAATGATGGCGTCAGCCGTCTGTCCCGTGCGGGAATAAAAGATTTGGACTTCGCCCGGTTCTGAGGTCGCACTGACTTTTGCGCCTTTCCCGTCAAAAACGATCGCGACGCGTACGCCAGTCCAATCCTGGTAATCGCGCAGGCGTTTAATTAACGCCTCCCGCGCAAGCGAGCTCCTTCGTTTGTGAAGCTTGCGCAACTCAGGCCAGGCAAAAATAATGCTGTGCCCATCGACGATTAAATAACGTGCGCGCTCCGGCATTGCTAAAAATGCGCTGGCAGTATGCCTCGCCCCTGAATTTTTGTGTGAACGCCGCTACCGCACTATTCGCCCACGACGGCTTCCTTCTTTTCCCGCGACTTGGCCGGCTCCCGGGGTGCCGAACGAAGTGACGCTTTCTTGCGCTCCAGATAGGCTTTTCGTCGCCTGCGTTTGGCTCGCGTCCGGTGTTGTTGGCCCATGAAGCGTCTATCGGTTGAGATACCGGAAAACGCAATCTGAATCGGACCGACAGCAATTTCACACCAATCGATTCAATGGTTGGCTCAAAGCCGAATGAAATTCCGTGGCAATTCGTGTAATTCGTGTCGCAAATGAAGTTTTTGAACCCGCCAGGGAGCCGAAATTGGAATTTGCATTTGAGCGTCCTGCGCTGTTACAAGGGAGTCCTTCCATGGCCCACTCGAGCTCTGCGGCTTCGCCCTTCACTGAAAGAAACGTGATTGGCCTATCGGTGCTGTTTCTGGTGCTGGCCGCCATTTTCGGGGTTCTCAACAGCCACAAAGTAAAGGCACTCCGCGCAAATGTCGCGAGTGCCGAGGCATCGCACCGTGCGGTTGAGACTCGCAGCCTGTCTCGGCAAGGAGATCTGAAACCAAAAGAAACGGCCGTACCGGGAGAAACGGACAAGGTTGCGGAAGCAGAAAACAAAGCGGCAAAGGCTGAAGAGGAACTCGAGCAATTGCGGAAAGAAAAAGCCGATCTTCAAACCCGATTGGACACAAATCAGAGCGAGATCGCTTCGTTGCAAAAGCAGGTCGAAGAGGCGGAAAGAGTAGCCAAACCGGCGGAAACTTCTGTTGCCGCCGGTTCCACCGCGGAACTACAGGCGCAACTCGATGATGCCCGTCGTCAACTCGACAGCGCGGAAAAAGAAAAAGCCTTCTTGTCCGAAAAACTTCAGAGTGCTCAAGAGCGTTCCGCTCCGGTTCAGGAAGAAAAAAAGCGCCGGGAACCTGGCGTCCGCAGAACAGGAGTGCGCGGCACTGTCCTTGCAGTTAATCAGGCGTATAATTTTGTTGTCCTAAATCTTGGCGCTCGCCAGGGGGTCGAACCGAACTCAGAAATGCTTGTTTTGCGGGAGGGCACGCTGATCGGTAAAATTCGCATTTCTTCAGTTGAACCTGCGACCGCTATCGGCGATATCATCACCAGCAGCTTGGCGCGCGGCGTCCAAGTGCAACCTGGAGATACTGTGATTTATGCTGGTACAAGTTCATAAACTTTGGAGAAACATCACGTCCGCCCTGTTATGTGCGCTGGCGATGGCCATCGTCTCATGCGCGAGCACGAAGGAGACACCTCGTCTGGTTGATGATCCAGACGATCACGGTGATTCGTCAATTCCCTGGAATAAGCAGGAGAAGTGGGAGATGGCCGGGGGTCAGCTCAAGGAGTTCACCGACAGGCGGTAGGTGGCACAGGCATTTTGCCTGTGGGGCAAGCGGGCGTCTCGCCTGCTATATTCTATGGGCCAGCAGGGACTTTGCCCGCTTGGCCAGAATCGTTCGTTGCTCAAAGCCCTCAGCCCTAGATCCAAAAACTGGCTGGAATCACAGCGTTCTTTGGCACCACCACGATGCCGTCACGGATAAAATAATTGTCTCCGTCAAAATCAGGGTGGCTTACCTTCCGGCGTGATTACGACCCCGTCGGCAATACGTGCGTTCTTGTCGATGATGGCGCGGTCGATCACGCAATTGCGCCCGATGCCGATCGGCGGTTGCCCTGAATCGCTCTGTCGATCGTGCTCAAAGTAATCAGCACCCATTACGATGCTGTTACGAATCGTCGCGCCGCTCTGAATAATGCTGCGTATCCCAACAACGGAGCGTTCCAAGTGCGCATCGGAAATGATGCAGCCATCTGAAATGATCGCCTGCCGCAGAGTGGCCCCATTGATTTTGCTGCCTGGCAGGAACCGCGGATGCGTGTAGATGGGCGACTGCGGCTCGAAAAAACTGTACTCGGGGACGATGTCGGTCAGATCAAGGTTGGCCTCATAAAAAGCTCGGATTGTTCCAATGTCCTCCCAATAACCCTTAAAGATGAATGCGCTTACGTGCCGGTCTTTGATTGACTGCGGGATGATATGCTTGCCGAAATCGACCAGATCATTTTCCAGACATTCAATCAGCACCTTCCGATTGAAGACGTAGATTCCCATCGACGCCTGAAATAATTCCTCGTCTTTATTCGAGTTGATGGCATCGAGCAGGTCGCGGTCCATCTTCATCTCGTGCAGCACGGCCTCATCCGCCGGCTTCTCCACGAAACGCGTAATCCGTCGATCGACTCCGCTTTGCATAATGCCGAACTCGGACGCCTGATTTCGATGGACTGGCTTGGTGGCCAAGGTGATCTCCGCGCCCGAACGGATGTGCTGATGCAGCAGTGCGCGAAAATCCATCCGGTAAAGCTGGTCGCCGCTCAGGATCAGGTAATAATCAAACGGGCGCTCCAGGAAATAGCGCATGTTTTGCCGCACTGCATCGGCGGTCCCCTGATACCATTGCGAGCCGGCGGGCGTTTGTTGAGCAGCAAGAATATCCACAAAGCTGCGCGAGAAATTGTCGAATTTGTAACTCGCCTGAATATGCCGATGTAACGACATGCTGTTGAACTGGGTGAGCACATAAATCGAGCGCAACCCGGAATTCAGGCAATTGCTGATGGGAATATCGACAATGCGATATTTCCCCCCGAGCGGCACAGCGGGTTTGGCTCGGTCCATCGTTAATGGAAACAAACGCGTGCCGGCGCCGCCACCCATGATGATGGCGAGCGTTTGCTGGATTGTGCCCGGCGGAAGCGCGGCCTCGGCCGCTGTCGGAGTTTGGGTTTTTGAAACCGAATCGCGCTCGGGCCGGTCCTGCATTGCTACCAATCAATAACCCAGCGTCCGCGTTTTGCGGCAACTTTTTTGCGTCGAGGCAGGCGAGCGTCTCCCCTGCCGTCATGAACGGGCAAGCGAAGCGCATGCCCTACAAACGTTCCGCGGAGCCGAGCCGTGGTCAGAGTCACGCGAATTAATGCGAATGAACTCAGATTGAGGTTGCTTTTTCGCGTCCATTCGCGTGATTCGCGGGCAGCATTCTTTTTCTTCTTTCCTTAGATGCTAAAGTGTTTTCACCATGCAGGCTGAAATCTTCACACTTTGCGATGCCGCCACGGTGGCCGGCGGCAAACTGAACATCCTGGGATCGTTTGACACGATCGGCGCACATACTTTTCCCTGCAATCATCCGCTGTGTGCGGTCGCATGTAAGTTACGGTTTGATGTGGGCGAGGAGGGCCGCCACGCGATCGAGATGCACTTCTGCGATCCGGACATGCGGCCCGTTCTCAAGCCGATCCGCCAGGATTTTGAGATTCGGATTCCCGGTAACCAATCGCAGACCCACATTCACATCTGGCAGCATCTCGGTTTTCATCTTGAGCGGCCTGGCGACTACTACTTCGAGCTCAAGGTCGACGACGAAACCAAAAGCCGCATCCCGCTCTATGTAGTCCAGGCGCCGCGACGCTGAGCTTTAACGCAACACTGTGCCAACGGTGTTTCGCGCGGCGAATCTTGCGGCTGAGGACGGGCGCAATTAGACTCCGAACATGTGTGGAATCGTTGGCTACGTTGGGCGTGCCGAAGCAACGCCGATCTTGCTCGACGGGCTGCGACGCCTTGAGTATCGAGGCTACGATTCCGCGGGCATTGCAGTTGTAAATCACGGCCATCTTGAGACACGAAAATGTGCCGGGCGCATCGCGTCGCTCGCCAGCTTAATAACGAAGCAGCCCGTTTCGGGGTCATTGGGCGTCAGTCATACCCGCTGGGCCACACACGGGAAAGTGACTGATGAAAATGCGCACCCGCACTTCGACGCCAGCGGCAAGCTCGCGCTTGTGCATAACGGCGTGATCGAAAATTATCAGGCGCTCAAGGAACAGTTGATCAAGGATGGAGATACTAAATTTCGCTCGGAAACTGACACCGAAGTGCTCGCCCATCTGATCGGGAAACTCTACGACGAATCGTGCGCAAGTACGGTGGACGCCCCCCAGAAAAAAGCACGGCTCTTCACCGCCGTTCGTGCCGCGCTTCAGCAAGTGATTGGGACATATGGCATCGCCATCGTCCACGCGGATGTGCCGGATTTCATGATCGGTGCCCGCCGCGGCAGTCCGCTGGTGCTTGGAGTTGGCAAAGAAGAAAATTTTCTGGCCAGCGATGTGAGCGCGATCGTCGCCTACACCCGCGACGCTGTTTACTTGAACGACTTCGATGTGGTCGCGCTGGAGCGCGACAAATTCGAGATCAGCTCACTAGCCGGAGAAAGCGGCGACCATCGAGTCAGCAAAGTCGAATTCACGGCCGAGGACATTAAGAAAGGCGATTTCCCCCACTACATGCTCAAGGAAATCTTTGAGCAACCGGACACGGTTCGGGACGCGATGAGGGGCCGTCTCAGCCTCGAAGATTGCACCGCCAAGCTGGGCGGCTTGGACATGACGCCAGCGCAATTGCGCGATGTTGGGCGCATTGTTCTCACCGGTTGCGGCACTGCTCTGCACGCCGGCAGGGTGGGGGAATACTTGATCGAGCGGCTCGCAAATATTCCTACCGAAGTCGAATTTGCGAGCGAGTTTCGTCATCGCAATACGCCGATGACGCCCGAGACACTGGTGTTCGCCATTAGCCAGAGCGGCGAAACCGCAGACACACTTGGCGCACTGCGTGAAAGCCGGCGCAAAGGTTTTCGCACACTGGGGATTTGTAACAACGTCGCGAGCACGATCGCCCGCGAAAGCGACGGGGGCGTTTATATGCACGCCGGACCGGAAATCGGCGTCGCGGCCACGAAATCTTTTACTTCGCAGCTTGTCATTCTCACGCTGATTGGTCTGCTCTTCGGCCGGATGCGGAATCTTTCCACCTCTGAAGGAAGCCGCATCATTGAGGCGCTGGAAGCTTTGCCCGAGCAAATCGAGATGGTCCTGAAACTCAGCGATGAGATCAAAACCATCGCGAAAAAATATGCCGGTGTGAACGGAATGCTTTTCTTTGGCCGCCAATTCAATTATCCGATCGCGCTCGAAGGCGCCCTCAAAATGAAGGAGATCACTTATCTTTTCGCCGAAGGCCATCCGAGCGCCGAGCTCAAGCACGGCATCATCGCGCTGGTGCGCCCGGATCTTCCCTCGGTCTTCATCGTGCCCGACGATGCAGTCTTCTCGAAAAACGTGAATAACATCGAGCAAGTCAAAGCTCGCAAGGGCCCAATCATTGCACTCACCAGCGGGAATGCCGCGAAGCAACTCAAGGGCATCGCTGATGAAATTATCTCCGTGCCGGAAGCGCTCGATTGCGTAATGCCGATCCTGGCGGTGGTTCCACTTCAGCTTCTTGCCTATCATCTTGCTGTCGAGCTGGGCCTTGACGTGGATAAACCGCGTAATCTCGCCAAGAGCGTGACGGTGGAGTAACACAGGCAGGTTGCCTGTTTGGTCGAGCAGGCTTCCATCCTGCATCGCCACGGGCGGGCAGGATGCCCGCTCGAGGGGGCAACCAGGATGGTTGTGTTACGCTGACAAACATTTGCAGTAAATTGTCCGTTCAGGCATCATTTCACTCGTGCCACGGAGCGAAGACTATGTGCTTGGAATCCTGCAAGAGGGGGGACTGGTCACGCAGCCCCAGATTGAAAACGCACGCTCGCGTCTGAATGGCGCGGCCGGCGTCGTCGACGTCCTGATCAACGATGGAATCGTTTCCGACTCGGACATCTCGCGTACGCTCGCCGCGCAGGCGCAGATGGATTGGATCGATATTTCTTCCATTGTGATTCCGCCGCAGGTCATCAATCAAATCCGCGCGGAAGAAGCGCGCCGGTTCAAAGTGATCCCGCTGGCATTCGGCGAAACCGGCCTTGTCGTGGCAGTAGGCAACCCGCTCGACATCGATACGATCGACAGTCTGAGTTTTCTCCTTCAACGCGAGTTGGAACTGGTTTGCACTAGCCCGAAGAAAATTCGTGAAGCGTTGATCAAATATTACGGCACGGCGGAGGAAGCCGCTGATGTCCTCCAGGAAAAAATTGGGGAAGACATCGATCTGGGCCTGGAAATCGGCGATGGCGAGGCCGCAGCAGTAGATGAAGCCGAAGCGCCGATTATTCGCCTGGTGTCCATGCTGCTAATCGAGGCCCACCGTGCTGGCGCGAGCGATATTCATCTGGAGCCGCTCGATAAAAAATTCCGCGTCCGGTTTCGCGTTGACGGCGTATTGCAGGAAATGCAGGCGCCTCCCAAGCGTTTGCAATCGGCCATTATCAGCCGGCTCAAGATCATGACTGGCTCGATGAGCATCGCGGAAAAGCGTCTGCCGCAAGACGGCCGCATCCAGGTCAAAATCAAGAAAAAGCCGATCGACCTTCGCGTCTCGACTATCCCAACCAACCACGGCGAGAGCATGGTCATGCGTGTGCTGGATAAGTCCAGCTTGAAGCTTGGTCTGCCGGAGCTTGGATTTTTTTCCGACGATCAGGAAATTTTCGAGCGTCTGATCAGGCTGCCGGACGGCATTCTACTTGTCACCGGCCCGACTGGCTCCGGCAAGACGACCACGCTTTATGCCTGTCTTAATTACGTCAACAAACCAGACCGCAAGATCATTACCGTAGAAGAGCCGATCGAATATCAGATGACCGGGATCAATCAGGTACCGGTGAACCCGGAGATTGGCATGACCTTTCCGGCCGCTTTACGCTCTATTTTGCGCCAGGCGCCGAACATCATCATGATTGGCGAGATTCGCGACCTCGAAACTGCGAGTATTGCCACGAATGCCAGCCTGACCGGGCATCTTGTTTTCAGCACTTTGCACACCAACGATGCTCCTTCTGCCGTCGCTCGTTTGGTTGATATCGGTGTTCAGCCGTTCCTGGTTGCGTCCTCTGTGCGTGCGATCATGGCGCAAAGGCTTGTCCGGCGTCTGTGCAACAACTGCAAACAACCGGGGGAACTGACCGAGACGGAATCGCGCGCACTGCGGATCGAACCCGGGCAACTCCAGGAAACACAGGTAATGAAGCCCATGGGCTGCGACCAATGCCGTCAGATCGGTTACAAGGGACGAATGGGCATATTTGAGATTTTTGTGATCGACGATGAGGTGCGCCATATGATCAATAAACGCAGCTCGACTTTGATGCTGCGGCAGCAGGCACGGGAGCTGGGCATGCGGACGCTGCGTGAAGATGGCGTGCGCAAGGTTCTGGCCGGCGTGACCTCTGCCGAAGAAGTCATTTCCATTACGATAGGGGACGTGAGCTAAGCCATTTAACGATTCAACGGATCCATGAATAACCAAAAGCTTGCCGAGTTTTTCGTTGAGCAGCATGTCTTGCAGCCGTCGCAGGTGGAAGACGTGCTGAGCGAGGCCGCGTTGAACGGAAAATCGATTGAGCAAGCGATGGTCGATGGCGGCTTCGTCGATGAGCTCGGCTTTTACCAAACAATTGCCAATGGGCTTGGCCTCGACTTTATCGATCTAACGGATCGCGAAATCGCGCCGGAAATCTTGCGTTTTATTCCAAGCGGCCTGGCGCGGCTTCACGGGGCGCTTCCCATTGAAATGAGCGGCACCGCATTGCGCGTCGCACTGGTGAATCCGCTCGATCATCGCGCGGCAGAGGATCTCCGCTTCGCGCTTGGCAAAGACATTCACGTGATCGTTTCCCCGCCAGATCAAATCGAAGATCTGATCAAGCAGTATTACGGCACCGACACGACGAGCATGGAGGAAGTTCTCAAGCAGCTCGGCGAAGTCGGGGAGCTCCTACAATTGCGCGAGGGAGATGGCGAGGCCGCGGTTGAAGCCGAGGCAAATGCAACCCCGATCATTCGGTTTGTCGATCTGATCCTCTACCAGGCGATCCAGGATCTCGCGAGCGATATTCACTTTGAGCCGTTCGAAAACGAATTCAAAATCCGCTACCGGGTCGATGGCGCGCTTTACGAAATGGCCCCGCCGCCTCGTCATCTCGCCCTGCCGGTGATCTCGCGGGTGAAAGTGATGGCAAATATGAATATCGCGGAGAGACGATTGCCCCAGGACGGCCGCATCCAAAAAAATATTGCCGGGCGCAGTGTCGACCTTCGCGTTTCCACTTTGCCGACACAATTTGGCGAGAGCCTCGTGCTGCGGGTGCTCGATCGCAGCATTGTGAATCTCGATCTCGAAGCGTTGAGCATGCCCGATTACATCTACAATTATCTGCTCGAGGTCATTAATCGCCCGAACGGCATCTTTATCGCGACTGGGCCGACCGGTTCCGGCAAGACGACCACGCTTTATTCGTGTCTGCGCAAGATCAACACGATCGATTCGAAACTGCTGACCGCGGAAGAACCGGTCGAATACGATCTGGAAGGAATCGTGCAAGTACCGGTGAACGAAGCCATCGGCCTGACCTTTGCGCGCGTCTTGCGTTCGTTTCTGCGACAGGACCCGGACCGCATTATGGTGGGCGAGACCCGCGATCTGGAAACGGCGCAGATTGCCATTCAGGCCTCTCTGACCGGGCATCTCGTCTTCACCACTTTGCACACGAATGACGCTCCTGGCGCGATCACGCGTTTAATCGACATGGGTGTGGAACCGTTTCTGATTTCATCCACGCTCGAGGCCGTCCTTGGTCAACGTTTGCTGCGCAGCATTTGCCGTCACTGCCGTACCGCCTATCAACCTAGTGATACCCTGCTTGAGGAACTTGGGATTTCGCGGCGAGACATTGGCGATAACAAATTTTATTACGGCAAGGGATGTGACGCGTGTAACAACACCGGTTACAAGGGACGAAAAGGCATTTACGAGCTTCTGAAAGTGACCGATCCGATCCGCGAATTAATCAATGAGCGCGCGCCAACGGTCACTTTGAAACAAAAGGCAATTGAGCTTGGAATGATCACCCTTCGCCAGGATGGTTTGCGCAGCATTTTCGCGGGCAATACCACAATCGAGGAGGTATTAAAATACACGTAAGCGATTTGGCGATTGAAATGGACTCGGATAGATCACTTTGCTTTAATCGCTGAATCATTAACTCCTTAAACCACTAAATCTCATCATGCCGCGTTATAACTACGTCGCTCTCGATGCCCGGGGAGAGGAATCGACCGGATTGCTTGAAGCCAATTCCACCAATGAAGCAATCGGTCAATTGCGTCAGGCCGGCTATTTTCCAACCAGTGTCTACGAAGAGGCCAAGAGCAGTCCTGACGGAAAGGCAGCAAAAGAAACGCGCCGCCGCGCGGCGAAAATGGCCAAAGTCACGCGGCCGCGCGGAAAAACCAGCATTGTTCTTTTCCAGCGCAAAAAAATTAAGCCAAAGATCCTGATGATCTTTACACGTCAACTGGCGACGCTGATCGATTCCGGCTTGCCGTTGCTGCGGAGCTTAAACGTTCTCGCGAAACAGGAACGCGACAGCGTGTTGAAAAATACAATCAACAAAGTTGCTGACGCTGTGCAGGGCGGCAATACCTTTTCCGACGCTCTTGCCCTGCATCCGAAGATTTTCAACGATCTGTATGTCAACATGGTGAAAGCGGGCGAAGTCGGCGGCGTGCTCGAGCTGGTGTTGACGCGCCTTGCGGAATTCCAGGAGAAAGCCGCGAAGATCAAAAACAAGGTCGTCGCGGCAATGGTTTATCCGATGATCGTGATAACGATGGCAGTTGCGATCATGGGGTTCCTCCTCGTCTTCATTGTGCCGAAGTTCGAAGCAATTTTCCATGACATGCTTGGCAACAAACCATTGCCGGTCATCACGCAGTTTGTGATCGGAGCGAGTAATTTCGTCAAAAATCATGGCCTCCTCCTGCTGGGCGCCGTGGTCGCCACAGTGGCAGCTTACAGATTCATTAACCGCACGCGTGGCGGACGATTCGTGATTGACCGTTTCAAGCTGAGCATGCCGCTCTTTGGCGATCTGAATCGCAAGACGGCGATCTCCCGTTTTTCACGGACACTCGGGACGCTGGTCACGAGCGGTGTTCCGATCCTGCAGGCATTAAACATCACTCGCGAAACCGCTGGCAACGCGGCCATTGCCGCCGCCATCTCGAAAGTGCACGACAGCGTGAAGGAAGGCGAATCGATCGTGCAACCGCTCGAAGCCAGCCGCTCTTTTCCACCAATGGTGATCAGCATGATCGACGTGGGCGAAGAAACCGGTCAGTTGCCGGAAATGCTATTAAAGATTGCCGACGTTTACGATGACGAGGTCGATAACGCGGTGGCGGCTCTCACCTCGATGCTGGAGCCAATCATGATCGTGTTTCTCGCCGTGATTGTCGGCACCATCGTGCTTGCCCTCTTCACGCCGCTCATCAGCATCATCAGCGGGTTGCAACAGCAAACGTGACGCCGCCTCCGGCGGGAATGACGAAATCCGAAATCCGAATGACGAATGACGAAAGAAATCTCGCACGCATTCGATCTTCCAGGTTAATCAATCCTTCGACATTCGACATTCGTGCTTCGTCATCTGGCGCCGGAGGCGCCTTCACTCTCATCGAGCTGATCGTCGTTATCGCCATCATCATTATCCTGGCTGGACTGATTCTGAGCACGGTTGGTTACGTG
>OCZV010000384.1_pt1 | contig 16283 bp, 14 predicted proteins | sample 1539051 | NCBI WGS metagenome assembly OCZV01 (sample SAMEA3113581, study PRJEB22503) | soil metagenome
GTGCAAGTTTAATCTGAATTCTTGATTCCGCAGTGCTTGCTCTTAATTCAAAGATATCTAGAATTAAGCGCTCTCTATCTAGTATTTCTATTTTACAAACTTTTGCTAAATTATATTGCTGACTTGGCTTTAGCATCTCATCAAATATAATTACTTCTGGTTTTAATTGTTCAACTAATTCCTTTACTTCTTGTGCTTTCCCACTACCTATACCATATTTTGACTGTGTAAGATTACGCTGATTAACTATTTTAATGATAGAATATCCAGCAGCATCTGCTAGAGAAATAGCTTCTTTTGTTACCTCTTCTAAAGGATAGGTGATTAGTAGAGCTGTTTTGTTTGATTTTAGCATTATCTTTTCCTCTTTTTAGATTAATAATAATATTGAGACACATAAACAATTTAAACTTGAAATTAGGTCTTTCAAAAGAATGTATAAATAAAAAAATATAAATAATACTATAGGGGTCAGATCTAGAAAAAGCAAGGTCATATCGAAATGAAATTATATAATGTTGACATTATATACTACCTTTCATCATTTGCCCAGTTAATAGTTATATATCGATACGATATTCTAAACATAGTTTAGAGAAACAAAAAACTTTCCAAAGCATTACCATGACTATAATATCTTTGGATCGTTTATATGAATATGCAAAATATACGAAAATTTAAAGTAGGGATATACAGATCCTTGATTTTTGTTTCAAACTATTTCTCTTGATAATCAAGTAAATTGTGACATATTGGTAGTAGAAGCTACAGTATACATTATTAGTTTTTGAGATAACGAAGAAAATTTTTATTAACCATAATGTATAACACTATGTCAATATTTCTATATACGGCTATAATTCTCCATTTTCAGAGTGTTCTTGCGAAGTCAACATTTTGCTGAAACTCATTAAAACCCATTCTTCAATCCACGTACATTTTGCAGGGCTATATTGACTAGTTTCATCCTCTGACGAACACAAATGCTGAAAATTGCAACTGAAACAAGGAGCACCTTCTACATTTGCTATTTCTATAGGTTTTCTAGATAATTCTGCGACTATCGATGATTTTTTTACAATTAATTTATACGTCCATCTGCCGTTATGTAATATTTTTTCACGGGATATAAGTGATTGTTTTTCCAGATTGCCTACCAATCTTGAGCCATCCCTACTATCAAGAGAAAACACCTTACAAAGTTCAGTTTGGAATATACCGTTTTCGCCGCTTTTTGATATTGTGTCAAATACTTGATCAATCAACTCACTTTTAGTTTTAATTGGAACCTTTGGATTAATTATTTCAGATGACAAAAGATATATTTTATTGTCAGTTATTCATATAAAAGTCTTCAGATTGTTTGAATTATTCTAATATTGGGGATTTCATAGTTGCTGTATTATTTATTATAATTATTATAATACCTTTAGTATCAGCAAATATATACACAAACCGATAAACTTCGAAAAGCATCAAATAGGGGGTGTTTTGAAAGTAATATACTGTGAACCCCTTAGAGATTATCTAAAGTATCAGCCAAATTGATGATATCATTAGATTGCAGTATTTAGTAATTTCTGTTCGTTACTGCTAGGAACCATATAAAAGGTTCCTATCTATTAAAAATTGAGACGAAAAACCTCTATTGACAATCAATTTTCTTTTCTGGTAAGATAGGGAGATGCATTACGAATATCATCTTTTGAGGAAGGAAGGAAGAAATAGAAATAGAAATCTGCTATTTTGATAGATAACTCCATAATTAGTTTGTAAAAGCATTATCTATATGTCATTAATATTTTGTTGACCATAATATAATATCGCTATGAATGCTAATAGAGAGAAAAATAAAGATTTATCATCTTCTGGCAAAAGTAATAGAGAAGGAGCAACAATAAGTACTACCGGAGATTTAACAAATGCCGGCGACACAGACAGGGATTTAACAGACACAGCAGACATTGCCAGAGCAAGTATATCTAAAGGAATGGAAAGTCAGGAAAATGTTAACGCTATAGATATAGCTAAAGGAACAGCAGAGAATGATGGAGTTATTCAAGGAGTAGCACAGACTATAGAAGAAAGAGGAATTACAGAAGAGACTAACAGAAAAACATCAAATACTAAAGATGTTTCTACAATAGTTAATTCTGGAACATCATTAACAGAATCTGAAACCATTGATAGGGCAGACATACACTCAGATGATGGTGCTAGACATATAGAGAAGGCCCAAGAAAAACTAACTGAAAGGGTAGTGGATAAGGAGACCGGTTCTTGGAAAATCAAAGAAAAAGATGATGAAGAACAGTAGTAGCTTGTCGAACTATGCAACCTAGACCATCTTTATCTTACTATATGAATCTGTGGATTAAATAAATGGATACACACATGGTTTAAATTTTATGGATTATTAATATTTAGTAATTCGGTCAATTAAAAAATTATTAAATATACACTTTTACTAGGCTTTCCTTTAGGAAGGTTAGATTTATGCTGCTTCATATTATAATTTCATATGGTATTTTGTTCAATTCGATAGTTTTTAGTTATCCTATAAATATAGTATTAATACTAGAATAATAGAAAAATTTGTTATCAATAAATTGACATCAAGTTAAATAATGTGTATATATATTATTTTAGTTTAGTTGATTATATAAAGTTAGCATATTGAAATTAGAGATATCTTCTATACATATACCAGACATCAATAATACTATTTTATTTAAAATACCAAAATTTTAAGTAATTATCATTCTCCATATAACAATATGGCTATCACTAATCTCCAGTCGTTAATTGAAGACTGGAAAGTTAACGTTGTTGATTCTGTTATTTCCTCTAATGATACCGCTAGGTTAGCTGAATATGCACTACATCTTTCTAGGATACTTGCATATCCAGATTTAGATGTTAGTTCCAAATTGAACGAACTAGATTCAATGGGTGAAGAGCTAAAGCAATCGATAAGGAAGTTCTTGCCACTCAGGCCAACCCAGCTGATAGAGAAAATTAACAATTACCTTTTTAAGGATAAGGGGTTTAAAGCAAATACTCAAGATTATTACAATCCTATGAATAGTTATCTTAACATTGTTTTGCAACATAAATCTGGCATTCCTATCACATTGTCAATAATATATATGCGAATTGGTCATGCATTGAATTTTAAATTGTTTCCAGTTAATTTTCCCGCTCATTTTCTTGTTAAGCACGTTCTAGAAGATGACAATAGTGAGATAATCATTGACCCATTTAATGGTGGCAGAATAATGGATGATTATGCTTTGAAGGAATTGCTCGATCAATTCTATCCACGTCAGAATGTTCCTCTTACTCATGCATTTGTCGAAAAGACAACACCAACACAGGTAATGATAAGAATGTTAAACAACCTTAAGGGAAGTTATTATGAAGCACAAGATATTGACAAAGCTGAAATTGCAAATGAAATGATAATTGCGTTAGATCATTATAATCCAGATGCTATTCGAGACAAGGGTATGATATTATTAAAGAGAGAAAAGCCTACAGAAGCACTCGAAATGCTAAATTTCTATCTTGAGCTGGATCCAGAGGCACAAGATGCTGACACTATCCTAGACATAATCAGGCAAATTCGTACTGACTGGAACCTAAAGTAAAAATTATATAAATTTTCTAGTTAAAATATAAATAATATAATGATAATAATGATAATAATATATAATGCCTAAAATGCAAAATTTATCTACTTTATCATTGATATATTTTTGAATATAACCTTTCGACCTATAAATAATAATTTCAATAAAATTGGCTTTATAGACTCGAATTTGCACTATAATATATAGCATACTTTCAGATGTTGAGTGTAAAAAACACCTCATAAAGACGATGCTTGGATATCCTCATCACCATCATCTACTCTTAGGCCGTGTCTTTTTATATATAGTAGCAATTCATGATCACTTTCAATTTTATAATAACGTTTCATATGTTCTAATGTTTTATCGTCATAAATGGGTGGAGGTTGTTGTTTTTTTTTGTTTCTCACTTCATAATAAACTATAATATAGTACTTAAGATTTTTTGATTAGACCCTTTTATCAAATGAATTATTATCTTTTTAAAAGCATCTGTTTTAAAAGTAGGTCCAAATTCATTTTACTTTGTTGTTACATCAATGCAGTTAGCATAATAATAATACTTGTCAATTTTTGATCGTCACCTCATCTTTATATTAGTAGCATTTCTGCTATTTTTCTCAAGTTTAATTGTTACTTTATAAATAATTTTCAAATACTGATGATGGTTTGACAGGTTCTTTTGCTATAGAGTTGTCAGGAAATAATAAACGAAGTACTACATGTATGTATGTATGTATGTATATCCTTCTTCTCTTTATATTAATCAATTGTTTTTTCGTTGGTATCTTTGATTATCACTGAAAAGCAGCTCAAATATACCTTTTCTCTAATTCCGAATATCTCTGTAAATCTACAAGTTTATTAAATTCTTTGAATGTAACCATCATTTTACGTCCTTGTTTTGTCGCGCCAGTCTTTCTTAGTTCGGTAAACACTTCTCTTATGGCGAATGCTGCAGCGTATAATCCTGATAATGGAAACACTACAATTCTATAGCCCATTTTTAATAGCTCATTCGCAGACAAATTTGGTGTTACTCCTTCTTCAATCATATTTGCTACTAAAGGAGCGTCTATTTCATCAGCTATTTTTTTTAATTCATCCACTGTTTTGGGAGCCTCGACAAAGACAACATCTGCACCTATTTTGCGATATTCTTTGCCTCTTTCGATAGCTTCATCTATACCTAGTGGAGCACGGGCATCTGTTCTTGCAACAACGATAAAATCCTTGCTTTTACGCGCTTCTAATGCTGCTTTTAATTTTGAAATATAATCATTTTTAGGAATCACATCTTTTCCTATCATATGCCCGCATCTTTTAGGCCATACTTGATCCTCTAGAAAAATACCGCTGGCTCCTAGACTTTCTAGATCACGAACGAGGCGCCACACACTTAAGGGATTACCATATCCGGTGTCAACATCAACTAGGACTGGAACATTTACAGAACGTACGATCCGGCGAGCATTGTCTACAGTTTCACCAGCATTGAGAAATCCATAATCAGGCATTCCTAGAAGGGTAGCAGCAGAACCATATCCAGTTTGAAACATTGCCTCAAAGCCAACTTGTTCTGCAATTCTCGCGCTTAACGCATCGAAAACTCCTGGTAATACTATGATTCTTTTCTTATCCTCAATTTGTTCTCTTAATGATATTTTGATCATTGATTTTTGCATTCAATCATAAAATACAGCAGAAATTATTAAATACTTGTTTTATTCTTAAATTAGCCAAGTTTTATTTATCGTTTCCAAATTAGACACTACGGGGATCTCTAACGTAAATGGATACTGATTTTACTCCATAATTTTTTGGTTAATATTAATAATATTTCATTTTTAAGAATTACTTTTTATAATTGGCAATTTCTTCTCTAATTGCTAAATCAAAAATGGATAAAGCCACAGGGAGATGAGCTAGATAAACAGATAACAACAACAACTTACCATCCTTTCTATTGTCGTTACATAATAAAAATAAGATATATTTTATGTGTCTCTAACAAAAATGGTTTCTATGTCATTGCATTAATCGCATAAAACAGAATAATATCAATGTAATAATATTCTTGATATTATCTTAATTAAGAATATTTATGTTGTAGAAATTCGTAACATTCAATTTATTATTTTCTTATTTCTGCTTTTGTTTTTTTGCTTCCACTATTTCATATGAACCATCTGGTTGTTTTGTCACATTTATGTTACATACTCGACATTCATAGTATTTTATTGGCGGATCATGACTAATTGAACCATTTAACCATATCATTATTGCACCACATACTGGACAATTCATCGTCATATTCCAATTTTGTATATGACTATTAATATGTTTTTTATTAACTCTATAAACCGAATTAAACAATTATATGATGATTATTATTATGATATATTTCTATCACTACTAATTACATTTTTATATACAGATAATGACAATGATGTTGTATAAAATCATAAGAAAGTCAAGCTATGCCTTGTAAGACATCATGATCCAAGAAGAGTTGAGATTATCTACAGAAAAGATCGGCAGATTCTAACGTTTAGGTTTAAGCATCAAAAATTATAGTTGCTTTTGGCCTCAAAATAGATTTTAGAGTTGATATACCACTATCCGAGTCAGAATTACACACTCTTTAGTCTATTAGCGATTATAATCTGTATCAGGTGACAGTCTATTAAGTGATTGGGGTTTTTTCTTATCGTATTGTAGTATTAAGTATACTTTCAAGTTCACCACACACAAAGTTCAACTGAGTAACTTATTATACAGAGTAATTTAGAGAATTGGCAACTATGATGTAGAATGAAAACAGGTCCAATCTTTCTTAATTATAGACCTTTATATTATTATTACAACTCTTCCATCATTTCTGTGTAATTGTCCACAACTTTGTCTACAAAGCTTTCTTTGTATTTGTAAAGTATATTACCAACTACCTCTCCGTCGACAACCCTATAAAGATGATGCTTCTCTCCAGATGTTACCGATATTATTCCAGCATTCCTAAGCCGTTTCAGATGCCATGAGACGGTCGATGGAGCTTTATTTATATGATCAACAATTTCATTAAAGATACATGAATCATGTTGCAATATGAATATTGCGATCTTCCTTGTAACCCTATTTCTGAAACAACCAATAATATCTGAGTCTTCTTTTGTAATATCGACAATATAGTACCTCGTAACCCTGTTATTCTGCCTATCAATCCTTATCTTATTTAGCTTTTCAAGTATTGTCAAATGATAACTCAATACTCCATTTTTTAATCGAGTTAAGCGTAAAAGCTCCTTGTATCTAATCCCTGGAGTCTTATAAATATGTTCTAAAATATCCCTTTTGGTATCGTCCTTATCGATGTTTCTTGCAATTATCTCTTCCTGTTTGTATAATATCACGATTCATTATTCACCTTAAAAACTCCAATACCGAATAAGGTAAGCATTACAAGTAGAATTATGTGCGGTATTTCTATATCAACTACAGGAATTATTGCATTTGTATCTTCTATTTCCATCATAGTATAAAACATATACAAGATTTCGATTACCACAAGTGAGAGAAAACCAAGTGTCATAAATAAAAGCCTGGAACCACCATTTCTCTTGTATGCAAGAGTTGATACAATACTTAGAAAAACAGCTATAATGAGGCTTACCATATGAAGAAAAATATGATAAATCATATTTGTATGGGTAATGTGTGGAAGAATTACAGGTATAAGCAGTATAGCCATTATCGATACGGATATAACTACAAATAATTTGTATTTACTAGCCACAATATTCTGTAAAGGTATCCTTCCTGACTGCAATGCCCGTATTATTAATAATTAAGCTAATTTAAATAATGTGGTACAAATATCGAATTTAACTATGTAGTAAAAATTAATAAAAATTTTGCATTCCTGTATATAGTTTTTCCTTTATACAAAGAATGCTACGTTTTTATAAACTCTTATGTTTTCTTGCAATATATGTTCTGCGTTAACTATTAACTGGTACTGGATAAAATTACTTTATGAATATTACGCATGTTAAGGTATACTGCATTATTTACCTTTTTTACATAATAATTATTCAAGACATATATAAGAAGAAGACTGTTTACTATCTACTGCTACAGAACCTGTGTTCATAAAGAATAAATGCAAAGAATTTTTTATTTATGATGGATATACTATTTAATTGGGGTGTTTAATATCAAAGAGGAAAGGACTAAAGCTGCACGAGATATCAAGATTAATAAAAATAAATCTGAGATCTTAAAACATATTGTTAAAAATCCAGGAGTTAGATATAGAGAGCTTTTACGATTAACAGGGCTAGCCAACGGTGTACTTTCATATCATCTGAAAATTCTGGAAGAATCAAGATGTATAAAAGTTGATCGGAAAGGTATTAGAATGACAAGATATTATCCGAAAAATATTAAGACTAAAGAATTTCGTATTATAGCATATACTAGAAATAGTACTGCCAGACACATAATACAATTATTGCTTAAACAAGGCCATTCTACTTTTAAAGATATTGTAAAACACACAAACAAAGTACCATCTACTGTCTCATGGCATCTGAAAAGACTTGAGGATGTGAAAATTATCTCAGTTAGTCACAAGAAACTTTATGTGTATAAAATAAGGAATAAGGAGAAAGTAGGCAAAATAGTTGCCAGATACGCAAGTTTGTAGTTTAATATAATATCAATTAATGAATAAAAGGTTCTGTATCTTAAAAGTTCATCCCATAACTATTAACTGTCGGCTCGCAAATGGGAAAGTGCATTGTAAACTTATCCAGTATAGCAACATTTACTATTAAGCAATTGTTTTACTACAGGCTAGTGTAGGCAAATATCCCTAATCAAACGAAATTTCAATCTTGCGATTTCTTACTAATGCAATAATTATGTGGTGAATATGTTATGAACATAGCTATTGTTTGGATTGCAGAAAGAAGTAGTATTAAATCATTTTCCACTATAAACAAGTCTTAATTTTCACCTACATCCAAACACCACTAAAGACCATCCATCCATACCTGGGAGCATACTCATAATAAGTGAATGGTGTTTTCTAATGTAAGCTAGTCATTTTGCATTATTTGCTTTTCTCTTTTCCTTCTTTCATTTAACTGTAAATATTAATCTCTGTTATTATCTATTTAGTTGCTTCTCCAAATTATAATATAATCTTTGGGAGAACCTTTTGTATAAATCAAACACGTTAATTATCAAGCTCATTTACTGAAATAATTACTCCGACATTTACAATTGTCACAGTTTTAGGATTAAGGGAAACAAAATATACTAGTTAACACCACTCTTACTACAAATGCTATTATAATCGAAGATCAAGACCAATGCATTTAGTTGATGACATACATCGCATTTTATATTCAATAGCTAAAATATTTCTCCCATTAAGGATTCTGTAAACTTATCAGCTCCAGTATGTATGTGTAATATCTAGCACAATAAGATGAAAATTTATGGTATCACAACAGAGAGAAATGATATGTATAATCATTATTTTTATGGAGGAGCTTTAACTGTTACCTTAAAAGAGTGATTTAGATCATATGCTCCATTTCTTTGGACTGTAATCTTGTTGTCCCATTCACCAGGTTGGCTTATATAACCTCCAACAGTGCTATATACTCCATTTTCTAGTTTATGTAAATTTGCAACAATTGGTCCTATTCCAGCTTGTTTGTGATTAAATTGCATTATAACATTCTTTATATTGGTAGGAGACTTGCCTGATGCATCAGTAAGTGTTACATTGAATCTATTACTTATACCAGCATACAATGGACTTATTTTATATTGCAAAGTTATATTATTAATCGTAACTTGATCGGAGAATGTATTATTTTTACTCGATAAGCTAGTCTGTGCTGCTGCCGCCTGTGCAGGTTCTATGGTAAATACATAAGAACCTTTTGTTATGTGTCCATCATCACGGGATAATGCAAGCCAGGAGACAGTATAAACTCCAGGTGCAAGTTTATTGTTACCTAGTGTAACAGTAGCTTGTCTCTCGTTTTGCCCTGTAATTGCATAATCATTATTATCTATCCGATTATTTTTAGCATCTGTTACATGTATATAACTTGCTTTTGGTTCTGGCCTTTCTGAAAATGATATTACCACTTTTGTTGGTAGAGATCTATTTTGTACAATATTAGAATTTATTGCTGGAGAATATGAGACAGGAGATGCATGACCATAAACATTACTTGAAAATGAGCCCGCAATAACAGTAACTAGAAGCAATGTTATTACTGCATGACTTGGTGAAAAATAATTTTTTGCATATGAGATTAATATGTTATTCCCAGTCTTAAACTTTATAGTACATCTCTCGAATAACTGATAAAAGGTATTATTAAATGGATAACATAGTAACATCTTTTTATCTCTACAAAGAGTATTTGATACTCTATCAGGTAAAGTATAATTTTCATATAGCTGCCAATTGATGTGTTTTGAATGTTATACTTTAGAAAACATAATTATTAATTTTATACACATTTAACTAATAAGAGAATTAAATTTAGTATTCTTTCTTATTTTATACGGGTCTAAAACATAGTCATAATGTAAACACAACAAATAGATTAAGATAAGCTTCCGTTTATGATAATAACTGTAGGAATTGAAATAGTAATTCTTATCCTACTTCTTATATTAATGAAAGCTAGATCATGAGTATTATGATTTCAGTTAGCGAATATTTGAGCAAGATAATGCTACTTGAAGTAAAAAATATTTAATATTACAACTATTTAATTCAAATACCTTTTTTTATCAAAGATAATGCTATACAGGTTTTTGCATATTAACTTCATTCTATTGATAAGTCGATTACAATGTATATGTTAAGATCCATTAAATGCGCTTGCAGGTAATAAGAAGTTAAGGCTCACTGGAAATTATACTGTTAATAATTCGTGTGTTTATGACAGATCTCCCATTGATATTAAAATCTCAAAATGGAATGCATTATCAAATACAAATCGCTTCATGTTAATACCATGCTGTCATTATGCTTATACAATACGTATTTAGTGAGTCTGTGCGTATAGGCGTTATACATTTTAGTTTATGACATCTTTAGCAAGAAAGTTTATTATGTTTACATTTCCAATTATTTATGTATAGTTTATTCTCTATTTTTTTCTTTGTCTTCTCTTATACATTATTAGATTCTGAATATGTATTATAATTATTTCCGCTGCTGCAATGATAGTTAGACTAATTTTATGGAATTGAAATAAAGGAAAAAATAGTTTGAGCAACATCATATACCGATCTAATTCATATTAAAAAAGCAAATAAGCAACAAACTAAAGATACCTTTAAATTAAGAATTTTTGCGAGAAAATGCCACGGCTGCTATGATTATTCCTGCCACACCAACGCCAAATCCCGTCATAGCTACTAAGTAGGATCTATCTGCTGTCTTTTTCACATCCTGAAATGATTTTTCCATATTTGCATCGTTTTTAGCCAGTGTATCCATATCATCTTTAGTAACATCAATATCATTTGTTAATTGGCTGAGAATTCTTTCAACTTCTGCTCCAATACTACTGGTAGAAGTAGTAATATTAGTATCCTCGCCTAGATTGCCAGAATCTGGAAAAGAGAGCTTTTGCTTGCTTTCTACATCATCTAGGGGTATTTCAGCATTGACAATATTCTGTCCTTGTAATGTTCCATTCAATAGTAAACTATAGGATCCTAATCTTGTTGGAATCATCTCAGCTTGATATAGTCCTGCTGACTCTTCTGATGGTTTAAAATCAAGAGTCTTTGTTACTCCACCATATTTTACCAAGATATACATTTCAGCTAAGGCATTTCTTACTGGGGTAGAATTACTTTCAGTTCCTTTGTTTACTTGAACTATAGCATTATTTATTTCACCAACAAGTGGTGGCTCGTTACTCCAACCTACTTCCACTGTAAAATTACCAATTGTCGTTGATATGTGAGCATATACAGGCACCTGGGTACTAGATATAAAAACAGTAATCAGCAATAAGATAGCAGCGATCAAGGGTATTATAATAAAATTCATTTTAGTATTGAAAAAATACATTGTTATATTATCATTTACTAAGAATCGTGATACTAATCTTTGTGTTTTTCGTCGAATATACTATAAAAAGTTAAAAATGCGATAGACTCACTGTTATCATACATTATTATGAGCAGACATTTTGAAAGGCTACATTACCATCATATCTTAAGTCCTATTGTAGTGATGGCAGTATTTTCAATTTTAATGTTAATTTCTTTACCATATATACCTAAATCATATGCTCATGCTTTTGTAATAAATAGCAATCCGTCTCCTTCACAAACTTTAAAATCACCACCGACAAAAGTCGAAGTTTATCTTAGTGAACCAGTTGATCTAAGATACAGTAAACTGAGTGTTATAGGTCAAGATGGAAAGCAGGTAGACAACAAGAATCTACAATATGCTAACGGAGATCAAACTGCATTAAGTGTTATTCTTCCCCAGGATATTAAGGATGGATTATACACAGTCTCTACAAAAATGCTCTCTCAAATAGATGGTCATGTTACAGACAATGCTTTTGTATTTGGAGTAGGCGAGGTAAAAGTTCCAAATAGCGTTTCAAGTAAAAGTCTACAATCGTCTTCTTCTTCTCAACTATCAATACTTGATGCAATTGCAAGGATTCCTGCGCTAGTGAGTCAAGTTATGATTGTTGGCGCAGCATTTGCAACTCTATGGTTATGGAAACCTATGTCTAAAATTAGTTGGTTGAAAAGTTATTTTGCACAAACAAGAAATAGAATTGACAGGAGTTTAATAAAATTGATAGTAATTGGTTCTGTTATATTAGTCTTATCTGATTTTGGCATGATTTATGTTCAAGCATATTCCATCAATGCAGGAATAGCTGATGCTATTGCCACAAAGTTTGGTAGTATATGGATTGCTAGAACTTTAGAATCTCTTGTAATACTTGTTATCGCGATAGTTATATACATAAAGTTGAAAAAAACAAATTCTTCAGTTCCATCTAAGTCTGATATTTCGAGCATATTAGCAGTTGGTCTTGCAATACTTGTGACTACTACTTTGATTGGACACAGCTCTGCTGTTGGTACTGTAATACCTATTATAATAGATTTTGTACATAATTTAGCAGCCTCTATATGGATTGGTTCTGTTATTTACTTAGCCTTTGTTGTAGTTCCAAAAATAAAGCAAGCGCCTCTCGAGGGATACGTAAAAGATTCAGTTTTATCAATCATAATTCCAAGGTTTTCAACTATCCCAGTAGTGATACTAGGAATAATAGTAATTACAGGACCATTTCTGTTGTATATTCTCGAAGATAATCTAGACCTAATTTTAGCATCTTTGTATGGAAAAGCGCTTATAGCAAAATTAGCTCTCGCTGCAGTAATGATCAGTATCGGAGGATATAATCAGACAGTAATATACAGACAAGCCTTGAACATTGCTACTATTGCTGTTAATACTTCATTATCAACATCAACATCACCGGCAAGAACTGCTGATAGTAGTAGTAATAGAATTAGTTCAATGAAAAGAAGGCCTGGAGCAGCATCCCAGCAAACACAAAATAACAATAACAAGGAATTCCCATCTTCTTCTTCCACTTCTAATTCATACAGACCTTACAATTCAAAGACGTCTACTGTTTCAAAATTAAACATGACTACAAAGATTGAAGCAATTGTTGGAATCCTACTGCTCATAGCTGTTGCTATATTGGTTAATACAGGGTTGCCAGCAAGCGAGTTTCAGAATCAACAACAGATACAACAAAAGATACAAGTAGAGGCCCAGACTTTGCCTTCAAAAAATATAAAAAACCAAATATTTACTTTTACAAAGTTTGCAGAAAATGGCAGCAGAATCAAGCTATCAATAGATCCATTCACTCCAGGTAATAACAATTTTAAAATATCATTTTTAGATCAAAATAGAAATCTATTGGATATAAAGTCTGTGAAGATGAAACTAACCCAAATAGAACAGGGTATAGGTCCAATTGAAGTAGATACTAAACAAATATCTAAAGGAATATTTTCTGCTAATGCTGCTTTTGGTTTATCAGGAGAATGGAATGTATTGGTCGAAGCATTTCAGAATAAGGCAAATTCGCTCAATATTGTTGCAACCTATAATTTATTTGTCAAACCCAAGCTAGATCAAATAAAGTTTAATGTAAGGGAATTTAGAATACCTGATAGTAATAATAATAGTAATAGTAATAATAATAGCCAACCTCTGTATCCTCTCTATGATAATAGTCGTAATGTAATATGGGTTGGAGATACTGTAATTGATAGCAGTAGAATATTTGAATTTAATCTAAATTCAAATAAATTTACAGAACATAATATCAATGGTACTAGTATCGTAACTATAATGGCTTTAGACCATAATAATCAAATATGGTATGCTGATCCTTTAATGGGACACCTCGGACATTATGATCCAAATACTTACACAAACCAAATATACAAAATTCCAAGTCCAGATTTCATTCTATCTGGCATGGCCATAGATAGAAGTGATAATGTATGGCTTACATCTGCAAGCACTAATAGTATATTGAGGTTTAACGCTCAAGCGAAGAACTTCACAACACTTCAGCTTCCAACTACAAACACAACTGCATTAGCTGTTACGATAGATGCTTCAGACCAAATATGGATTGCAGAAGGAGTAGGAAAACTAGCCAATATAGATCCAACTAACAACTTTAAGGTTACAGAATATTCTCTAAAAGACAAAAACAATACCTTAGTTAATCCTACGGCATTGCTTGCTGATCCTATTACCGGCGATATTTATATATCTGAACATGATGGACATGCAGTATCAGTTTTTAATCCAGTAATAAAGACATTTAAAGAATATCTACCTCTTAATTCAAATGGTAAGCCTTTTGGAATGGCACTAGATAGCAATACAAATTTATGGGTTTCTGAGCAGGCTATAAACAAGATAGCAATAATAGATCCACGTATTGGCGAATATAAAGAAGTAACAATACCTTCATCAACTCCATTCATCCAATGGCTAACTTCAGATTCCAGAGGAGACATATGGTTTGCAGAACAACGAGGAGATTCTCTTGGTGTTATAACAATCAACGCTAATCCTTTACAATCTGGATCCTCAGCAGGAGATGCTACTGCTAATAGTTTAATCAATAACAATCAATCTAGCAGTGGAATTGATTATTTTATTCCTCATCAATACGGTTTTAATTATACCGAAATTGTTGGTCCTGCAGTAGCCGCAGGCATAATAGCCAGTGCCTTATTTTATACAAAGAGCATTACTGATTTAAGAAATAGCATGAAGCAAGTAAATAAAGGTGTTAACAGAAAATTTGATCGTTAAGGCCTAGACATAGTTAGTTGATCCACAATCTGTTAGATATGATGATGGTTAAGAAATTATTTTAATCTTATATCTTATATGTCATATATTTATTTGAAGAATAATGCTAGTATCTTTGCATAAAAGAAATGCTCTGTTAATATAGTCTTTCTCACTTAAGATTACTATGAATTTAACTCTATAACCACTGTAGAGATCAGTATGTATAAATAAAAATAAAGACTGTATGCTATTTACAACTAACCATGCTCAGCTATAGACATTTTAATAAAAAGAATTCATTTAAGCTAACAGATCCTAACTGACTCAGTACTATCTATAGGATATAAGAAATATATTAGCAGTAATAATAATAATAACAATAACAGCAGCAACAATATTAATAAATAAAATGAGATGAGAATTTATCCGATTAGAATTTTTTAGCAATTATTCTTTATATAAGATCGAACTTCCTATTTGGCTTTCTATTGTCACACTGTCGTAGTAGCATTAGGGCCTATATCACCTTCTGATTCATATTCTTCATATAAAAGTATAATTTTATTGATGCCTATTGCAACTGTACTTGTGGCTGGTAACTGTATATTGTTCACTCCTGGATTTTTAATCACTATGTCTGTAATTATAAATCCACCTTCTCCTTTTGAAGGCAAATCTATATGATATAGACAGAGCCCACCTGGAGTGGATAGATTTTGCACTAATTTTAATTCAGCTGGTTGTAGTTCAGGTATAGATCCTGTAAGTATAGTCAATGTAGAATTTGAATTATTATCACACGGTATCTTTGCAGTAATATGCCCACTAACTATTGCATATGGTGCACTATCATAAAGTTGAACAAAACTACCTGCAGGAATAGTTTCATTTGAAAGGAGGATTGTAGAAGAGTCCCTTACTATTGTACCTTGCTGTTTTGCACCTTCCTCTGCTATGTTATTAGGTTCTTCCATAGTGGTAGTAGGTGGCGTTGCATTAGTAGTAGTCTCTTGAGCTACCGCGATATTTGCAACTCTATTAGATGTAAAAACCATAGAAGTTATAACTGCTATCAAAATGCCAATAATGAAAAATCTTTTGTTTTGCATTAATGAATGGTTGTAGGCATTATTTTTAAATTTTATAGTACAACCATAGTATAACTATCAAATATGTTTTGCAGATGTACCATTCAATTTAAGTATATCATCAAAGGATTCAGA
>OCZV010000385.1_pt1 | contig 16281 bp, 14 predicted proteins | sample 1539051 | NCBI WGS metagenome assembly OCZV01 (sample SAMEA3113581, study PRJEB22503) | soil metagenome
CGCAGATTTTCGAACTAGAGCGTCGGACGGTCTTTGGCCGATCGTGGCTGATGGTCGGGCGGGCCGATCAGCTTCGCGACCCTGGGCAATACATAACTTGCGAGTTGGCTGGAGAATCGATTCTAGTCATCAAAGGCAAGGACCGCACCCTGCGCGGATTTTTCAACGTCTGCCGTCATAAGGGCGCCGCCATCGTGACTGAGGCCGAAGGGCGAGCGCAAAATCTTCGCTGTCCTTACCACGGTTGGACGTACACGCTCGAAGGGTCGCTAAAGGGAACGCCGGATTTCGCGGGAGTTCAGAATTTCGAGCCGGGGGAAAACGGGCTGATCCCGGTTCAAACGTCAGTATGGGAAGGCTGGGTCTTCGTAAAACTTGAATCCGGGGGGCCATCACTGGAACAGTTTCTCGGCGCCGACCTCAGCGGTCGAATCCAGCGCCTGAAGCTTGAAAATCTCCACTGGGTGGAGCGACGGCATTATACGCTCGAGTGTAACTGGAAAGTCTTCGTTGACAACTATCTCGATGGCGGCTATCACGTCCCGCATCTGCACGGTGCGCTCGACAGCGTTCTAGACTACAGCCAGTACACTATCGAAAACGGCGAACGTTGCTGTCTGCAATCGTCCCCTGTCGTGAACGGTCGAGGCGACTCAACCACGGCCGCGGTCCGTAAAGGCGAGAAGGCTCAATATTATTGGATTTACCCAAACTTCATGATCAATGGCTACGAGGGGATCCTGGACACGAACCTCGTCTTTCCACGCGCCATTGATCGCACCGAAGTCATCTTCGATTTTTACTTCGCAGATGTTTCCGCGCTGGCTCGCGAACAGAACTTGGCTAGCATTGCGGTCAGCGAGCGGATTCAGAACGAGGATGCAGAAATCTGCAACTCAGTCCAGCGTGGGCTCGCTTCTCGCTCGCACAGACCCGGACGGCTGTCGGTTCGCCGAGAGGCAGGAGAACACCTTTTCCACAGGCTTCTCTATTTCGATTTGAAAGCGGGCCTGGAGTAGGCTCTTCTCCTGCCCGGCGGTTTCGCAGACGTCAGCCCTCAGCGCGATTACACGGCGGTGCCGCAACTGTTTGACTTTCCACCGAAGCTGGCGATATAGGTTGGCACTCTTTCGAAACGGGATGACGGTTATCGCACTATAAGGCGATGGCAGAGAATATTTTATTATGGGGTTTTTACTGCGCCGCGGGCGGCTCTGTGCTGCTGTTCGGTTCGATTATCCAGAATCTGCTTTCGCAGCCGTCATCCATCCCGCAAACCGGGAAAAACGCTACTGCCGCTTTCGAACGTACAAATGTTCGCACACCATTGACCGACTTCCGGGGTTACGACTCGCCAGAGCTCTTTGAAGAGGATCTGATCCTCCGCATCGAGCAGCTCGAGAACAAGATCGCACGCTACAACCGCAAGCACCGCACTTGACGGTCCGGGCGGGCAGGCTGACTTGATGATCCCGCGAAGCAGCTAAGCCTCCTCTTTGAGCTGATACTTGCCTTCTTGGTCTTGAACGATCTTGCCGCGTTGATGCAGCAAGCCCACCGCCTCGGCGATCGTGTGAAATTCGTCTTGCGAAAAGATTTCCAACAGATCTGGAAAAAAACGATGCGATTCAGCCAAAGCTTCTAGAACCTTTGCCGTCATCGACTCAGCGGTTTCGGCAGGTGTCGTTTTTTCTCGTGCCTTGGCTGGAGTCTCTGCGGCTCCCAGGTAATCCGCAAGCTTTACTTTATCTTGATTGAAATAAACAATCCGGTTGTAGCGAATTCTCGGAACATCCTCTGGAATCGTTGCATCAATTCCCATCTTTGCGGTCGTTGGGATACGGCCCGGCGTGAGCGGAAGCGATGGATCTAACGGTTTGGATCGGGCGTTAGGAACAATCAGCACGTCACGATCCGCCTGGACGCGGGTCGCCACGGCCCACTCCACATCCGTGGGATCGAACGCGTCGATGTCATCATCGACGATGGTCACATGCTTGATATCGGCAATGGAGAGCAGCGCCATCATGGCGTTCTTGCCATCGCCGGGTTGTTTTTTGATGCCGGCGACGATGTGCCAGTGGCAGCAGCCGCCCGGTGTCACATTGACCGCGGTCGCCTGCACGCCGGCCTCATGCAGCACACGCCAGGCCGCCGCTTCATAGATCGGCGCGCTCATCCAGATGTTTTCCCAAGGCATATGGAGGGCATAATAAATCGGATCTTTGCGATGCATGATCGCTTTGATCCGCACGTGTGGGTTCATGTGGATACCGCCCATGAGCCGGTTGAACTCGCAGAATGGCCCTTCGGTATGAACCCAACCTTCCGGCAGGATTTCCCCTTCGAGAACGATCTCCGCATCGGCGAGGCACGGGATGGGAATGGTTTCGCCGTCGGCCAAGGGCAGCGCCTGGCCACGAAGTCCGCCTGCAAAGGTCAGCTCGTTGACGCCAAGGTTGGCCTTGAACGTCGAGGCGACCAGTTCAGCCGGATGCGTGCCGATCGAAACGGAAATGGGTAAAGGCTTTTTCCTTTGCACCGCGCGCTCGGCGAACTTGCGCAGATTGTTCGGCGTCACGATGTCGATGCCGGTGATATTTTTCTCCTTGAGCATCATCCGGTAGATGCCTGCGTTCAATCCGAACTCCGGATCTTCGGCGAGAACAATACCGGCCGTAATCATCGGGCCGCCATCCATGATCGAAAAGACCGGCACCGGTAGCCGGTATAGATCGACTTTGTTCTTCGTAAGAATCACTTCTTTAACGGGAGCCTTTTGCATCCGTTTGGGCTTGACCGGTTGATCCATCGCACGGCGCAGTTTGGCTTCGATCTTGTCATACGGAACACCCATGCCGATGGCTAGGCGATTACGCGACTGCAACAGGCCTGAGGCAACCGGCATGGCATAGCCGCGGACGCTTGTGAACAAGAGGGCCTTGTCCGACTGCGGCACGAGAGCCGCTATGTCGCGCAGGTCCGCAGTCTTGGAAATCACTGTGAGCTCGTCGTTTTTTCTTAGGGCGTCGAGATAAGCGCGAAAATTTACGGCCATGAGAGCTCCTCTTTCTGATCGAAGAATTAAACCAACCACGGATGAAAAATCGTGTCAATGCAGAGTCCTCAGCTTCGCATCGCCTATGCCGTATGCTATAGAGGGCCAAAGGAGCAGGTGAATCATGGGCTCTTTTGGACTCACATTGGCGAATCGCGGCGTGATCATCGGCGCGGTAACGGTTCCTCAACTGTTCGATATGGCAAGGCGAGGCGAGGATTCCGGCGCCTTCGAAGCGGTCTGGGTCGGCGACAGCCTTCTGGCGAAACCGCGGCTCGAATCCATCGCTCTGCTCTCGGCGCTGGCGGCGATCACGAAAAAAGTTCGTCTTGCGGTCGGTTGTATGGCGACTTTTCCCCATCGCCACCCGGCTCTATTAGCGCAGCAATGGGCCAGCTTGGACGTGATCTCGAATGGACGGGCCTGGCTCGCCGTCTGTTTGGGCGGCCCCAACGAGCAGAGTCCCGCCCAGGCGCTGGAACACAGAGTTATGGGCATCAAAGACACCGAGCGGGTCGGCCGGCTTGAAGAAGGGATAACGATTCTCCGCAAACTGTTTCACGAGGAAAAGGCATCGCACAAAGGTCGCTTCTATGAGTTCGAAGGAGTGACCATCGAGCCCCGACCGCTGCAGAACCCGATGCCGATTTGGATCGCGAGCAATCCCACCGGACTGACATGGAGAGACGGCGCCAGCGCACCGGATGCCGCGGTCGAGCGCGGTTTACGCCGCGTGGCCCGCTTCGCCGACGGCTGGATGACGAACAAGGTGACGCCGGAAGAATTCAAGTCACAGTGGACGCGCATTCGAGCGATGGCCAAGGAAGAAGGCCGCGATCCCGCAAAGCTCGGGACTTCCCTTTACCACAACATCAACATCAATGAAGATCGCAAAGCCGCGTTGAATGAGAGTAAGGCGTTTCTCGACAAGTACTATACGGCAAATTTCAGCATGAAGTTCGTCGAAGGTTTTACCACCGCGGGCAGCCCGAAGCAGTGCACGGACGAGCTCAAGGCTTACTTTGCTGCAGGGCTAAATCACATCACCTTACGAATGACGTCATGGGACCAGACAGGGCAGCTCAGACGGTTTTTGGAAGACGTCGTCCCGGCGTTCCAATAGCCTTTTAGGTGGATGAAAGGCTATGCTTAAAGGTATCGATCACCTGGTGATCGTAGTCACCGATCTGGAGAAGGCGGCGAAAGACTACGAGCGAATAGGTTTCACTGTCGTACCGGGGGGGCGTCACCCTGTCGGCAGTCACAATGCCCTGATCTCATTGGCCGACGGATCGTACATCGAAATCATCGCCTTTTACCGGGAGGCTTTCGATCATCGCTGGTGGGGCCCGTTGCTTAAAGGCGAGCGACTCGTCGACTATTGCATGCAGACGGATGACCTGAGAGGCGATACGCAGAAGTTGCGGGACGCCGGTGTGGCGATCAACGACCCCGTGCCGTGGTCGCGCACGCGACCGGATGGGTATGAGCTAAAATGGGTCTTGTCACTGGCGACCGGCAGCCACCGCGGGGTCGCGCCCTTTCTCATCCAGGACATAACGCCTAGGCAAGAGCGGATTCCTGAGCAGCGTGACCACAGAAACGGCGTAACCGGAATCCACAAATTAACCGTAGTCACCGCGGAGATTTCAACGCTGGAGCGCTGGTATAAGGCCGTCCTTGGCATGCCCGGCCGACCGATCGAAGACGAGGACCTCAAAGCCAAAGGCGTCGAATTCGCGGTCGGGTCCCACTTGCTCGAATTTCTCTCCCCTGCGGATCCACAAAGTCCACTGATGGACTGGATGCGTATGTACGGACCATCTCCGTATGCCGTATTCCTGCGATCAAAAGCTTCAACCCTGCCCTCCCTGGACGCCAACCTGACGCACGGCGCCAGGTTAATTCTTGAAATCTAACTGTCTCAGGGCTGGGACTTAACTGACCCGGCACAACAATTGAAGCGACTCAACCGCATTTATTCAATTTTCCGATCGTATTTTGCCGGCGGAGTCATCGTAACAGATCGCCTCCTCAATCGTCCAAAGAGGTAAAGGAGGGATCTAGCATGAAGCTGAAAGGTGTTCGAATCGGATTACTATCTGCCGCATTGTTTTTGTCTTTGTCCGCTGTGGTCATGGACGGAATGGTCAACGTCGCCTCCGCCGATCACTTTTCGCGCAGAAGCGATTATTATCGCAGAGGCGAGATGCGAGAGTTTCGCGAGTTTCTCCGTGATCACCCCCAAATTGCCAGGGATCTGGAACGCAATCCAAATTTGGTGAACAATCCGAGATACCTGGAGGACCGGCCTCAACTCAGGTATTTCCTAAGGCGGAACCCCAGCGTGCGAAGTGAAATCCTCAGCCGTCCCGGCATGGTCTTTGGACGATACGGTGCAGGCCCCTGGGGATTGGGCTGGCGATAAACGTCGCCGCCGCGGTCTTCAGCGCTAAGTTGCCACCTTGTTCGCCGGCGGAGGCCCGTCAATCATGCGGGCCTCCGTTTACGCAGCCATCTGCTCAACTCTGTTCTCTGCGCTCTTGCGCACGGGTGATCCAGGCTCCGGAATCTTCAGGATCAAGAGGGTTCGTTGGCGAACGGTTGGCGCTGCTGAAACGATTTGAACTGCTGCGGGCTAGCGGTGAATCGCTAGGAAGGCGAACACTTTGGCGGCGTCGAACACTTTGCTGATCGAAACTAGATCATGATCCGTGTGTTGAAAGCGAATGTCCCGCGAGCCGTAATTAATCGCCTGAATTCGCCTGAAATTGAATAGGCCGGTATCGTTGGCCGAGCTGGAAAAGCTATACGCGGGTTGCTGGCCCAGCATGGTGCGAATCGCGGTTTCCAGTGCCTGCACGACTTCGGCGTCTTTTCCCACCTCGCTTGGATACATGAAGGCCCGCGGCTGAATGTCGATCTCAAAAGGCTCAATCTTGCCGATGGCCTGCTCCATTTGCTGAACCGCCTTTTTCGGATCGTCTCCCGGAAGCAGCCGACGATCGAACATGATCCGGCATTCACTTTGGATCGTGTGCGTGGCCTTCGGAAAACTTTCGATTGCATTGGTCGTCAGACTCACCTTGCCGAGCTCGGGATGGCTCTTGTCCTCCGGAAAAGGCATCAATGGCTTAACCTTCTCAATGACTTTCATGGCGCCTTCAATGGCGTTGATGCCCTCCCAGGGACGGCTGCTATGGGCCTGTTTGCCTTTGACGGTAACGAGCACATCCACGCGGCCTTTGTTGCCCAGTTGAATCTCGGGCGGCCCGTCGATGATGCACCAGTCGGGTGCAACATTATCATGATCGAGCACGTGGGCGAGCGAATCATGGCGCCCAGTCTCTCCGGCTGTGCTGACAACGAAGTAGAAGTCGCTCGGCAGTTCGACTTTATTGATTCCAAGAAAGCGGGCGGCCGCGACCATCGCCGCTAGGCTACCCTTTTGTTCACAAGCGCCGCGGCCCCAAACGCATTCGCCGTCTAGTTTATACGGAGCGCCATCGACAACTTCGCCGGAATAGGGATGGCGCATCGTGCTCGGTGCCGCGTTCATCGCATAGCCCACGAGCATTAAACGATCCCGCGGGCTTCGGCCGTTGATTCGAAGAACCAAGTTGCCCTTTTGATCGATGGAAGGATGGAGTCCGGCCTGCTCCAATTCCGGTTTGATAACGTCACTGATCAACGCCAGCACTTGCGGCTCCGTTTCAAGCAGCTCCGTCTGCGGGCTGGCATGTTGAACCAGCCTGACGAGCAGCCGTTTGACCTCGTCGTATGTGAGATATCGGTCGATGATTTTCTTGGCTATGTGTGCTTCCATAAAAATCCACCGCGATCTGGGATCATCCGCCTTCAAAATGCCCTGCCGCCTTGCCTATCCTATGAGCAACGACGATTAGAACTATACAGATGCTGCTAACAATGAAGGCCAGTGAACACATCGGACCGAGGTTGCCGTCGACGTAGAAGTGATAGAGCAGAGGCCCCAACGGCTCCGAGCCCGGCGAATAAAGAAAGACCGACGTGCTGAACTCGCGCAAGTAAATCGTCGATAGAATAATCCAACCGGCGATAAACCCCGGGCGCAGCAGCGGAAGTAGAACGCGTCGAAACGTGGCCGCAAATCCGGCGCCGCAGACCATGGAGGCATCCTGCATGTCGTCATGGATCTGGACGACGGTGCTGGTCATGGTACGCAGACCATAGGGAAAAAAACGCGTGATATAGGCGATAAGCAAGATCCACAACGTTCCATAGATCGGCAGCGGGACGTAGACATAAGTCCACACCAGGCCAATGGCGAGCGCCGTGCCAGGAAAGGCCCAGGGAATAAACGTCAAGGCTTCGATGATCCCCCTGCCCGCCGCCTTGGTCTTCGTCGTTACCCACGCGGTCACGGCGGCCAAAAGCATACAGAGCGTGGCTCCACCGACCGCCAGCACAAGGCTGTTCTGCAGCGCCCGGTAGGTGCGCGTATCAGTGAAGTTAGATCGATAGTTATCGAGCGTCAGCAACTCCCAGGTTTTTTCCCCCGGCACATGCACATAGGTCACGAACGAGACGTAGATCAGCACCAGGAACGGAAAGATGACGATGAGTAGCAAAATCAGACCGGCGATGGCGGATGCCAGATAGCGCCATTTGCCGAGGTCAATGATCGTCGGACGATAACCGCGGCCGGTGACTGTGACATACCGTTCCGACCTGAAGGTCAAGCGCCGGTAGAAATAAACAAAAACCATCGTAATGAACAGCAACGAAACAGCATAGGTGGCCGCCAAGTTCTGATTGGGCGGGAAAGCACCGATGGCCTCACGATAGATCTTGGTGGTGAAGACCTCGATCCGCGCCGGTAGAGCGATGATCGCGGGCGTGTCGAAACTCTCGATCGCCCGCACGAAATTCAACGTCACCGCGGCCAGTAGTGCCGGGCGAACGATGGGAAAGGTAATGCGCATTGCGACCTGAAAATTACTCGATCCGGCAACCCGTGCAGACTCCTCCAAAGACGGGTCCATCGAGTAGAGCGAGGCTGAAATGATCAGAAAAGCCAGCGGCGTGGTGATCAAGCCTTCGACAAAAATCATTCCCTCAAGAGAGTATATGTTTAGCGGAGCGACATCCAAATTAAACACTTGCATCAGGATGCGATTGATCAGCCCGGTACGCGGGCTGAGCAGCACGGTCCAAGCCACGGCCAGCATAACAGGCGGAAAGATGTTGGGAACAATGGCGGTCAGTTCGAACAGCTTCCTAAATGGAGCATTGGTCCGGACGGCAATCCACGCCAGAGTGGCAGCGAGCAATATTGACAATAGAGAAGAGCCTGCGGCGAAGATGAAAGAATTTAACAGCAATTGGTAGGTCAAGGGATCGGAGTAGGCGCTCATATAATGGGACAGCGTGAAGTCTCCAGACACGCCCAGGGGCTTGCTCAGGAAACTGCCATAAAAGAGCATCAGTGTGGGCGACAGGCTGAGATACCCGATAACGATCCCTATGCTGGTGACGAGCACCACCTGCGGCTGCCGACGAATCGCTCGAAGGGGGCGGTCGAAGATTCGGTTTAGAACCATTGTGCCATTCATCGTGGTTGTCCCGTCCAGATAACAAAAACAAAGAGGGCCGGCCTTCTGACTCCCATCTCCCAGGCCGGCCCTCTTTTTGTCCGCATCAATAAAGGGCAGCTTATCTTGCGGAGAATATCTCTCGGAAGGTCACACTCATCAGTTTTTTAAACTCTTCTTGAGACGGATTTTCCATGAAGACGATGCGCGGAGCGACCTTGTCGGCGTCTTTGATCGGGGGATAGATTCCCGGTGCCATGACAAACTCGCCGTCTTCGGCAATCTCTTTCTGCCCCTCGGGCGAACAGGCAAAATCAATGTAGAGTTTGGCGGCATTCACATGACTCGCCTTGCCGCTCAAGCTCATATAGTTCGGATCCGTCAAGTACTGATCCAAAGGAACATAGCTGACCGGCCCTTTGTACTGTTTGACGTATTTGATGTAAGTGATGCCGACCTGGGCTTCCCCTTTGATTACGGTGGTCGTGACTGGCGCCAGTGATTCTACTAACACCGGCTTCTGCTTGGCCAGTGCCCTCACGTAGTCCAGCCATTTGTCCTTTTTGAATAGCTGTAGGTTCCACAGAAACTGCGCGGTCGTCGTATGTCGGGTCGGGTCCGGCAGGGAAATCTTGCCCATCCATTTGGGGTTCAAGAGGTCATCGAAGCTCTTCGGCAAGTCGGCCGGCTTGACGAGATCTGTATTGTACAGGATGCTGATAGGTAACACGCGCCATGGAGTGATCAGCGCGTCCTTTTCTTTCATCTTAGCGGGAAACTTTTCCGAGGCGGGGGGAACGTATTTGGTGAACAGTCCCTCGGATTTCATGATGAGCTGAACTCCGCGATTGGCCTCAATCACGTCGAAGCCAGGCTTGCCGGCACGCCATTCCGTCAGCGCGCGCTCGGAAACCTTCGTCGAATCCCCGCGCCAATATTCAACATCAATTCCATACTTCTTCTTGAACGCTTGATGGAGCCCTTCCATAGCTTGCGGCACCACAGAGCCATAGACGACGACCTTGCCTTCCTTTTTCCCGGCCTCAATATTTGCCTCCTGCGCGAAAGCTCGACCCGATGCAATCGACACCGCGAGCGCGACGACAACAAAAACCATTTTCCAAACTTTCATCAAAGGAAGCCTCCTTTCGGGCGTGAAAAGCAGACGAGAAACTATAGACCTATCAGTCTCAAGTCAAGGCGGCCACCCGTCTTACTTGTTGCCGAGAAAAATCTGTCGGAAATCGGACTGGAGCTTGGCGAGCTGCTCGGCCGTTGGATCTTCTAAAAAGAGAAGATTGGCCATGATGTTGTCAGCGCCTTTGATCGCCGGGTAGATACCTGGGAAAAGAACAAACTCTCCCGTGTCGGCGACTTTCTTCTGCCCTTCCGAGGAACAGAGGTAGTCAATAAAAAGCTTGGCCGCGTTAGGGTTGGCGGCCTTGGCACTGAGCGCCGCGTCACTCGGATCGGAGAATGCCTTTTCGATCGGCGCAAAACCAATCGGTCCCTTGGTTTGGATCGTATACTGGATGTAGCTGATTCCGAACGTGCTTTCGCCCCGAACTATAGTGGTCGGAACAGTCGAGTAAGACTCCAGCAATAAAGGCCGTTGTTTTGCCAGAGCCTTCGCGAAATCCAGCCATTTCTCCCCTTTCAGTTGCCTGAGGTTCCAAAGAAACTGCGCTGTGCTCGCGTGGCGAGAGGGGTCCGGCATGCTGATTTTTCCGTGCAATTTCCCGTCGAGCAGGTCGTCGAAACTCTTGGGAACATCGCCAGACTTCACCAGCTCGGTGTTGTACAGAACGCCAACGGGGGTGACGCGCCAGGCGGTGAGTTGCCCATCGGGATCTTTGAACTTGGCGGGAAATTTCGCCGCGGTCTGGGGGGTAAATTTCGCGTAGACATGCTCCTGTTTCCCGAGCGCCAGAGGGCCTCTGGCCCCGATGACAACATCAAAGCCGGGCCGGCCGGAACGCCACTCCGTGAGCACCCGATCGATGACCTTGGTCGCGTCCGCGCGCCAATATTCAGTTTTGATCCCGTGTTTGGCTTCGAACGCTTTCTGTATTTGGCTCATGACCTGCGGCACGACCGTGCCATAGATGACCACCTTGCCTTCCTTCTTCGCTGCTTCCAAATCCACCGGCTGCGCCCAAGCGAGTGATGCTTGGCCGACAGAAGCCGCTCCGACCCACAACATCGACACGAACATCAGAAGCACGGGTGCTGAACGCAGCATAGGCTGACCTCCTCGGTTTAGATGAACGACTTAGCCATCCTCTTGATAAGACGGGCGCAAGGATCCTCGGCGGAAAGTCAACCGGTCAATTCTCTCACCATACGGATCGCCTTTTTCCGCGCCTCCTGGGTTCCCATGGGAAGAAGAACGGGCAAGTTTAGGCCTCCCTTGATGAAGGATTCCAGCTGCTTACCGCATTCACTTGCCGTTCCAGCCACGGAATGGGCGTGGACGATATCGCTGCTGATGAATTTTTGGGCGGCCTCCCAATCGCGTTTACCGACAGCCGCGGCGAGCGCGTCCTGATCGACCTTTCCTCCACCCAAGCGGATGTTCTCCGCGTGGTGCGTATTGCGGAAGACATAAGCCAAAAACATTTTGTTTGCCTCGATCGCTTCGCGGCGATTTTCTGAAACGGATGCTGTGACAAATCCGGCGACATCCGTGTCGGCCAAGGACTTCCCGACCTTCTCAGCGCCTTTCTTGATCTCGCCAACGCATTGAGCGATGTAGGCCGGTGCGCAACCGGCCGAGAGCAACACACCGTCGCCAATCTCTCCGCCGAGTTGCAGCATGCGGGGCCGCACCGCGGTCAAATACATTTTAATCGGCGTCGATGGCACAAAGCCCATCTTGGCGCCATGGATCCGGAAAATCTCACCATGAAAGTTGACGGTTTCTCCGCTCAAAAAACGCCGCAAAATGTCGACATATTCGCGCATTGTTCGCAGCGGTCGCGGAGATTCTATGCCCGCCTCTTTGAGCGCTGCAGCATTGCCCGTGCCCGGGCTGGCGATGACGCGGCCAGGCGCGAATTCTTCCATCGTTGCAATCGACATCGCGGAAATAATCGGGTGCCGCGAGTAGGGGCTCATGGGAGCCGGGGCGACTTTAATCCTTTGAGTGTTGGCCAGAAGCGCCATGGAAGTCGTCAGAGAGTCTCGATAGCAGAGATGATCCGACATCCAGATCGATTCCATGCCGGTCTCATCGGCCAGCCTGGCAAGCTCGATCATCTCATGGATAGAATAGAAGCCATCAAAGCACAGCCCTACGCGCATGACGTTTCTCCCTAGAAACCGTTTTGCAGGATAGACGGCAATTCTCTGGTATCGACCTCCCCGAGTCCCATCTTCGCGAGGGTCAGTCCGTCGCGTCGATACTCCGTGCGACTGACCACCGAGGCAAGCCTGATGAGGGCGTCCATGACAGGTGTTTTTACGCCGAGCCAGCCGCCGATCTCGGCCATAGGCACGAGGCCATAACCTACATCCTCTTTGAGATAGCGGTGATCCAGCGTGGGGGGCGCTTTGATCGTTCGGTTGGGCGCGCTCTCGTGAATGGCTCGATAAACCGAGCCGCTGTCCCGCGCTTCCTGCGACGTCAGGCCCGCCTGATGAAAGATATCAACGAACCGCAGCGGCGTCAGCCCCAAACGGCTGACGATCTCTAGTCGCTCGCGATCGATTTCCTCAATCCAAGCTGCGATCGCCGGTGTGATCCCGTCCCGATAGTAGTAAAAATCTCCAGCCGTCTCTTCTATCCAACCTGCATTCCCGAGCATACCAGCTGGATGCATGATTGCATTGATATTCGAGAGGCCCGTTTCCAGCACATTTTCGGCAGGAACAACGCTGGGGAAAACCTCGTGAATCTCCTTCACCAGACGGCTGGTATTGTTTCCAGGAAACGCCGCGCAGCGGAGGTGCGTGGTTCTGCGGTATATTTCCACGTGCGCCGGACCGGTCATCCGGCAAATGTAAGTCAACGTGACGGTCTCACACAGATCAATGTTGGTCTTGCTACCGGCGCTGCGAAGCGCATTGGCAAAGTGCAGCGAACCGCCCGTATGTCCTGGGTTGAGTAGAATGCGCTGGCCGTCATGAAGATCGGGCGCCAGCGTCTTGGCCAGATATTCATGGGCGACGGCAGGCGCCGCGATGATGATCAACTCGGCGCCATCGATCACCGGGCGAAGCTCAGCACTGATCAACGCGGGGGCGGCAAACTTCTCCTGACCCTGTTCGACGACTTCGATCCCACCGCGTTTGGAAATGGGTAGCAGCGTGTTTTCGGAGCGGGAAAACAGCCGGACTTCGTAGTCCCGCAGCGTGAGATCAGCCGCCGTCGCGCAGCCGCCGTTGCCGGCACCAAGAATTGCAATTTTTCGGATCGACATGAAACGTGTCAGGCGTCGAGACGATAGTACTTCAGCTTGTCTTCGTCCAATTCGATGCCTAACCCTGGCTTCGAAGAGACCAGGATATCTCCATCACGGAAGTCGAACGCCTCCTGAACGATATCGTCTTGATAGTACACTCCGGCGATGCCTTTCTGCCGTTTCTCTTTGGGCGCGGAAACGGGAACGACACAGCCCAGGGTCACGATTCCTGTCGAGGCCGCGAGATGAATGTTGGCCGCGTTGCCCACGCCGGTCTCGACAGAACCGTTCACGTTGCATGGCAACCCGGCCGTCTCCGCCACGACGGCGACTTTTTTAGCCTTGAACATACCGCCGGGTTTGGTCGTGTAGAGCGAAATGATATCCGCCGCCTTCTTATCGACTATTTCCAGAACATCCTGCGCTGTCCATGCGCTCTCGTCGGCCATGAGCGGCGTGTCGACCCGTTTTGCGACTTCCGCCATCCGGTCGATGCCTTCCACGGGCTGCTCCATATATAAGAGATCATACTCTTCCATCGCCTTGATTACCTGAATGGCCATTTTAGGGGTCGGATAGCCTTGATTCGCATCGACGCAGATCTTCATGTCGGGTCCAAGCGCTTTGCGCATTCGTCGAACCAGTTCCAGGTCCCGTTTGGCGTCCACGCCGCCTTTAAGCTTGATGGTTTTGACTCCCTCGCACTTGGCTTCGAGCGCCTCCTCGACGGCTTGGGCGATGTCCATTAGACCCAGACTGTGAGCGACAGGGATCCGCTCCCGGAAGCAGCCGCCGAGCAACTGATAGGCCGGCGCATTCATCGCCTTACCGACGACATCATAGAGCGCCATGTCGATCGACGCTTTCGCGTAGGGATAGCCTTTGACGCTCTTGTCCATAAGGGAATGTAACGCTTCGATCCGCCGCGGGTCTTGATCCTTTAATGCTGGCGCAAGAATGTCCCTGATGATGTGTTCCGTGGTTTTCGGAGTCTCGCCGAAATATTTCCCATGATCTCCCCCCCAGTCTTTCAGCACCGGCGCCTCGCCCAGGCCCACGAGCCCCTCGTCCGTGTGCAATTTGATGATGACGTAAACGCCGATCGGGGTCGTAAGGCTCGCCCATTGATGCGCCCGGCGGGTCGGCAAACGAATGGGGATGGTTTCGATTGCGGTGATCTTCATTGAAGTTCAACCGAGGCGCATAAGTTTATCGGTGGGTGTGGAATCGGAGAGCAGCTCACGGCCACTCCTGGTCACGCAGAGCATGTCTTTGTTTTGTAAACCCATACGCCGTGGAATATAAACCAAAGGTTCAATCGCCGCCACCATTCCTTCTTCCAAGGTTTCATCGCCATAGCGTCCCATGTAAGGTTCTTCGTGCAGAAACAACCCTATGCCGTGACCTACGAAACTGATGGGCTCGAAACCGAGCTCGGCGAATTTTTTCAAGAACGTCTGGTAAATCTGTTTACATCGCGCCCCGGGTTTAATCATGCCCATGACCAGGTACTTGCACTCAATCAAGTTCGACCAAATCTGCTCTTGTTCCGACGTTGGCTTTCCCACCACCGCCGTGCGACAAATGCCGGCCAGGTACCCGCTCTTCTGGCCAAAAATCTCCATGCGGATGACATCGCCTTCTTGTAGCTTGCGCTCTGTGGGGCCGACATTTGGAAACTGGCTGCGCTCGCCCGACGCGATAATCATCAATTTGTAATTTTCTGCGCCGCCGGCAAACAGGCGACTCAATAAATGACCTGCCAACTCCAATTCGGTCATGCCAATGCGCGCCGATTGTAACGCATCGCCGATCGCTTTGTCGGTGAGTTTGCTTATAGAGCGAAGCAGTGTCAGCTCGTTGGCCGTCTTGACCTGCCGAGCCTTGTGGAAAATAGCATCGGCGGGCACCCATTCCACGGTGGGCACAATCTTTTGTAGCCTCGCGAAATCCTTCGCCGGCAGAAATTCCATCTCGATGCCGATCTTGGCACGGTCGAGTTTTAGGTCCTTGAGAGCCTCACCGAGTCCGTCCATGGGATCGTCCATAAATTCCCGGTAGATCCGCAGATCGTCAATCCCCGCATGCGCCTTAACTGTGGCGGCTTCCATATCGATGGCCACCATGGAGATCTTTCCATCGGCCGTCACGATGCAGATGGCATGACGCCAGCGCATCAAAGACTGCGACGGCACGACAAAACCGGAAACGTAAGTTACGTTCTCTGGAGAGACGGCGATGACAGCGTCCAAGCTTTCGGCGCTGAGCCGCTTTCTTAGACGACTAATGATGTCTTGGTCCATAGAACGGCAGGTTCGCCCGTCCGCGAGAATAACTTTTGGCAGCCAGGGCGTCAAGACGAGGTGAGGTGCACTGATGTATCACGTTGGGTGGAAATTGGGTGGGAGCAAGCTGTGAAATTTTTTCAGCCGTTTGTTTAGTGGAAAAGCCCGCCGCCATCGACAACAATGGTCTGGCCCGTCACGAAATCGCTGTCCGAAGAGGCAAGATAGACTAGCACGCCCAGCAGATCTTCCGGAGTCTGCAGTCTTTTGATCGAGCGCACTTTGAGCTGAAAGTCCGTGAACTCTTTGGGCGCGTTCTGCCCTTCGTGCTGAACCAAGCCGGGAGCGATGGCATTGACGCAGACACCGAATTCTCCCACTTCGCGGGCGAGCGACCGTGTCATGCCAATAAGCGCAGCTTTGGACGCGACATAATGCAGGAACAGGGGTGTGCCGGCGAAAGCAGTCGAAGACGAGATATTGATGATTTTCCCGCTTCGCTGTTCTTTCATTTGCGGGAAAACCGCTTTGGCGCAAAGAAACGGCCCCTTGATATTGACCGCGGAAACTCGGTCCCATTCTTCCGCCGAGATTTCATAAAACGGGTGCCGCTGGATATTGATGAAGATCGCCGCGTTGTTGACGAGGATATCGATTTGGCCGAATGTTTTTACGGTCTCACTGGCCATTCTGGCCGTATGCTCTTCATTTGAGACATCGACTGTGAGCGCTAACGCTCTACCGCCAGCCGCTCTGATCTCTTGGGCAATGTTGTCACCGTCCAAGAGATCCGCGATGACGACCGCAGCACCTTCCGCCGCCAGTTTGCGACAGTAGGCTGCTCCAATATGGCGTGCGCCCCCGGTAACAATGGCAACTTTGTCGCTCAACCTCATAACCCAATCGACCCGGCGCGCTCGAATAAAGGAGTACTGGAGTATCGGGGTTGGAACCCATCACTC
>OCZV010000386.1_pt1 | contig 16278 bp, 19 predicted proteins | sample 1539051 | NCBI WGS metagenome assembly OCZV01 (sample SAMEA3113581, study PRJEB22503) | soil metagenome
CCTGGAGCGGCCGCCGATGCCGCCGGCCGCGTCGATCTGGGCGACCTCGGGCGCCACGTGCGGGTCACTTCGTGCAATGGGAGCGTCCTGGGCTCATCAACCGCGCGCTCCGGTGGCTGTGCGCTGACCTCCTGAACCCGCGGTAGGCCCGACCGTCCGCTGTCGAGCTACTCGATCGCTCCCGAGGGCGCCGCCGTCGTCGACGTCGACGAGCGCGAGCCGCTGCGCGAGCCCGACCAAGGGCGACGGCGAATCCTCGACGGACCCCTGGAGCTGTGCCCGAGGCGAGCGCGACTGCACAGCGGTCCGCATCGAGTCGGATCAGGGAACGCCGAGGTGGTCTTGCAGGAAGGTCAACTGCTCCTCGAGGACTCTGTCGCGGAAGCTGGGATCGAGGTAGAAGTCGAAGTGACTGCCAGGAAACACTCGCAGCCGGCCTCGGGGAGCCAGGTCGGCCAATTCGGCGACGACGGCAACCGGGGCCAGATCGTCCTCGGCCGCGCACACCAGCACGGGCGCGTTCACTCGGGGAGCGAAGGTGTATGGCTTGAACCTCGCCATGGAGAGCAGTGCCCTCGGCGCCACCTCGTTCCTCCACAAGGTGTTCAGGTCGCCGCCGGAGAGGAACTCCTTCATTTTCTGGGCGTCGTCGCTGGCGCCGACGGCGAGCTCCCCCCGGCTGCCGACCATCGGAATGTAATACGGCTTCAGACGGAGCAACTCTCGGAGGCCGTCCCAGAGGATGGCCGCCGGAAGCTTCAACTCGGACTTCCTGCCACTCTGCTTCCTGGTGTGCTTCCGGGGCGGGAAGCGGTTGTTGGGATCTGGGCAATGACAGCGCCGATTCTTGGGTCCTCGGCGGCGACCGCAATCACGTGACCGCCGCCGAGTGAGTTGCCCCACAACGCGATGCGGTCAGGGTCGATCTCCGGTCGGGATCGCACGTACTCCACCGCTGACCGGATGTCGGTCTGCTGGCCGGCGATCTCGACGAGCTGGCGGGGTTCACCCTCGCTCTCGCCGAAGTTCCGGTAGTCGAAGATCAGCGCAGCTATGCCGCCTTCGGCGAAGCGGGTCGCGTGCGTTGTCAGCCGATCCATCGTCCCGCTGAAGCCGTGAGCGAACACAACGCACGGGACGGGTCGGGTACTGCCAGCGTCGGGAAGATACAGATAGCGCGCAGGTTCACCTTGCCGCCGCTCTGGAACGAGACCCGCTCGTGGTCCCTCATCGCTCGCAACTCCCGCCCGAGATCGAACACGCTGAGCGCAGCCAGTGCCGCGCTCGGCCGCGCGAGGGGAAGCCCCTGCCTGCGCGACGCCGGTCCTGGAGGAGCGTTCCCGCATGCTCACGCAGGAGGCTGTCACCCAGCCAGCACGATCCCTCGCGCACGACGACGTCCATGCTCATGGAGATTCCGGCGAGGTGCCAGGGGGACCATGCGCGAATGCGCAGCGCTGCTCATGGCTCTGTGCGGTGTTCGCGAGCTTTCCTACGCCCACTCCCGAAGCTCCTCCTGATGGCCTGCGGTCAAGGGTTCGGACCGACATGTATCGAGCGGCGTCACGCCGATCTCGTGGACAGGTCCCGTCGCAACCTGAACAACGGTGTGCCGAACAGGTCTGCCGATGCCGGGTCGTCGAGTAGGAAGCCGTTCGCGGCGTACAACCTGCGAGCGCCGGTCAGGAACGGCGTGGTCTCCAAGCAAATCGCATCGAGTCCGGTGCGCTTGGCCTACTCGACGACCGCCGCGAGGAGCGCGTTGCCGGTTCCCCGGCTTTGATGGCCTGGCGCGACGGCAACGCTTTGCGCATGGGCGTACGTTCCCTCGTCCGTTGCGGCGACGGTACCCACTGGCTCGCCAGCACGCGACGCGATCCAGATCTTCGTACCGGTCGCGAGCCGCTGGCGGATCGCCTCCTCGGTCGGGACGGTCGCCGCGAATGCTGCCGCCGTGTACGAGGAGCGATGGGCGCCGAAGGCGGCGCTGAGGACCAAACCTACGGCGCCGGCGTCGCGCTCGTCGGCAAGCCGGATTTGAAGTCGTTCGTCCGTCAACGTCACCGCTGGCGCTCCTGATCACCGCCGTCTGATAGTACTAGAACAAGAACGCTATTAGGCGGGGTAGGTGCTGTTCAAAGCGGCGAACCCGAATGCACAAGCCGCGACGCTCTCCCCGGCCTGACAAGCGTCACCAGGAGTAGGTGTTGACGTCCCGATCTGTCACGGACCGATCCCGTCAAGTCGATCCCGACCGCTTCCGCGACTGCCGACCTGACTTGTCGGTCCCGTGCCCGCCGCGAGCACCAAGGAGGAGGATCGCAGGAAAGCACAACGGAGATGCCGAGGCTGACGGTGATCGCGACCTGGTCGCCGTTGTCGTACACGTCGAGCTCGGTGGCGTGGTACAGGAGGTGCGGTACGGCGAACAGCAAGTAGACGAGGGCCGCAGTGCGCACGAGGTAGCGCTGTGGCCGTAGGAAGGCAGCCAGCAGCACAACGGCGATGGCGAGCTGGCTGTCGCCGAAATCGCGGAAGGCGTGCTCGTTGTACGGGCCATCCACGGATACCCACGTGCGACCGAAACCGCGGAAGTCGTCGTAGAACGACCGGGGACTGATGACCAACCACAGCCCGACCTGCAGGGCGGCAAGGGCGAGCAACAGCAAGATCGGTCGCACCAACCGCTCGGCCGGCCGGCGCCGCGGCGCCAGCTCATCGAACACGTCAGGCGAGCCGGTTGCATCTGCGTTGGAATCTTCGGCGAGCTGGCCATGGTTGCTCCTCCTGTCGATGCGATCGATAGACGGCGCTCGAGGCTCATATGTGACAGCCACGGGATCAGAGCTGGCGGCCTCTGGTAGCCGAAGACAGCGCGCCACCTCGCGCGGACGACCACCGCGCCTGCGTCTGGTCACGTGAGGACGCGACTCCCGAAGCCGTTGACTGGGTCGGCTGCTCACCCTTCGACGCCGGTTCGCGCGCGGCAGCCCCTGACCACTCCAGACACGGCGGACTCGCGCTGACATCACGGCGCTCTCGCGCGGCGGGGCGGTGGCGCTCGAGGGGCGGAGTTCCGTGATCCTCATCATGGGCCCGGGAACGCTCGGGAGAACCCGGCGGCGAGGCTCGCGTCGCCTGTCACGCTGAGTTCGCCCCTGACGTGCCGACCGAGCAGCATGGCGAGGATGTCCCGTGCTGCGCCGCTGATGCGGACGTCCGCATCGGCCTGATCTGAGACTGCTTCGGCGCGAACGGTTCCGTCAACGACGCTGAGGCGATATCGAGGGCCGCCATCGGGCTCGAGGAGCCAGACACCCTGAACGGAGTCGTCAACCTCGCGATGGTTCGTGCGCCGCGAGTTCAACCGCTCGAGTCGAGCTGGCAGCCCAACGCGAACGAACGTCTCGCTCCATGCTGGAAGGCCAACCTGAAGGTCGTCCCCGTGCACCTCCACCTCTGTGAGTCTGGCCAGTGCCAGCCAAGCGAGGGACACCACCCCGAGATTTGGGTTGTCGGCCGGCTCTCGGACTGCGAGTGACCAGTCGGCAGTGCTCAGACGTCGCCATGCGTCGTGCAATTCGGTGCTCAATAGCGCCAATGAGTCGACGACTGCGGAGGGGACCTCAGCCGCGTTGGGAACCAGGCTCAGGGGGCGTTGGCGATCCCGACCAGCGGGATAGAACGACGTTTCGGCGCCGCGCAAAGCGTCGGCGGTCATGCGCGTGAGTGCAGCGGAGCCGTAGCGCAGGTGGCAGGCGATGGTGAGCCGGCTCCACCCCAGTAGGGCGGTCGGTCTTGTGAGCTCGCTGTCGCTGAGCGACCGCAGCGCGCCTACAACCGCGTTGGTGCGCTCGGCGATCGCGTCGACCACCGCTCCGGCCTCTTCCGCGAGGCTCTTGTGCCTCACCTACGGAACCTCCGAACGGCCGACGGACACAGTTCCAGGGAGGGTGCATCCCAGCGCACTGACCAGCGTGATCCCAACGAATGCTGCCCGCGACGTGTGCGTCACCCGTTCGGCGTCGGACGCGGAGGCGACCGAACGCCTCACTCCACATTGAACACGCGAGCCGCGTTCTCGGCGGCCCTGGTGGAACACTTCGATCACGGTCAGGTCGGCGGGGTCATAGCGCAGCTCGACCCGGCGACCGACCAGGGAAGGGTCGACCGAGTAGGTGTTGGCTTCGAGCGACACCGTGGCGGTGCGGGTCACGCGGCGGACGGCGGCCCACAGGAAGGCTTCTCGCAGCCGGGTCGGGTCGGCTGCTCGAGGCGGTCCTCCGGCTTCCCACCGGCCGATCGGCGTCTGGTGGGTCTCGGCGTGCACCCGGCGGTTGGCGACCTGTTCGGCCCACGCCTCGAACCGGTCGTTGAGCTCGGCCAGGGTCTCGATGCCGACGTGTTCGGCTTCGGTGATGAACCGCTCCCGGATCAGGCGGTTCAGTCTTTCCTGTTTGCCGCGGCCTTCGGGCGAGTAAGGCGCCGAGTGCACGAGTCTTATGCCCAGCACGGCGCAGGTGCGCGACAACGCGGCGTTGTTGAACGGGGCGCCGTTGTCGGCGTAGAGAATTTCGGGCAAGCCACGGCGCACGATCGCGGTGCGCAGCACATCCTGGCCGGCGCGGGTGTTCTCCACGGAATGGAACCGGCCGTGCACCAGCAGGCGGCTGTGGTCGTCGACGATCACGAACAGCCGGGCCCGTATCGATGCTGGCGTGCGCGGGAACGGCACCCACGGGTCGACGAGCACGTCGGTGATCCACCGCTCGTTCGGTCGGGCCGCCTCGTAGCGGCCGAACACCTTGGGCTCGGCCGACAGGGCCTCTCGATGCAGCCCGCGCCGGCGCAGCTGGTCGCGCAGCGTGCGGGGAGCGACCCGCACCCCGTGGCGAGCCCACAGGATCTCGGCGATCTGGGCGGCCGAACGGGTCGGGAGCTCCAAACGCAGAACGACCGCCTCGTCGAACAACTCGGGGCGGGCCCGCACCAACCCGGTGTCGGACCGAGGCCGGGGACGCAGCCCAGCCAGACCGTCACTGCGCCAGTCGCGGATCCAACGGTCGATCGTCGAGCGGCCGTATCTGCGCTCGGTCCCGTCGGGATGGGTGTGGGTTCGGGCGGCGATGGCGCGCACCACCACACCCCGCTCCGTCGGGGTCAACTTGGCGTTCGCGCCCTCGGCGATGACCGCCCAACGGTGCAACGCAATCGCCTCGGCCAGCTTGTCGTCCACGTCGCTCTCCGTTTCTCCCGTGACCGTCACGGGACCGGAGGCATCAAACGACGGTCGCCGAGCATCAACCAGGGCGGATCCGTGGCACTCGCCAACAGCCGCCCGCCGGTGATCAGCGACGCCAGCGGCCAACGTCGCGGTGTGGGCGGTCCCGCCCGGGCCCGGACCGCCGCCCCCGCCCAATCGAGGGCTTTCAGCACCGCCCGGGCCGGCTCGATCGCCAGCCGCGGCGCCAACCCCGCCAGCTCCACCACCGCTGCGCCCAGAGCGGCCGCCCATGCCACCGCCCGAGCACCGAACCGTCGCAGCCAGTCCCGCGCCGTCGTATACGGCACCTCGAGACCTAAAGCGATCGGGCGCACCCCCGAGCCGGTGTTCACCACCGTCTCGATCGTCTCGCCGATCACCGCGACCACATCAAGCCGCCTCACCAGCACGAACGACGGCAACAACGCGTGGCTCCTCGCACAGGCACCACACTCGGCGCGGCGCACCCAAATCCGCGCACAGCGGCCACCGGTCCTGACCCATCGCGCATAGCCCGAGCGGAACCTCATCGGCGCCGCGCACCCCGGGCACCGAGGGCGAGGCACCACCACCCCCCGGCCGGCAGCCAAGTACTCGTCGACCGACAACTGGCAGGGCCATACGATGGCCACCGGTGGCAACACCGCCCTTGGGCCCCTCCCGCCACAGCGACCAACTGATGGGGAGGGGCCCACTCGCGAACACGGACCCGTCATCCTCGTCGCGGCCCATCCCCACCGGCCACGCCGTCACCAATCAGCGTCGCCGAACGCCGGCCCTACATCACCAACAAGTCATGCCGCCAACAGGTAGCCGGACCGCAGCCTCTAAACGACTGGCTGCTCGACCGCGGGCTGGCCCTGCCTGCCTTCTACTCCAGTGCTCGCATCGCCGCGATCGACCGGCTGACCGCCACCGCTGCCGATGCCAGTCAGAAGGACCGCGGTGTCTGGGACGCATACCGCAACCAGATTGAGGCATTCTACCGCGAGCTCCGATTCCGCAAGCTGACGGGCTTCACCCGAACGGACGCGGCCAAGGATCGGCAGCGCTTCACGACACCGAAGCTGTTCCGCCGTCAGGCTGCATGGGAAGCCACCCGGCTAGCGAACCTGCCCGTGGCCAAGACTCTGCCGGAATTCCTGGCCACTGGCACAGGTAACGAATACGTCACCCTCGACGACTTCCGCCTCTAGGGCCTCGAAGCGGCACCAACACACTTTCTTGGCGACCTCATCCGGTCAACCGGCAGGCTCAGGCTGCGGCCCGACCAAATCATCTTCAAAGAGAAGCCATCGACTTTGGTCGATCCACGCGGCCAACTAATCACCCACTCGTAGCCAGGATCTGCCAACGATCCGCATCCGGGGATCAGCGCCCAGATGAGCGCCTCGCCGCGTCAAGCGTCGCAGGGAGGCTCGCGGCTCCACGGACGGGACGGATGAGAACTCGGCGAACGTGGGGTGCTTAACCGGCTGCCTATCTGGAACGTACGTAGCTGAACTAGACAGCGCTGCACGGACCGACGATCAGGAAACAACCAGGTCAGCAGACTTGAAGGCACGATCTGGACGAGCGGACCTAGCCTGTGGGGGCGAGATCCGCACAGGCCTGGACTTGCCCCCGGGATTCGGGTGAACCGGACGGACGATCTCGCCCGACGACAACCAGGTCAGCGGGACCCCAGTCGACGCCGTGGATGATCGGTCACGGTCTCCCAGGCGGCAGGCCCAAGGTTGGATCCGCGCGAGGGTGGCGGCCATAGCCCGGTAAGTCACCAGGCATCGGTGGCGGTTGTGACTGTTGACGTCAGGTCGCCGCGGACGCCGACGTATCGCGAGAGGGTGAATGCGGCGTTGGCATGTCCGAGCAGCGCGCTGACCACGGCCGGGTCGAGCCCGACGTCGAAGAGCAGCCAGCACGCCGCGACGTGGCGAAGGTCATGGGGATGCCAGACTGCTGAGGAGGGGCTACGCATCGGCCAGTCGGCCTTCTGGGCGCCACGGATCCAAGTGCGCTGGAAGATTCGGCGGTTGGCGAAACCTCTGTTGGTTCCGGGGAAGAGCAGACCCTGCGGGCCGGCAGTGCGGTCAACATCTCGCGCACGCTGGCGGAGGTCGGCGACGAGGCTGGCGGGGAACGTCGAGACCCGCTGCTGCCGGTTCTTGGTGGTCTTGATCGACATGCCTCTTGCCGACTGCTCGACGGCGCGGTGGATGCGGATGACCCGCTGCGGCTCGAAGTCCAGATCGACCGGGCGCAGAGCGATTAGCTCTCCCCAGCGAGCACCGCTGCGGTGCTTCAGTCTCATCGCGAGAGCCCACACCGGTTGGTCGAGCAACTCCAGTGCTTCGAAGAGCCGTTGGCAGTCTTGATCGGTCGGGAGCGACGCGCGGGGGATGAACCCGACCACTTGGCCCTGCACATCGGGACGGGCGCTGTAGCGGACGAGCCACATGGGGTCGTTCTCGCGCGCCAGCCAGCGACTCTTGTAGGCGAAGGTGACGAGCGCGCGCATACAGGCACCGACGTTTTGCACGGTGGCCGGGGCGAGATGCTGGCGGGCGCGGTCGAGCACCCGCTCCGAATCCGCCGGGGTCCACCCCACGAGCGGTCGGTCGCCGATCACGGGCGTCACCCAATGACGAAGCAATGACTCCTGACGTTCGGCGTAGCGCGTGCTCCGGGAGCCGAGGCTGAGCGTGTAGAGCTCGGTGAGTTGCGCGACTGTCGTTGGCGCCGAGCCGCGGCTGGGCAGGATTACGGACGACGCGAGCATCGCCTCCAGCTGACGGGCGCGGGCGCGCGCCTGGTCCTCCGAGGCGAACTTCTGGAAAATCCGTCCGCCGGACCGATCGTTGGCGATGACGCGGTAGCGACGCTCGGCCTCCGAGGGCGCGTAGATACGGGTTCCGAACTCGAAGGTGACGAGCGGCTTGCGGTAGCGGCGTCGATCAGGCACGGGCCTTCCTCCTGGGCATAGAGCCCACGTCTCTGGAGGAAGCCAGTCGCCACCAGATGGACGGCTCCGCGGCTTCGAGCGGATTTGTGCCCGAAATTGTGCCCAGACGGGGCTCTCATGGTCAACGAGCCGACGGTCGAGCACTCGTAGAAGTGCTTCTGACCTGCGCAAATGGCATTGGAGGGGCCCGGTGGCGGCGCTATGACGAGCACCCGTGTCATCACGCTCTCAAGGTGGCGACACGGGTTCGAATCCCGTTGGGGGTGCCACAGAACCGCAAGTCAGAGGCCCTTCCCGGAGGGCCTCGAAGCGTTTTCGGGTGTGCTTGCTAATCCCTTGCGAATCTCTCGCCGCTCCGTCGCTTTAGCGCAACGGAGGTTTGGCGATGAAGGGTCACATGCGAGAGCGCTCGGGAGGCTGGGAGCTGCGGGTCTACGCAGGCCGCGACCCGGTGACGCGTCGCAAGCGGTACCTCACCCGAACGGTGCGCGGGGGCAAGCGCGAGGCTCAGCAGGCCATGGCAGCGCTTATTGTCGAGGCCGGTGAGAACGGCGCTCCTCGGCGGGGAACGCTGGCAGAGCTGGTCGAGGAGTGGTTCGCCCACGCCGAGCCGGACTTCAGCCCGAAGACCGCGCTGGAGACACGCCGCTTCCTCGACCGGGCAGTGGTCCCTCGGCTGGGTGATCGTGCCGTAGACAAACTGCGGCCGAGCGACCTCGACGCTCTGTACCGCGAGCTTCGCTCGAGCGGCGGCCAGGGCAGCCGCCCACTGGCGCCTGCCACCGTGAGGCGGATCCACGGGATCATCCACCGAGCACTCGGCCAAGGCGTCCGCTGGATGGATCGCCAAGAACCCGGCAGCGCAGGCGAGCCCGCCTCGCGTGCCGACGCCGAAGATCGAGCCACCGTCGCCGGCGGACGTCGCCAGGCTGATCGGGCTCGCGGCCGAGCGCGACGGAGGGTTGGCAGCCTTTCTGTTCCTGGCCGCCGTGACGGGGGCCCGCCGCAGCGAGCTCGTCGCCTTGCAGTGGGCGGATCTGGATCTCGAACGCGGGGTCGTCCAGATCCGTCGCGGCGTCGTGCTCGGCCGCCGCGGAATCGTGGAGAAGGACACGAAGACTCACGCCGTCCGCCGTGTCGCACTCGACCCCGGCGCGGTCAAGTACTTGGTCGCTCACCGGGACCGCAGCGAGCACGTCGCCAGGATGTGCGGGATCGTCCTGGACGGTTCGGGGTTCGTCTTCAGTCACGAGCCCGATGGGAGCCGTACGGCATCTGCACTCATGGCTGCCATGGAGCGCCTGTCGCCGACCCCGTGCGATCCTGAAGCGCCGCGCCAGAATGCCCTGATGGTGCTCGGCTGCCCGCCACCAGCGATTGCGCCCGGCTCGACCGTCCAGCTGCTGGCTTAGTCGGCGGCGACCAGCTTCGGCTCATCCCCCGGGGGATCCTGCGCTTCGGGATCTCGGCGGCGTCGAGCGCCCATGGACACAGGAGATGGCGAGCGCGACACTCACCGCGTCAAAGGTGGGCAAGGAGGCGGGCACATGCGGCGGACATACACGGGCGGGATCGCGTTGGGACTGGCGGCGGCAGCGGTGCTGGCGGTGCCGGCAGCGGCGGAGGCGAGACCCCTTGAGCACGACCACTTTCACGACGAGGTGCACGAGACCATCGTCGACTGCGGGCTGACGCTGCAATTCGACCGCGTCCTCGATGGGCAGTTCCTGTTCAATCCGCACGGGCCCGACGGCCTCGCGTACGGCGCCGAACATGTTCGGGGCACCGACACGTTCACCAACCTGGCCAACGGCCACACCATGGTTGTCACGTTCAGGTTCTCCTCCAGGGACCTGCGGGTGACCGACAACGGTGACGGGACGCTGACGATCCTCGGCCAGGGCGCGGGGAACTTCGTCTCGTCGGGCTCGCACAGCCCGGTCGTGCTGAGGAGCACCGGCATCCAAAGGGTCGAGGTCCTCATCGACCATGCGGGAACGCCCACCGACCCGTCCGACGACGAGTTCCTCGAGTTCCTCGGCGTCGTCAAGGAACAGACGGGGCGCCATGACATCGGTGACTTCTGCGAGGACTTCCTCCTGATCGCCGGCTGACACGCGGCCCCCGCGTCACGATCTCGGCATCGCCGTTACTCAGTGGCGGAAACTGGCGCTAGTCGGCTCATCCCTCGGGCCGAGGAAGCACCGACCGGTCAGCGGCGATTACCGCGCCCGTGAGCGGGTAAGGGGACCTCGATTGCCGATAGGAGGTCACCAATGGAACCTGACCCGCTCGACCTGTACGACCGTGCGAGCTCATGGGCCACCGAGAAGGTCTCCGGCGCCACTGAGAAGCTCGACGCCAAGACGCCGTGCGACGACTGGGATGTGCGCACCCTGCTCAATCACATCCTCGAGACCCAGCGGTACTTCCTGAGCCGCGCTCGGGGCGAGGACGCGTCGCCCCCTAGCCCCACACCGCCTGCCACGCTCAGCGCTGACCCCGTGGCGGACTTCGAGGCAGTGCGGCGCGACATGCTCGGCGCATACGCGGAACCCGGGGCCATCGAGAAGACCGGTCCGGCGCTCGGCGTGGCGTTCAGCGACCTCCTCGTGCACAGCTGGGACGTGGCCTGTGCCACGGGCCAGGACGAGACGATGCCCGATGGCCTCGCCGCGGCCGCGTACGAGATGGTGCACGGGAAGTTCACCGACGAGCAGCGGAAGGGCGTCTTTAAGCCAGAAGTCCCGATCGGCGACGATGCGTCCCCGCAGGACCGGCTGCTGGCCTACACCGGCCGGGATCCCCGCTGGACTTAACTCGCTTCTGACTCCCGAGGCCGGGGAATATTCGGGTCGAGCAGCCCATGGCGGACAGCACAGAACGCCGAGGCGCGAGATCGGCAGATCTGTGCTGCCGCGACGTCTCGTAGCATGGTTCGCGCTGCGTCGGGGGATGCGGGTGCACGCCGCACGAGAACCGTCGTTCTGTGTGCACTCTGAACGTCGTCTCAAGTACCGGGCTCGAACGGACCCGGTTCGGAGAAGCCCTCGATCGATTCGACCCTTGCGTAGTTCTCGGCGATGCTCTCGGGTGTCAGATTTGGATCGTAGAAGCCAGGTCCCATGACGATAGCGATACGTTGGATTGCTCCGGCTCCGATGTTGTAGATCTTGTTCGTCTCCGAACAACTATCGCTTGCGAGCCAGACAATCGCTGGCGCAACAGCCTCAACCGGCATCGTGGTTTTTCCATCTGCCTCAGGGGTGCGGGATCCCGCGGCCGGATGCATTCTCGTGTACCCGACTGGCGAAACGGTGTTCACGAGAATCCCATGCTCGGCACCTTCAATTGCAAGGATGCGCATCAATCCGACTACTGCGCACTTGGCCGCCGCGTAGGTGGCTTGGCCACGCAATCCGAACAGGCCGCTGACGGACGTCACGAGGACGATCTTCCCGTGGCGCTGTGCGGCGAAATGCGGCCAAGCTGCCTTCACCGTGCTAACCGGCCCGCCTAGGTGCACGCGCCAATAATGATCGAAATCGGCAAGGGTGGCGTCCTCGAATGGCTGGCTTCCGCAGATTCCAGCGTTGTTCACGAGAAGATCTATTCTGCCGAAATGCTCGATGGTCATCGCGATCAGGTCACTGCCACCTTCAGGGGTGGAAACATCGCTGTCATTCGCGATTGCCTCGCCTCCACGTGACCGAATGAGGTCGGCCACCTGTTCCGCTATCGTGGAGTCCTTCCCGAACCCCGATACGTCGGTCCCCAGGTCGTTCACCACGACCCGGGCACCGCGTTCGGCGAGAAGTTCGACGTATGCCCGCCCCAGCCCGCGGCCTGCCCCAGTCACAACCGCGACCTTCCCCACCAACGAAATTCGTTCGGTCATGATTACGACCCTCCGCGGGCGTTCAACCCCTCAGCCTAGGCCCGCCGACTGCGACGGGTGAGGTGTCCGGGCGTCCGCCTCCGCCCATAGTCGACGTTACGCGTCGACGCCGTCCGCCGCGGTCAAGGACAGCCGACGCCTCGTTGTCACCTCGTAGATCCGCACAGATTGCCCGTTGCGTGCACCATTCGCCCGTCGGATCCTCAGCACAGAACGACGCTGCGCGAGATCGGTAGATCTGGGCGCTAATACGGCCAGTCCAGTTGAGCCTCGTGTACTTCGACGGATCGTCCGTAGTCGACTGCGGCAGCTCTGCCTGACTGATCGCCGCGGGATAACGGATGGTCCGCCCGGCGAACACGACGAACGTTTCGTCGGCGCTGCGGAAGTCGCAATACCAACCGCCGGTCTGCCGCAGCGAGCGTTCGGGGCGAGCCCGCGAGTCGATTGGCGTCCTCATCGCGCACCTCGAACTCGATGAACGTCCAGGTCTCCGGTTGTCCTGCCTGAACGTCACCGAGATCGGCTCGCGAGATCTTCGTCGTCGTGAGCGCAACGGCGTCGAGGACAACGCCGACCTGCAAGCTCTCCGCGATCAGGGTCCCAACCATGACCATGGGCAAACGATTGTCTCCGCCCGCAGCCGGCCGCCAGTACGGTTCTGCGCTAACGGTGGGCCGTCCACGATCGGCACATGAGGGACAGCCGCCTTTGGGTCGAGACTCCCGGAGGTGTGGGAAGGACGACCGGTCGGGAGCTGCGATTTCGGCAGCGGGTTCACCACGGGTGCGCGTGGCGCGCCCCAGCGGACGCTGCGTACGGTGGGGAAGGCGCCAGTCTCGGGAGGAATCGCCATGGGCACGGAGGCAACCCGACCGCCGAAGGTCCCGCCGCGGTGGTTCGTGCATGTGGCTTGGCGCGTTCATCGAGCGCTCTACCGGGTCAGCGGCGGCCGCTTCCTGTGGACCACGTCGAACAAGCGCGGCTGGGGCGCGCTGCGCCTCACGACCGTCGGGCGAAAGTCCGGGCAAGAACGCAACGTCATCATCGGCTACGTCGAGGACGGCCCGAATCTCGTGGTGCTCGCGATGAACGGCTGGCAGGAGGGCCATCCCTCGTGGTGGCTCAATCTCGAGGCGCACCCGGATGCCGTCGTTCGCCTCGCGGGCCAGCATGCGCGCCCGGTGCATGCGCTCCCGGTGGCGGGCGAGGAGCGTGATCGACTGTGGCAGCGCTGGGTCGCGGTCGAACCGCAGCTCGACGGCTACGCCGGCCGGCGGCCGACCGAGACGCCCGTGATCGTCCTCGAACCGCGCGACGGAACCGCTTGACACAAAGCGAGGACGCCGTCCTGGCCAGAGGGACGACTGGGTAACGCCAACCCTCGGTTGAGCACCTGCCGAGCGCACGTTCCGCCCGCGGAGTCGTGACGGTAAGCCGTGTCCCAATCGCCGGGTGCCGGACCGTCCTCTTCCCACGGCTCGGGTTCCGTCTGCACGTTCAGTCGACGAGCTGTTCGAGCAGCCAGCTCGGCCCGACGACCTCCGCCTTGGCGGCTCGGACCCGTTCGGCCAGTTCACGGTCGGCGGTAACCACGACCACCTCCCGATTCGCTTCGGCGATGGCGGCGATCGTGTCGTCGCCCTCGCCGGGCGCATGCACAACCTCCACGCCGTCCACGTCCGCCTCATCGGCTCCCGCCCGGGCTCGGCCCTCGAGCACGATGGTCACGGGCGGGCCGAGACGTCCCGCAGTCACCGTCGCTCGCACTCGTTCCGTGAAGTCTCGTGTAGCGCCTGGCCGATCGCGCCACCAGCCAGTTGGGCGAGACCCGATCACGTTGGCGGCGTCAATCACCAGCATCCGAACAGGGTCGCGCAGTCCCATACCGCCGGCTCGGGGAGGTACAGGAATATGTTCTCGCCAACCCGCCGCAGCGGCCGGGGTACGAGGCCACCATTTCGTGGTCCGCTACGCCCGCCGCCTCACGGAACGCTTGGGTTGAGCTCGGGCCCATCCCCGGGAGTGCGTCGCCGGGCGGGGAGACTGGGGGCATGGCATTCGGACAGCAGGCAGGGCCGCCGGCGTCGCGGCGCGAGGTGCAGGAGCTGCTCACGCTGCTGCAGGACGCCGGACACAACGACTTTTGCGACGCCGCGGGCCGATGGGGTTCACCCAGCGCCAGGCGGCCGGCAAGTTCACGCGCGACGAAGCGGCGGCGTTCATCGCCCAACTCCAGGAGACCGAGTCGTCGGGCGAGCCCGCCGCACCCCGGCCGCCGAACCCCCGGGTGTCGGCCGCCGAGCAGGTGCTGCGCCGCATGCCGGCCGAGCAGCTGGCAGCCGAGCTGCAACGCCGCGGCTGGGTCGTCGTACAGCCTGATCCCCGACACTCGTCCGGGGGGAGGGTCGGTTGGTGAGTTGGCGCGGAGATCGATGATCAGCTCACGACCGAGCACGGCGTTGCAAGGTTCGTGAACCGATAGATCCGCCCAGAGTCCTGCACGGCCGTCCCGAACGCCGGGTGGTGGACGCCGAGGACACCGGCTGGGCGAGGCATTCTTACGCGGTGGTGACAGACGACGCCGGCGACCAGGTTGGCAGGTCGCTCTACCGCGGCGTCCCGTACGACTACAGCGCGGTTGCGCCACCAGGAGCCGTGTTGTTCACCGCGGGCGCCTGCCCCCTGGACGTCGACGGGCGGGTTACCGCCCCGGGGGACCACCGCGAACAAGCCCGGATCGCGCTCGCCAACCTCCTCACCGTGCTCACCGCCCACGAGGCCGGACCCGAACACCTCGTGCGCACGACGATCTACGTTGTCGGCGACCGACACGACCTTGTGCAGGCGTGGCACACCATCGCTAGCGGCCTCGCACCGTTTCGCCCGCCGAGCACTCTGGTTGGTGTGACCGTCCTCGGCTATCCGGATCAGCTCGTCGAGATCGACGGCATCGCCGCCCTGCCCTGAGTACGGCGCGGCCTCACCGAGGAGCTCGGCGACCGCCCCCTAGCGCAGCCTCGCTTCGCTCGGCCGCAACCACTGGCGCCGGCTCGGTGGTCGTTGAGGTTGTTTTTCGGGCCGGCGACGCCGGCCCTGTGCGCTCACGCTGCGCGAACTTGAAGCGCGAACTACCAGGGACCTGGGACCGATCGTGGCCGACGATCGGGACCCGGACGTCGCCTCCATTTCAAGCGAGTAGCACTCGCCGCAAGGGTTGCCACCTTGTTGTGGCTGCTCAGTAGGCCAGTTGTTCCGGAGCGCGGGTCACGCGCATCGTACGCCTCTGCGCCCGAACATTCTCTCGCGACGCGCAAATCTTGCCGGGAAAGGTTCTATCGCCGGCTTGGCGTCTCTCCCAGCGACACAATCTGCAAAGTGCAGTTCAGCGCTGACCTTCGCGATCGAGTGGCAGACGGAACGATCACCGTCTCCTACCGGCTCTGGTCGAGGCCAAAGGTCAAGGTGGGAGGCGTCTACCGGAGCGGTGCCGTGATGATCGAGATCGACGAAATCGAGCTGCTGCCGTTCTCGTCGATCACCGACGAGGATCTCGCACGGACGGGAGAGCCCGACCTCGAGACCCTTCGTCGACGCGCTGCCCACGCCGGCCCGATCCACGATGGCACCTTGCTCTACCGCGTGGAGTTCCACGTCGTGAGGCCTCAGGGCGACACGCTCGCCTGACCCCGAACGCCGGGATGTGGTCGCCGTCTGTGGGGCAAGCTGGCACATCGAGATCGAGTTCCTCAGCGAGAGCCGGGACCGTGCTTCGGAAGCGGTCGCGCTGTTGGAGCGCTACCTGGGCCTACCTGACGCGGGGCCTCACGGCGTGCCCGCTGTGCTTCCGTCCGCCTACCAGGCGCTCCTGGACGGCTTCCCGGACGGGCTTTACCACCCACCGGCGAAGTGGTCATGGCGCTGTCCGCCAACAGCGTGGTCGGTCAGGTGCTCCTTGTGCTCCACGACGAGCAAGCCATCCGCTTCGAACGCATGTATGCACTTGGCTCCAGTGACCCCAATATGTTGGGCTGGGGAGTCATTAAATCCGCTAGCTGGCGGGGTGTAGCCGCGCCCAGGTGTGGTCCCCGTCCAACCATCCGTCGAGCACGAGGTCGCTCGCCGCGGCGTACTGGGCGAGATCATCGTCGTCCA
>OCZV010000387.1_pt1 | contig 16246 bp, 12 predicted proteins | sample 1539051 | NCBI WGS metagenome assembly OCZV01 (sample SAMEA3113581, study PRJEB22503) | soil metagenome
ACTTGGAGGGAGTGAGCGGATGCGCCTTGGACGGGCTCCCTTGCTGATCGCAGTGGTTGCAACGATGGTGCTGGCTGCATGTGGCGACGACGACGGAGCGTCGGTACGAAACGTCGGGGGCTCCGGGAGCGCCTCCGGTTCTGGGAGCGCGTCGGGTTCGGGCTCCGGATCGGGCACAGGACATGCGAGCGGATCCGGCTCGGCGAGCGGAGTGGCTCATTGTGAGCCCGTCGGCGATGCGTCGACCGCCGACACGACGGTCGACGTGACGCTGGAGGAGTGGTCGATCACGGCGTCGGAGACAGAAGTCCCGGCGGGGACCATCACATTCGCCGCCACCAACAACGGCGAGGACGCACACGAGGTCGTGGTGGTCAAGGCCGAGGATGTCGATTCCCTTCCCACGACCGACGACGGAATCGTCGACGAAGAGCAGCTTCCCGAGGGTGCGTTCATCGGTGAGATCGAGGCCTTTCCGTCTGGTGAAGATTGCACCGGGACCTTCGACCTCGAACCCGGGACGTACGCACTGTTCTGCAACATCCTCGAGGTCGAAGAGGGCGAGGAAGAGAACCACTACGAACTCGGCATGCGAACGGAAATCGAGGTCACGGGCTGATCCGGCCGGCGCACTCGTTTGTTCCGTGGTCTCCCGAGGGGTGCGCGGCCGCTAATGGAAAGAACGACGGCTCCGGCAATCCATAGACCGTGCAGCGCCCATGTCATAGCGCTCATATTCATGTATTCGGGCAGCACCATGCGCCACGTGCGGTAGATGGGATTGGACGTCTCGAAGAAATCGACAATCCATGTGATTTGCCCCAGTGACCCCTCGACGATCAGCCACGCGTACGTCGCCAGTCCCAGCGCGCCCAATGCCGTCACCGCAACGAGGTGCCGGCGCGCCGAGTTGGCCCACCACGCCACCATGAGAACTAGAACCGGGAGGACCACAACGATCTGGCGCCCGGGCCACCACCATCCGTGCATCGTCAGCGCCACGAACGTCGCGCCGAGCCAACCGGTTGCGGCCAGCGCGGCCAGCCATCCCCAGTACCGAGGTCGCGCCCTGAACATCGCAGCGGCGGCGGGAACGACGAGGAGCCAAGCCGGCTGCCATGCCGCGATTCCGAAGTTGCGATCGACGAGTAGCCCGATCAACCGCCGGCTGCGGCCGAGTACGTCCGGTTCCGATCCGACGACGCCGAACTCGCCCGAGAGGAAATGGTCGCCCGTTGCATACGCCGTCCAACCTCCGTACCACTGCCAGTGGGCGACGGCGAAGGCGACGCCGGCGAGGCCGAGCCCCGCCACCACCAGACCGGCTTCTCCGCGGCGCTCCGCGCGCCACAGCCTCACAACCAGCCATACGGCGATCACGGCGGCAACGGGCGAGTACTTCACCGACAGCCACGGCAGGGCCACGACACACAGAGCTTGTCCAACGACCGCCGAGCGCGCCAAAGGTCCCGTGAGGAGGGCAACGGCGACGGCTACCGCAAGAGCTGCCGGCAGCTCGGGGTAGACCTGGGATCCGTACACGGCGAGCGGAGCCGACGCGCCGAAGATGCTTGCTGTAAGGGCGGCAGCAAAGGGCTGCACCTCGAACCGCCTGACAGCGATCCATACGAGAAGGGCCGCCAGGGCTCCCGCAAGAAAGGCCAGCGTCATCTTGGCGGCGGCCCATCCTCCGAGTGCCACCGGGGCGGCGAGCAGCGCGGGAAGGAGCGGATCGTGCGGGCTCACCTCCCGCCCGTCCGCGAGCGGCCTCGTCTGCGGATCTAGTGGGATCTCGTGGAAGGCTCGCCACTCCTCCGCGGCGATCTCGTCGGAGACGTCCAGATCAAGGTCGTCGCCGAGGCTCATTGCGGTGATGAGGTATTGGGGCTCGTCTCCGCTGACGCGTGCTCCGTAGGTGGCGCGCACATCGATTCCCGCCATCGCCGCCGCGAAGGCGATGGCTCCCGAAATAAGACACGCCGTCATCAACCGGCTCATATCAGAGCTTCACTCCTGCGGATCACGAGAAGCCAAGTTAGGAATCCCGAGAGCAGTATGAGAACCAGCGATGCGAGGCTGGCGTCGGCGAAGAACGCGCTCTCCGTCGCGGTCCAGATCCTGACGGCCAGCGTTTGAAAGCCGATGGGGGCAAGAAGAAGAGTGGCCGGGAGCTCCTTCATTGTCGACAAGAGCACCAACCCTCCGCCCGCAAGCAAACCCGGCATCATCAGCGGAAGCTCGACCCGCAGGAAACGTGCCGCGCGCGAAACGCCGAGGACGCGCGCCGCATCCTCCATGGCCCGCGGCACGCTCGCAAGCGCCACTTGTGACGCACGCATCGCCTGCGCTCCGAAATGCACGACGTATGCAAGTAGCAGCAGCGGCAGAGTCTGGTAGAAGACCGAGATGTAGGCAGGCGCATCGATAGTCCAGTAGACGAGTGCCAGCGCGATGGCGAGCCCCGGCAGAGCGAAACCACCGACGACGACACCGTTTGCGACCCCCCCGACCCGGCTGCGGTAGCGAACGGTGAGATAGACGACGGGGACGACCACGGCTACGGCGATCGCCGATGCGGCGACGCTCGCAAACGACGTGTTCGCCAGGGGACCAAGGAGATCGCCGAAGTCCGCCGCTAGATCGGAGGCGGTGGTCGTACCCCTGACCAGTCCTCGGGTCGACCACCACGCGAGCACCCCGACAGGAGCGGCGAGCGCAAGGCCGACCAGCAGCATCATCGCCGCTAACGTCGGTGCCTTCCATCTACCAAGGGCAATTACTAGCGGGCGGACTCCTCGCCGCACGTCTGGAGCGCGAAGGCCTCTCGTGAACACCCTCTCCAGAGCGACCACTGCGATGGCCACGAGGCCTAGAAGCAGACTGAGGCTCACCGACGTGGTGCGATCGATCAACCTCGTCGAGTAGATGGAGCGAGTGAGCGTGTCGTACCGCATGAGCTGAACCACACCGAAGTCGCTCACCACATAGAGAAACACCAACAGCGAACCTGCAATGATGGCGCCGCGCGCTTGAGGTAGCACTACTTCGAAGAACGTCGTGAAGGGCCGGCGTCCCAACAAGCGAGCAGATTCCTCGAACGAGGCCGGGAGCTGTCGAAATCGTGCGCTGACCGGTAGATAGACGTACGGATACGTGAACAGGGTCAGCACTATGAAGGATCCGGCAAACCCGTCGATCGTGACTATTCGATCGACGCCGAGCGGTTCCAACGCGGCCTCCACTAATCCGCCGGGAGCGAAAGCTGCGAGCATCACAAACGCGCCGATGAACGAAGGGATTACAAGGGGCAGCGGGAGCAACACGCGCCAGAGCCGAACCAGCGGGACGTTCGTTCGGACGACGACCCACGCAGCTGCCGTCCCTACGGCCGCGGCCGCAGCGGCCACCGTCGAGGCGAGGAGCAGACTACGTGCGAGTGGCTCCAGCGCGGAGCCCGACATCACCGTCGATCCGAACACGCCGAGGTCGGAGGCGCTTCTCAAAAACAGATAGACGAGAGGCGCCGCGAATATGGCAGCCGTTCCGGTCGCGACGAGCAACAGCGGGGGCCGGGCCCGCCCCAGAGGGGGTCTCAGAGGAGATCGCTTTCGGAGATCATCCGGGCGGTGCTGCGGAGGTCTGCCCCGAGGCCACCGATGTCCACGTCGGGCGCATCGACCGCGTCCAGTGGTTCGAGGTCGGCCGCCGGCGAGACACCCGACGCAAGCGGGTACTCGAACGTCTCCTCGCTGAAGTATTCCTGGGCCTCCCGCGAGAGCATGAACTCGACGAAACGCGCCGCCTCGTCGGTTCGGTCGGTCCCCTCGATCATAGAGACGGTGGATGCGATCAGCAGTGCGCCGATATCGTTCCCGGGAAAGACGTAGTTCCGGCTCGGCTGGTCCGGGTTCTCGTCCAGCGCCCGGTAGTTGTAGTAGTGGTTTACGAGCCCCATGGGTACCTCACCGCGCCCGACGGCAGCGACGATCGAAGTGTTGTCGGCGTACGTTGGACTGCCGTTCGCAACCATTCCTTCCAGCCAATCGCGTGCCGCTTCGTCACCTATCTCCTGCCGCATGGCGGTCACGAAGTCCTGAAACGATGCATTTGTTGGAGCTATGGCAACCTCCCCCGCGTATTGCTCATCGGTGAGATCCAGAACGGAATCGGGGAGGTCGCCCGAGTCCACGATCTCGGTGTTGTACACGAGCACTCGCTGGCGCGCCGTGACTCCGACCCATTTTCGGTCGCCTGCTTCGAACTGAGGATCGACGGCCTCGAGGGCGTCCGATCGCAGCTGCGCCAGCATCCCCTCGGAGTCCAGGAATCCAACCGTTCCGGGGCTTTGGGAGAAGAAGACGTCCGCGGGCGTGTTGGAACCTTCTTCCGCGATGAGTAGAGCCAACTCTGCGGAGTCGCCATAACGCACGTCGATGTCGATGCCCGTTTCTTCTGCGAACTGTTCCAGCAGCGGGCCTACCAGGGATTCCTCACGGCCCGAATAGACGGTGAGAGCGTCGCGCCCGCCCGAACAGCCCGCGCCGACAACGACGACGGCCATTGCGACGAGAAGAAGTCTCCACCTCATGCCGGCTGGAGCGCCGTCACCTGCCGGCGCACGATGCCCGACAGATCGGTTGAGGGTTCGTAGTCAAGGAGGCTGCGAGCGCGATCGATGGACGCCCACGTCGCGGCGACTTCCTCGGATCCGGCAGGTTCGACGTTGAAACGGCACTCCACGCCCAGAACGTCACAAACGGCGGTCGCCATCTCAGTCAGGCTGCGCGGATGCCCGGAGCCGAGGTTGAACGTCCCGCCCGCATCCCGCTCAACTATGCCGATCAGCCCGGCGACGACGTCCGCCACATCGGTGACGTCGCGCATCCGGCCGGGGGAACCGAGGATCGTCAGGGGAGTTCCCTCGGACGCCGCCCGGATCCAGCGGGCGAGGGCCATGTCGGGTCGCTGCCTCTCGCCGGCGACGGTGAAGGGACGAACGATGGTGACGGCGCCGCCCGCGACCGCGCGGCGTAGGGCGAGGTCTTCGAGGGCGACCTTCGAGCGCGCGTATCCGCCTGTCGGTCGAAGCGAGTCGCCCTCCCGTGATGGGCGCAGGACTCCGTCGTGGAGGGCACCGCCGTAGACGGAGGACGATGAGACGACCACGACCCGCACCGAGTTAGGGACCGCGGCCAGGACCCTTGCTCCGGCGACGACGTTGTCCCGAAGGCGGAGAGCCTCGACGTCGGGCCCGGTGATGCGGACCCCCGGGCAGCCTGCCAGGTGCAGGACGGCGTCGGCGCCGGCCAGGGCGGCGGTGACATCGGGAGCGTCCGAAACGAGGTCGGCGACGATTTCATGCCGGGCCGCTGCCGGGACTCCGGCGCGCCGGTCGATACCGATAACCTCGTGGCCGGCCGCGGCGAGGGCTTCGACGAGATGCGATCCGATGAACCCCGCTGCCCCCGTTACGACGAACGCCATTCGGTGACCTCCTCGAGCCGGTAGGCGTCCGGCACCCCGGTCGCCCCTCGTTGCAGGCCTGGAGACAGCGCCTGTCCCCAGATGTAAGGTGACCCTAACAAAGGAAGGAAGGACTAGCTAACTGAAATCGATGGGCATCCCTCTGGCCGGTCGGGAGCAGGCGATTCGGGCTCGGGCCGGCGCAGAAAGTCGCCGTCCGGCGGCGACTTGGTGGCTCGGCGCGGCCGCGCTGGCGGTCAGCGCCGTTGTGATCGTCCGCAGTGTAGACGTCGGCGCTCTCGGATCAACCTGGACGGCCCTCGGGTCGTCGCCGGTGGAGCTGGTCGGTGCACTGCTCCTCTTCGCCGGCGCCTTCGTGGTGCGAGCCGCCGTGTGGACCTACGTACTCCCCGGCCTGGCCATGGGACATTCGCTCGCGGCACTGCATGTGTCCCTAGGAGCCAACCACGTGCTCCCGTTCCGTTTGGGCGAAGTCATGAGGGTAACCAGCGTCGTTCGGCGCGCCGGGATCCCGCTCGATGCCGCGACGGCCTCAACGGTCATGCTCCGGGCGGCAGACATAGCGGCCGTAGTGGGCCTTGCCGCAATCCTCGGGCCTCGTGTTGTCGCGGACACGACGGGTGAGTGGGCGTGGGCCCTGCTGATCCCCGCGGTCGCGTTGTGGGCGGGGGCGCTCTTCTGGCTGCGAAGGATCTCGACGATGTCACAGACGGCGGTGCGACCGGCAACCGTGTTGGTTGCCGTGGGCGCGGCCGCGGCGTGGGTCATGGAGAGCGCGGTGGTCTACGTCGCAGCAGGGTGGGCCGGCATCGACTTGTCGATCGCGGAGGCGGTTCTCGCGACTGCGGTGATCATCGCCGCGCAGGTCCTGGCCGTCGCGCCGGCAGGCATAGGGACGTACGAGGCCGCCGGGACCGCTGCCCTCGTTGCGCTCGGTGTCGATCCGGGGCCGGCCCTCGCCGCGGTGGTCACCGCGCACGCGATAAAGACCGCATACGCACTCGTGACCGGAGCGATCGCGGTGACCGTGCCGGCGCCGGGACTGATTGGGCGCGTCCGATTGCCGGCGGGACGCACGGCGCGCGTTGAGAGGCCGGCACCGGAGCCCGGGGCACCCGTGATGCTGTTCTTCCCGGCGCACAACGAGGCCGCTGCCGTGGGTGACGTGGTGGCGCGGGTTCCGGATGAGGTGCTCGGCCGCCCGGTGATAGCAGTAGTGATCGACGATGGGTCGAAGGATGAGACTGCTCGTGCTGCCGCGGCATCCGGCGCGCGAGTCATCTCGCTGGGAGTCAACCGGGGATTGGGGGCGGCGGTTCGCACCGGACTTGCGGCTGGAGTAGATGCGGGTGCGGCGGCCGTGGCGTTCTGCGACGCCGACGGCGAGTACGAGCCGGAGGAGCTCGAAACGATGGTCGCGCCGATTCTCCGCGGCGAAGCCGACTACGTCGCTGGTTCGCGTTTCGCGGGCCGCATCGATCGGATGCTCCCCCACCGCCGCCTCGGCAACCGGCTCCTTACGTGGTTGGTGCGATTCGTTTCTCGTGCGGACGTCACCGACGGGCAGAGTGGCTACCGGGCGCTGTCGTTGGATGCCGCGCGCGCCGCCGAGATCGTCCACGACTTCAACTACGCGCAGGTGCTGACGCTGGACTTGATTGCGAAAGGATTCCGCTACGCGGAGGTTCCGATCAGCTACCGGTTCCGAACAACCGGGAGATCGTTTGTGAAGCCGGTGCGCTACTTGCGCAAGGTGCTTCCCGCGATCTACCGAGAGTTGAACGCCTAGCTCGTTCTTTTCTCCTGCATGCGTCTGGTAGACGCTTCAGGAAGAAAAGAACGGGGCGGATCAGTCTTCGACGACGTGGGAGCGGAACCGTTCGCGGGCGCGCCCCCAGGCGGCGTCGTCGAAGGTCCCGCCGGGGCCGAGCGCATCGGCCGCCGCCCACGCCATCGCGAGCGCGTGGTGGGAGTTGTCGTGGGCGAACAATCCCTGCCTGCCGAACGTCAGCAGGCGCGGGACCGACTCCGCCCACGAGTCGAGGGTATTGAATGCATTCTCGTAGCCGATCCGATAGATGGGATAAGCGTGGGACAGACGCCGAACTTCCACGGCAACCGGCCGCGGGCGCGGAAGTTCGGCCGAGGCGAGCGCTTCGCACACGAGATCCGCCAGCCCCCCGTCGTCCAGCGCCCACAACTCTTCTTCGGTCGAGCACGGGATCTCCGCGCACAGGATCGTTCTGCCGGTGGGGTCTGGACCGTCGCGATAGTTCTTCGGCTCCGAGATCCTCGTCACACGCGTGAACTCCTCGGGAAAGTAGTGGGCGTCGAATTCGGTGTACCGATCGACGTCGAGCACCAGGTAGACGAGCACCATCGCTCGGGACCGCAAGCTTGACGAGGCATCGAGCACCACCTGGGGAGGGGCCGGCAGCGACATCCTGGCAAGGACCGGTAGCGGCACGGTGGACCACAGACGCCCCGCCTCAATGCTCTGGCCTCCGGCCACGACGCGGACCCGATCGGCACGGAACTCAATCCGCTCGGCAGCGACTCCGAACCTAACCCCGGCGCCGTGTTTCTCTGCGGCTTCGGCCAGGACCTCCCACGTGCTGCCGAAACCCCGGCGCGGATAGTAGAAGAAGTGCGGTTCCGACCGGCCCCTGACAAGACGATTAAGGATCTTCGCCGGAGACGACGCCGCGATACGCCGGCGCGCCTGCTCGCCGCTGATCTCATGGGGCTCTATCCCCCACAGCTTGCGCGCGTACGGGAAATAGAAACGCTCGCTCACCGTACGGCCGAGCCCCGCTCGCAGGACCTCCTCGAACGTGTCGGCACGTGGACGCCGCATCCAGGATGTCGCCGTGTCGAATGCCGCCCCCATCGTGAACCTCGGAGACACACGCCGAAAGAGATCTCCGGCTCGGAGCGGAAAGGAGATCCAGCGGCCGTCCAGACGAATGCGGCCGCGGCGCGGTCTCCTCTGCAGCTCGTCTCCGAGGAGCTCGGTGATGTCCGCAAGGATTTCGGGATCGATCGACGGATGGAGGCGGTGGCTCCCGAAGTCAACGCGCATGCCGCCGATCTCGAAGCTGCCGGCGGCTCCACCGGGCCCGGGCGCACGCTCAATGACGACGACATCGAGACCTGCGCGCGCCGCGCGAAATGCAGCTCCCACGCCGGCCGGGCCGGCTCCCAGGACGACGAGGTCGTGCACGTGGGTTCTAGGTCGCTGTTGTCGGTGGGAATGCAACCGTCGCGGTGCCGTTGTACGAGAGATCGACGCGGTCGCCCGGTCCGAACTCCGGCGTACGCAGCACTCGCGCCCGGATCGACCGGCCCTCATCGGGACGCACGATGTACACGGCGTCGTGTCCGTAGAACTCGATGTCTTCGATCGTCGCGGAATCCCCGGGTTCGGCGTGAACGTATTCCGGACGAGCGAGAACCTCAACTGCACCCGATGAATCGGATCGCAATTCGATCTTTCCGATCGAGGTTTCCGCTATCGACCCCGCCGCCACTCCAGGAAGGAAGTTCGCATCTCCAATGAACTCTGCCACCGACCGCGTCGCTGGTGCGTCGTAGAGCTGGGACGGACGCGCTTGCTGGACCACAACGCCATCGAACATCACCGCGACGATCTCTCCCATGACGAATGCCTCTTCCTGATCATGAGTCACGAACAGAGCCGTCACGCCAAGGTCGCGCAGGAGCCGCTGAACGTCTATCCGGATCTGCGTTCGGAGAGTCGCGTCGAGGTTGGAGAACGGCTCGTCGAGAAGCACGGCGGCCGGGCGGTTCGCCAGTGCGCGAGCGAGAGCGACGCGCTGCTGTTGTCCACCCGACAAAGTCGCCGGCATACGATCGGCGAACCGGGTGAGTCCCACGAGCTCGAGGGCCTCCAGGACACGCCCCGATCGCCGTTCGGCGCGCGTCAGACCGAATCCAACATTGCGAGCGACGCTCAGATGAGGGAAGAGAGCCCAATCCTGGAAGACCATCCCGATGCGCCTGCTCTCGGGGGGACGCCACGTTTTCGGGTCGCTCATCGTCCGGCCGCCGAGCCGAACCGACCCCGAATCGGGGTGTTCGAGGCCGGCAATGGCCCGCAACAAGGTCGTCTTGCCGCAGCCGCTGGGTCCGAGCAGGGCGACGACGGTGCCGGCCGGGACTTCGAGGTCAACGCCCCTCAGCACGGCGGTGGAATCAAAGGACTTTGATATGCCCCGGACGACGAGATCCTCGTCGGCGCGCAGGTACTTGGACTCCGGTCTACGGGTGGTCGTCACCTGAAGGTTAGGCACGCCTAAGACAATACTGCGGGGTCACCCGAAATGAAACCGGCTCGTCCCGGCGCGCCGAAATGGTAAACGACCACCACCCCTCGGTGCTCATTTGCCATTTGGGGATGGGACGAACATCGCTCTCGGGGCTCGGGTTCATTGACACCGGCATCCCCGAGTCTGTAGGTTGCCCGCACACTCCAACGACGAGCAACGGCGCTCTGCACCAGCGGGGCGCCCTTTCTTTTCTCTGGAGCAGGGGGCGGCCCGCCGAAAGGACGGGAATGCCCCTGTACGACCCCCTGCGAGCCGAACGCGACGCCTGCGGAATTGGTTTCGTGGCCGATTCCGAGGGTCGTTCGTCCCGCACCATCGTCGACGCAGCTCTGGACGCCCTGTGCCGGGTCAAGCACCGGGGCGCGGTGGCCGCCGATGCACTGACGGGGGACGGGGCCGGGGTACTTCTACCGCTCCCCAGGACGATTCTGGCCCAGTCGATCTCGGCCCAGCCGAGCGACGCGGATCCCGACATGCTGGGCGCCGCAATGGCATTCATGGATCCCGCCGACGTTCCGGCTATCCGAGCAACTATTGAAGAGGCCTGCGCTGCCGAGGGAGTCGAGATCGCCGCGTGGCGAGCCGTCCCCGTGGACCCTTCCGCACTGGGCGATCGGGCTCGGGCGAACGCACCCGTCATCGAGCAGGCCGTGTTCGTGCGGCCGGTGGACGACGATTCTGAAGCAGCTGAACGGCGAGGGTTTCGCATCCGCCGGCGCGCCGAAAACGCCGCACGGACGAGGAATCTAGGCCTCTATCTAGCATCGCTCTCCTTTCGGACCGTTACCTATAAGGCGCTGTGTGCCGCAGACCAACTCGCCTCGTTCTATGGGGACCTCGCCGACGAACGCTTCGAGGCATGGTTTGCGATCTTCCACCAGCGGTACTCGACGAACACAACTCCGACGTGGGAACGGGCTCAGCCATTTCGGTTCATCGCACACAACGGCGAGATAAACACGATCCGCGGCAACGTGGCTTTGATGCGTGCACGCGAAGGTCGCCTCGGATCTGAAGCTCTTGCGCCGGAGGATCTAATCCGCCCCGTTGTGGACACGAGCAACTCCGATTCGGGAATCCTCGACGAAGCGCTCGAGCTCCTCGTGCGCGGTGGTCGCGGCCTCGGTCATTCGGCTGCAATGCTCGTTCCGCCGGCGTGGGAGGACGTCAAGGAGTTCGAATCCCGGCAGCGCGATTTCTTCCGGTACCACGCCGGAATCATCGAGCCCTGGGATGGACCGGCCGGGCTCGTGTTCTCTGACGGGGCGGTCGTTGGAGCAGGCCTCGACCGCAACGGTCTGCGCCCGCTGCGCGTGGCGGCGTGCGAGGACGGCTTTGTTGCGTGCGCCTCAGAGGCCGGAGCCGTCGACACGCGCGGCCACGGCTACGTCCGCAGGCTGAAACTCGGTCCCGGTCAGATGCTCGTTGTAGATCCCGAACGGGGCGGCCTCCTCGACGATCGAACAATCAAAGGGGAGCTTGCCGCGCGCAGGCCATACGGCCGGTGGTTGGAGGGTCAGGTAACACCCTGTTCGGCGGGAGTGCCGGTATCGGATCCGCCGGACGACGCTGCGGCGCGGCAGGTAGCCGCCGGATACACAAAAGAAGACATGACCGTGATCATCCGACCGATGGCGGTCGAGGGGTACGAGCCCACCTCATCCATGGGCGACGACACACCCCAGCCTCCGATGGCGAAATTCGGACGCGTCATCTTCTCCTTCTTGAAGCAACGTTTTGCGCAGGTAACGAACCCTCCGATCGATCACTTGCGTGAGCGGCATGTCATGTCGATAAGCACGAGGCTCGGTCCGCGCGGCACCCTGTTGCATGAGACGCCCGAACATGCGTCGCTGCGCGAGTACAAGTCATTTCTGCTGTGGCCTTCGGCAGTCGAGGAACTTCGCAACGAGCGAGCCGTGGATCTGGACGCGACGTTTGAAGTTATGGATGGGCCCGACGCCCTCGAGCCTGCTCTGCGACGCATCTCCGACGAGGCCGAAGCCGCAGTACGTTCGGGAGCGCCGTATCTCGTTGTAACGGACACTAGGGTCGGCCCCGAGCGAGCGGCGATTCCCTCCGCCCTTGCTGCCGGCGCAGTGCACGCTCGTCTGCTCGAAGCGGGACTTCGGTCGCTGACGAGCATCGTCGTCGAATGTGATGACGCACGCGAGACCCACCACATCGCATGTCTGTTGACCAACGGAGCCGATGCCGTCTGTCCCCGCCTCGTCCTGGAGTCCATCGCTTCACTCGCCATCAACGGCCGGCTGGGCGGCGACGTTCCGTTCGATGAGGCCCAGAGGCGCTTTGCCTCCGCCGTAGAGGACGGCCTCCTCAAGGTGATGTCGAAGATGGGGATCTCAACACTCGATTCCTACCGCGGCGCGCAGATCATCGAGGCGATCGGGCTCTCGCAAGAAGTCATGGACCTTTGTTTCAAGGGAGTTGCATCGGTTCTCGGTGGACTGTCGTTCACGGAGATCGGCGCAGACATAGTGAATCGCCACGACGCGGCGTTCGCGGCAAAACCGGTTCTCGTCAATACGGGGTACATCAAGCACCGTAGCGGTGGCGAATACCACACGATCAACCCCGACCTCGTCGATGCGCTCCAAGCCTCTGTCGGACTCAAGGAGCAGGAGCCGGATCAAGAACAAGTCGCTGCGCATCACCTCCGGCGCGCCGTAAGCGGCGACCGCGATGCGTACGGACGCTTCGCTGTGCTCGCCAACGAGCGCCCGCCGTCGGAACCTCGCGACCTCCTCGAGTTCGTTCCGACCCAGACACCCGTCCCCATCGAAGAGGTCGAACCGGTCTCGGCGATCGTGCGCCGTTTCTCGACCGGAGCCATGTCGCACGGAGCCCTCAGCTCCGAAGCTCACGAGACCCTCGCCGCGGCCCTCAACATCATCGGCGGCGCGGCGAACTCGGGCGAGGGGGGCGAGGCACCCGAGCGCTACCGCACCGAACGGAACTGTCGGATCAAGCAAGTTGCCTCTGGACGCTTCGGCGTTACCCCCGAGTACCTTGCTCATGCAGACGAGCTGCAGATCAAGATGGCACAGGGATCCAAACCGGGTGAGGGAGGCCAGCTTCCGGGCAAGAAGGTCTCGGTTGAGATCGCCCGGCTCCGCCACACCGTCCCCGGCGTCGCCCTGATCTCTCCCCCTCCGCATCACGACATCTATTCGATCGAGGACCTCGCCCAACTGATCTTCGATCTAAAGCAGGCGAACGAGAAGGCGGCGGTCTCGGTGAAACTCGTGGCATCCGAGGGCGTCGGCACGATCGCTGCGGGCGTCGTGAAGGGCCTTGCCGACGTGGTTCACATCTCGGGGGCCGACGGAGGCACCGGCGCAAGCCCGCTCTCCTCGATCAAGAACGCGGGCATGCCGTGGGAGATCGGACTTGCCGACACCCAGGCTGCGCTGGCGGCGAACGACCTGCGGAGTCGCGCACGCATTCGTGTCGACGGCGGCTTCAAGACCGGCAGAGACGTCGTGATGGCCGCCCTTCTGGGCGCCGACGAATACTCGTTCGGCACCGCCGCTCTCGTTGCGGAGGGATGCATCCTCGTCCGCACCTGCCACCGGAACACATGCCCCGTCGGCATCGCGACCCAGGATCCAAAGTTGCGCGCGAAGTTCCAGGGAACACCCGAGATGGTTGCCAACTACTTGCTCATGGTCGCCGAGGAAGTCCGCACTCTGCTGGCTTCACTCGGCCTGCGCAGCCTCGACGACGCCATCGGGCGGGTCGACCTTCTGCGACAAAGGACGACCGGCGATCCACGCACGGACTCGTTCGACCTCGCGCCCCTGCTCGCTCCCCCGGAGGGGTCCGAGCGCCGGTACACCGGATCACTGCCGGTGCAGCGGCCCCGCTCGGCCCTCGGAGATCGCTTGTTCGAGGATGCCACACCGGCTCTCGCAGACGGCCGCGACGTGGAGCTCTCCTATCCGATCACCACGGCGGAGCGCACGATCGGCGCACGTCTCGGGACGACGATCGGGCGCGATTTCGGGCTCCTCAAGCCTGAAGGGCGCGTGAAGGCGACGTTCACCGGCCAGGCCGGCCAGTCCTTTGGAGCCTTCTGCGCGACCGGCATGGAGCTGGTGCTGATCGGCGAAGCCAACGATTACGTCTGCAAGGGCATGGGCGGTGGGCGGGTGGTCATCAAGCCACCCGAAGACGATGCTGGGGACCCCTACCTCGCGGGGAACACCGTGCTCTACGGCGCAACCGGAGGGCAGCTCTTCATCGCCGGGCGCGCCGGGGAGCGGTTTGCGGTTCGAAACTCCGGCGCCGTCGCGGTGGTCGAGGGCACCGGGGACCATGCCTGCGAGTACATGACCGCCGGAGCCGTCGTGATACTCGGACCGACCGGCAGGAACCTCGGCGCCGGCATGAGCGGTGGAGAGGTCTACGTGTACGACCCTGCCGACCGGATCGAATCGCTGATCAATCCGCAACTCGTGGCCGCGTATTCGCCTACCGATGCACAACTCGAGTCGCTGAAGCGTGTTATTGGCCGGCATCTGGACGCGACCGCATCGCCGCGCGCCGCGGACGTACTGAACCACTGGGAGCAGAAAAGCCGCGCCTTCAAGCGGGTGGCTCCGGTTGCCGAGGTTGCGCGGCTCGAGGCGATGTTCGAGGGCACCGCCGCCTCCGCGGCCTAGCACCCTCCCGGGCGAACTGTTCGCGTTCACTCACGGTATGCGTGAGTCAGCGCGAACAGTTCGGAGTTTAGTTGGCTATTTCGGCGGCGCGCCGGAAGACTGCATCGAGCATCTCTTCGGTCAGTTTGCCGGTGAACGTGTTCTGCTGGCTCGGGTGAAACGACCCGAGAAGTACGTAGTCGTCGAGGTCGTGCTCGGCGCCGTGCCCGAACCGGGGTTTCGGGCGGGGACGTTCTCGTCCGAGCGCCGCGTGTGCTCGTAGCGCCGAGTCCCACGCGTACGAACCGAGAGCGACGATGCAACGGACGCGCCGGAGCGCGGCCAGCTCCCGCTCGAGAAAGGGGGCACACCGGTCGCGCTCCGCTGGCGTGGGTTTGTTGTCCGGCGGAGCACAGCGAACGGCCGCCGCAACATAAGCGTTCTTCAACCGAAGGCCATCGTCGCGCCGCACGGAGGTGGGCTGGTTCGCGAAGCCGCACCGGTGCAGCGATGCGAAGAGCCAGTCGCCGGACCGATCGCCGGTGAAGATCCGCCCGGTCCGGTTGCCCCCGTGCGCCGCCGGTGCCAACCCCACGATGAGCACCCGCGACTGGGGATCGCCGAAACCGGGAACCGGCCGGCCCCAGTAGGTGTCACCGGCGAAGGCCGCTCGCTTCTCGCGCGCCACGCGCTCGCGCCACTCCACGAGTCGCGGACATGCCCGGCACGAGATCACCTCGGATTCGATGAGCGCAAGTTCGGTTCGTGCGCTCACTCGGCTACAACCGTGAACTGTCCCGTCATGCCCTGGTCCGAGTGGTATTTGCAGACGATCGTGATGGCCCCCACGCCGAGCTCCTCGCCGACGGGGTCGAAGGCGATCTCGTCGCCCGGCCGGATGTCAACATCGATGCCCGCCGATCTGACGGTAACGTTGTGCAGATTGCGGCCCTGGTTCTTGAACACGAAGGGGCGGTCGGCGGCGATCTCGATGTCGTCCTCCGGATGAACATCGTGAAAGTGGTTGTCCACGGCGACCGATACGTACGGACCGGTCGTCGGTTGTGGGAGCTCCGATACACGAGGCCGATCCGTAGATTCCTCGGGGGGCTCCTCCTGCGATGAGCAGGCGGCGCCGAACATCGCTGCGACCACGGTGAGACAGATGAGCGATTTCCTCATGCGGCCGCACATGTTAAGCCGAATCCCTGGGTAGCCCGTCCGGGGCACCAATACAGCAGAGGAGGCACGGTTGACACTCGACCTCGCGTGGGTTGCATTCGACTGCAAGGATCCAGTAGCACTCGCCCGGTTCTGGGCAGAGGTGCTGGGATTCGAGATCGAGGCCGACTCCGACGACGAGCTCTTCCTGCATCCTAAGAATGGCGTGGGCCCGAACGTGATGTTCCTCAAGGTGCCCGACGAGAAGGTCGTCAAGAACCGCCTCCACTTCGACCTGCGACCCGACGACCAGGCCGCCGAGGTGGAGCGAGTCCTCGCCCTGGGCGCAACCCGCGTCGACATCGGCCAAGGAGACGTCACGTGGGAAGTGCTCGCCGATCCGGAAGGCAACGAGTTCTGCATTCTGAGGGCGCTCAAGCCGGACGAAGAGGGGCCGTGACGCTACAGGACGTGTGACAGGAAGGAGGCGCAGCGCGGGTCCGTCGGGTTCTCGAAGATTTCGCGCGGCTTCCCGTCCTCGAGGATCTTGCCGTCGTCGATGAACAGGAGGCGCGTGCCAACCTCGCG
>OCZV010000389.1_pt1 | contig 16137 bp, 11 predicted proteins | sample 1539051 | NCBI WGS metagenome assembly OCZV01 (sample SAMEA3113581, study PRJEB22503) | soil metagenome
GGACTCTTGGAATATTGCGACGGTGCCTCGCCGATCACGCCTGTGATACGTCGATCGCCGATGGCCGTCGGGTCCAACGGATTGGTGATACAAGCCTGCACTGCGGCGATGTCGTTTTGCCGTCCCATCGAGTAGCTCCGCAATAGCCAACAGTTACACAGCAAGCCCGAATCTCGCAACTCGGGAGCGTACGGAGGCAGTCAAAGGCGTCTAGTGAACGGGTTTAATCGCTAGCTTGTCTTCAGAATAGCAGAGCAGGGATTTCTTATCATTGATCTCGGTTTCAAGAACGACCTCACGTCCCCACAACTGCCGGAGGTACTGTAGGGTCTTCTCGGCGTATTCAATCTGCAGGTCGCGGCCATCGTGATAGTGCCTGAGAAAAAGGCTACGGTTATTGTTATAATCGGCGTCTTCGACCTTGATGACCGGAATAGTTCCCGTGCCGACGTTTTGGATTAATGTTTCTTTGATTGCCTGCCAGCTCTCTTCGTCGGCAACGCGGCTTACGACTTTTTCGTTACCACGCGCCTGGTATTCAAAGAGATTGAGTTCGCGAACCAGCTCTTCGGTAAGGTAGCGCCGGAGAAACGAGCTGTCCCGCTCCACTTCGCGAACCTCCATAAGCTTTTCCTTGGCACTTTTCTTCTTCGGTCCGAATTCCCTTTCTTCCTCCGGACTGGGATGGTTCCAGCGTTTTTCTATGTCTTCCCAGACTTTCATGCCCACATGATACGGATTGATTCCGCCTGGGGTGGGACTGAGCACTTGCGTGTGACGAACGAAGAATTCCAGTCTCAAGTTTTGAGGCAGATCGAGAGCTTCAAGGATACGCTTGTGCCAAAAACTTGCCCATCCTTCATTCATGATCTTGGTTTCAATCTGAGGAATAAAGTACTGGGCTTGTTCATGAACGACCGTCAGGAGATCCTTCTCCCAATCGGCCAACTGCGGATTGTGTTCGCGGATGAAGAGCAAAATGTCCTCTTCCGGATACAACGGAAGCTTGTCCAGGTCGGGCGATACCCAATCCTTCCGTCGATGGATTGACTGAAAAGGGTCAGGCGAGGGCTGCGAATCTTGAAGCTTGGTTTGTCTTTGTTCCGCTTCCGTTTGCTTACGGATGGAAAGATTGCGGCGGCACTGGAGAGATAAGGCATGGGCAGCATCCAGAATCCGTTCTACTTTTTCCAGACCGATGCTCGGATCTTCGACGTACTGGCGCACGCGATTAGCATGTGCCTTGAATGTTTCAATTGTAAATTCTGCGCGAATCGTGCGAAATGTGAAGTTATTTTTGAAAAAATCATTGTGCCCGTAGACGTGGGCGATCGTCAGCACCTGCAAGGCGAGAGTATTGTCACGCATGAGATACGCGATGCAAGGATTCGAGTTGATCACCATCTCATAGGGCAGACCGCTCAGCCCATAGTCGTAAAGCGTTTTGAGTTTTTCAAACGACTTGCCGTACGACCAATGCGGGTAATGGGAAGGCATCCCGGAGTAAACCATATAGGAGAGCATTTGCTCGTAATCACAGATCTCAAATTCCTGCGGATAGGGATCCAAACCGAAATCTTGAACCAAGTCGACGATGCGCCGGTTCCATTCTTGCAAATCTTCAATGGCGTAATTTGCGGCCATGGTCGAGGAGGCTAAGCTGCGTCGTCACGCACGCGGTCTTTCGTGAGAAATGATTTGAAAGAAGGCCAGATATCCTCTTTACGTTGAATCTGAACGGTTTGGAAGTTGGGCTCCTCGATCTGAGAGAAAAATTGAATCATGCTGCTGCCATAGTAACCGGATCCCAAAGGCTTGATCTCACCGTAGCCGAACAGGTTGGAGATCTGCGCGAGTTCCTTCGCCGCCTTAAAGGCCGCGGCATTGTCGGATTCGAAGTTATCGCCGTCAGAGCAGTGAAATGCATAGACGTTCCAAAGGGCGGGATGGTATCTTTCGTTGATAATGTCTAGCGCCTTGTTGTATCCCGACGAAATAAAGGTTCCGCCGGATTCGCCCTTGTGGAAGAATTCCTCTTCGGTGACCTCGCGCGCCTCCGTGTGGTGCGCAATGAAGACAATCTCGACATTTTGATAGCGAGTACAGAGAAAGCGGTAAAGCAAAAAGAAGAAGCTCCGTGCCAGATATTTCTTCATCGTATCCATGGAGCCGGATGTATCCATGATACAAAGGACGACAGCGTTCGATTCGCGGCGGGTCTCGGTCACCGTATGATGATATCTCAGATCATCGTTGTGAAAGGGAAAACGGCGCTCGTGCAATGCGGTGGTGTCCACCCGCTGTGAGGCTTTTTTACGCTTTACCCTCGAACGGGCGGTGCGCTTTTTGTCCAAGCGAACCCGGATGCCCTTCTTTCTGAACCCTTTTTGGCGAAACTGCCGCTCCGTCTCCATCTGACGGAGATGCTTTCGGTCGAGGTCCGGTAATTCGAGATCTTCAAACATCACTTCGACGAGTTCGTCGAGACTCACCTCAGTTTCATAATAGTCAACGCCCGCCTGATCTCCCGCCTGATGGCCGTGCTGACCGTCTTTGCCTTTGCCAACCGTTTGGCCGGGTTGTACCTCGCCGTCGCCACCTTGGCCGACCCCAGGCACGTTTTCACCGTATACAAAACGGTACTCCTTCACGCCGCGAATGGGGACTTTGATGATCCGATTGTTGTCCTTACCGATGATCGATTCCTCGGCGATGATGTCGGCGATATTGTTGCGGATCGCCTCGCGAACTTTTTGACGATGGCGCAGGCGGTCCCCCGCGCTGCGGTCACTCCGCTGACCGGAAGACGGATGATAGGGACGAAAGATCGTTTCCACGTGCGGTTCAGCCGTTAAGGACGTTAGACCGTGGCCGCACTAATCCTTCCATAGATTATTGGCGGCGTATTTCAAAATCACGTCCACACAGTTAGGGCAGTAGCCGTGATCGAGAAGGCTTTTCACCATCGTGTTGTACTTTTCCGACTGCTCTTGATCCCGCATCCTGGCCTTGGTGATGACCCGGCTGAGATCCCTCACGGATGTGATCAATTTCTTTTCAATCGCTTCTTTTAACGGTTCGTAGCTTCGGTAATCGATCTTTTCACCGCGCCGGTTGGCGGCCCACAGATAAGCGATCACTTCTTGACGGAAACCGTCGGCCGCTGAGCCGATGATGGCGATTTGCTCCTCGATCGATTTCATGAAACCCTCGTCCGGAGACAACTCCTCCTTGGTGTTCCGATCCTTGACCTTGTTCTTGTTCACATAAGCTTCCGCATGGTCCAGATAGTTCTGGAACAACACCTCGGCCTGCTCTTGATAGGAGTAAACAAACGCGCGGGTAATCTCCTTTTCCAGAATTTCAAGATATTCCTTGTGTAGCGTGTCCTGGAGGGATTCCAAATATTGCTTTCGGGTATCATCCGACAGATCGGCTTCCTTAACCATATTGATCAAGGCCTCGCGAACGTTGATTGGATTGATGCAATTGCCCGCGGTGTTGTCGGAAAGAGCGTTGTCCAAAGCCTTCATGATGAACCGCGTGGAAATGCCGTTCATTCCTTCGCGCTTGGAGGACTCGCGTAATTCCTGAACGTCGACTTTTTTGGTTCTGCCTTTTTCCACGACTTCTTCGCCGTTGTAGAGACTCAGCTTCGTCATCAAGTCGCATTTGTTCGTCGGTTCGAGACGCGAAAGAATCGCGAACATGGAGGCGATTTCCAGCGTGTGGGGAGCCACGTGCGCGCGAAAGTCCGAATTGCGAATAATCTTCTGATAAATCTTTACTTCTTCTGATAGTCGCAGGTTGTAAGGCACTCGAATCACGACGATACGATCGAGAATAGCCTCATTGGTGTGATCCGCTTTGAACTTTTGCCATTCGGCCTCGTTGGAATGCGCGACGATAACGGTATCGACGTAAACCAAACCATGCCTGCCGGGGGCGGGAACCACCTTTTCCTGGGTTGCCGTGATCATGCAGTGAAGATATTCAATCTCGTTCTTAAAGACCTCGATGAACTCGACGATGCCCCGATTGCCGATATTGAGGGCACCGTTAAGCTCAAGGACCCGTGGGTCGCCTTCGGAATAGAGGTCCAACTTGGAGATGTCTTCGCTGCCGATAAGAACCGAGGTGTCCTGATTATTCGGATCGACCGGGGGCACAACACCGATGCCGACTCGCGCGCGCTTGGAAAATTCGACCGTGCAGATGGGAAACTCTTCATACCGACCGCCAAATTCTTCTTTTAATCGATAGCGGCACACCGGGCAAAGATCCCCCTCGAGGTGAAGCCCGAGCATCTTTTCAAATTCTTTTCTTAGATGGCGAGGGATCAAATGGAGCGGTTCCTCGAACATCGGGCATCTTTCGATCGCATAGAAGGGCTCGCTGTCTTCTAAGCCGCGGTGGAGTTTCTCCACTAAGGAGCTCTTTCCTGAACCGACCGGCCCCATGAGATAGAGTACCTGCCGGCTTTCTTCGCCCTTGAGCGAGGCGGCGTGAAAGTAGCGTACGATCTGGGAGACGGTCTTCTCGATCCCGAAGAACTCATCCGAAAAGAAATCATAGAGTTTGATGGATTCGTCTTTATAAAGTCGCTTGACGTGGGGATCGGCGCTGTCTTGAATATCTCGTACGCCGATTTTCATGATGACGTCGTATAGCCGAGCATGCGCGAGTTTGGCGATGGAAGGATCTTCCTTGACCTTGTCCAGGTAGCCAAGCAGGTTGCCCTGCCAGGATCGCGTCTGATGGAGGTCACGGTCTTTCTTGATAAGCTGTTCAAATTCTTTGTTCTGTTCCATTCCAGCAGCCTCCCGTTTCGGAATTGGTTCGTACGATTGTGAACAGCCGAGCGCAAACCGAATAAGCCGTCAGAGCCGCATTCAGTAATGGCAATGTAGGATGAATTCGATTGTCCAGAATGGATGGCGAAAGCACTTTTGTTGATTCGCGCATCACCTTGATCGGCGAAAGGTCAAAAACAAGGAAACACCAGAAGCGGATTCAGAGGAGTAGGCGGTGTGGATCAAGGCTTGCACGCGACCTCCTTGTTTGTTGCCTTTCTGGGTGGGTTGGCCAATATCGCTCTCTACCGGTTAGACGAAAACTGAAACCATCCTCTTCAGTTCGCTCCGCTAGGTGTATTGAACCGCTGTTTGCCACGAAAGTCAAGGAAATTCGCAGCGGGGATAGGTTCTCGGCTGGAGACGGTCATCGCGTGGGTTATCATCGTGAAATTTGTCTGTTACAATTTGCGGAACCGAACAATAGATTCGGGTGATCCGACTAGACGGCGAAGGTTCATATTCTATGCGACAGGATTCACTTCAAATCGAGCCCGGTTTACGGTGGTACGCGATTCAAACCAAACCTAACCGAGAGAAAGAGGTTGAACGACGGTTGTCGGATCTCAATCTGGAAGCCTTCCTTCCGTGGATGCGCGCCCGACGCAGAATCGGAACTCGGTTCCGTTGGGTGCTGGTGCCGCTCTTTCCGGGATATATTTTTTGTCGGCTGGATATCGTGATATCGGGAAAGTCAGCGCGCTATTCACCGGGAGTCAGGAATTTCCTTACCTTCGGAAACCGGATTGCCGAGGTCGGAGACGAGATTATTCAAGCTTTGCGGCATCGATGTCCGAATGGCGTTGCGCAGGTCGATCCGTTTATCGCGCAGCCAGGCGATACGGTCAGAATCAACGAAGGCCCATTCTCTGGACTCGAGGCTGTTTTTGAGCGGTCTCTAAAAGGCAGCGAGCGCGTAGCGGTTTTGCTGGATATTCTCGGCCGTCAGACCCGGCTCGTGTTACCGAGTGAGACGGTTGCCAAGATTTAGCTGACTTCCCTCCAGAGGAGCCGCATTCCGCGCACGGGTCTGCCGCTGCTGTGGCTTTCACATTAATTCATTCGCACTTCAGACGTCGCCGCGCCGGTCTTCCGTTACCCGGGCACGAGTTTGGCATCTTCCTTGACAGCGTTTGACCAAGCTTGATAAATCGATGCGTCTAGATCGATCTACAAGCATTCTTACGCCGGAGGACATATGGGTTACCACAGCTGGCAGCGACACCTCCTACTGGCCGTTAGCTCTCTTCTTGCTTTCGCTCTCGTTTGCGGAGCCATCTTTTCCTCGAGCCAGTGGATACACAAACCTTTTCCTGGGTTCTTTGTGCATGCGAACCTAACGGTAGGCCCTTACTTCCTTCCTCAATGGAGCGGGTCCTTGGCCGGGCTCAAGTCGCTGGACCGTGTGGTTGCCGTTAACGGTCAACCGCTACGGCAGCGCGGCGAGCTATACGAACTCATGAAGGGTTGGTCAATCGGATCTCATTTCCATTACCGGATCATCCGGAATTCGCAAACTCTGGAGCTAACCATCCCTTCGATGCGTTTCTTGTTACATGACTGGTTTCTCACCTTTGGTGTTTACGTGGTGGTGGGATTGGCATTTCTCATCATCGGAATCGCGCCTTATTTTTTTCGGGCATCTTCCCCGGCTGCGTTGCCGCTGAGTTTAATGGTATGGGCCGTCTTCGTCTGGTTCGTGACGACATTCGATTTCATGACCGAGGGAATATGGCCCAAGGAGATGCGAATTTTTGCTTTGACGCTAACGCCAAGCGCGGGGGTTCATTTGGCTTTGCTGCTAAGAACAGGCCGGCCCTTGTGGCGATCGCACCCGGGTTATCTTGCTACCCTCTACGGAATTTCGTTTGTTCTCGGTTGGCTTAACAGCACCATGTTTTTTGGCCCTACCGACCGCTGGATAGGTGTTTTTCAGGCCGCGTATTTTTATACCTGCGTGGGTGCGCTGGGTTTTTTGGCGATCGTATGGTCGACCCTTCGGGCGAGCGCGGGGAATTTGGAACGGTCGAGGCTCCGCGTCATTTTCGTCGGTGGCGTCCTTGGCTTCTTGCTGCCCACGCTGAGCACGGTTCTGACTAGTTCCTTTCATTGGGCCATTCCGTACAACCTGGCTTTGGTTCCAACGGTTTTCTTTCCTCTCTCGATCGCCTATGCACTCTTGAAGTACAGCCTATTTGAGCTCGGCAATGCTTTGAAAGTTGCATTGAGTCGGATCGCTTTAACCGCATTGTTACTGGCCATGTATGCGGCCATCGTTTTGCTGGTCGTTCCTTGGCTGGGTCTCTACGAAAATGATCCGCTCGTGCCAATTTTCTTTTCGGTGATCGTCGTATTGGTTTTTAATCCCTTGCTGGGTCGGATTGAAAAGGTTGTCGATCGGTACATCTATCGACAGGATTACGACTCGCCTCGGGTCCAAAAAGAAGTCAGTCTATACTTGCGATCCCTTGCCAGCCCGTCTACTCTCGCGACCGGCTTTGTTGAACGGGTGACGGAGCGTATCGGCATTGAAACAGCGACGCTTGCTTATTGTCCCCAAGACTCGAAAGAATATTTGGTAGTTGGAAACGAAGGAGCGGACCAAAATATTTTGGCTATTGCTGAAAGGGTCACCGCTCTGTCGGAAGAACACCTCGGGACTTACACACACGGGCTTTCCCGCGGTGAAGTGACCAGCCATCCCAAATTCCGGGAGGGCCGCGACGTTCTGCTCGGGACCTTCGAGGCGTTGAACTCGGAGCTGGTGATTCCGTTAGTTTTTGAAGGGAAAGTTCGCGGCTTCGTTGCCTTCGGTTCGAAACGCTCGCGAAAGGAATACAGCGCGGAGGACCTGCGCTTGTTGGGAACTTTGACGGATCAGTTGGCGCTCTCGTTGGAAAACGGGCGGCTTTATGAACAGTCGGTAGAAGCGCGCAACCAAGCTGAAGTGATGAATCAGAGATTGATTGAAATAGATCGCGTTAAGAAACAATTTGTGGCCAATATCTGCCATGAACTCAGAACGCCTGTGAGCACGATCATCGGTTATAGCGAAATACTGCAGGAAGCAAATCTTGGCGGGGATGCGCGAGCCATTTTACAAAAGCTGGTGCATAACGGTCAGGAGTTATCGCAATTGATGGACAATCTGCTCAATTTCTCAAGGATAGAGAACGGCACGGTCGCTACCCGTTATGAAATGGTTAAACTGAAAGAAATGGTGTCCGGATTAGAAATCATGACCCAAAGGCTCATCAGAGAACGGCCCATCGAATTTGGCGTTAAGTCCGAGTTCTTAATGGATGCTATTGAGACTGACGGCCAGAAAGTGCAGCAAATCCTCATGCAGCTCTTGACCAATGCTCTAAAATTTACCGAAAAGGGCAAGATCGAACTGACCATTAGGGCTCTTAACGAGCGCGGCCAAGACATCGTGGAGATCGCTGTTGCAGACACGGGTATCGGAATTAAGAAGGAAGACCAAGAGATTATTTTCGAAGAGTTTCGTCAGCTTGACGGATCGTCGACCCGCCACTACGGCGGCACAGGATTGGGGTTAGGCCTGTCTAAGAAGCTCGCAGAAGCTCTGGGGGGAACGATCCGGGTAACGAGCGAGCTCGGGTCGGGAAGTGTGTTTTCTTTGCTATTGCCGATGCGGCCACGCGCTGTATCCGGCCAAGCGGGCGGGTTGGCCTATGTAAGCGGTGTGAACTAGGTTTGAACTAATTGAAGTGACGGCGGGCTATGATAAGCTAATAAAAAGGAGCTTATAAGGAGGGTATGCCGCAGTTGCGTCAGTTGACGATCGATGCCGAGGATCCGGTTTTGCTGGCTGGCTTTTACCAAGATGTGTTCCAACTCGAGAAAATTGGCGAGCATGGTGCAGGGTGTTTCTTTCCGATGGAAGTTTCAACCTTGCGCTCCTGCCGCTACGAGACGGTAGGTCGAGAGGTTTAAGTGGAATGGGGTTCGAGACGGCTCGGGTCGAATCGATTAGGAAGAGGCTCGCACAGACAGCAGAGGGTGAGCGAAGCTTGTTTGAATGCGATGCGAATACCGGCATCGAGTATGAAATGCGCGATCCCGACAGCAACGTGATTGGTCTGTGTAAAAGGGCGTTTGACGCGGCCTATCAGAAAGCAGCCGTTCCCATTCGTCATATTGCTCTCTATACCCATGATCCACAGCGACTCGCCGATTTTTACTGTAGGGTCCTGGACATGAAGGAGGTCGAGCGGACCGATCGTTCATCCATTTTTGTCTCCGATGGCTATTTGAATCTCGCCCTTCTTTACCAGAGGACCGAGGAGCCGTCGGGGTTGAACCATTTCGGTTTCCATGTCGGGAGCAACGAGGAAATGCAAAACAAGGTGGAAAAAGCCGGCAGGCCGAAGGGCGCGCGACGACCTGAGCGAATTCCGTTCGCCGAATACCGGGTTCACGATCCCGAAGGGAATGGGATCGACATATCGGAGAGAGGCTGGAGAGTCTGAGGGACTCAACTCACAGGGGGCGCAGTGAACAGCGAAGAATTTCTGCAGGAATTGCTCGGACCGGTTAAGGGATTTTGCCGCGAGCTGGATAACCATCCGCCCGCCTACAGTTATATTCCGCTCACCACCGACGAAGAACGAATTCGCGTCATGAAGAGCCGGCTTTTCAATGAGCTGCGCGCCGCCGATCTGTTCGGCACCTGGCTCAAGACCACGCCGGAATTGGACGTCAAAGCCGTGATGGCGGAGTCAGCGCATGAAGAGATGGTGCACGCGCAGCTTTTGTCCAACCGTATTCGCGAGCTGGGGGCCGAGCCGTTTGACTACAAACCCCTGCCGGCGCAGGTCGCCATGTTCAACGCCATGGAAGGACTCAACGATACCTGCGAGCGCATTGCCGGTCTGTCCCTCGCCGGCGAAACCGTCGCGAACTATCTCATCCAGATGTGTCTCCAATCTCCTTCTGTGCCGGAGTGGATAAAGCAACCTTATCGAAAAATTACTGAGGATGAAGAAGGCCACGGCAGCCTTCCTCAACAATTCCTAAAGCGGTACGCTACGACGGAAGAGCGCCAAGACCGAGTGCGCCGCGCCGTAGCGATGCGCATGGTATTGTTCCGCGAATATCTGGCGAGCCTGGATCGCTGGGCTATGGGCAAAGACCGCTGGTAGGCCGCGGTTGTTTTCACCGTGAAAATCCGGGTGTAACGTCTAATCCCGATTTCTGTGGTCTCTAGCCCGTGTCACCATAACCCTTGACTACCCCAATCTGACGATTGCCCAAGGCCAGAATTTGCACCGGCTCATCGTTTCCAGCGTTGGCTCCTACGATGACACCGGGTCAGTTTTCCTCCTTGGCATACTCGCACCGCGGGCAGACTTGAGGAGAGCTTCCTGCCAAGACTGGCCAGCCACATTCGTTGCAACTCACCACGGGCTCTCCCAACATCCCCCGAACCATCGAGCCGCAGCGTCTGCCGCCGCAGGGGCCGGTGCCCACTCCGGTACGTTTACTTACTTGCTCGAAGGTCTTAGCCCCGCCCCGGATGGCTTTGAGCACGGTACCTTTGCGGATCTTGTTGCACAGGCACGCCGGTTTGAGATTCTCGATGACGGCCTGCTCTCTGGCTTTCTGTTCTAGTTCGTCGATAGCGAGCAACCTTCCTTTGTGATTTCTAGTGTAGCACAGTTTTTCTCGAAGCTAATTACTTTGTGCCGATCACTAAGGAGGAAGTGAGGGGCGGCGGCAGGTCAATCTGCCGCACCTGCGACAGGCCGGCTTGTTCCATCCAGAGTTTGATTTCGCTGAAGGTGTAACAGCGGCCCGACGTGGTTGTGAGAAGCATCAGCAAGCTGAAGATGGCGCCCACGGGAGGAGTCGTACGGCTATCATCGAGGATATGATCTTTAACGACGAGCCGTCCGCTTGCTTTGAGATTGGCGACCAGTTTATGGATTAGCGATCGGTTGTCTTGCTCGCCTTCGCCGTGAACGATGTTCGAAAGGAAAACCACGTCGTAGCTTCCCGGTATCAGGTCTCGCCGATAGTCGCCGCCAATGAGCCGGATTCGTTCCATCAGACCCGCTTTCCGTACATATCTTTCGGTGATCGTAAGAGTGCCAGGCAGATCGAAGATCGTGGCGCGCAGTTGCGGGTGTTGGCGGCTAAGGTATATCGGGTAGGTGGCGGGACCCGAACCGACATCGAGCAGCTCGGTGACTCCCTGCCAATCGAGCGCCTTGGCGACGATTTCAGCATCGCCGCGGGCATTCACCAAAGAATCCATCCCATCGATGAAAGTCTCGATCTCGCCGGGATCATCTTGATACATGTTGGGAAGCCGGACGGGTCTTCCTGATCGAATCGCCTTGTGCAGATTTTCCCAGCAATTCCACAAAGACGCGTCGAAGAGAATCATGCCGCCGAGGTATCGGGGCGAGCTTCTGACCAGATGCTTGGCGGCAACCGGGGTGAGGGCGAACCGATCGCCGGTTTTCTCCAAAAGGCGAAGAGCCGCCAAGGCGTTCAACAACAAGATGGTCGCGCGCGTCTCGGTGCCCAGGGACGAAGCGATACTCCCCGCATCCATCACCCGATTGCCGATGGCATCGAAGACGCCGAGCTCAACCGCCACCTGAACGATCCGGGCTTCTACGTGCCCGCTTGCTAAACGCGTCAGTTCGGAAAACTCCATTTGTGGTTCTTTAGAGCTGCTCGATGATGCGGTAACTTCGGCTCTTCGGCTTGAGGGGCGCAACGATACCGTTTTTCACCATACTTCGAATTTCCCGATAGGCGGTGTCTCGGTCTACTTCGGCGATTTGTTGGTATTCCGCTGTAGAGAAGGTCTTGCCATGACAGTAGGCATAGGCCAACAGGCGTCTTTGGCGGAAATTGATGTCCGAGGGGCGAAACTGGTTGAGCCATTTTAGAGTATCGTCATCATAAACCGGCGTGTTGCGCAGGGTCACAACGAGAAAAAAACCCTCCGCGGCGAATTCGGGAGGACGTAAACCATAATGTTCCATTTCCTGAAACATGCGAGGAATGCCTTCGCCCATTTCCCGAAGATAACCGAGATCGGCGAGCACTCTGACGATCAAAGGATTGCGGGAAAAATGAATGCTTTTGTGCTGCTGTAGCTGCTCAAGGGTCACCGGCGCGGGTGGGAGACCGGGGCTGCGAACCTCAACCCTGTCATCAAACATCCAGATCTCAATGCCGGCTCCGGTGATACTGTAGTCTCGGTGAGCCACGGCGTTGACCAGCGCTTCTTGCCACGCAAAAGTTGGATATTCCAGCCGTTCGCGAAAAAACAGGTCGTGTAAGATCGTACGCTCCCGGATATGTTCCTTGATCCGTCCCACGGCTTCATCGACCAGTCGAACCAGGGGAGCCTCAAAGCGGATGCGCTTGACGATGTTCAGAGCGGAACCATGCTGACGCTCAGTACCTTCGTACTTTACAAAATCGATGCCGCAGCGCGGCTGCCACAGGCTGGGATCTTTACCGAAGAGAAGCAGCGCGGCCATATTCGGCGTGGTTTTTCCACGCGACGTGTCCAATAGATGATAGGGCTGAGTGAGTATTCGCGACGCATCTCGCTCGTCGTGGACTTTATTCCTGAATGTTTCAATGGCAGTCGGGTCTAAGTCATTCCAGGTGGCATTGAACGGCTGTTGCCTTTCATATACGAGAGTTCGTTTGGCTTCCTTGAGACTTTGGATTTGTTCGGATGGGAGCGATGGGGTCTCGGTGGCAATCCGATAGAACGAACGTCCGCCGCTCAGGCGGTACACCTCCAAGCCGGACGGGACCTCGAATTTTACAACGAGGAGATTCCCAAGGCGAATTTTCTCACACGCTGGTTTGAGCGCTGGCGAGGCAAGGTTTTGTGGAGCTTGGATCAGACCTTGAAGTTCATTCGGGCCGTGGGGAATCCCGGTGACGCTTTTATCCGGCTCGACACCCACGAGAACGGCTCCTCCGTCCGCGTTCGCCATCCCTGAAATAATGCGAGCAATCTCTCGGGCGAGATCTTCTTCTCTCTTTCTCTGAGAGCTGCCGCGTCGGTACTCAAAGGCGCTGATGAACTCGAGGAATTGACCTCGTTCTTGTTTAAGGAGGCGTCCGATTTCCTCGCCGTGCATGATTGGGGGCTCGGTTGCTCTTTGACAACAGGCACTCGAAAATTGACTTCCTTCAATCTCCCCGCCTAAAGAGTCGGATGATGCCCGGCGTTGAGGCTGACCGTTTCCAATACGACCCGAGCAGAAAGGTAGAGATCCTTCAGATCGAGCCATTCGTTGACTGTATGAATGTCGCGCATGCCAGTCGAGAGGTTGGCGACTTCCAGTCCCTTTTGATTAAGGACATTGGCGTCACAACCGCCGCCCGTTGCTAGGGTTTTGATCTCGAGGTTCAAGTTCTTGGCCGCCGCATGCACGAGCTGGACAATGGGCGCCAGATCCGGAACATTCATCTGGTCGTAATCGCGCTCGATCTTGGCTTCGAGTTTTGCTCGCAAGGTTTTGCCCGCCAATCTCAACTCATGCCGAGCAGCGGCATCTTCCAGGCAACGGAGCATGTGTTGGGTTTGCTGATCCAATTTTTCTTGGCTGTGGCTTCGCGCTTCGCCTTTCATTATGACGGAGTTCGGGACAATGTTAACGGCCATCCCTCCGTCGATCAGTCCGATGTTCGCCGTGGTCTCGTGGTCGATCCTGCCGAGCTTCATTTGCGCAATGCCTTCGGCCGCCACTTTGATGGCGCTGATACCCCGTTCCGGGCAAACCCCGGCATGGGCTTCCAGACCTTGAATGTGAAATTCCATCCGATTAGCTGCCGGCGCTTTGGTAAAGAGAAGCCCGACAGAGTCGCTGTCCAAAACCAGTCCCGTGCGGGCTCGCAGCCGGCTGACATCAAGGCACTTTGCGCCGATCAGTCCCGCCTCCTCACAAATGGTAAACACAACGTCGATATGGCCGCAGGCCAAGCCGGCTTCTCTGATCACTCTCAGAACCTCGCAGATAATCGCGACCCCGCTTTTGTCATCGCCGCCGAGCACTGTCCTGCCGTCGGTCCGCAGGATGTCGCCTTCGAGAACCGGCACAACGCTCTCTCCGGGAACGACCGTATCCATGTGTGCGGAGAGCAACAGCGGACGCGCCGACGGAGTGTTTCCAGAAAAATGGGCAATGACGTTGCCGACGTTGCCACCCACCTTTTCTCCGGCATCATCGATCCATACGGCTGCGCCCAATTCTTCCATCTCTCGTTGGAGGCGCATGGCAATGTCGCGCTCTTTCCGTGAGAGACTGTCGATCTTGATCAGCTCGATAAGGAGGTTCTTCAGTCTTTCTTGGTTGATCAGGAGATTACCCTCTTAAGTTATTCTGCTGGATTGCCGTTCCACAGGAACCGGCGGTTGGTTTGGTATCGCGATCACTCTGCCACAGGTTCCACACCAATTCCAAGAGCTCGATGACAGGATCTCAACAGGTGAAAATGACTGCTACCAATCCCGGGGGCTTGGCGAAACGAAATCTAGGAGCTGGGTTGGCCGACAGAATTGTTGTCCAGTAGGTAGATTAGCGAATTCCAGCTCGATGAGAGGTGTCGATGTCTTGGCTGTGACGCTCGCGTCATGCGGCGGGATCACTGGCCCTCACTGCTGCGAGGATTCTTTTCGCGTGAAGGTGTTCGTTGCGGTCCCGTAGAAAACTTCCGCGGCTTCCATCAGGGTCTCTGAGAGCGTCGGATGCGGATGAACGGATTCCGCGATATCTCTTGCCGTCGCTCCCATTTCGATGGCCAACACGCCTTCGCTAATCAATTCTCCGGCGCCAACGCCGACGATGCCCACGCCGAGTATCCGCTCGGTTTCCGGCTCGATGATAAATTTAGTCAAGCCGTCAGTCCGATCGAAAGTCAGGGCTCTCCCGGATGCCCCCCAGAGAAACTTGGCGACTTTGATTTCAATCCCTTTCTCTTTGGCTTCGGTTTCCGTCAGGCCACACCAGGCAACTTCGGGATCGGTAAAGACAACTGCGGGAATGACGATGTTCTCGAACGCGCCGGGTTCTCCCAGGATCGCCTCCACTGCGACCCTTCCTTCCCTGGCGGCTCGATGGGCGAGCAGCACTCCGCCGTTTACGTCACCAATGGCATAAATAGCGGGATCGTCCGTTTGTTGCTGAGCGTTGGTCTTGATAAAGCCTTTGTCGTCCTTCGTGACGCCAGTATTCTCCAAACCAAGATCGGTGTAATTCGGGACGCGGCCGACGCTTACCAGCACCCCGTCGTACAGCTCTTCCCGTTGCTCTTTGTCGATCTGCATCGTCACTTTGATTTGTTTGCCCGCGGTTGCCATCTTCAACACTTTGGTATTTGCACGAATCTCTTTGAATGCTTTCTGGGCCGCCCGGCTGACCGGTCGCACAAGATCGGCGTCGACTCCGGTCAATATGGAAGGCAAGGCTTCCAGAACCACCACGTGGCTTCCAAGGGCAGCATAGACAGTGCCTAATTCCATGCCAATATAGCCGCCGCCGACGACGAGCAGGTCGGTTGGGATATCTTCGATCTCCAGTGCCTCCGTCGAGGTCATGATCCGCTTATTGCCGAGATCAAACGCGGAAGGCATCGCCGGCTTGGAACCGACGGCGATGATCGCCTTTTGGTAATTGAGAAATTTTTGTCCCTCGGCGGTCTCCACTCTGAGAGTTTGAGAATCTTCGAAATGGCCGCGTCCATGAACCACTTGGACACCCCGTTTTTGGGCGAGGCTCTTAATTCCCTGACCCAACTTCTCCAGGATTGAATCCTTCCAAGCGCGGAGTTTATGAAGGTCGATCTGAGCGGCGCCGAATGAAATGCCGCGAGCAGCGGATGCATCAGCCTCCCGCAGGATCGCGGTTGCATGGAGTAGCGCTTTGGAGGGTATACAGCCGGTATTGAGACAGATTCCGCCCAGCCTGGGATTCTGTTCGACGAGCGTAACCTCTTTGCCTCTGTCCGCGGCGTAGAACGCCGCGGTATACCCTCCCGGACCGGCGCCCAGAACGACAATTTCAGTTTTGATTGGCGCCATCTTGGATTTGTTTGATTCTTACGGCGCTTTCTGGAAAGGATTCGATACCGGCAACAATATCTTTCATGAAGCGCACGGCGTCGGCGCCATCGAGCACGCGGTGATCGTAAGCAAGGCAAAGAGGCAGCCGGGTGCGGATTACAACCTTGCTGTCGACCACCACTGGCTTTTGCTGCCCTTGTCCGACGCCCAAAATTG
>OCZV010000390.1_pt1 | contig 16094 bp, 16 predicted proteins | sample 1539051 | NCBI WGS metagenome assembly OCZV01 (sample SAMEA3113581, study PRJEB22503) | soil metagenome
ACTTGTTGACGGCCCCAGAGCCCCTCTCCGCTAGCGGCATCGATCGCGCGCAGGACGTCGCTGCCGAGTATCCCGGCTTCTACGTCGTCGCCGGGGATGATTACCTGCCCCAGTACGCGCTGGCGCGGGCCACCGTCACGGCGGTGAGCTTGCCCGTGGCCCTGGCCATCCTGGCGGTGGCGGTTGCGCTGGTCGCGTCCGAATCGCGCATATCTCGTCAGATCCTGGTCGCAGTGGGTGCTGGTCCAATGTCTCACCGCAAGCTCCTGGCGGCCACTTCTTGGCTGCTGGCCCTGATCGCTGCCGTCCTGGCGGTTCCGAGTGGCTTGCTACCTCTTGTCGTGACAGCCGGTCAATCAGACTTTCCAATAAGGATTCCGTGGGCGACCATCGTGATCGTTCTGTTCGTTGTTCCGTTGCTGGCCGCACTCGTGAGCAGCGTCGTCGCCCGAACTCCTAGGTTGGGCTCACTGCTTCGTCCGATTTGATACTTGTCCAAGAAGGCGTATGCGGGGTGCCGAGCATGGTCGCCGCCAGAGGGTCCCAGGCGCGTCTGAACTGGGAACTTGTGGTCTTAAAAGAACACTGCGCGAACCGGGCTCGGTCCCCCTTTATTTCTCTGCCGTTGGCTCTGTAGGGGCCCACCCGCATTGTTTGTGTGTCGAAACCCATGCTCCGTCCGGACGATTACTCGTGTCCAACTCAGCTGCGCTAAGTCGCGGTGTTCACGGCGACCAAGTACATACCGCCGGGTTAGGACAGGAACTTTGCCCTGAAGATTGACGATCCTCCAGCTCCAGTCCTCGTCCTTGTCGGTGATCGAACCGGAGCTGGAGTCGACCGACTGTTTTCGTTGAGGGCGCTCCTTACTCTCTGGGTTACGGCCGCGATCGTCGTCCGACGCGCTACTTGTAGGCGACGGTGAACGTGGAAACCGCGGTGGCCGTCTCGCTGCCTGAGCCGGTGACGCTCAGCGAGTAGGTGCCTGCGGGCCAGTCCTTCTTTCTGACCTGGAACTCGAACCGGCCCTGCTGGCTGTCGGTGCACAGGCCGCCCGTGCAGTGCGGTCCGAGGTCGAAGTCCTCGTCCACCAGTGTCACGTCCTGAGCCGTGCCCGGCCCGTCGAGGGCGACGGTTATGTGCACCGGCTGTGCGAATTCGGCTTGATTAAAGACCGAATAGAACAAGCCGCCCTTGTCCGCCTGGGTCAGGGTGTTGAAGTCCCCGTCTTTGTCGTGATTGCTGTCGACATCCGCTCCGGAACTAGAGGTAGCGAAGATGTCTCCGTTCGGTTCGCTTACGACTCTCTGGGTGTCCGCCTGGGCGAACGGCGTCAACGCGAGAAGCAACGAAATCACCGAACCGAGCACGACAAACCTAAGCTTGCGCATGCATCCCCCCTTTTTGCACCGCCCGCAGGCGAGATCAACCGTTGGCGAGGAGCATATGCATTGTCGACAGCACGCGCATCCCTCCAAAGGTGCCATTTCAACCTTGGTGCCTGGGGAAAGACGTTCGCGGTCCCTTAGTTGTTGCGCCCGGGATTGATGCCTGCTAGGAGACCGCACCCGTCATGTTCCGGATCGCCGCCGGGTTCTGCCGAGCTTCCGATTAACGCTCGACAAGTGGTGCTTGACGGTATGAAGGCTGATGTTCAGGGTCTCGGCTATCTCGGCGTTGGTGTGGCGGTGATGCTTGAGGGTAAGCACCTCCAATTCCCGGACACTCAGCCGCGCCGACTCGGTAGCGCCGTGGAGGATCGACGCCATCTCGTCGGGGCCGTTTGTGGCGCCCCAGACCCTCTCGCCGGCTGCCGTCCGCCGCGCGGCGTCCACGATCGTGTCTCTATCACTTTGACGGTGGAGATAGGAGTCGGTTCCTGCCAAGAAGAAAGGAAGCATGGCCTCGACGTAGTTGGGCCCGGTCAGGACAAGGACTCGAGGTGGCTCGGGGAGTGCCTTCACCGAGCGACAGACTGCAACCCCGTCTGCTCCACGTGCAAGCTCGAAGCCCAGGACTACGAGACTAGGGGTCGATTCCCCAACGAGCCGCATGGCTCCTTCGCCGTCGTCGGCGTCGCCTACAACCTCTATGCCCGGGGCGGCTCCGAGGAACGCCCTCAGTCCTTCGCGAGCGACGGGATAACCATCAACCACCACCACCCGCACCTGGGGTCGCTTTGTTGACCCATAGCCCACTTATTGCAATACGCACGGACACCCCAACGGGTTCACGAGCAAATACCTCACCGGTCGCCGCTGGGCCGCATTCGGCTCGCTCGGCCCGATAGCTCCGGGAGGCGCCCGGAGAGCAGATTGAGCGCGCGCCCGTCGACACGATAGACGTTGTAGTAACCGCTCCGGGAGGCCTCGACGAGTCCGGCCCTGGCGCAACACGGCGAGATGCCGGGACACGAAATCTCATCGGCCGTCGAAACTCGTATTCGCGTCCCGGGCCGGCTCGATGTGAAGCTATTCATCCCGAAGAAGAGCAGCAACGATCCTACGAACCAGTTCGGGATCGGCGATCGCGTCGGTCTCGACAACTCTTGCCCCGGGGACCCCCGCACTTTCCGTCAGCGCGGATCCAATCCCGGCTCAACGCGTGCCACGCGTGGGCCCGCGCCCATGCGGACGTTTTTCGGACGCGGCGGAGCAATACTCCCATCAGGAAACCTGGGCTTGAGCTGGACTTCTGTGTGTGGGCTTAAATAGCCAGGTGCGCGAACCGCGCCCACGTCTTGGCCGGGACTTCCGAGTTTGCGTGCAAGAGGATGGATTGACCCATCGACTTCGTCGTACTAGTCTACTGGACTAAGTCAATCAGACTAGGAGGGTGGCGTGCTGATCAACGTCCACGAGGCGAAGACCCACCTCTCCCGCCTGCTGGAGCGGGTAGCCCACGGAGAGGAGATCGTCATCGGAAAGGCGGGAAAGCCCGTTGCCAAGCTTGTCCCGTATCGGGAAGCTCAGGGCCCTCGCTCGCCCGGGGCATGGCAGGGACGTGTCCGCATCTCACCAGATTTCGATGAGCTTCCCCCTGAGATAGCCGCGCCCTTTCGCGGCGAGAGCGCGTGAGGCTACTCCTCGATACCCACGTCCTCCTCTGGTGGTTGGCAAACGACCCTTCTCTGCTCGGCGATACGAAAGCCGTAATCTCCGACCCAGCAACGTCCGTCTTTGTCAGTGCCGCCACAGCGTGGGAGATAGCGATCAAACAAGCACTGGGAAAGCTGGAAGCACCGAGTGATCTAGAACGCCAGATCCAACTGAATCGATTTGAGCCTTTATCGATAACGATTGCACACGCTTACTCAGCCGGCACGCTCCCCCGCCATCACGACGACCCATTCGATCGGATGCTGGTGGCGCAGGCACTGGCCGAAACCCTGACGATTGTCACTCGAGACCATCGGCTCGGTCGCTACGAGATATCAACACTGCCGGCGTAACCGAGGGGCACGTGGGCATTGCTGACGCCTATCGCTAGTTCGACGTGTTTCGCGCGGTGGTCTTAAAGAACACTGCGCGAACCGCTTCGAAGCAGTGCCGTCTTCTCCCACCGTCGCGCTCCCGACGGACGAAGCGTCGGCTATTCCTACACGGACGGTCGACTTTCTGTCCCAACGCGACCGCCCTCTAAGCCGCTACACGTACGACGGCGTCGGAAACCGCCTCACCGAGACGCGCAGCTCAGGAACGACGACCTCTAACTACGACGCGTCCGATCAGCTCTTGACGACTACCGGGTCCTTCCGGCACAACGGCGTTCGCGCACGACGCCAAAGGCAACCTGACCAAACAGGGCCCTGGAGGGGGCGGCGAGTAGCCGCCCCCTCTGTTAGATCCGAATTCATCCCTCCCTTATGGCAAGCACTTGTTTCCGCCGGCACTCGGCGATTGCACCTGCAGGATCCACAAACCGTCGAAGCCGCTCACGGCGACGATGTCCCTCTTGAAGTACGGGTAGTTGCTCCAAACCCCGCCAAACCCCGGGATGTCGTCACGCGTCGGATCGGTGTCGAAGCATGCAACCTCCCGCATTCCCGTGTTGTTCGGAACCGTCGGCGTGTCCGGCGCGGGAGGCCCTACCTTGTCGATCTTTGACGTGGTCACCAGCCGCAACCCGTCGAAGTAATTCGTCAGGTAAACATAGTTACCCTTCGTGTAGAGGTTGTGATCGGCGGCGTGGGTTTCACCGTGATAAACGGAGTGCAGCTTGATGTCCGTCAGGTCCTGCACGTCGAAGATGCGCGTCCTCGTTCGGCCTCCGAACCGGATCTCGTCGCTCTCATCGTTATGAATGAAATAGCGCTGGTCCGGTGTCAACCACCCCTGATGGCTGTACGAGCGAGGATCTCCTTGCGGCGCCGAAGAGAGCATCACCGGGTTCGACTTGTCGGTTACGTCGACGACCGTGACCCTGTCGATTCCATTCGGTTGTGCGAGGAAGCAGATCTCGCGGCCCTGGAATCGCTGGTCGGGACCCCTGTAAGTCACGCACTGTGCATCGTGCGTATATCCATCCTCGTTGTAGCACCCCGCATAGGTTGGGTTCAGCGGGTCGCGGATGTCGATCATGTGCAGGCTGGCGGTGCATGGGTTGACTCCGCCCGAGGAGCCTGTTCCCACCGCATAGGCGAAGCCTGAGTCCTCGTCGATAACGATGTCGTGCGCGTTGTCAAACAGGGTGTAGTGCGCGTCCATGTCGACGGTGACCGGCGCGTCGTCATAGTCGATGTCCCGAAGCCGCGTGAGGTCGAAGACCTGCATGCCGTTGTCGGGGAACTCCGATACGACGAACGCGTAATTCTTGTAGACCTTCATGTCGCTGTGCAGCTCGGGCACTCCCGCCTTCGGCAGGTTGGCGACGAACACCGGACTCGCCGGATCACTGATGTCTATAAAAGACGTCCCGTCCGCGCGGCCCATGATGACCCACTCGGCCCCGGTCTGCGGATCCGTCCAGCCCCACACGTCGTTTCCGGGGCCTCCGTACTGGCTGCTCGGTCCTCCACCCCACTCGTCGGGCGGCAGGAACGCCTTGAGGTCGATCTGATGACATCGGAACGGACCGGCCATCCCGTTGACGCAATCCACGTTGTAGATGGGCTCGTCCGGGAACCCGGGAACCTGCGCGCCGGCCGTCGTGGCAACGGGCAACGTGCTTCCAATGAACAACATCACCGCGGTCATCGCAGAGAACGCGGCGGTGCGGAATGCCCTTACAGGGTGCTTCATCCTCCATCCCCCCTCGGCTAGTGGATCTTGCAGTGGTGTGACTGGGATATCTCGCCGTGGACTAATTGTCAACAATCAGCAATCCCCGGCCCCCTGACGGGAGCCGTTGCAGCCTCTGGATGGTCGACCTATTAGGCCGCTGCGAGTGGAAACCGCAGGGCCCATACCACCCGTTTTGCAGTCGCATGGATCTGCGAAGAGGCAACTCGGGTCCTCTCGGAAGTCGCAAGAGCGTGAAAATGGGCGATGTTCGCGACAGCAGTTCGCCGCGTTCAATGTCACCGAAGCAACCCCCCTAGATACGGCCGCGAGTTCTTGAGTGTTCGCTGGCTTGCCTCGGTAACTTCGTAGGCGCCCTTCCGGGCAGCTGAGGCCTCCTTTGTGGGAGTTGCAGTAATCCCCATAGCGATCGAACCAGGCTGCCCGAACTCTTTGGCATAGAAGTTGCTCTCAGCGCAACTTTTCGACCAAAGAAATTGACCGCTCTGGGCTTCTAGCTCGCCACGATCTCGAAGACCGCCTCCACCCGAACGTGCCGGCCCCGCTCCGGCCAACACGAGTCTTAGCCCACAAAGTGGGTTGGTTAGTCACCGATCTACATGTGGACTCGGCTCCATCAGGGGTCAATCCGGTGGGATGTTCTGGTTCAAGCGGAAGAAGTTGTCCGGGTCATACTTCCGCTTCAAGGCCTTCAACCGATCGTATTTCTGAGCTCCGTAAGCCTCGCGAACTCTCTCCTCTCCCTCCTCCATGAGGAAGTTCACGTAGACGCTCTGATGGTACGGCTTGAGTGCCGACCACAGGCTTCGGGACCATTCACGTTCCTCGTCGAAGCCCTCACTCGTCGAGGTCGTGGCGTTGACGTTAATGGTGTGCCCCGCGCCTCGACCACTGAACGCCGTCTCGTCCTCCCCGACGCGCCCGATGGCGCCTCCGAGATGAAAGATCGGGAAGGCCGTCAGGGGCGACTTCATGCGTAGCGCATGGTCGACGGTGGTGTCGATGACTCCGTCCGTGAGCTCCGCCACGTCGCAGGAACGGAAGTAGTACCACCAACCGCGCGGGAAGGACGGGTCGAACATGGCCTGGTGGTTCACGAAAGGTTTAGGCGCGCATACATCGAGCACCGGCGTACCGAATTTCCTTATCGGGCGAAGGACTTTCTCTCCGTCCTCGACAGGACCCGCGTAGCAGCAGGCGACGACGACTACTGGCTTGCCGTGCAACTCCGGAGGCACAACCGAGAGCGGCGGGGCCTTCCGATGAACAACGATCGTTGTCAGCTCGTCGGGCACCTCGGCGATCCACTCGCGGTAGAAACGCAGCACCTTCGGGGATTCCTCCATCGGCCAGAAGACGGCGCCGGCGAATGCCGTGGGGCCCAATGGATTGAGGCGAAACTCGAATTCGGTGACGATGCCGAAGTTGCCACCCCCGCCGCGCACTCCCCAGAACAGATCTGCATTCTCGTCCTCGCTAGCTCTTACGAACTCGCCGTCGGCGGTGACCACGTCTACAGAGAGGAGCTGATCAATCGTCAGCCCGTACTTTCGCATCAGCCATCCGATGCCACCCCCGAGCGTGAGCCCGGCGAGTCCGGTATGGGTAACTATCCCGGCCGGAATGGCGAGCCCGAAGGCTTGTGTCTCTCGATCCAGCTCGCCAAGCAGTACACCCGCTTGCGCCCGCGCCGTGCGCGCCTGGGGGTCGACGCGGACGCCCTTCATAAGGCCGAGGTCGATAACCATGCCCTCGTCGCACACCGACTGACCTGGAAAGCTGTGACCTCCGCTGCGGACCGCTACCGTCATCTCGGTCTTTCTCGCAAATCTCACGGCCGCGAGGACGTCCGCAACACCGGCGCAGCGCGCGATCAGAGCCGGAGTCCGACTGATCGCCCCGTTCCAGATCTTGCGGTGTTCATCGTAGGTGGGGTCACCGGGAGTCACGAGCTCGCCCCGGAAAGACGCCTCGAGCTCGTTCATGAAGGTGGAGTCCAAACGAAGTTCGGTAGCGGTGAGGTTCACGAAGCTGTTCCTTCCATGCCGAGGGTTCGCGTCAGTCTGGCATCGGCGGCTGCGGGTCGGCCAGTACCACAAACCGAACGTTTTCCCGCGTAATGGTCGCTGCGGCCATTCGGAGCACCTCCACGTAAACGCCACCCAGCGCCACCTCGGAGTATTCAAGTTCTGGATGGACGCCACCGGGCCACCCTCTGAGGATCTTCCCGGACGCTCCCGATCCACATCAGGCCGACCAGCTCGACCCATTGGGCGGCACCGAGATCGACCGCGTCGACGCCCCGTCCCATTGCGGCAACGAGGGCAATGGACGGCAACGCATACGCGCAGATGCACGACCAATTGCGCGCTCATCCTGAGCCAGCCTCTACGAGCAGTGGGATAGCACGCGCGGTGAGGGGCGGCCAATGCCGACCGCCCCCCGATCTTTTGATCTTGCCAAAGATCGCCTATCCGGAGCCCTTCCCTTTCTCCTTAAGTATGTAGAGGCCTCCGTTTCGGTCACTCGCGTAGATCCATGGTTCCTCGGGGATCTTGTACACACCCCAAACGTTCTGGATCCCAGCGTTGCGCTCCTCGAACGCCGGACCGGCTTCGTGATACCGGCCGACTTCCTTGGGGTTGTATGGGTCCGAGATGTCAAGGATCAGGACGCCTTCCGCGTACCACGAGATGTAGGCCTTAGTGCCCTCAACGATCACGTTGTGGCTTGAGTACGTCCCCCGGGGATCGCAACTCGCGTCCAGAGGATCGGCGCTGCACACGGTGTTGAAGGTGCTCGCCAGCACCGGATTCTCGGGGTCGGAGTAGTCCCAGATACGCATTCCACTCCAGCCGTCCGGAGCCACCATCTCCACGGGGTTGCCGATGTCTCCAATGGTGAGATCTCCGAAGTCCTCCACTCCGGCGATCAGCAGTCCGGTGTTGTGGCCGACGAAGTGCCCTGGTATATCCACGGGGGTTCCACCCATAAAGACGAGCGCGTCCCCGAACACTGGATTCTCAGCCTCGGTGGCCACGTTGAACACGACGATGCCGTCGTACCCGGCATTGAGGGCATTGGTGGCCTTCTCGGTGAAGCTGCACGTCCCCCGGTGGATCAATGCGAGCTGGTCCTCCGTCGCGGATGCCGCAGGGAACGGCGGACTGACGTTGCAGGCCTCTCCCACAAACACGGTGTCCCCCGCGACGCCCATCCCGGGCAGGCCTATCACCGGTGTCGTGAAGGCGCCTTCCGCAGAGACGACCGGGCCGGGGCTCGGGCCGCCGGTGATGCGCACCACCGAGTCGAGCGGGTTGAAGTCCTCCTCACCCTCGATGACGATGCTGCCGTCGGAGGTCGGCCACACGGAGTGGCTGTTGATCTCCGCGTCCTCGCTTCGGGGAGCGATCGCCTGGGAGATAAGCGTTGCCGCGGTGCCGTCGAGGTCACCCAAGTCCACCAGCAGCAGTCCTGCATCCCAGTTCGCCAGATAAGCCTGGGTGCCATCGGGCGTGACGAAGTGGTCGTGCAGGAACTGGTTTCGGGAAGCTCCCGCCCCGTTTATCAGGACGTTGTTCTGGGCCGAGACGATGAGCGCAAGGTTGCTCGTATTGCGCCAGTCGACTTCGGGTCGGAACAGGTACTCCGCGCCGAACCAGCTGGCCAGCGTTACGTTCTGCGGGTCGGTGATGTCGAAGACCTGGAAGCTCCCGAGCAGACCTTCGACCTGCGCGGCCACGTAGTCGCGGCCGTCGCGCGTGAACAGGTACAAGTTGTGGACGCCGAAGTCCGTAAAGCCGAAGTTTGCCTGGAGGAACAGGTTGATGTCGTCCGTTTGGACGTGGGCGAGATGGACCGGACTGGTCGGATCGCTCACATCGTAGATCTCGAATCCCCCGGGACCACCGGTAGCGCAGGCCTCGTTCGAGTGGACCAGAATGTCACCGCCGTTCATCGTGGCGACCTTCACGTCGTTGATCCGGCTGCCTGCAACCGATGGGATGTTGCCCACATAGGCGGGCTTGCTGCGGTTGTGCACGTCGAACACGGGAATCCCCGGACCGTTCACTCCCTGCACCAGACCCGGCTGACCGTAGCCCTCGCCCGTTCCGCACGGCGAGTTGAACGTGCCGATATAGGCGAACTCCCCGAGGGCCCACACGTCGGTAGTGGCGTTGGGAAGAAGTCGCTCTCCACGACCCACGAGTTCCACGTTCTTCGTAACCTTGGCGAAGGGACCACTGCTCACCACGTCTTCGTTTGACGCGTCGAGTGCCTCGAGCGGGTCGCTCAGATCTTGCCCCTGTGCAGCCTCCTCGAGATGCTCGACCGAGTGCTGCTCATCGGTCTCCCCCGCTTGGTCGGCGAGCTGCGGGTGCGCGGATGCGGCCGGTCCGGCAAGCAACAGAGTTAGAAACAACACTCCGATCACAAATCGGCTCCGGACCTTACCGGCGGACTTGCGCCAATCCATACATCGACCTCCTCTCCGAGGCCAGGATGATGACGAGTGAGGTGGAACCAAGCACGCCGGGAGTAGCTGAAACACCCATCCCCCACGGCCTTGTCTCTGTTCGTCCAGCCCACTCGGCGATCGATGCATCGATCGGTCTCCGACTGGGCCCCCCGCGTGCACCCCCTTGGGTCGCTTGAGCTTATCGCGCAGCGTAGCGGGGCGCGCACAAAACTCGGCGGTCGAGGAGAGCGCGTTCAACAGTGATTCGAGGCGCCCCGAGGGCCCCGCAGTGCGGGGGCCCCTCGCGCCGGACGAGTTGGAGTCTAGGGCGTTACGTCTGCGCACTCCGTTCCCACTGAGCCCAGCATCGAGGGGATCCCCGACGGGAACGTCGGTCACCTTGCCTACCCGTGACCCGCTTCTGCCCACCCAATCTCGGCGGGATGTGTGGGGAGCTGAGCAGCACCTTCAGCTTGTGGAGGTGGCGGGACCATGTGTGAACCGCATCGGCCTCTTCAAGACGCTGTATCAGTGCGTCACATCGTAATCCGGTGGCAGTAGATGCCGCCCGGTCATTCGCGTGGACGGGTGCGTATCGTGTCCGCTCAGCGGAGGCGGACGGGAATCGAACCCGAACGGGGAGCGGCGGAGCCGCGGGGCGGGTGAGATGGCCACCGGGCCGGGCAGGGTCCGCCGGAGCGGAGCCCAACTGCGAATGGGAGGCGGAAGGAACACTGTAAGAACCCGAGCGCGCCAGGACTGACTGTCTGCGTAGACGCCAAACGCTGGGGTGGCGTCGCCTAATCCGCTCACGGCGGACAAGCAAAGCAGCTACTCGCGTTCGGTCTGTTCTTATGCCGTTCCCTCGAACGTTTCCGCTGACCGGCAAGGCGGCTCGGCCTCATCTACCCAGGGTCGGATCGATCAGCGCCTGGAACTCGGGCTCGTCGCGGATCGGATCGAAGTCGGAATCGTACTTGTCAGCAAGCGCGCGGAGTCGCTCGCGGTACCGCTCCGTCCGGTCAAGTGCGAGCCGGAGGTGCTCGATCGCGTCGGACGTCCGCCCCGTGAGGCTCTCGCAGCAGGCGAGGTTGTAGAGCGGCTCCGGGTACTCGGTGGCTTCGATCAGCTCGCGACCGCGGTCGATCACCTCCGCGTACTGGCCCGATTCGTACACGGGGTGGAACGGCCTCCAAATCTCCCAGCCGACCGGTTCATACGCCTTCCCCGGAACACCGCCGACCGCGACGATCGTCGTCCCCGGCTCCTCAGCGAACGCCGTCCGCTTCACGCCGGGCGGGACGAAGACGAACGTGCCGGCGGGCGCGTCCACCTGCTCATCGTCGAACTCGAAGCGTGCGCGGCCCCAATAGACGAGGTAGAGGTCCTCGTTCGCGTCATCCTCCAACCTCTCGGCTCGCAGGTGACCCGGCTCGCGCGTCAGCTCGTCGTCCTCGTTGAGGATTCGGTCACCTGCTTCTCGGCCGGTCCACGTGCTGACACCAAACGCCGTGATGCCGAAGTGGTGTCGAACGGGCCGCCAGGGACAGCGACCGTCGTTTGCCTCCTCGATCTCGTCAACGTGCGCAACCGCGTGGCCCGTCATCGACAAGCCTCCTCTCGTCGTTGCTCTTGCGAGCCGTAACTATGGCTTAGCTCTCCGAACGATGCGACCCACGGCCGATCGAGTCCGACGGGTCGCGGGCCCACCTGCGACCGAGACCTGTGAAGGAAGGGCATGGGCCGCTAGGTGCGAGCCACCGCGCTCTCCGGCTTCGATGGCCGCAACATCAAAGATATCGAGGACTCTGGAGTGGAAACCCCTTGGACGGCATCGCCGCGGCGCCCGGGGGGTGCGTTTCACCCACGCTCCGGGCGAGCGGTTATGGGCCCACTCGAAGTACGAGACCACGACGCCTCCCGCGCTGGCCAGAATGTCCGGCAAAACCTCCATACCTCGCAGGTTGAGTCCCTCGACCACCTCAGCGGAGACTGGATAGTTGGCGACCTCAAGAATGACTTGCGCCCGGACCGTCTCGCGGTTCTCGCTCTCTATGCTCGCGAGAATGCGGCGGGCGCGAGGACGTCGCCGTCCACCGCGATGACGGCCTCGGACGCCAGTGTCTCCGCCCCCTCAACGTCACCTACGCTTCCGGTCAGCCGCCCGTGCTCGAGGACGACACGCGGATCGAGGCCTTCTCATTGGCGACGGATCCCTGCCTTTGTCATTTCGATCGAAGGCTCAGCAGATCGGTGCTTCTCCGGCCCCAGCAAATCCCTGGTGTGATCCTGGAACATGCTGCGTTCCGAGCGCTCCAGCTTGAGCCAGCGGCACGATGTGCTCCTGAGCGTACTCACGCCCTGAGTCGCACGGGTCCTGCGCCGTCGCCACAGCGCTCCACGACAACGCGAGCACCATCAGAAGCGCTGCCGCGAAAAGCACGGTGATCTTCTTCAATGTGTCACCCCCTCCACGTTTAGATTCCTTCTGCCGATTACCCGTTTTGCGCCAATTCAACGCAGCGATCTCGGCCAAACGCGTAGGCCCTCACGCAGAGTTCTACTGATGGCTACGGAGGACAAAGGGCCTCCGTTCAATCGGAATCACTTCACCCCGGAGCGACGCGTCCTGCGCCGCGGCTTGACGGGGATCGATGCCGCACGTACCGAGCTCCGGTTCTTTCATGAGCTTGCCCTCGTTGTGCTGCACGTGAGTCCCGCGGTGCTCATGCTCGGTGGTTGGTATTGGTCGTGCTGCGGGTGTCCGTAGCCGGACTGCCTGTGCTGGGGATGCGATTGTCATAGGAGCCGACTTCTCGGCGGGCTCCTAGCGATCGCTACACAGATCAGAGCAGCGCGCGGTTCGGGAAGCTCGTTCGCGCCGAGTGACGGGGCAGCGCGGGCCCCCTCCTCGAATTGAAGACCCGCTGCCACCGATACCCCAAAACGCGTCCAGCGCAAATCCACCCCGATGGCTGTTGCCGCGGTGTTCATGCGGCTGCGGTGATCACCGTTCCTCAAGTTCTTTGGGGAAGCGATCCGCCACGAGATTGAGTCTTATGTCGTGTTCAAGGAGTGCCTTCAAACCCGCGAGCACCAAAGTGAACCCTTGAGTCGAGTCGGCCACTTGTTTTAAGAGTTCGTCGGGGTTGCCGGTGAAGCCGGCCTCGGTGATGCTAACGAACGTTGTATCGTCCCGCAGCGGTGCGAATTCCCATTCCACCGTTGTGAGACCGCTGTAGCCAGGCCACTCGATCTCGATCCGCTTGTTAGGTTCAATGGCCCTCACCGTCACCTGGATTGAGATGTCGTACATTTCCCAGTCCCATTGCACCTGCTTGCCGGCCTCAAGCGGACCACTGCTCTTGGTGAACCAGAACTTTGTGATGAGGTCGGGGTTGATGAAGGCCTCAAACACAGCCGCAACTGGTTTGCGGACAAGCATCCCCGTACTCGCTACGGGTGTCTGCTCTCGCTCATGAGTGTTCATCCGGCACCTCCTCGTAGCCGGCGAATGTAAAACACCTGCCTTTTCGACGTTATCGAACGTCGTCAATTTATTCCCCGCGCGAGTTGTCCCTCGGAGCCCGTGGGAGCCGCGGAGCCGCATCCTGAGGCTGGGAGGGACCCCGAGCCGGTCGCCGTAGCCGGCCCCGAGGCGCTGGCCCGCGAGGGCACTCGCACTTGTTTTTTTGGCAATCCACCGCGCCATGGGCAGGATTCCGCCCAACAAAACAGTGGAGCAGGCCGCGCCGGGCTGGGAGCCGGGCGGCCGGGGGCCCGACTCGGACTGCGCATAGGCATCACGAGTTGAGTGACACCTCACCGCTAACGCCCTCTGATTGCGATCGATCTGCGATCGTGAAAGTCGCCCCCTTCACGACGCGACCGCAAGCAAGGTCAATCGGCAACGTAGAGTGCGTTTTCGGGGGCGACCCACGCTCGCAGGCCCCCTACGCCCAACTCAGGGAGCGAATCGCCGACCGCTCCGCCACCGTTGCCGTAGTCGGGCTGGGGTACGTCGGGCTACCGATTTTGACCGCCGCCGGCCGCCAAGGATTCAATTTGATTGGGATCGACTCAGCGGAGGCGAAAATCGCGTCGCTTCAGAGGGGTCGATCCTACGTCGCCGATGTCCCCGATGCTCAAGTAACTGCACTTGAAGTGGCGGAGTTTGGAACGGATCACTCAGTACTCGTAAGTGCCGATGTCATCATCGTTGCCGTTCCAACACCGTTGCGAGACGGTGGCCCGGATCTTTCGCTCGTCCTGCGGGCCGGTCAGCAGATCGCCGAAACGTTGCGGCCCGGCCAACTCGTTGTGCTGGAATCGACGACCTACCCAGGGACAACGCAGGACATCTTCCGCCCTGTACTCGAGTCGAGTGGCCTCACTGCGGGACGGGACTTCGCGCTCGCGTACTCACCCGAGCGGATCAATCCTGGGAGCTCGTGGACCTTGCGTGAAACACCGAAGGTGGTCGCTGGGATCACAGATACCGATACAGACATCGCGGCGAGTTTCTACGCGGCCATCGTGGATCACGTAGTACGAACGTCATCGCCTCGCGAGGCTGAAATGGCGAAGCTCATTGAGAACACGTTTCGCCAGGTCAACATCGCGCTTGTCAACGAGCTTGCGACGATCGCTTCGTCGATTGGTGTCGACATCTGGGAGGCGCTCGACGCAGCGGCGACGAAACCCTTTGGGTATATGCCGTTCTGGCCCGGTGCTGGTGTGGGAGGTCACTGCATCGCCGTGGACCCGAGCTACTTGTCGTGGAAGGTCCAGCAGCAACTCGGTTTCGGCGTCGGCTTCATCGATCACGCGCGCATGGTCAATAACCGAATGCCGGGATATGTCGCCCAACGCGTGTCCGAGGTGCTCAACTCGGTGGGGAAAGCCACACGTGGGTCGCGCATTCTTGTGCTTGGTCTTGCGTACAAGCCTGGAGTCAACGACGTCCGGGAGTCGCCCGCGCTCGAGGTGCTCGAGCATCTGGTCACTCGCCCCGTTGCCTTCGCATACCCGTTTGGTGCCTACGGAGCGGATCGCAGTAACCATCCGCGCATCAAGGCCACGCTGCGTCGCGAGATTGCTCGCTACCACTCCTTGGGTTTCCAGCAAGACGACCAGCGTACGATCCCGCTCGCAACCTGCGGATCAGATCCACTCCGGCTGCGCCGCCTGGAAATAGGTGACTGGTCGGGCACCCAGCTACTTCGTCGGATTCGTTCGGCGGCGCGCCGCACCAAGACACCTGATTGCGCCCGAGGTTATCGACGAGCCGGATGAGAACCGAGATCAGTGGGTGCCACGGCAGTCGCTCCTCCCTTTGAATAGTTGCCTTTAGATCCGGAATCCGCCCTCCTGCGGTTGTGGACTTGCGTGAACAAACTCGGCATGGGCATACAGGCGTAGACGCAAGTCCTGCCCTCGGACCATCATGGATAATCCAGTTGGACGTGCTAGGGGAGCAGCGCTGTGATCGCCCAAATGTCAGCTGAACGCCGACAGGTGGTGCTTGATTGACATTTCGGAAGACGGGAATGCGCCGATCTGCCTCGCGATCCGATTCGAAGAAACACGCGGCGTCCCTCTTAGGGGCGTTTCTCCTCGCCGCGGCTCTTGTTTCCTACAACAACTTGCGGCCCGAGCTCGGAGGTCTTCGTTATGTGGGAGTCAACCTCCTGGTTGGGGCCTCATTGCACTGACATCGATCGCGCTCCTGGGTTCCGATCCGTCGGAACTGGGGCTTACCGGAAATCGGCCGAGGATCGTCGCAGCGCTTGCAGCTTGTGGAGCTGATTGACCGGTGCGCGAACCACTCGGAGATCTCGGGCCGAAAGATCAGATTGCGAGGGTTTGTATCGGTGGCCCGCGATCAGCGGCCGAGGACGACGTCGATCCCGCCCAGGATGAGTTCAAGCTGAGGCGGCGACACCCGCCCGACCTGCTCTGAGAACACATCGCGATCGACGGCCACGATCTGCGAGACGTTCGCGACAGAATCCTTTGGAAGCCCGGTCTGGCGACGGTTTAGGAGCACATTTCCTGGAGCGGAGGCCCAGCGGAGGTCGCTAGTGAGAGGGACAACGACGACCGTTGCCAAACGACTCGCGTTGAGTGCATCGCCTTGAACGATCACCACCGGACGCACGAACCCGGGACCTGAGCCGACGGGATCGGGTAACGAGGCCCAGAAAATATCCCCTTGAGCGACTACCACTCGCTGCGTTCGAGGGTTTGTCGGCCAACTTCGGCCAACCACGCGTCGGGCTCGGGATCGATCTCAGCCAAGACCTCGTCCATGGCCCGTGTCACAGCGGCAGGATCCCGGCGGAGCAAATACTCGGAGAGCGCCTCTTGATAGAGCTGGCTGCGAGACTTTCCCG
>OCZV010000391.1_pt1 | contig 16075 bp, 8 predicted proteins | sample 1539051 | NCBI WGS metagenome assembly OCZV01 (sample SAMEA3113581, study PRJEB22503) | soil metagenome
TGGCTCCGGCAGCGCGGCCGTGGCGAGCCGGCGGGCGTGCTGGGGGCCTGGCATGTGCCCGTGTCGAGCGAGGAGCTGGCGGAGTTCGCGCGCGCCTTCCCCTCGCTGCGCTACGAGGTGAGAGTGCCCACGCTCGACGATCTCTTCCTCAAGCTCGCCCTCCAGCCGTGAGCTGGCTCGCCACCGCCTTCGACTGGCAGAGCCGCGCCGTGGTGATGCGGCACCTGCGCGTGTATCTCCGCAACTGGTACACCGCCTTCCTGCCGCCGGCCCTGGAGCCCGTGACCATGCTGGTGGCTTTCGGCATCGGGCTCGGCGGATACGTCGCAAGCCTCAGCTGGCAGGGGCGCCCGATCGAGTACATGACCTACGTGGCGCCGGGGCTGCTGGCCTACGCCACGTTCATGACGGCGATCTTCCAGTCGCTCTTCGGCGCGTTCATCCGCATGCGCTACCAGCGCACGTGGGAGGGCCAGCTCACCACGCAGATCGAGCTGACCCACGTGATCTGGGGCGAGGTGCTGTGGGCCGGCCTACTCGCGACGATGTACGTCGTCATCGTGGCCGCGGTGCTGGCCGGCTTCCACGCCGCCGGCCTCATCACCATGCGGGTCGGCTGGCTGCCCGCCGTCCTGCCCGTCAGCTTCGTAGCCGCCTGCGCCTTCGGCGCCCTGGGCCTCTGCTTCACGGCGCTGCTGCCGACGATCGATCACATGAACTTGCCCGTATTCCTCCTCGTGCTGCCGATGGGTCTGCTGTCGTCGACGTACTTCCCGCTCGAGCATCCCTGGCTCGTCGCGCTCAACCTGGCGAACCCCCTCTACCACCTGGCCCAGGCGTTCCGCGGCCTGCTCATCGGCGGACCGGTGGTAGGGCCGCTGGCCGGCGTCGCCGTGCTCTCCGGCGTCATGCTGGCCGTCCTGGTTCCGCTCGATCTCCGGCTGCTGCGTCGACGAGTCCTCGGGGAGTAGGCGCTTCCCCGCCCCCACCGCCGGTAGTCTCGCCCGGTCGAAAGATTCTGCTTGGGCCGCGTGCGCGCGAACTTCTAGTTTGTTGTTGTGCCTCTCCTCAACGCGCCACGGCTGGCGGCCCTCGGCGCCTGGCTCGTCACGCTGATGGCGTTCGTGGGCGCCGCCGGGAGTGAGCCGCTGTCCTTGCTCTCCTTCGCCGGGACCTTCGCCGTCGAGCAATCGCCGGCAGTCGAGAGGCCGCGCCCGAAGGACTCCAGCATCCGGCTGAACGAGATCGAAGCGTTCGCGATGGGGGAGCCGTCCACGCCGGTGCCGGATCCGGATTGGCCCACGATCACGACCTCCGTGGCGGACCGGGAGCCGACCGATCTCCGCTCGCTGATCGGGGACGGGGAGCGCTGGCGCCTGGTCGAGTTCGGGGCGGCGGCAACCTGGCGCCCGCTGGCGGCGAAGCTGACGGCGTTCGGACAGGTGCCATACCTCCCCACCGAACCGGCCGACACCGCGCCTGCGTTCGACGGCGCGCACGACCCTGCGGCCCTTGGAGTCACAGCCAAGGTGGGAGGATTCGAGGCGGGCGCCCAGTATCGTTCCGCGGGCAAGCGGCTCGAGCGTCTCATCGGCGCCCCCGCGGCGCTCAAGGACCGGGAGGGCCACGAGGTGTGGGTCGCGCAGCGGCTGGGACTGCTCAGGCTGCGGCTGTCAGACTCGGAGCTCACGGACAACGTCGACCGCAACCCGGCGCTGCCCCGGACCACGAAGGATCAGAGCGCGGTCACGGTCGAGCTCTCGCTGCCCGCATGGCCGGTGCTGGGGCTGACGTATGCCTCCGGCGACTCGGCGCGGTTCCGGCTCGCGCCGCAGGGGCCAGACGAAGCGCCGGAGCAGCACGCGTTCGAGAGCGTCACGGGCTCAGCGTATTACTACGGCGGGCCAGGGTGGGACATCACCGCCTCGTCATCGCTTTCCCAGAGTCGCCACGCCGTCCGGCTCGACGAACAGATGGCGATGTTGTCCCAGGACCTGAGCCTCACGCTGCGTCCGCTCGAGTCCGTCACGGTGGTCCCCGCGATCAGCCTCGGGCAGGAGCGGTACGCATGGTCGGCCGTCCGCAGCGACACGAGCACCGCCGCGCTCACGCTGTCGTACGCGCCGCCGGCGAATTCGTGGTGGGCCTCGACGTTCGTGAGCCACACCTCGACCCGCGCCAGCGACGGCTCTACCGACGGACGCAGCATCAGCCTCAGTGGCGCGCTGACGTACGCGCTCGGAACGCTGCTGCCGGGGCGATCGACGCTGTCGTTCGAGGCCGGCTACGACCGGTACGTCGACGCCGTTGTTCCCGCGAGCTCGTCGCGCGCGATCTCCGGATTCGTTCTCCTGAAAATCGCCGCCTTCTAGTCTTTCCCCGGCGCGTGGCGCGCCGGCCGTGCCAGGCCGCGGCGATCATGCGAGAGGATCGGGCATTCCGCCCGAGCCCGTCGGTCATCTCGCCAGCCCGGTTGCCCATGCCCCGAGCACTGCAGCATCCGCGCCTCCTCCTGGGAATCGGACGAAGAAGCATCGGCATCAACAAGACCAGGAGGCAGCCATGGGCAAGCTCGAGGGCAACGTCGCGATCGTCACGGGTGCATCGAAAGGGATCGGCGCCGCCATCGCCGGGCATCTGGCGGCCGAGGGCGCAGCCGTCGCGGTCAACTACGCCTCCAGCAAGGAGGCCGCCGATCGCGTCGTGGCCGAGATCACGCGCGCGGGTGGCCGGGCCATTGCGGTGCAGGCCAACGTGGCGAAACAGACGGACATCGATCGTCTCTTCTCCGAGACGAAGCAGGCGTTCGGCAGACTCGACATCCTGGTCAACAACGCCGGCATCTACGAGTTCGCTCCGATCGAGGATGTCACCGAAGCGCACTTTCACAGGCAGTTCGACCTGAACGTCCTCGGTCTGCTCCTGGCATCGAAGGAAGCGGTACGGCACTTCGGCCCCACGGGCGGCAGCATCATCAACATCAGCTCGGGCGCCAGCACCTTCACGCCTCCGAACACCGCCGTCTACAGCGCCACCAAGGCAGCCGTGGATGCCGTCACCCGATCGCTCGCCAAGGAGCTGGGCCCGCGCAACATCCGCGTGAACGCGATCAATCCGGGCATGGTGGACACGGACGGGGTGCAAGCCGCCGGCATCATCGAGAGCGACTTCCGCAAGCAGGTCGAGGCGCAGACTCCGCTCGGCCGCATCGGGCGGACGGAGGATATCGCGCCGGCCGTGGTCTTCCTCGCCTCCACGGACGCCTCGTGGATCACTGGCGAAACGCTGCGCATCGCCGGCGGCCTGCGCTGAGCGGGTCGCCGGCGCGGCCACGTGGCCTGAATCCTTCGTCGGCCCCCGCGCATCGACAACATGTCGATAGTGCGAGCCGATCGTCGGCGCAACCGAGGGAATCCCCGCTGGTCTCATCCATCGTCGCTTGGCAGCGCCGCGGGGCTGTGTCGAGGGAGGCATGAGAGCATTGGTCCGACAGTGGATGCGGAAAGCCGCCGCGTTGGCGGCGGCGGCCTGGCTGGGGCTCACGGCGTGTAGCTCCCCGCCGGAGGCGGTCCCCGCCCCGCGGCCGATGGCCGTGACAGTCGCGGCGGTGGCTCAGCAGGACGTTCCCGTGCACGGCCAGTACGTGGGCCAGACGGAGGCCGTGAGGACCGTCGAGGTTCGCACCCGGGTCGAGGGCTTTCTCGAGCGTCAGGTGGCGCCCGACGGGGCCGACGTCAAGGCGGGCGACCTCCTCTTCGTCATCGACCCGCGGCCCTTCGAGGCCTCCCTGCGCCAGGCCCAGGCCAACGTGGCCCGCAACAGGGCCCAGCTCAGCCAGGCGGAAGCGGCGCTGGTCCAGCGCGAGGCCGAGGTGCAGCAGGCGCAGGCGAACCTCGAGCGCGACCTCGCCCAGCTCGAGAACGCGCGCACCCAGGAGCAACGCTACCGCACCCTGCTCCAGCAAGAGCTGGTCGCCCGCGAGCAGTACGACCAGATGCGCACCAACATGACCGCGCTGCAGGCCACGGTGCAAGCGGACCGCGCGGCCTTCGAGAACGCGAAGGCCGCGCTCGGCGCCGCCCGGGCGACGATCGAGAACGCGCGCGCCGCCATCCGCGCCGACGAGGCCGTCGCCGACAGCGCCCGGCTCCAGCTCGGCTACACCACCATCCGATCGCCGCTCGATGGCCGCATGGGCCGGGCGGAGGTCCGGGTCGGGAGCCTGGTCGGACGCTCGGATTCGACGCTGCTCGCGACGGTATCCACGCTCGATCCCATGTACGTCAGCTTCAGCGTGAGCGAGCGTGAGGCGCTGCAGGTATGGCGCCGCCGTCAGGCGGAGATGCGGGCGCGCCCCGACGCCGCCGGCATCACCATCACGCTGCCCGACGACAGCGCCTATCCCCAGGCGGGGCGGCTGGACTTCGTCGATCGCGCGGTGGACCCGCGGACCGGGACGCTCGCGCTGCGAGCCACGTTCCCCAATCCCGAGCGGCTGCTCCAACCGGGCCAGTACGTCCGGCTGCGAGTCCTCCTCGAGGAGCGGGCCGGCGCCCTCCTCGTGCCCCAGGCGGCGGTCCAGGAGAGCCAGGGCTCTGCGTCCGTGTTCGTCGTGGGACCGGACCAGACGGTGCAGGCGCGCACGGTGCGGGTGGGGCCGCGCTTCGGGACGATGTGGGTCGTCGAGGAGGGCGTCAAACCCGGCGAGCACGTCGTCGTCAAGGGGCTGCAACAGATCCGGGTCGGGATGCGTGTCGAGCCGACGCTCGAGGCGGTCCGCCCGCAGCCGGCCGCCGGGAGCTGAGGGCGGATGTTCGTCAACTTCTTCATCGACCGCCCCATCTTTGCCTCCGTGCTGGCCATCGTCATCGTCGTGGCCGGTGCCGTGGCCATCCCGTTTCTGCCGATCGCGCAGTATCCCGAGATCACCCCACCGCAGGTGGTGGTCCAGGCCACCTACCCGGGAGCCAGCGCCGAGGTGGTCGAGCAAACGGTCACCACGCCGATCGAGCAGCAGGTCAACGGCGTCGAGGACATGCTCTACATGTCCTCCCGCAGCGGCAGCGACGGGACCATGACCCTCACCGTCACGTTCGAGGTCGGCACCGAGCTCGACATCGCGGCCGTGAACGTCCAGAACCGGATCGCCATCGCCCAGGCCAAGCTGCCTCAGGACGTGGTGCGCCAGGGGATCACCACGAGGAAGCAGTCTCCCGACCTGGTCGAGATCGTGGCGCTGACCTCGCCCGACGGGACCCGCGACGAGCTCTACCTGAGCAACTACGCGACCCTCCAGGTCGTCGACGTGCTGGCGCGCGTGCCGGGGGTGGGGCAGGTGCAAGTGTTCAACGGGCGCGACTACGGCATGCGCGTGTGGCTGAACCCGGACACGCTGGCCAGCCTGAGTCTCACCGCCGGCGACGTGGCCGCCGCGGTCCGCGAGCAGAATCTCCAGGCGGCGGCCGGGCAGATCGGCCAGCCCCCGGCGCCCCGCGGCCAGCAGTTCCAGTACACCGTCACCACGCGGGGGCGGCTGTCGACGCCGGACGAGTTCGAGAACATCATCCTGCGCACGCGGGCCGACGGCTCGATCCTCCGGCTCCGCGACGTCGGGCGCGTGGAGCTGGGCGCCCAGAGCTACGGGTCGTTCGGCCGGGTCGGCGGCAAGCCGGCAGCGCTCATCGGAATCTTCCAGCTGCCCGATGCCAACGCCCTCGACGTGTCACGCGGTGTCCAGGCGGCCATGGCGCGCCTGGCGCCGAGCTTCCCGAGCGGCGTCACCCACACACGCCCCTACAACACCACCGAGTTCGTCCGGGTGTCGATCGAGGAGGTCGCGGAGACGCTCCTGATCGCCATCGGGCTCGTGATCCTCACCGTGTACGTGTTCCTGCAGGACTGGCGTGCGACGCTGATTCCGGCGTTGACCATCCCGGTGTCGCTGGTGGGGACCTTCGGGGTGATCAGCCTGTTCGGATTCTCGATCAACACGCTCACGCTCTTCGGTCTCGTGCTCGCCATCGGGATCGTGGTGGATGACGCGATCGTGGTCGTCGAGAACACGCAACGCCATCTGGACGAGGGGAGCCTCGGACCGCGCGAGGCCACGCGCCACGCGATGGCCGAGGTGACCGGGCCCGTCATCGCCACCTCGCTCGTGCTGATGGCCGTGTTCATTCCGATCGCCTTCCTGCCCGGGATCACGGGCCGGCTCTATCGCCAGTTCGCGCTCACGATCGCCGTGTCGGTCACCCTGTCCACGGTCAACGCCATGACCCTGTCGCCGGCGCTATGCGCCTTGCTGCTCCGACCGGCCCACCTGGCCCGCCGCCGCTGGCTCGCGCGCGCCTGGAACGCTTCGTTCGCGCGGCTCACGAGCGGCTACGACTGGACCGTCAGGCACATCGTGCGACGGGCCGCACTCGCCCTGGTGTTGCTGGTCGTCCTCGGCGGCGCCGCCTACGCGCTCTTGCGCGCCGTGCCCACGGGCTTCGCGCCCACCGAGGATCAGGGTTACCTGCTGGTCAACGTCCAGCTCCCCGACGCGGCGTCGCTCGAGCGCACCGACGCGGTCGTCCGCCAGATCGAGCAGATCTTGCTGGAGACGAAGGGCATCGAAACCGTGGTGGCGATCGGGGGACGGAGCTTCATCTCCGGCGTCAACGGTCCCAACGTCGCCTCGCTCTTCCCGCGACTCACCCCCTGGTCGGAGCGCGAGGAGGCGGAGCTGCGGGCCGGCGCCCTCCTGGCGCGCCTGCGCGCCCGGCTCGGCGCGATCCAGGAGGCGGTCGTCGTGGTCTTCCCGCCGCCGCCGATCCGGGGGATCAGCTCCGGCGGCGGATTCCAGTTCGAGCTGCAGAGCATCGGCGGCCCCTCGCTCGAGGAGCTCGACACGGTCGCCCGCCAGCTCATCGAGGCGACCCGCCAGCAGCCCGAGCTGGCCTCGGCGTACACCGCCTTCCGCCCCGGCGTGCCGCAGCTCGACGCCCAGGTCGACCGCGCGAAGAGCCGAGCCCTCGGCGTGCCGATCTCCGACGTGTTCGATAGTCTGCAGATCTTCCTGGGGTCACTCTACGTCAACGACTTCAACGCCTTCGGCCGGGTGTGGCGGGTTCAGCTCCAGGCCGAGCCGGCCTTTCGCGCGACCCCGAGCGACGTCGCGCGGCTCTACGTCCGCAGCCAGCCCGGCCTGAACGGGCAGTCCGCTCAGATGGTACCGCTCAGCACGCTCGTCACCGTGCGGCCGATCACCGGACCGGACACCATCTCGCACTACAACCTCTATCGTTCGGCCGAGATCTCGGGTGACACCGCGCCCGGGGCCAGCTCCGGTCAGGCCATCGCGGCCATGCAGAACCTGGCCCGGCGCTTTCTGCCGCCGGGCATGGCCTACGAGTGGACGGGCCTCGCGTTCCAGGAGATCGAGGCGGGCACCTGGGCGCCGTTCGTCTTCGCGCTGTCGGCGCTGTTCGTCTTTCTCGTGCTGGCGGCGCAGTACGAGAGCTGGCTGATCCCCCTGGCCGTGATCCTCGCCGTACCCCTCGGCGTTCTTGGCGCGCTCGGTGCGCTGTGGCTCAGGGGCGGCGCCAACGACGTGTATGCGCAGATCGGCCTCGGCCTGCTCATCGGCCTGGCGGCGAAGAACGCGATCCTCATCGTCGAGTTCGCCCAGGTGCGCCGCGAGCATGGGCTCGCGATCCGGGAGGCCGCTCGGGAGGCCGCCCGGATCCGTTTCCGCCCGATCTTGATGACGTCCTTCGCGTTCATCCTGGGCTCGCTGCCGCTGGTCGTCGCCTCGGGGGCGGGCGCGGCCAGCCGCAACTCGATCGGTACTACCGTGGTGGGCGGGATGCTCGCGGTCACCGTGCTCGGCGTCCTCCTGGTGCCGGCGTTCTACGTCGCGGTCGAGCGTCTCGCCGAGTGGCGGGGCCGGCCGCCGTCGGGCGACGGTTCGCGGGCGTAGCCGCGCCGAACGTCACCGGGATCGCTCGGACAGGTAGAATTCAGCTGCCGTGGACGGACGTGCCGTGGAACGCAAGCTCGCCGCCATCCTCAGCGCCGACGTGAAGGGCTACAGCTTGCTCATGGGCGACGACGAGGTCGCGACCGTTCGCACCATCACCGAATATCGCGAGGCCATCGCGGCGACCGTGACCCGATACGGCGGGCGCGTGGTCGATGCTCCCGGCGACAACGTGCTGGCGGAGTTCGCCAGCGTGGTCGACGCCGTGCAGTGTGCCGTCGACATCCAGCACGAGCTCCGGTCCCGCAACGACGCGCTGCCGGCGTCCCGTCAGATGCAGTTCCGGATCGGCATCAACCTGGGTGATGTGATCGTCGAGGCCCAGCGCCTCTACGGGGACGGCGTCAACATCGCCGCCCGCCTGGAGAGCCTGGCCGAGGGCGGCGGCATCTGCCTGTCGGGCACGGCCTACGATCAGGTGGAGGGCAAGCTGCCGCACGGCTTCGACTTCCTCGGCGAGCACGCGGTGAAGAACATCGCGCGCCCGGTACGGGTGTACCGGCTCCGCCTCGAGCCCGGCGCCGCGCTGCTGAAGTCTCCCGGCCGGCGCCGCGGCGACCGACGGCTGGTGGTCGGCGCCGTCATCGGCGTCCTGCTGCTCCTTGGCGCCGGGGCCGGCTGGCGTTGGTTGAGGGCACCCGCGTCCTCCGGCGAGCTGGCCCTGCCCGACAAGCCGTCGGTCGCCGTGTTGCCCTTCACGAACCTGAGTCAGGACCCGGCGCAGGAGTACTTCAGCGACGGCGTGACCGAGGACCTCATCACCGGCCTCTCGAAGGTCTCGGGGCTCTTTGTCATCGCTCGCAACTCGGTCTTCACCTACAAGGGCAAGCCGGTGAAGGTCCGCGAGGTGCGCCGGGACCTCGGCGTGCGCTACGTGCTCGAGGGCAGCGTGCAGCGGGCGGGCAGCCGAGTGCGGATCACCGCCCAGCTCGTGGACGCCACCACCGGGTACCACATGTGGGCCGAGCGGTACGACCGTGAGGTTCGCGACATCTTCGCCCTCCAGGACGAGGTCACGCAGCGGATCGTGCGCGCGCTCGCGGTCAGGCTCACCGAGGGCGAGCAGGGACGGATGGCCCGGGTCCCCACGGCGGATCCGGAGGCGTACGATCTCGTGCTCCGAGGGGAGGACGAGCGCAAGCGCACGACGCCTGACGCCAACGCCCAGGCTCGCCGGCTCTTCGTGAAGGCCCTGGACCTCGATCCCGAGTATGCACGAGCCTACGTGGGGCTGAGCCGGACCCATCTGCAGAGCTGGCAGCTGCTGTGGAGCACCGATCCCGAGAGCCTGGAGCGGGCGCGTGAGCTGGCCGAGCGGGCCATCGCCCTGGACGACAGCCTGGCCGATGGCCACAGCCTGCTCGCGCAAATCTATGTGTGGAAGAAGCAGCACGACCGCGCGATCGCGCAGGCCGAGCGCGCCATCGCCCTCGCCCCCAACGACGCCGACGGGTACGAGACGCTCGCCGACGTGCTGGCGTGGGCGGGCAGGCCGGAGGACAGCCTCAAGCCCATCCGCCAGGCCATGCGCCTGAACCCGCACTATCCCTTCTTCTACCTGTGGCCCCTCGGGCACGCCTCCTACATGACGGGGCGCAACGAGGACGCGGTCGACGCATTCTCGAGGATCGTGCGACAGAACCCCAATTTCTTCCCGGCGTACGCCTATCTCGCCGTGTTGTACACCGAGATGGGCCGCGACAGGGACGCGCAGGAAGCGTGGGACAAGGTGAGCCGACTCATCCCCGGAACCTCGTTGTCTAACTTCAAGGTGTATGCGCCCTACAAGCGACCCGAAGATCTCGACCGGGTCCTGACCGCGGCGCGCAAGGGCGGGCTGCACTGACTGAGTGGGGGCCTCGAGCCGACCAGGGACGGACCGTGGCGCCGCGGCTTGCCGTGAGATATCGTCGGTGCAGCCATGAGCCAGCTCAGCTCCAAGAAGCGAGCGCGGCTGCCCAAGAGCGCCTTCGCCTACGTCGACTCCCGGGGCCGCCGGCGACTGCCGATCCACGACGAGCCCCACGTTCGCAACGCGCTGGCGCGCTTCAACCAGGTGGCGTTCGAGGACGACGCGGCCCGGGAGCGGGCTCGCCAGCGGCTGCTCGGCGCCGCCAAGAAGTACGGCATCGTGCCGATCGGCTTCATGACGGGCCAGCTGCGCTCGCAGATGAGCGAGGCGGCGGCCGGCCGGCTGGTGATCGAGCTGGGGCAGGTCGGCACGCCGGGCGAGTTCGAACAGCGGCTGCGCACCGTCCTGCGTGATCCCACCCTGGTGGTCTTGCACTGGTCCGAGTCGGCGGGCGTCTACCTCGACGGTGCCGGCCGGCCGGCCGTACTGCCAGCCGACGGAGGGCCACGGGCGGTGACACTCCTCGAGCGGCAGGGCCGCCCGATGACCGCCCTCGTGCACGACCGCGCCGTCCTCGAGCACCGCGACCTGGTGAAGACGGTGGCGGCCGCCGTCAGGCTGGCGGTCGAGAACGAGCGCCTTCGCGGCCAGGTCGAAGCCCGGGCGAGTGAAGTGCGCACCTTGCCGACCGGCCACGTGACGTTCCTGTTGACCGATATCGAAGGGTCGACCGGCCTGCTCCAGCGACTCAGCGATCGGTACGCCGCTCTCCTGGCCGACGTCCGCGCCATCATCCGGAGCTTCGTGCATCGGGCGGGTGGCCGCGAGGTCGATGCGCGCGCGGACGAGTTCTTCGCGGTCTTCGGGCGCGCGCCGGCGGCGCTGGAGGCGGCCCTCGCGATCACGCGAGCGGTGCGCGGACGGGCGTGGCCCGATGCTGTCGACGTCAGGCTCCGCGCCGGCATCCACAGCGGGCGCCCCACGCTGACCGACACGGGCTATGTCGGTCTGGCGGTGCACACCGTGGCCCGCATCTGCTCGGTGGCCCACGGCGGTCAGATCCTGCTCTCGGCCGCCGCCCGCGATGCCGTGGGTCGGTCACGCCCCACCGGCACACGCTTCCGGAGCCTGGGCTCGCACCGGCTCCGCGGGTTGCGGGAGCCGCAAGCCCTCTTCCAGGTGGAGGCGGGCGACCTGCCCACGCGCTTCCCCCCGCCACGAATCCTCCCGACCTCTGGTGAAAGCGCCTGAGACACGGTGTGATGCGAGCCGCATTGACGCGACCACCGGGCGGAGCGTAGCCTCAGCCGCAACGTCGTGAATTCCCGCCAACTGCTCACACTCGGAGCACTCGTCGTCATCGCCGTCCTCGGGGCTGGCGGCTGCGCGATGACGCCGACGGCAACGGCCCGGTCCAGCATCGAGCAGCGCCTGCTCGCGCGCTCGCTCGAGCGCGCCGTCGCCCAGATCGACGTCAGCCTGTTCCACGGCAAGCGAGTGTTCCTGGATCTGGCAGCGCTCACGCCCGATGAGGCGTATGCCAGGGCGTATGTGGGGGCGGAGTTCCGCCAGCGAGGGGCGCTGATCGTCGGCGACGCCTCGGAGTCCGAGGTACGAGTCCAGGTGATGGCCCCCGGTCTCGGCGTGGACCAGGGCGAGACGCTGATCGGGGTGCCGGCGACGCTGGTGCCGTTGCTGGGCATTCCTATCCCCGAGATCGCGCTGTTCAAGTGGACCCGTCACCGCGGCACGACCGAGCTCAAGTTCTACGCCTACGACAGCAAGGACGGTCGTCCGTTCGAGGTCGCGCCAACCGCGCTCGGCCAGTCGCGATATTCCCAGTTCATAATCTTGGTGCTCGTGCGCTTCACGCGGCACGATCTCGACAAGGTCCCGCCGCCATCCCCGACGACTCCCGCCTCGCCCCGCTGACGCGGGTCCTCGTCCCTGTCCGTCCAGCCGCCGCCCCCGCGTATCGGCCGCGATGCGCTGATTCTGGCGGACGAACGGGCTCGCGTCGTTCTTCGCTTCGTGCGTTGGTGCTTCGCGAGCCGGCGCCTTCGAGGTTATCTGGCGAGATCTCCATGCTACACTCCCGTTGCTGGCACCTCGGCCCTCTGGCTGACGCACCTGGCGTCGAGACCCCGGTGACATGGCCGTCACGTGCGTTCATCACCCGGGGAGTGTCATGTACCCTCCGATCTCAGTCCATTTTCGGGGCGAGCTCGACGCTGACGTCCTTGGCTGTCGGGCCGGCAGACACGGCGCGATGACGCCGGCGGAGATCGGTCGGAATCAACGCCGGTCGGAGCAGACGGCCAGCTCGATCATCGGCATGCTCGCCGAAGCGGAAGGTCACGATCGGTTCCGCAGAGAGGGTCGGGTAAGCGCCGATTTGTCCAACCTCTGCGGAAAGGCAGCCTGCTGATCGCCCCCCAGTCCTTCGAAAGCCCGATCCGCGCCGAGCTCTTCGGTATCGAGCGCCTCGAGCAGCACGCCGAGAGCCTGGCGGTCGCCCAGCGGGTCATGAGGCGGTCGAGCCGAGGCCAGCGGTTGCTGGCACGCGTCGAGGACAACGGTCGAGTGCTCCGCGAGTCGTACCGCGTGATCGCCAACGCGATCCGCGAGGAGCGTGCGATCACGCCGGCGGCCGAGTGGCTCGTCGACAACTTCCATGTCGTCGACGAGCAGCTGCGCGAGATCCGCGACGACCTTCCGTCCGGGTTCTATCGCGAGTTGCCCAAGCTGGCCGACGGACCACTCGCCGGCTACCCGCGCGTCTACGGCATCGCCTGGGCCTTCGTGGCCCACACGGACAGCCGGTTCGACCCCGAAGCGCTCCGGCGTTTCGTGCATGCCTACCAGCGGGTGCAGCCACTGACCATCGGCGAGCTGTGGGCGGTGGCGATCACGCTGCGTGTCGTGCTCGTGGAGAATCTCCGGCGCCTGGCCGAGGGCATCGTTCGCGGGCGTGCGGCGCGCCAGGAGGCCGACGCCCTGGCCGATGAGCTGCTCGGCGTCGGTGACGAGGGGGCCGTGGCCCCGACCGCGCGGGGCCTGGCGCGATTCGAGAGCCGCCCGCTAGCGACCGCGTTCGCGGTCCAGCTGGTCCAGCGGCTGCGCGAACAGGACCGCGCGGTCACCCCGGCGCTGCTCTGGCTCGACCAGCGGCTCGAGGCGCAGGGAACGACCTCCGACGACATCGTCCGCGTCGAGCATCAGCGGCAGGCCGCGATGAACGTGACTGTCCGCAACGTGATCCTGAGCATGAGCCTGATGTCCGCGCTGGACTGGACGGAGTTCTTCGAGGCCGTCAGCCTCGTCGATAGGGTGCTGCGAGCCGGTCCGAACCATGCCGCGATGGATTTCGCGACCCGTGACGCCTATCGGCACGCGGTCGAACAGCTCGCCCGGGGCTCGGGCCGGTCCGAGCTGGACGTCGCGCGCGAGGCCATGGCGCACGCGCGGCAGGCCAAGGGCGCCGAGGATGACCGGCGGACAGACCCCGGCTTCTACCTCATCGGCAACGGGCGGGTGCCCTTCGAGATGGGCCTCGGCTACCAGGCGCCACTGCTGCACCGGTTGCTGCGTCTGTATGTCGGGCTCGCGACGCCCGGATATCTCGGAACGATCGCCGTGCTCAGTGGCGGCCTGTTCATCTGGCCTCTCCTCGCCGCCGGGGCGGCCGGCGTGGGACCGATGAGCCTCGTGGTCCTTGCACTCCTGGCCATCGTTCCCGCCTCGGACCTGGCGATTGCGTTGCTGAATCGAAGTGTCACCGCGCTCGTCACGCCGGCCGTGCTGCCGCGGCTCGAGCTTCCGGAGGGTGTGCCGCCGCAGCTTCGGACCCTCGTCGTCGTACCGATGCTGCTGACCGACGCCGCCGAGGTCGAGGCCCAGATCGACCGCCTCGAGGTGCACTACCTGGCCAATCCCGACGGCGATGTTCGCTTCGCGGTCCTCTCCGACTGGACCGACGCGCCGGCGGCGAGCGTGCCGGGTGACGACGAGACGCTGGGAGCTGCGCGCGAGGGGATCGCGCGCCTGAACCGCCGTCACGGTAGCGCGCCCGATGGCGGCGCGCGATTCCTGCTCTTCCACCGACGGCGGCTCTGGAACGAGAGCGAGCAGGCGTGGATGGGATGGGAGCGCAAGCGAGGCAAGCTCCACGAGCTGAATCGCCTCCTGCGAGGGGCGACCGACACCAGCTTCGTGCTGCCGGATGCCGTGGCCCCCGCCGGCATCCGCTACGTCATCACCCTCGACGCCGATACGCGGCTGCCCCGCGGCGTGGTTGAGCAGCTGGTCGGCACCATGGCGCATCCGCTCAACCGGCCGCGGCTCGATCCCGGACGGCGGCGCGTCGTCGAGGGATACGCCGTGCTTCAGCCGCGCGTGACGCCGCCGCTCCCCGGTCGTGAGGGCTCGTGGTTCCAACGGGTGTCGTCGGGCCCGGCCGGCATCGACCCCTACGCGGCGGCGGTGTCCGACGTGTACCAGGATCTCTGGGGCGAGGGCTCGTACACCGGCAAGGGGATCTACGACGTGGACGCGTTCGAGGCAGCCCTGGCCGGCCGCGTGCCCGAGAACGCCCTGCTGAGCCACGACCTCTTCGAGGGGGTGTTCGCGCGGGCCGGCCTCGTGACCGACGTGGAGCTGTTCGAGAGCGCGCCATCGCACTACGGCGTCGCGGCCGCCCGCCAGCACCGATGGGCGCGCGGCGACTGGCAGTTGCTGCCGTGGATCCTGGGGCGCCGGATCCCGGTGATCGGGCGCTGGAAGATGCTGGACAACCTGCGGCGCACGCTGTCGGCGCCCGCGGCCTTCCTGACTCTCGTCGGGGCGTGGCTGCTGCCGGGGACGTCGCCCGCGATGTGGAGCGCGTTCGTGCTCGCGACCGTCGCCGGGCCCGCGCTCCTGCCGGTGCTGGGCGGCGTGATCCCCCGCCGGCGCGGCATCTCGAAGCGCAGCCACGTTCGGGCGGTGGGCCGGGACGCCGTCCTGGCCGCCTCGCAGATCGGGCTCACGCTCACGATGCTCGCGTACCAGGCCTGGCTGATGAGTGACGCGATCGTGCGGACATACGTTCGCGTGTACGGGACGCAGCGAAGATTGCTGGAATGGGTGACGGCGGCGCAGGCGAAGGCCGGGCTCCATCTCGACCTCCGAGGCTTCTACCGCCGAATGGCCGGCGGCATCGCGCTCGCCGCGGCCGTGGCCGTCGCGGTAGCATGGGGGCGGCCAGAAGCCTGGCCGGCCGCGCTGCCCTTTCTCGTGCTGTGGGTCGCGGCGCCCGCGGTCGCTCGCTGGATCAGCCTGCCCCGCAGCAGGGCGCCCGCCGAGCCGCTCTCGCTGGCGGATGCGGCTACGCTCAGGTTGGTTGCGCGGCGGACGTGGCGGTACTTTTCGACCTTCGTCGGTCCCGAAGACCACGCGCTGCCGCCCGACAACTTCCAGGAAACGCCGAGTCCGGTCGTCGCGCATCGCACGTCGCCCACGAACATCGGCCTGTATCTTCTGGCCACGGTGGCCGCGCGCGATTTCGGCTGGCTCGGCACGCTCGACACCCTCGAGCGTCTGGAGGCCACGCTCGAAACGATGCAGCGCCTCGAGCGCTTCCGTGGCCACTTCTACAACTGGTACGACACGAGGCGCTGCGAGCCTCTCGACCCGAAATACGTCTCGTCGGTCGACAGCGGGAATCTCGCCGGCCATCTCATCGCGCTCGCGCACGCCGCCGAGGAGATGGTCGCCCGCCCGCACCAGCCCCGCGCGGCCCTGGCCGGGATCGACGACACGGTGCAGCTTGTCCGCCTGGCCAGCATGGCCGCGGCGGCCCCCGCCCGCCCGCGCCCGGCCAGCCACGGGCGCCTGGAGGAGGCTCTCGACGCCGTCACGGCAGCAGTCCAGGGGCCCGGGCCGGACGCGGCCGAGTGGGTCTCACGGCTCCCGGAGCTGCAGGCACGCGCGCGGACAGTTCGAGACCTCGCGCGCGCCCTGGTCGACGAGGATCCCGAGAGCGCGCAGACGGAGGTGCTTGTGTGGGCGGAGGCGCTCGGTGCGAGCGTCGAGAGCCACGCGCGCGACGTCGACCCGCCCGACACGCTCGGTCGCCGTCTCGGCCTCCTCGCCCAGGGGGCGCGGGCGCTGGTCGGCGCCATGGATTTCGGCTTTCTGTTCGACCCGATGCGAAAGCTGTT
>OCZV010000392.1_pt1 | contig 16048 bp, 16 predicted proteins | sample 1539051 | NCBI WGS metagenome assembly OCZV01 (sample SAMEA3113581, study PRJEB22503) | soil metagenome
TGATCGGCGCGAGTGCGGGATACGCGATGTATCTTGCGACAATTGAGGCCGCCGGGGGTCCCGCAGTCCCGGGATTCGATCAGCAGCTGGCCAATGCGGCGGCAGAACTCAAGGCAACCAGACCGACAGCGGTGAATCTTTCCTGGGCGGTCGAGCGCCAGCTAAAGAACATCGCCGAGGGAAAAACTGCGGAAGAGAAGATCACCCTGGCTCTGCGCACAGCCAAACAAATTGCCGAAGAAGATGTGGAGCACTGCCGGATGATAGGAGAGCACGGGTTGAATCTCATCCGTCAAATTGTCCGAAAGAAGGCTGGGAAGCCGGTCAGTGTGCTTACGCATTGCAACGCCGGCTGGCTCGCGTTTGTCGATTACGGTTCCGCGACGGCGCCGATCTATGCCGCGCACGATAGCGGGTTGCCGGTTCACGTGTGGGTCGCTGAGACCAGACCAAGGAATCAAGGTTCGAAACTGACTGCCTGGGAACTGGGTGAGCACGGCGTCCCGCACACGGTAATCGCAGATAGTGCGGGCGGGCATTTGATGCAACATGGCGATGTGGATCTAGTGATTGTCGGAACCGATCGCACGACCTACACCGGAGATGTTGCGAACAAGATCGGGACGTATCTGAAGGCGCTGGCGGCGAAGGATAATGATATTCCTTTCTACGTGGCGCTGCCTTCGTCTTCGCTTGACTGGAAGATGCGGAACGGGTTGGAAGAAATCCCGATCGAAGAGCGCGGAGCGGAGGAAGTAAAGCACGCTGACGGATGGCTTGAGGGGCGACAGGTGGAAGTGCGCGTTACGCCTGAGCGAAGTCCAGCTGCAAACTACGGGTTCGATGTTACGCCGAGACACCTGGTGACCGGACTGATTACCGAGCGAGGCGTGTGCGAAGCGAACGAGCAAAGCATCCGCGCGCTTTTTCCCGAGCACACGCCGTGAGCAAATACATAAAGTTCGCGTGCGAAGGCGCGGCTACGGAGATCACTCCATTCGACGGGTTTGCCGAATTAAACGCGTGTCGGCGAAGACTTCTTCAGTTGCGACTGATTGGTGTGGATGCAAATGGCGTTGGGTTCGGTAACCTGAGTGTAAGGGACGGCGCGACGAAGAATTTTTATATCACAGGTTCGGCGACAGGCGGAAAGCCTGAACTGACGCTGGCGGATTGCGCGAGAGTGGTGGCTTACGATTTCAAAAGGAACTGCCTCCGATACGAGGGGACCGCGATTCCTTCATCGGAATCGCTGACACACGCCGCGGTTTACGAGGCGGATACAAAGGCCGGGTCGGTTATGCATTGCCACGATTCAAAGTTGTGGGCAGCTCTTCTAAATGAAGCTCCGACGACGTCGGAGGCCGTTGATTACGGGACGCCCGAGATGGCGTACGAAGTGACGCGTCTTTTCAGGGTTACTGACGCGCAAAGCAGAAAGATTCTTGTCATGGCCGGACACGAGGGAGGCATTGTAGCTTTCGGAAAGGATCTCGAAGAGGCGTTCGTTGTTCTAATGCGCGAGCGGAAGGAAAGGGGAAGAGATTGAATTGAAGGGAAAAGACGTCAGAGACTATTGACGCTTCTCCCTTCAATCGCGTGGTCCCGGTAATAATTCAAAAGTTGAGAGCCGTTAGTTGAGAGTTGAGAGTTGAATGCCAGTAAGCAGATGCAGTGATGCGAAAGAAAACTCAGGAAGATCCGCCGCGCTCCAGACTATTGGTTCTTGTCGATGAATCGAATGTTGGCAGCTCCGTGCGCACGGCGGGGCGCGGGCTGGATTGGCTGAAACTGCGCGACTTTCTTGCCGGGCCAGCCACAGGACGCGAGTTGATCGAAATGGTGGTGTATGCCGGACTCCCGCCCGCCATCCCGATCTGGCAGGAAGAACGCGATAAGAAGAACAAGTTCATGCACTGGCTGCGCTCCAATGGATTCATGGTCGTCACGAAAGACGGATCGCCCACCGAAGAAGGCCGTTACAAGGCGAATGTTGACGTGATGATGGCGATCGATGCGCTCGAGCTTTCAGTCGAGATGCGGCCGGATGTCGTCATTCTCGTAACCGGCGACGCCGATTTTGCTTATCTCGCCATAAAGTTGAGGCGCCGCGGCATCCGCGTGGAAGTGGCCTCGGTCGCGCAAAATCTCGGGAACATATTGAAGTCAGCCGCAAACGAAGTAATCGATCTGGCGCCATTGTTCAGGATGTTCGAGATGATGAAGATCCCGGATTCTGCTCCGCAGCAACAGCAACAGCAGAGGCGAAGAACTCGCACTAATCGTCCCAGCCAGTTCCGCTAAAGACCGTCCAACACTCCATAAATCGCTGCCTGACTCGTTTATTCACGGTATGTTGCGCCGCCGCGAGAACAGCAGACATCGGCAGCGGCCACAGCTGCATTTGCTTAGACTTCGCGGCCAACACGACCGCCGCCGCTACAGCTCCCTCAAGTTTTTTCCAGATCTTCGGCGCTAAGCACCAGCCGTTCGACGCGGTGGCCGCTGACGAGTCCATCTACAATCTCGGACACATCGGCGACGGTGACACGGCCGTAAAAAAAGTGATCTGGCTCGACTAAAATGGTGATGCCGGTCGCACATTGATCGAGGCAACTCGACGTGCACACGCGCGCTTCGAGTCTGGCGAGTCCGCGCGCGGCCACCTCCGCTTTCAATCCTTTGTACACTTCCTCCGACCCTTTCGCCGCGCAGCATCCTTTTGGGTTGTCGGCGGGGCGGCGATTGATGCAAACAAAGAGATAACGTTTCCGTTGCATAGGGAAAGCTGTAGAGGCAGCCGTGCCGCCTGCAGTTGTCTAATGTTGCGCCCGGAAAAAGTGATCGCTAGGGACTGTGTTGGTCAGCGCCGAATTCGTGATGATTCTGCTTTTGAATGGTCCGGCAAAGGCAAACCCTGTGGCAACCAGGAGAAACAATGTAGCCCAACATCGACCGATCAGGATTTTCATTGTTTGAGATATAGCGATCAACCTGCGGGCCATGAAGCTAAATCTTAGACCGCTAAATCAGATTGAACGGGCGTCATGCGTCCGTTACAAAAGTGCGCAGCCATTCTTTGCAGCCGGTTCACTCTCAACGGCGAGAGCGACAGCGCACAGGAGCGCGCTTGAGTCGACAGCAGTTACTGTAAACGTACGTGGAAGCTATGGCCAGCACATCTCGCGAATCGGAGCAAACGCCGGGGGCTGACGCGCCGAATGTTTCTTGGCGCGACTCTGGCTGGCGGAGCGGCCTTTTTGGCGGGAGGATCCGATGTAATCTTCGGAGCTCACGCTTCACCATCACCGACTATGGCCACGAATCCTACCTGGAAGTTGGGCGGCGATCTCATTGTCAATCGCCTCGGTTTTGGTGCGATGCGCATCACCGGGGAAGGCATTTGGGGTTGGCCGACCGATCGCAACAACGCGCTCAAAATTCTGAGACGCGCCGTCGAGCTCGGTGTGAACTTGATCGATACTGCAGACTCGTACGGGCCGGAAACAAGCGAGCTGCTGATCGCCGAAGCGCTTCACCCTTATCCTGCCGGCCTCGTTATCGCGACCAAGGGCGGTCTGACCCGGCCGGGACCCGGCCAGTGGGTGCCAAACGGGCGATCTGAATATCTCAAACGCTGTGTCGAAGGTAGTCTGAAGCGACTGCGGCTCGAGCGGATCGATCTCTATCAATTGCACACCATCGATCCGAAAGTGCCGACGGAGGAATCGCTCGGCGCGCTTAAGGAAATGCAAAACGCCGGAAAGATCCGGCACCTGGGATTATCAAACGTGAGCACGGCGGAAATCGAGCGGGCGCGCAAGATCGTTCCGATCATGAGTGTCCAGAACCGCTACAACATTGAGGACCGCGAATCCGAAAAAGTTCTGGTCTATTGCGAGAAGGAGAACCTTGGCTTCCTGCCGTGGTTCCCAATTGGCGGAGGCAATGGTTTGCCAGCTGAGAACGCGCTGAAAACGGCGGCGAGGGATCATGGCATGAGCGCTATCCAGATCGCGCTCGCCTGGCTTCTGGAGCGATCGCCTGTGATGCTGCCGATTCCGGGTACATCCTCCATCGCACATCTCAAGGAAAACGTCGCAGCCGCGAAGATCAAATTAACTTCAGCAGAATGGAAAGCGATTGATGCCTTAGCGGGTCAGGGTTGACACTCCTGGCCGGAAAGCAAGGCGACCCGCCACCGATGTTACCTTCGCGCAGATCAGCCGCTGCGCTTGCGAGGATTTGAAATCGCATCCGCGCTTGGTAAAGGAAGCTACTTTTCATGAACGGCGTTGGACTCAACATACGCAGCGTTACGCTGCCCGGAGATTTGATTGCGTTATCATCCATCTCCGAGTTCGTCTTCTACACGTTTGCTTTTATTCTCGGCGCCGCGGTCGGCTCGTTTTTAAACGTCTGCATTTACCGTTGGCCCGTCGATCTCTCGATTAACAGGCCGCGCCGCTCTTTTTGCCCGGTTTGCAAGGCGCCGATCCCATGGCATCAAAATCTGCCATTAATCAGCTGGCTTTTTCTCCGCGGCCGCTGCGCCAATTGCGGGAGCAAGATCGCGTTTCGCTATTTTGCTGTGGAATTGCTTACCGCGCTTCTCTTCCTCGCGATCTGGCAAAGCTTCCCGTGGGAGATGGCGATCGCCTACTGGGTTTTCGTTTCCCTGCTTATCGTTGGGACATTCATCGACTTCGAGCATTTCATCATTCCCGACCAGGTGACAATCGGCGGGATCATCGCGGGAGTCCTCGCCAGCGTGACGGTGCCAGCTTTGATGGACACGAATTCGCGCTTGGCTGCGGGTGTCCGCTCCATCCTGGCCGCTGCCCTGGGCTACGTGATCCTTTTAATCGTTCTGGAAGCGGGCAAAATCGCTTTTGGAAGAAAAAGAATTCGTTTCGATTCTCCCACCCCGTTTACCTGGACAAAGCGTGACGACGATGCCGATCTCGTGGTCGGTAGCGAAAAAAGTTTGTGGAGCGATCATTTCGCGCGCGAGAAAGATCGGCTGTTGCTCGATTGCGATGAGGCGAAGATCGACAACCACACATATGGGGGTGTGACGTTGGAATTCTATTACGACCGCGTCACAGTGGAAGGCAACGTCCTGGAGCTCGATCACGTAACGCAGATATCGGGTGTAGCGCGTGGCCTGCTGATCCCACGCGAAGCGATGGGACGCGGCGACCTGAAGTTTCTCGCCGCTATTGGCGCATTCCTCGGATGGCGCGCGGTGTTGTTCAGTCTTTTTGCCGGATCGCTTCTCGGTTCGGTCATCGGCTTGATTACGCTCATCGCGGGGAAGCGTGTCTGGTCGGCAAAGCTGCCGTTCGGACCTTATCTCGCGTTCGGCGCGGTAAGCTGGATGTTTTTTGGCGATCTTTTTTTGCGCTGGTACGCCGGATTGATTAATCCTTAGCGGCGAAGAAGGAACGAGCGAGATTCCGAATAGGAATGGCGGATAAAACGTGACCAAGCAGCCGTTAAAATCTTAATCTTAATCGTATTCCTATTCCTAACTCTTCCAATGCACCCGTCCCTCGATCACGAAAAACTCGAAGTTTATCAAGCCTCCCTGGAGTTCATCACATGGACGATCCCTCTCTTGGAGCGATTGTCGGCGAGTACATCCGTTCGCAATCAACTCGATCGCGCTTCGACGTCTGTTCCTTTGAACATCGCGGAAGGAAACGGAAAATTCACTTCGCCCGACCGCTGCCGATTCTTCGATAACGCCCGTGGTTCCGCATTGGAGTCAGCTGCATGTCTTGACATGATGGTTGCCAAAAAATTCTTCAGCGCGGCCGAAATCCGAGCGGGCAAAGCGATGCTCGTAAAGATCGTGTCGATGCTGTTTGGACTGATCCGCGCAAATTCTGACGTGCGGGTTTTCGAACAGCCAGCGAGTTATCTGGCGGAGAAAGAATAGGAGTAAGAATAGGAATACGAGATAAGACAGAATTCGTCCGCTGATATCGGGATTTGCTTATACTTCGCACGCTTCCGCCGGCGTAGTCGAAGCCTGGCTCGCGGAGTTCTCCGTTTGTCGGCGTAGCATTAATCCCAGATTGATCAGCTCGCATTTCCACCAACGCCCCAGTCCCAGCCAAATTCGTTTCCGAACCCGGATATCTGGGACAAATCCGTCGTACAATTCGCGCCAGCCGGAATTTCTTTTGCCGTAATAGCCAGTCGCCCAACGCCGCTTGGCCAACGCAACAAGGCGGCGATTATAAAAACTCATCGTGTTCCGGGCCAGTCGCCCACCGAAACCGCTGAAGGGCAGATTGAGAAATTCGCGCTCCGGATCGCGGTAAACCGCCCCAACCAAGCCGATATAATAGCTGCTCACATCCAGCAGGAGCGCGGCCGACATCAGATCGGCGTCTCCCATGTAGTAGTATTTGTCCTTATACAAAGTTTCGAACCAGTAACGGTAAGTGACCGGATATTGCCGGTTGTAATTACGAAGCCGCTCCTCCACGTCTTCGCCCGCTAAACTACGCGCCAGCAGATCGGCGACGTAGTAGGAAGTGTAAGAACAAAAATCGAGACCTGGACTGTAAAGGGGATCGATAAAGCCAGTTGCATCACCAACTGCGGCCCAGCCATCATCGCAAACTTTTTCGCTGTGATATGGCAGCATCGACAAGGCGTGCACATCGCCTTCAATGGCTTTTGCCGCGCCAAAGATTTCGCGGCCAACCGGGTGACCGGCAATGTGCGCATGCAAACGCTGGGCGAGATTAGGCCCTTCCGGCAGTTTGAAAATCCGGTTGTCATACACAATGCCGGCACTGACGTCACCTCCGCGCAATGGAATGATCCATACCCACCAGCCGCGGCCAAACAGATGATTGGTGGCCCATTCACGGCCGGTGCGACAATGATTGGCGTAGTCCGGAAAGCGTTCCCGCCATTCATAGCTGTCCCATTGCTTGACGCCGGTGAAGCGTGCCCACACAGCGTTGATGGGATGTTCGGTGTTCGGACGAAAATGTCCCAGTTTCCGGGCGAGCATGGTCGCGCGACCTGTGGCATCGACTACCCAACGGCAAGTCACGCTGCGTTCGGTGTGATCCACAACAGCACTTACCGCCTGCCCGTTTGCGCCGTTGAGTTCGCATTTTGTGACCTTGGCCGGCCGCCAGAGATCGCAACCGGCTTCCACCGCGAGGTCGAGCAGGTGCGAATCGAGTTTAGCCCGATCAACTTGAAACCCCGGCAACCGGCTCTGATATCGCGTGCCGATCTCGACGCAATCTTCAAAGAGCTGATCGGGCCGATTCGAAAACCACAGGCGCAATCCCTGTTTTGCCAGTTGATGATGACCGAGATAATGGGTCAGGCCCAAAATCCGCGTCATGTAACAACTGCTCACTTCGGTGGTCGATTCCCCGACCTTGCGGTCGAACTCGGCTGTTTTTTCGATGATGAGAACGCGCGCCTCGGGCCGTTTGCGTTTGAGCATGAGCGCCGTCGCGGCGCCGGAAAACGCGCCGCCGATAATTACGACATCGTACTCGAAATTCATCGCGACTGAGATAATGGACTCACCGGTGCCCAAAGGCAATTCCAGCGGAGAACGACCACCAGAAATCACATCGACTTCCCAGCGCACTCCGCTTCCGGGGGCACTGGCCGCTGGCCTGTAGTTTCGCGGCAGCTTGCCGCGACCTGCCTTTTACCGCTTCACGTGTTTATGATGCCAGGCATTCGGCCAGCGGCCTGCGCTCCCCAGAAGCGCATTGAAAGTGTTCCGCGCCTTGTGATGCGGGTTGAACGTTGAATTTTCTGGCACATTTCGTCGGCTCGACGGAGTCTCGCCCTACCAGCACATGATCCTCACAAATGCGCGTTTGATTTTTCCAGATGGGATTCGCGATGGCCTCGAAGTCGTCGTCGAAGGAGGAAGAATTACGGCAATACGCGAGCAAACCCGCCTTCGGTCGCCGCGGCGACCTACAGCGCGGCAGGCGCACGCGCGCCGGAACGACGTTATCAATCTTGGCGGAAACTATCTCGCACCTGGATTTGTCGATCTTCACGTCCACGGCGCGGCCGGTCGCGACACGATGGAGGCATCGCCGGAAGCGTTTGGCGTCATCTGCGATTATCATGCGAGTGGCGGCACGACTTCACTTTTGCTTACGACGGCGACGGCGCCGATGAACAGTATCGTCGATGTTCTAACCGCAGTGCGTGATTCTGGCCAACGGCGCGCCCGGCAGCTTGCCCTGAGCCTGCCGAACGGGCGTCCTACCAGCGCGATTGCCGGCGTCCATGTCGAAGGGCCGTTCATTTCAAAAGCGAAATGCGGCGCACAACGCGCGGAATTCATTCGGGACCCGTCAGCAATCGTCGTGCAGCAATTGCTTGCGTACGCGGATGCGATCAAACGCGTCACAATTGCGCCGGAGCTGCCGGGAGCCCTTGAAGCGATCGAAAGTTTTCATGCGTTCGGCATCAGCGTCAGTGGCGGTCATAGCGATGCATGGGATGAGGATGCCCGGAACGCGTTCGATCGCGGCATGCGCAGCGTCACGCACACATTTAATTGCATGTCGAGCGCCCGTCGTCGTGGCATTTATCGCGTCGCCGGTTTGCTCGAATTTGCCTTAAGCGAGTCGCAGATCAGTTGCGAACTGATTGCGGACGGTCATCACGTTTCTGCGCGGTTGATGAAAATGTTGTATCGCGCGAAAGGCGCCAGTGGGATTTGTCTGGTGACCGATGCAACTGCCGGCGCGGGATTGCCCGATGGATCTCGATTCTCGCTGTTCGGTAAGGATTGCATCGTGGAAGGCGGCGTCTGTTTACTGGCCGACCGCTCGGCGATGGCTGGCAGCGTCTCGCGCATGATCGATCTCGTCCGAATGATGGTGCAACACGTCGGGGTTCCACTGCACGAAGCGGTCACAATGGCGACAGAGAATCCAGCGCGGGCCGTTGGTCTCCAAGCCAAGGGCCATCTGGAAATTGGCGCAGACGCAGATTTCGTCGTGCTGTCTCCAGAACTGGAAGTGGTGCGGACATTTTCCGCCGGTGAAGAAATTTTTTCGTTAGATCGACAATCTGTCATCCCGAGCGGAGTCGAGGGATCTCTCAATGTTTAAAGATGTCTCCCGACCTTCGCATGAAGCTACGGCGCGGCACGTCACTTCGGTCGACATGACAAACCCGGCGCTAGATCGACAATAAAAAGTCGGCGATATCGAGCGAGGCCCGCGGCCTGCTCAAACGGCTGATGTTTGCGGCCCATTCGCGCCATTGTTTTGCGTCATCGGCAAATGCCCGCTGAACCTGCGCGGCCACTTCCCCGGGCGAACGCGCGATCACGCCTGAGTTTGTTTCGACGATTAGCCGGGCGTTGCCTTCTTCCTGGCCAGCCACGACGTGATTAATGATCATCGGGCAACCGGCCGCGATCGTTTCCTGCACGGTCGCGCCGCCAGCTTTGCCAATGAGCAAATGGCTTTCGTGAAGCATGCGCGGTAGTTCGTCCGTCCATCCGAGAATCTCTGTCTTGCTATCACCTGCTGCCTCTTCAATCTCCGGCCGCAGTTTATCGGCGCGACCGATTGTCACCGTCAGATCGATGCCAAGGCCAGCAAGCTGCCGCACAAGTTCCGGTGCGCCGCGCGTCGCGGCATGGATCATGTACAAAACGCGGCGGCCGGAGTTGCTGGTTGGCAGGGGTCGATCCGGCGTCAAGTCAGCAAATTTTGGGCTCACAGGAAATCCAAATGTTTTGATTTTTTCCGACGCAACTCCGGCTGCCCGCAACACCGCGGCGCTCTGTTCGTTGGGCGCAAGGAAATAGTCGGCATCGCAGCGGTACCAAATAGCGTTCACGGTAATCGAATCGGTGATAACGACTACGCTTTTGCAGCGGTGATTCGCCCCGAAAATTTGGCGAAGCAAGTACGGATAAGGCGGAAAAGTGGAGACGACCACATCGGGTTGAAAACGTTCTACCACGCGTGTGAAATGCTGTTTCAGGCGTGAGAAGCGTTGAAATCGTTCGTCGAAGTTTGTGATGCCATCGAGCCAACGGTAAATGTATCCCCAGGAGCGAGGCCAACGATTGATCACCGCAAGGTAGGTACGGCGGACAACTTCATTAAAAGCGCCATAAGCTTCGGGAAATAAGTCTCGCAATTCGCTCTCGACTCGACCTGGGGCCACACGCGCCAGTCCGTCCCGGACTCCACGGGCAGCGCTGTTGTGACCTTCTCCAAAACCCGCGGTGAGGATCAGGATTCTTTTTTTCACAGCTCGTTAGGCGATACAGCGGAAGAGAAGCGGACGAAGTTTAATGGATATTTGTACCCGGCAAAGTAAACTCTCGCGGGAGATGAAATATCTCAGGTTTATTTGGCGCGTTTTGCGCCGCATGGTTTGGGAAACCGCGATGGATGAGACGACCGGCCTCGCTGCGCAGATGGCGTATCTGCTTCTTTTTGCGCTCGCGCCCGGGCTGCTTTTTCTCTGGCATCTGCTCGGTCTCTTCGGCACCGATCCAACCAAACTCCACCAGATGTTTGTTATCTTGCAAAGCTTCATGCCACCGGACCCAAAGGTGCAGGATATTCTCGATACCGCGATGGCCAGCGTGGTGGTGACGGGTTCGAGCGGCCTCCTGGCAAACGTCGGCATCGTCCTTGGGATTTATTTTGGCACGATATTTATCGCCACGATTTCCCGGGCATTGAGCCATACGCATGGCGTGCAGGAAGATCCACATTGGTGGTCGAAATATATTGTCTCGTTTTTCATGCTCTTCTGGTTCGGCATCGTCCTGCTGTTTTGCTTTAACGCCATCGTCTTCGGCGAAAAACTCGCCGGGATTGCGGAGGTCAATCTTCAGCTCGCAGTCCCGTTGCAGGCATGGATCGCGGCGCTCAACCTGCCGTTCACCGGGCTGGCGCTGATTTTTCTTGCACTCACCCTTTATCTCCTGACCCCGGAAAATTATCTCACCGTCCGCCAGGCGTTGCCGGGTGCGATTTTCTTTTCTCTCGGTTGGATTCTGGCTACCAAGCTCTTTCAATATTATGTCGCAAGATACGATCGGTACAACCCGACTTATCTCGCACTGGCGTCCATCATTGTGCTTCTTACCTGGATGTATCTGACCTGTCTGCTACTTCTTCTCGGTGGCAAATTGAACACCATTCTCCAGCGCGAACGCGAGCGGATGCGCAGGGCTGTCTCTTCCGCGCCCGCGCCTGCCGCGCAGACAACCTGACTTCGGGTTTTGAATTTTAGTTATTCGGATTCGTTTCGGATTTCCCTCGCTTGATCGCGTCGCGCTCTCTGTTACGCTCCGTCGCAGTGGTGCGCTTTCGCCTTTGGCTCGCAACTGCACTCGCGCTCAGCGCGATCGCCGGCAGTCTCCTTCGCGCTCAAGTCGGTGACGACGAGGAAAGCCCGACACGAGCAAAATCGCCCAGTCCGGTTGCCAAAGCCAAAGCAGGTACAAGCAAGTCGAAGAAGAAACGAAGCGTGTCCGCGACGTCTAAAAAATCACCGAGCCCGATCCCGAAGGCGAAACTGGCAACAGAAAAGGCAACGAGCGAGACCGAAGCATCGCCGACGCCGGACGAATCGCCGGCTCCCAAATCGAAATCGGCGAAAGAATCTGACGACGAAGAGGAGGCAACCCCAAAGCCAAAATCGAGCCCCGCGACTGCGGGGCCCGAACCAACTCTGGCTGCAAAGAAATCGAAAAAATCTCCGAGCCCGACGCCAAAACCAAAAGCGAAGAAGAAAAAATCGAGAAAGAAAAGCGCGTCGTCGGGAGGCAAAAAAGCTGTGAAGGCGAAAGCAACCAGAAAAGAAAAAGAGACGCCAGAACCGGAAAAGACCCCGACGCCGCCTTCCGAAAAATCTCCTGCGCCATCTGAAGAATCGACCCCAACGCCGCCACGGGCGATTGCGGTGCCGACTCCAGACGTATCGCCGCGGGCAAAGGTTCCACGCGCTGCTCCTGCGGAAGAGCGGGCACAAGTCGTGATCGAGAAATCAGGCATCGAGGAAGACCAGGGGTTTGAACCACCTCCATCTCCGCCGCCGCGCAGAGGTTTTTGGCCATGGTCGCTAGGCCGTTCGAGAGAGTATCGCTATCTCACGCGTTCGGTCATCGAAGCAATTCGCCGCGCGCCAGTAAAGCGGCGTCGCTGGCAATTTATCGTCGTGCACAATAGTGGGACGCGGCAGGGAAACGCGCGCGCGTTCGATTATTATCATCGAAAGGTGCGGCGGATGCAGAATGGCCTCGCCTATCATTTCGTGATCGGCAACGGAACATCGAGCGGCAACGGGCAGATCGAGATAGGGGACCGCTGGCGCCGCCAAATCAATGGCGGGCATGTGCACAGCGACTACTTGAACAACATCTCGCTCGGAATTTGTCTGGTAGGAGACTTTAATCGCGACCAGCCCACCCGCGCGCAGCTTGAATCGTGCGAAGAACTGATTCGCTACCTGCGAGAGCGCTGCGGCAAGGTTGGCCTGCGCAGCATCGTGGTGCGGCCGCATCGTGAAATGAATCCGCCGCGCTGGGCTACTGATTGTCCCGGCGATGATTTTCCATACTCCTGGTTCCGAAGATTTTAGCCGCTGTGATTCGTGCGCTCTGTCATGTCGAGCGGAGTCGAGACATCTCACTCTTTTCCATTGTCACCTTGGACGAGACTAGCAGTGAGAGATTCCTCGACTTGGCTCGGAATGACAAAAGATATCACTTGCGCTCTGCCACCATCAAATTGGCTTCCCTGTAGTTCCAGCGATAGCCGAATCCGAAGTCGAGCGGCGGTGGATTGCTTTGGGCGAAGAGTTCCTGGAGTCTCGGCTGATAATGTTGTTTGAAGAGCTCGATCGGCCCGAGATAATTGCCGAACAGGCGCAGGTTCCACTTGCCCGGGTCAAAGTAGGCCAGCGGGATTCCGGAGTCGTCCTGCACAATTCGGTTGCTGCGCGCGAGAATGAAATTGCGGATCGTGGCGAAACCTTCCTCGAACATCAAATACGAGGAAGATTTGAGGAAACTCGAGCCGACGCCGAATCGCTCGCAAAATTTCAAGAAACCCGGAGTGGATTTGATTCCGCCATCGGAGATATCGGTGGTGAAATAATATACTGTTTGTGAAGCGCCCGTTTGGTTGTCGGCATAGTTGATCCGCACTCCGGGGATGCTGCCGCCTTTCTTTCCGGGCGCGCTTTCCTGAAACGTGCCGGTGCCATTTAAAGAGCCGAACGTGACACTGGTGATCGATTTGTCGGCGCGCGCGATAAAAGTATAGAGAATGGGCAATACGCCATTGAGGTTTTGCTCGTGCAGATCGATTTTCATGTTTTTGGTGATGAAGTAGGTGGTGCTGAGCGAGGACTTCATCGCGTTCTCCAGGTTCCCGAGGGCGCCGGAGAGATTTGGGATGCGGAGCGGATCGGGCGGCGGCCCCATCGATTCTTTCCCGCAAAGAATATATACCGAGGCTCTCGGGAAAAATTGATCCACGTAAAGGAAATCGGGACCGCTGAACATATAAAACGCGACCGGAATTGGCTGCGTCGCTTCCGGAAGATAAATGTCTTCCCAGGCGTGCAGTTTCTGGAGCTGGCGCACACTGAGTTTTGAGAACTCTTTTTCAAAGTAGGCCGAATGCGCCTGCCAGGCTGGGTCCTGAGTGAGCGGCGCGAGTGGAGAATCTGGCGGCACCGGCATTCCGGCGAGGAAGCGTGCAATGTCATTGGGTCCAGCGCTTACCGGGAGTGCGCGAGGCGCAATCTCTGGATTCTCCTGGGCGGAAACGCCGAGCGCTTCTATCAGGATCGACAATGCAATCGTAGTGACTGCTTTTCCGAAAGAGTTCTTATTCATGTGGAGTGACAGCGCCGTTTTCGGGCGCAAAAATAGAGGAGCAAACCGAAAAGCGCCGTCCCGAGACCAGCCAGGGACTCTCTGCTATGCCAGCGCAACAGATAAAACATCATCCAAATTGTGATTATCGAGAAGAGAATCGGCGGCAGCGGATAAGCCCAGACTCGATACGGCCGCATCATTTTCGGATGCGTGAAGCGGAGCACGATCACGCCGAGCACAGCCAGCAGCGAGCAGATCAACAAACTAAATTGAGTGTAAATAAGCACCAGCTCAAAACTTCGTGTCAGCAAGAGCAAGTTTACAATCAGCAACTGCAGAATAATGGCATTCGTGGGAATGCCGTGAGGATTCTTGCGGCCAAGCAATCGAAGCAGCCAATGATCTTCACCCATCGACATGCTGACCCGCGGTCCGATCCAGGTCATTGCGCTGATTGAAGAAATCAGTCCGAGACAAATCACGGCGCCGGCGACGCGCCCGCCGGCCGAGCCGAAAATGTGTTTGCCCGCGACTAATGCCACTTCGAGTTGACCCTTCAGTTCTTCGGTTGGCGTAGTGGCGAGAAAGATGGCGTTGAGCATCACGTAGATCACAATCACAATGCCCGTCCCGGCCAGCAGCGAGCGCGGAACATTTTTTTCCGGTTGCTTGATTTCGCCCGTGATATAGGCCGCCGCATTCCAGCCCGAGTAGGAGTACATCACGTAAACCAGCGCGATTGCGAATGGCGCGCTAAAAATCGACATTGCATCGCCGGGTGTAGGCAAAAAGTTGATTGGCTGCTTCGCCGGAACGAAGAACCCAGCGGTGATGAGCGTGCCGATCAGAAGCAACTTCACGAGTGTGAAAAGATTTTGGAACGCGCTGCCGACTTTCAAATTCCCGAAATGAAACGCCGCAACCAGCCACACAATGACAAACGACATAACGACCGGTGAACCGACGCCGAAGACTCCGACGAAATATTTTCCAAAAGCCATGGCCGCGAGTGCGATGGGCGCGGCGAAACCAACCGTAGCGGAAACAAAACCTGCCATGAACCCGAGAGAGGGATGATAAATCCGCGAGAGAAAATGATATTCGCCTCCGGAACGCGGCAGCGCGGCGCTCAGTTCGCCGTAGCAAAGCGCGCCGCAAAGCGCCGCGATTCCGCCGACCACCCAGAGCATGAGTAGCGCGAACCCGGATTGAATGTCCGCCAACTGGAAACCGAGACTTGTGAAAATACCGGTGCCGATGATGTTGGCGATAACGATGGAACACGCCGTGCCGAAACCGATCGTGCGCCGCGGTTGCGACGCTTTCAGGGAACGAGCCTCGGCGACATTCGTCATTGTTGGATCGACAGTTGCATTCGAGTGCATGATTAGCGAATTGGCTCACGCCGGTATGGCCTTCTGCGTCTGGCAGTTCGTTAATGATCTAAGACGGGCACCGAGTCACATGTTCAAATTTTCGTGAGTTGTCAGAAGCGATTCCCGGCATCACTTTGAAAGCGGCATGAACCCACATCCCAAGCTCTCCATCGAACCCGCCACTCAACTCGCGGTCTTTCTTGCAAATCGTCCCGGGGCGCTCGCGCGCGTGTGTGAAGCGCTGGCTAAAGCCGAAATTAACATCCACGCGCTCGCGACCTCCGACACGGTCGATCATTCGGTGGTGCGCATGGTGGTCAGCGATCCAACCAAAGCGCTCATGCTTTTGGGTGAAGCCGGCGTCCTCGCGCTGGAAACCGAAGTGCTCATGATCGAAACCGCAAGCGAGCCGGGCGTGCTTGCGAAAATCGCCGAGCGCCTCGCAGAGGCCGAAGTTAATATCGAATATGCTTATCTGGCTGGTGGCCGGGGAGCTGAAAAAGGGCTGATCGTTCTGCGCCCTTCCGATGTCGAAAAAGCGCAGAAAGTGCTGCGCGATTTATAGGCTTCTTGTCATTTCGAGCGGAGCGCAGGCGAAGTCGAGAAATCTTTTACTATTTATCTGTCTTGCAAAACGTCGGCGCCAAGATCAAGCCAACTTGGGTTCAATCGATTGATTAGCTGGACCTTCTTGGCTCGCGACCATTTCTTTAGCTGCGATTCCCGAGCGATTGCATCGCGAACGTCGCGATAGTGTTCATAGTAAATTAGCTTTTTGCATCGATAAGCG
>OCZV010000393.1_pt1 | contig 16019 bp, 16 predicted proteins | sample 1539051 | NCBI WGS metagenome assembly OCZV01 (sample SAMEA3113581, study PRJEB22503) | soil metagenome
GGAGCCGCGAGGCGGCCCCGAGGCCTCCAGCGCTCACGCGCCCAGTGCGAAGGCGGTGGATGCCGAGATGCTCCGGCGGTCGTGGCCCGAGGTGCTCGAGGCGCTGAAGGCCCGGCGGAAGATGGTGCTCTTCGCCAGCGCCCAGGTGGCCACGGTCGGCTCGTTCGACGGGGAGCAGCTCGAGCTGGTGTTCCCGCCAGGGCGCGAGGTCGGAGCGGCCAAGGTCGAGGAGCGGTCGTCCGACCTGGTCGAGGTCCTCGACGAGCTGTTCGGCGTGTCGCCGAAGGTACGGGCCACCGTGCGCGAGGGCACCGTGCTGATCGAGGACGACGAGCCGCCGCCCACCCAGGAAGCCGCGGAGGAGCTCCTCAAGGCCCAGTTCGGAGCTGAAGTCGTCGACGAAGGATAGGCTGGGCGGGTGTATGAGGGACCGATCCAGGACCTCGTCGACGAGCTGAATCGCCTGCCGGGCATCGGCCCGAAGTCGGCCCAGCGGCTCGCGTTCCACATCGTCAAGACGGCCTCCCAGGACGCCAGGCGGCTGGCCGAGGCCATCGTCCAGGCCAAGGAGCGGGTCCGGTTCTGCCGCGAGTGCTACGGCGTGTCCGAGGGCGAGTTGTGCAGGTTCTGCGCGGACCCCACCCGCGACACCACGGTCGTGTGCGTGGTCGAGGAGCCGAAGGACGTCTCGGCGCTGGAGCGGACCGGCGCGATCAAGGGGCGGTACCACGTCCTCGGCGGGGCCATCTCGCCGATGCAGGGGATCGGCCCGGACGACCTCCGGGTCCAGGAGCTGCTGGACCGAGTGGGTCGCAACGGCGTCGGCGAGGTGATCCTGGCCACGAACCCGAACCTCGAGGGCAACGCCACCGCGATGTACGTGGCCGGCCTGCTGAAGCCCCTGGGGGTGCGGGTCACCCGGCTGGCCAGTGGCCTGCCCGTGGGCGGCGACCTGGAGTACGCGGACGAGGTCACGCTCGGCCAGGCCCTCGAGGGCCGTCGGGAGATGTGATGTCGATCGTCGTCCAGAAGTACGGAGGAACCTCGGTCGCGGACATCGCCCGGATCCGGGCCGTGTGCGAGCGCGTCATCCGGGCCCGCAAGGACGGCCACGAGGTCGTCGTGGTCGTCTCGGCGATGGGCGATACCACCGATGACCTGACCGCGATGGCGCACCGGCTCACCCCCATGCCGAACCCGCGGGAGCTGGACCTCCTCCTGACTGCCGGCGAGCGGATCGCCATGTCCCTCCTGGCCATCGCCATCAACGCGGCCGGGCTTCCCGCCGCCAGCTACACCGGCTCCCAGGCCGGGATCATCACCGATACCCGTCATGGCCGGGCCCGCATCACCGACATCCGGCCGGGCCGGATCCGCGAGGCCCTTGACCGCGGCGCCGTGGTCATCGTGGCCGGGTTCCAGGGCGTGTCGACCGCCGCCGACGTGACCACGCTCGGCCGAGGTGGCTCGGACACCACGGCGGTGGCCCTGGCCGCGGCCCTCGGCGCCGAGGCGTGCGAGATCTACACCGACGTGGCCGGGGTCTTCACGGCCGACCCACGGGTGGTGCCCGAGGCCCGGAAGCTCCACGCGGTCTCGTACGAGGAGATGCTGGAGATGGCTGCCGCCGGGGCCCGAGTCCTCCAGCTCCGCGCCGTGGAGTACGCTCGCGGCAGCGGGGTGATGCTCCACGTCCGCTCCTCGTTCAGCGACGAGGCGGGGACCTGGATCCGGGAGGCCGACGAGCGCATGGAGCAGGCCATCATCTCCGGGGTCGTCCACGACACCGGCGAGGCCAAGATCACGGTGCAGGGCGTGCCCGATCGCCCCGGTATCGCCGCGGCCATCTTCCGGCCCGTGGCCGATGAAGGCATCAGCGTGGACACCATCGTCCAAAACGTGTCGAAGGACGGCCTCGCCGACGTGTCGTTCACGGTGCCGAAGGCAGACCTTTCGCACGCCGCCACGGTGATCGACCGCGTGGCCGGAGAGGTCGGCGCCGAGCGGTTCACCACGGACGACGGGGTCGCCACGGTATCGCTGGTCGGTGCGGGGATGAAGTCGCATCCCGGCGTCCAGGCCGACATGTTCTCCGCGCTGGCTGAAGCGGGTATCAACATCGAGATGATCTCGACCTCGTCGATCCGCATCACCTGCGTCATCAGGGCCGAGGACGTCGAGGCCGCGGTGAAGGCGCTGCACGCCCGGTTCGCCTTGTCCGAGCAGGCCGTGGTCCGGGAGCACTGACGTGCTGGTCTGTCCGAACTGCCGGACCGAGAACGTCGAGGGGGCCCTGGTCTGCGAGAGCTGCGGCCGGTCGCTGGCGCCCGGCACGGCCCCGCTGCAACGGATGGAGCGGGCCGAGGAGCCGTACCAGGACGAGTTCGAGGTCCCCGCCCCCAGGCGGTCCAGCCCATGGCCCACGATCGCGGTCGGGGTGGTGCTGATCGTGGGGATCGTCGCCGCGGGGTTCTGGTACTCGAGCCGCCCAGAGCCGTGCGACGGGAAATTCGTCAGCCAGCTCTACCCCTACTGCGTCACGGTGCCGCAAGGCTGGGCCGCCGCGACCACGCGCACGCCGACGGGGGCGCTGGACCGGTTCCAGCCCCAGAGCGAGGGCGCGGCCATCGTGGTTCGGGCCGGCGAAGCGGTCCCGGGTACTACCACGATCCAGTATGCGCAAGGGATCCGGCAGACCCAGGAAGCCTTCGGGGCCACCCTGGGGCCCGTCCAGACCCTCGAGGTGGGGGACGGTACCCAGGCGTTCGGCTGGCAGGCGGCGGTGCAGCTCGATAACGGCTCCATCGTCCAGCAGCGGATGGTGGCACTGGTCCGGAACGGCCTCGGATGGAGGATCACGCTGGGCGGGGACACCGAGAGCTTCGACGAGGCCAGGTTCGCCTTGGAGGTGCTCCTGTCCACCTGGGACTGGAACGACTCGGGCTGATTCCGGGTCTGGCGTCCACCCGCTCGGTAGCATGGAGCCCATGAGGGTCGCCGTGCTGGGCGCCACCGGAGCCGTGGGGCGGGAGATGCTCCGGACGCTCGAGGAGCGCCGGTTCCGCTTGGACGAGCTCGTGCCGCTGGCGTCCCCCCGGTCAGCCGGGGTCCGGCTTCCGTTCGCGGACGACGTGGTGGAGGTGCGAGCGGTGGAGCGCGCGACCTTCGAGGGCGTCGACGTGGCCCTGTTCTCCGCCGGTGCCGACGCCTCCCGCGAGTGGGCGCCCGTGGCCGTGGCGGCCGGCGCCACGGTCGTCGACAACTCCTCGGCATTCCGGATGGAGCCGGACGTCCCGCTGGTGGTCCCGGAGATCAACCGCGAGGCCCTGGACGGACACCGCGGGATCGTGGCCAACCCGAACTGCACCGCGATCACCGCGATGATGGCCGTGGCTCCGCTGCATGTGGCCGCGGGCCTGTCGAGGCTGGTGGCGTCCTCCTACCAGTCCGTCTCGGGCGCGGGACATCGCGGTGTGGCCGAGCTCCTCGAGCAGGTCGAGAAGCTCCGCGGCGCCGAGGAGGAACTGGCCCGGCCCGACCCCGAGGCCCTCCCGGCCGGAGAGGTGTTCGGCCGGACCATCGCCTACAACGTGCTGCCCCGAGGCGGCACGTTCGACCCCGACGGCGCCACCACCGAGGAGACGAAGTTCGTCAACGAGACCCGGAAGATCCTCGGCCTCCCCGACCTCGAGGTGGCCGTCACCGTGGTTCGGGTCCCGGTGGTCGTGGGGCATTCCCTGGCGATGTACGCCGAGTTCGATAAGGACCTCTCGGTTGAAGCGGCTCGCCTGGTGCTGGCGCGGTTCCCCGGCGTCGAGGTGGTCGACGATCCACTTCGGGACGCGTTCCCCACCCCGCTGGACGCGGCTGGGCGTGACGAGGTGCTGGTCGGACGGATCAGGCCCGGCCCCCGGCGGCGGTCGCTCCAGCTGTTCGCCTCGGGCGACAACCTTCGCAAGGGCGCTGCGCTGAACGCGGTGCAGATCGCGGAGGCACTCACGGGCTGAACCGTCAGGCGGCGGGCGGCGGCGGGTCTCGCTCGCACGACGTTTCCTGCTCCGCGTCGCACGTGTCGGTCCCGCCCTCGCCATCGGCCTGGTCGCGGATGCCTCCGCCGCCGATCAGGGTGTCCTGGCCGGGGCCGCCCAGCAGGGTGTCGTCCCTGCCGGCCGCGCCGAGCAACGTGTCGTTGCCGCCCTCGCCCCGGAGGAAGTCCTGGCCGCCACCCCCGTGCGCGAGGTCTGGGCCGCCGCCGCCGGAGAACGTGTCGGTGCCGCCTCGTCCCCGGAACGTGTTGGCCGCGTCGGTGCCGACCATGCTGTCGTTGCCGGTGCCGCCGACGACGTTCTCCACGCTGACCTTGATCGTGTCTCCCTCGCCCTTCCCGCTTCTGATCGTGGGGTCACCGTCGTCCCCGGTGTCCCTGTCGATCTCCGCGATGACCGGCCGGGTTCGGTCCGCGTAGGAGACCGTGTCGATGCCGACGTTGCCGATGAACGTGTCCCCTTGCGCGCCGCCGTCGAGCGCGTCGTCCCCGGCGCCGCCGTCCAGGGTGTCGCGGCCCTCCTCCCCGCAGATCAGGTCGTTGCCCCCCAGGCCGTTGACCCGGTCGTTGCCCTTCTTGCCGATGATCACGTCGTCCCCCTCGGTCCCGGTGAGGACGTCGGGGCTGGGCGTCCCCTGGATCGTGACGGGGTGACCGAGGCACGTGGCGGGCTGGCCGGCAGCGGCCGGAGCCGGGCCGTGGACGGCCAGGATCGCCACCAGGAAGAGCGCCTTCACGGTTCGAGCCCTTCGACCGGAGCCGGCGCCCCTGTATCGGCCGGCCGCTCCCGCCGGCTGGTCAGGTAGGCCCCCACGATGATGAGGGCCACGCCGGCCAGGGCCATCGCCATGACCTCCTCGTCGAGGAACACCACGCCGAGCACCAGGGCCACCACCGGGATGAAGTAGATCTGCACGGAACCGCGGGTCGGCCCGGCCCGACCGAGCAGCGTCGAGCTGGCCACGTACGCGAGCCCGGTCCCGAACACGCCCAGCATCACCATGGCCAGCGCGCTGGGCCAGGCCCACCGCGAGTCGGGCACCGCGGCGATGCCGAACGGCAGCACTGCCGCCAGGGCCACCAGCTGGGCCCGGACGATCACCGGAAGGGCGCCGTACTTCTGCTGGAGCGGGACCATGATGTTCGCGGCCAGCCCGTACAGCACCGTGGCCACCAGGGCCAGCGCCGTGCCCAGGACCGTACCGCCGGCGCCGCCGGCCGAGGACAGGCTCACCAGGACGACCCCGGCGAACCCGACCAGGAGGCCGAGGGCCTGGAGGGAGCCGGGGAGCCTCCGGAGGAACAGAGAGGCGAACAGCGCGGCGAACAGGGGCATGGCTCCGTTGATCATCCCGGCGCTCGACGAGGCCAGGCCGACGTCCTGGGCGATCGGGAACAAGAGGAGTGGGATGGCCGTCCACACGAAGGCCAGGAGCACCACTCGGGGCCAGTCCTCGCGGGCCACCGGTGTGCGGCTGCGGCGGATGAACCCAAGGGCCAGCGCACCCATCACGATCCGGGCCACCGCGATCACCGGAGGCCGGAAGGCTTCCAGGCCGATGTCGATCCACAGGAACGAGGAGCCCCACATCAGGGCCACGGCCGAGAGCAGCCCCCACTCGGCGGGCCCGAACGCCTCGGGACGGGTCCCCTGGGCCGTGGAGAGGACGCGACCGCGCGCCATGGACCGCGAGGGTAGCAGGCTAGGTCGTCTTCACCAGCAGGACGTGGCAGGGGGCCCGTCGGGCTACCCGGCTGGGGACGCTGGCCAGGTACCGCCGGGCGCCCGTGAGCCCGCGGTTGCCGACCACCACCACGTCGGCCGCACGCTCCGCGGCTGCGCGTACGATGCCGTCGGCCGGGTCGCCCTGGGTGACGTGGAGCTCCTCCGTCTCCGCGGACACCGCCTCCGCGAGGGCTCGTCCCAGGGCCGCCGCCCGCTCCGCGGTGGCCGACCGGTCCGTGGCCAGGAGGATCCGCCGGTACGGCTCCAGCTTCTGGTCGTCGGTGGTGTGGGCGATCAGGACGTCGCACGGCGCTCGCTGCACCACCCGGCCGGGAACCGTGCCCATCAGCACCCGCCGGTTCCCGAGCCCCCGGTTCCCCACCACGATCATGTCGGCGGCCTCGTCCCGGGCCAGCGAGACCAGGGCCCCGGCGGCCTCGCCGCTCCGGAGCAGGGCCCGCGGCTGTGCCCACGCGACGTCGGCACAGGCGTCACGGAGCACGCTGGCCCCGACCCGTTCGGGCGAGGCCGGATCCTCTCGGGTCTCCGCGTAGGCGTGGATGACCAGCAGCTCGGCCCCGAGCTTCTCGGCGAGCCACGCGGCGTGACGGACCGCCCGCGTGGCGGAGTCGGACCCGTCGGTTCCCACGACGATCCGCCGATAGGCGGTCACGGGCCGAACGGACAGGCGCAGGGGATCCGGCCGCACTTCGGGCAGCCGTCCGCGTACCGGGCCGCGGCCTCTTCGAGGTCGACCCCGGCCTGGTTCGCCAGCGACACGAGCCAGGCCAGGACGTCCGAGACCTCCTCGGTCCGCTGCGCGGGATCGTCGCGGCGGAGAGCCCTGGCCAGCTCACCGACCTCCTCGACGAGGCGGCGGAAGGTGCCGTCGCGACCGCGACGCTCGTCGCGGTCGAGATACGTCCGGCGCATCAGGTCCTGGAACTCGGCCAGGTCCACCGGGTGGCCTCCTCGTGGTCGGGACGGCGGGATTTGAACCCGCGACCTCAGCGTCCCGAACGCTGCGCGCTACCAAGCTGCGCTACGTCCCGTCGCGCCCAGAGGGCGCACCGACCGATTGTACGCGACCTACCCGATCCGAACCGTGCCACGCATCCCGTAGGACCAGTGGCCGGGGAGGTGGCAGCCGAACAGGAGGGTTCCCGCCTCGCCGAACCGGTAGGTGGTCACGGCGGTCCCGCCGGCTGGGACGGAGGCCTCGCCTGGGCGGGCGTGGTGGGGCTCCTCGCCGACCTCGTGGATCCGCTGGACCTCGGCGTCGCCGAGGATGAACTCGTGGTGGATGGGGTCCTCGTTTCGGAGGACGAACCGAACGGTCTCGCCCTCCTCGACCGTGATGGCCGACGGGGTGAACCGCGAGTACCGCAACCCGATCTCTACGGTCCGGATCCCCTCGTCGGCGGGCCGGCAGGCCCCGGCGGCCGCCACCAGGACGGCCGCCAGGACCACGCCGAGGGCCCGCCGAAGGTTCACGCCGAAGCCCTGGCCCGGCGACGGACGCCGGCTGCGACCACGAGCCCGAGCCCGCCGAGCACGAGAGCGGCGACCCACGCTGGCGGTGTCCCCGCCTCGATGTGAACGCCCGCGAGCCCGGCATCGACCAGCGAGGGGGTCCCGCCGCCCGTGGCGTCGATGGCCAGGTCGTACCGAAGCTCGTCGGCCTCTTCAGCCACCTGGAGGTAGCTGAACCACATCCCCTCGGTGGGCAGCCACCCCATGCCGCGGTCGCCGGCGAGGTCGGTCAAGAGGAACGACGAGGCCGGCTCGTCCCGGACCAACGTCAGCCCGTCGCGCTGGACGAAGGAGCCGCTTCCGGCCGGCCCTGGCAGCAGATCCGGCCGCCGCTCGGTGAGGAGGAACACGTCGGCCTCGACCAGCGCGTCGCCGGACTGTCCCAGCGCCAGGATCCGGAGTGGGACCCACGGGTCGTCGGTCGGGATGGCCAGGTGGATCGAGGTCCCCTCGCCGCGCTCCAGCCCCCGCCGAGCCGCCTCGGTCGCGTCGAACTTCGCCGCCATGAAGACCGGGCTGCGCCGCGCATAGAACTCGAGGACCTCCGGCGCGTCCGGGGTGAGGTCGAAGCCGTGCTCCCGGGCCCAGTCGCCGACGGCCCGGCCGCCTCCGCGGAGGATCGTGATGTCGAGGGCGCCGATCCGCTTCTGCTCGAGCACCTCGACCTCGCGCGCCGTCGGCGCCGCCGCGGCGTCCTCGGCTTGCGCCAGGAAGGCCACCGGCTGGACCTCGATGGCCAGCCGCTCCAGGGTCCACTCCCCGCCCTTCACCACCCGGTCCGGCACGCCGGGGAGGGGCACGATCGACCCGAACTCGCCCTTCGCCCCGGCGAACTCGAACTGGGTGACGTAGTGCTCGACGCCGTCCGCGTACGCGGCCAGCGTGGCGGTCTTCACCAGGCCCACCGCTCCGTTCGGGGCGATCAGCCCGCCGCACGCCCACGCCGGTCCGGCCGTCCCGACCAGGGCCGCGGTCGCCACAGCCACGATCGTCTTGCGCATGCCCACCACCTCCTTGGTCGAAGGCTTGGACGGGCTGTGGCGGCGTGGTGTTCCCGATCAGCCGAACGTGGCGCTCCACCGCTCCACGAGGTACGGCTTGCGAGCAACGGCCGCATCGACGGCCGCCTCGACCATGGCGTCGGCTTCGACTTCGGTGGCATCCGCGGTCCGCTCCACGAAGCCGGCCGTCCTGGCGAAGTACAGGGGGATCAGTGAGTCGAGGAGCTCGCCGGCGTCCGTGTCCTCGCGGTGGTACCCCACGAGGTAGTCGTAGAGGATCGTGAACCACACGTCGTCATCGAGCTCGACCGACGATGCGGCGGCGCGCTCGACCTCGGCCAGGGCCTCGGGGGAGAGCGTCCGGCGCCACAGGTCGTCGCGGCGGGATCCCTCCCGGAATCCGGCCTCCAGGCGAGCCACCGACACGGCCACGGGTTCCGCCTCGTCGTCCGTCCGTTCCCCGAAGGTGGGCGGGACCTCGATGGGCCCCACCTCCGCCCACCGGTCGCGGTTCCGCCCGGCCGCCGCGAACAGGGAGCCAACCACCTGACGGAACATCGGCCCGAGGTCCGCCCCGGGGTCCTTCGGGTCGTGCACCTTGGCGCCGAGAGCGGCCTGACACACCCGGTACCGTCCAACCACGGCCGAGGTCGTCATCCAGATGTCGATGCCGAAGCGGGCCACGTCGGTCTCCCACACGTCCTGCCCGGCCAGGTGCCGGGCCAGCTCGCCGGAGAGCCCGAACTCCCCGCCGATCGGCTGGCGGATCCGCACGCCGTACAGGGCCGTGGTCAAGGGGTAGGCCACGGCGTTGGTGATCGTGGCGTCGTGCTTGTGCCTGACGTACAGGGGGGCCACGTAGTCGAAGCCGTGGCGAACGACGGGACCGATCAGGCGGTCGACCCACACGGGAGTGATGCTCCGCAGGTCGGCGTCGACGAGAGCACACGCCCGGACCCCAAGGCGGTCGGCGGCTTCCAGGATCGCCCGAACCGCACTGCCCTTCCCCGCCGTCCCCCGGTACTCGAACACGACGCGATCCGGCGATCCATCGGTTCGAGCGGCCACGTCCCTCGTGCCGTCGGTGGAGCCGCCATCGGAGGCGCAGATCACGCCGCGGAGATCGGGGAAGTGCCGGCGCAACCCGGCGTCGACGGCGTCGATCACGCCGCCGATCGTGGCCTCGTTCTGGAAGCAGGGGATCCCGACCAGCACGTCGGCGTCAGCGATCTCGTCGAGGCGACGGTGCGCCGCGGGATCGAGGGAGGATGTCACCCGATTGGGTAGCATAGCCGCGCCCTGAAGATCGCCCAGATCGCGCCGCCGTGGGTCGCCGTCCCTCCGAAGGGATACGGGGGGATCGAATGGGTCGTGTCCCTGCTGGCCGACGGCCTGGTCGATCGGGGACACGACGTCACGCTCTTCGCCACGGGCGATTCGGAGACGCGGGCCGACCTCGAATACGCCTTCGACACGGCTCCCGGCCCGGCGTTCAACAACTCGATCTGGCACGACACCGTGCATCAGCTCCGTGCCCACGTCGATCCCGGTCGGTTCGACCTGATCCACCAGCACACGTACTGGTCCGGCCTGGTCGCCTCGGCGCTCCTCGACGTGCCGGTGGTGCATACGTTGCACCGTTCCTTTAGCGCCGAGATGCGACGGATCTACGAGCTCGTGGCCGACCGCCTGTGGTTCGTGGCCGTCAGCGATAACCAGCGATCGCACATGCCGGAGCTCCGGTACGCCGGCGTGGTGCACAACGGCATCGACCTCGACATGTATCCGTTACGCAAGGAAAAGGAGGACTTCCTCCTGTTCATCGGGCGGAGCCACCCGGACAAGGGCCCTCGGCGAGCGGTCGATGCCGCGGTCGCCACAGGCCTGCCGCTGGTAATGGCGGTGAAGGCGGCGGAGCCCTTCGAACGCGAGCACTGGGACGCCGCGGTGGCGCCGGTGCTGCCCGAGGGAACGGAGGTCCTCCACGAGATCTCACATGAGCAGAAGGTCGACCTCCTCCAGCGGGCCAGAGCGGTGCTGTTCCCCATCGACTGGGAGGAGCCGTTCGGCCTGGTGATGATCGAGGCGATGGCGTGTGGCACGCCGGTGGTGGCCACGCCTCGGGGCGCCATCCCCGAGGTCATCGTGGACGGCGAGACCGGGTTCATCGTGCCAGTGGAGGACTACGCGGGCGCCGCGGTCGAGGCGATCAAGCGGGCCGGCGACCTCGACCCGACAGCGCTCCGGCGGCACGTCGAGGAGCGGTTCTCGGCCGACGCCATGATCTCGGGCTACGAGGGCGTGTATCGTCGCCTGCTTGGGAGCTGAGCGGGCGGCTACGGGGACCAGTCCGGGATCCCTCCACCGGTGGGAGCCACGTCCGCTCGCCCGGTTCGTCCGAGCGGACCAGCGGGGACGTTCCCGGATCAGCCCCGGCGGGGGCCGAGCTCCAGCACGGTGGCCTCGGGCCGGCACAGCAGCCGGAACGGCGCGTACTTGCTGGTTCCCAGGCCCGGGGAGACGTGCAGGTACGTCCGGCCGAGCTTGGCCAGGCCTCGGGCCAGCCGGGTCGGGATCGAGCAGTTCGTGACCAGCGCCCCGACGAGTGGCAGCCGAACCTGGCCGCCGTGGGTGTGTCCCGCCACGACCAGGTCGTACCCGAGGGCGGCGAGCTCCGGCGCGGGGTCCGGGGAATGCACCACCGCCAGGCCGAACGCGTCGGGCTCGCTCCGAGGCGCCACCGACAGGTTCGCTCGGTGGATGTGGGGGTCGTCGAGCCCGACGATCTCCATCGGGACGCCGTCCACCCGCCGCCCGTACTTCCGGTTACGGAGGTGTACCCAGCCGTCCCGCTCCAGCTCCCGGACCAGGTCCTCGGCCCGCCCACGCCGCCCGGTCAGCCGTCGCCGTCGCCCGTGGGGAATGAAGTAGCGGAGTGGGTTGTTCGGCCGCGGCGCGTACAGGTCGTTCGAGCCCAGTACGAACAACGAGGCCACTCGGCCCCGGATCGGCCGCAGCGCCGCGGCCGCGAACTCCACGGCCTCGGGCTCGCCGAGCACGTCCCCGGTGATCACCGCGACGTCGGCCCGAGGCAGCGAGGCCAGGAACCGGCGCTTCCCTTCGTCCCCGAGCACGAGATGGAGGTCGGAGAGGTGGAGCACGGTGAGCCCCGCGGCGTCGCCGGGTAGGATGGCCAGGCGGTGCCGGCGCAGTCGGTACCAGCGTCGCTCCACGAACACCGCGTAGGCGAACACGAGCGCGGCGGCGACCAGAAGCACCAGGAGCAGCCCGGCGAGCATCGGGAGGAGAGTGTAGTGGGCGAGGTCGCGGACCGGCTGTCCGCCGAGATCAAGGCGGCCATGAAGTCGGGGGACCGGACGCGCCTAGCCACCATGCGTCTGCTGGCCGCGGCCGTGAAGAACCGAGAGGTCGAGGTCGGCCACGACCTCTCGGAGGAGGAGTTCATCGAGGTTGTCACCCGCGAGGCCAAGCGCCGACGAGAAGCCTTCGAGGCGTATGAGAAGGGAAACCGCCCCGAGCTCGCCGAGAAGGAGCGGGCCGAGGCGGCCATCCTCGAGGACTACCTTCCCGACCAACTCTCCGAGGAAGAGGTCCGCGCAGTGATCGAGGAGGCCATCGAGGCCACCGGCGCCGACGCCGCCGGCGAGGTCGGCAAGGTGATGGCCTGGATCATGGCCCGGCACAAGGGCCGCGTGGACGGCTCGAAGGTCAACGCGATGGCCCGGGATCGCCTGGCCAGCTCGAGCTAGCCGTCCTCCTTCCCCTTGTCCTTGTCCTTGGTGTGGCCCGGAGGGAGGTCGTCCTCCTGGCCCGGTGGGGGCTCGGGCGGGGCCTTCCCGTTGCTGACCATGACGACCACCTGGCTGCCCTCGACTACGGAGGAGCCGGCGGCCGGCGACTGTGCGACGACCACGTCGGCCGGCTTGCCACCCGGCACCGACTCGGTCACCGGCGTGAAGTGGGCTTCGACCAGGACGTGGATGGCCTCGGCGCTGGAGAGTCCCACGACGTTGGGGACCGGCGCGGCCTGTGGCTGCGGAACCCCCGGCAGCGGCCTGGCAGGAAGGCCCTGCATGGCCATCAGCATGAAGTCGTGCCACACCGGGGCCGCCACGGTGCCGCCGTACGCGCCCGGCATGGGGACACGGGCCTCGGGATGCCCCACCCATGTCGCGGCGCAGACCTGCACGGTGCACCCGGCGAACCACACGTCCGCTGAGTCGTTCGTGGTGCCGGTCTTGCCGAACACGGGCCACGTTCCGAGGTTCGCCGCCGTCCCCGTGCCCCCGCTGACCACCAGCCGCAGGAGGCCCGCCACGTCATCGGCGATCCTCCGGTCGACAACCTGCTCGCACCGGCCGGTCTTCTGGCGGAGCAGGACCTTGCGGCGCCCCTCGACCCTGGTGATGGCGAACGGCCGGCAGTGCACGCCGTGGTTGGCCAGCGTTCCGAACGCCGAGGCCATCTCCAGCGGCGTGACCTCGAACGTGCCAAGGGTGATCGAGCAGACCGGTTCCAACGGGCTTCGGATGCCCATGCGCCCGGCCACTTCGACGATCTTCGGAGGGCCGACCTCGTCCGCGAGCTGAACGAAGTACGCGTTGACGGAGTTCTGCGTGGCGGTGGGCATGTCGATGTAGCCGGTTCCACCCCCGTCGCCCGCGTTGAACACCTGGTACCGCCCGCCGTACTGCCCGCACCTCACGTACTGGCCCGAGGCGGCCTTGTACATCTTCCCGAGAGGGATGCCCTGCTCGAACGCGGCCACGAGGGTGAACGGCTTGAACGCCGAGCCGGACTGCCGGCCGCTCCCGCCCTGGCCGGTGGCCAGGTTCACCTGTGACTCCTCGAAGTTGCGCCCGCCGACCAGCGCCTTCACGGCGCCGGTGGCGGTGTCCACGGCGGCGATGGCACTCTGCGGCCCGCGGGCGTCGGGGAACCGTCTGGCCACGATGCGCTCCCCGGCGCGCTGAAGGCCGGGCTCGAGCGTCGTGTAGATCTTCAGCCCGCCCTGGAAGAGCGTCTTGATTCGCGCTCGCTCGGTTCGTCCGAACCGCTTGTCCGAGAGGATCTCGGCCTTGAGGTACTCCACGAAGAACGGGAATCGCGCGTTCTCGTTGCCCACCGCGGTGATGTTGAGGCCCAGGGGGGCGGCCATGGCCGCGGCGGCCTCCTCTGGGGTGACCATGCCGAGGGACCCCATCCGGGCGATCACCAGGTTGCGCCTGGTGATGGCGGCGTTCTCGTCGTTCACGGGCGAGTACGTCTCCGGCGAGGAAATCAGCCCGGCCAGCATGGCCGCCTGCGGGAGCGAGAGGTTCCGGGCCTTCGTTCCGAAGTAGTACTCGGCCGCGGTCCCGATCCCGTACACGCCCCGCCCGAAGTACACTTCGTTGAGGTAGAGCTCGAGGATCTCTTCCTTCGAGTACTCCTCCTCGAGCCGCATGGCCACCCGGGCCTCGTGGACCTTCCGGGCCAGCGTCTCCTCGGTCCCGATCGTGGTGAACACGTTCCGGGCCAGCTGCTGGGTGATCGTCGACGCGCCCTGCTCGATCTCGCCGGCTCGGATGTTGCGCAGGAGCGCCCGGAGGATCCCCTGGACGTCCAGGCCAGGGTGCTCCCAGAACTTTGCGTCTTCGATCGCCAGTACGGCGTTGATGGCCACGGGATTCACCTGGTTCAGCCGGACGATCTTGCGGTTCTCATCGAGGTAGAGAGTGGCCAGCACGGAGCCGTCTCGGGCGTAGATCGTGGACCGCTCGGGGATCCTCGGGAACGCCAGGTCCACGTCCTCGGCGACCCGGTTGAATCGGTCGGCCACTTTGAGCACAGCTTGCCCCGCGGCTCCCACCGGCCCCAGCAGCAACAGGGCGAAGATCACCGCTCCGAAGGCCAGCACGATGACGAGCCCCACGGCCCGCAGCGCGATCCAGAGGGGAGCGCCTTCCCCCAGGGGATGCTGACGAGTGGACAACTGAGTGGTCGCCATGGTCTCGGCCGGGTCGCATCAAGGATAGCCGCCAGGTCTGAGGGGCGACGACCGAACGATGCGCCCCTGATACGATCGGCGAGAAGTGAGAAGACTGGCGCTGGGCTGCGTGGCGGCCGGGGCGCTCCTGCTGGGGACCAGCGCCGCCGCGGCCCAGGCCGAGCAGACGATCGAGGTCGTCGAGCTCGAGGGGGTCATCGACCCGACCACCGCCGGCTACCTCGAATCGCGGATCGATGCTGCCGCCGAGGACGGATCGAACGCGGTCGTCATCCAGCTCGACACTCCTGGCGGGCTCGACGTCTCGATGCGCGACATGGTCCAGCGCATCGTCAGGTCGCCGGTCCCCGTCGTGGTGTGGGTCGGCCCACCCGGTGCCAGAGCGGCATCGGCCGGCGTCTTCCTGGTGTACGCATCCCACGTGGCCGTCATGGCCGAAGCGACCACGCTCGGGGCGGCCCACCCCGTCAACCTGGGCAACGAGACCGTCGAGGAGAAGGTGGTCAACGACGCCGCCGCGTTCCTGGAGAGCCTGGCCCGGGAGCGGGGGCGTGACGTCGAGTTCGCCGGCGAGGCCGTCCGGGAGAGCGCGTCCCTGGCCTCGGATGAGGCCCTCGAGCGCGGAGTGGTCGAGCTCCAGGCCAACACCGTCGACGAGCTGCTCGAGGTGCTCGACGGACGGACCGTAGAGACGCAGGCCGGCCCGAGGACGCTGGTCACCCTCGGCCCGGACGTGACGATCCGCTTCCACTCGCCGGGCCTACTCACCAGGATCCTGCACGCTATCACCGACCCGACGATCGCCTACCTCCTGCTGGTCCTGGGATTCTGGGCCCTGGTGTTCGAGCTGGCCCAGCCGGGGATCGGGGTGGCCGGGCTGGCCGGCGCCGTGGCGATCCTGATGGCGTTCTACGCCCTGGCGGTGCTCCCGGTGAGCATCGCCGGCCTGCTGCTCCTGCTGCTCGGCCTGGCGTTCTTCGCGATCGACGTGTTCACCGCGGGGCTGGGAGTGTGGACGGTCGGCGGGACGTTGGCGTTGCTGGCCGGCTCGATCCTGCTGTTCGGCGGGGTGGCCGATGCGATCGAGGTGTCGCCATGGGTGATCGGCATCGTGGTCGCCGGCAGCGTGCTGTTCTTCGGCTTCGCTATGACCGTGGCCATGCGTGGGAGGCGCCGAGCCTCGATCACCGGGCAGGAGGGGATGATCGGCATGGGCGGCGAGGCCCGGACGGACCTGGCGCCCGAGGGCCAGGCCTGGGTGAAGGGCGCGCTGTGGCGGGCCCGGGCCCTGAACGGACCGATCGCCAAGGGCACCCGGATCCGGGTCCGGCGGGTCGACGGCCTGCTCCTCCTGGTGCGGGCCGAGGACGAGGGGAGGGAGTGAGGACATGGAGGGTCTGATCGTCATCGGGGTCATCGTGTTCCTGCTGGTGATCCTGCTGTTCAGCGCGATCCGGATCGTGCAGGAGTACGAGCGCGGGGTGATCTTCCGGCTGGGACGGGTCCTGCCCGGGGCCAAGGGCCCAGGCCTGTTCCTGATCATCCCGGTGATCGACCGCATGGTGAAGGTGAACCTGCAGACGGTGACGATGAACGTCCCACCGCAGGACATCATCACCAGGGACAACGTGACCGTGCGCGTCGACGCGGTGATCTACTTCAACGTGGTCGAGCCGATCAAGGCCACCGTGGAGATCCAGAACT
>OCZV010000394.1_pt1 | contig 16010 bp, 15 predicted proteins | sample 1539051 | NCBI WGS metagenome assembly OCZV01 (sample SAMEA3113581, study PRJEB22503) | soil metagenome
TCGAGATCTCCATCGCCTACGCCAGCGACTGGGCGGTGCAGGGCATCGGTGTCTTCATCGACGACATCACGCTCCCCGACGGCACCAGCACCTCGTTCGAGACCGGCCTGGACGGCTGGGCGATCGCCGGGCCGCCCGCGGGCAGCGCACCCAACGTCAACAACTTCACCCGAACCGACGCATCGGGCTTCCCCGTCGGCAACGCGATCTCCACGCCGCACTCGCTGCTGCTGGGGTTCGGACTGGAGGGCGTCTCGACCGAAGCCGAACGCAACGCAGTGATGGGCCGGGCGCTGGGCCACCTGCTGGAGTAGGAGGAGGCTGACACCTTCGTGGTCACTGAAGCCGGGGTGGACGAACGGTTCACCCCGGCTTCGTGGGCGGACATCCTCGGCCGCGCCGTGAACTACGTGCTCAACTCGGCATAGGCAGGGGGTGCGCCGAGGGTCAGGCGCCGAACCTGCCCAGGTGGTGGAGCGGCTCGGCAACCATGAGCAGGAGCAGCCACACCGACACGCCGAGTACGGCCCGGGTCGCCGCGACCTGAGCCGCCGCGATGGCGCTCCGTTGGTGGCGGGGCCGCTGGAGCTGCAGGACCAGCGCTTCCCAGGCGGCGTCCCAGTCGATGGGCTCGCGGTCCCTGCTGACCTCCATGGCCGATCCCCGCCGAACACGTGCCTTAGTTCACACTACCCTCACATAAGTGCAGGTCACGGCGGTCCATTGGCTTAGCCGCCACGGCCAGGCACCACTCGGTACGCGTCGTAGACGCTGTCGATCCCCCGGATGGTCGACAGCAGGGAATCGAGGTGTGAGGGGTCGCCCAGCTCCATGTCGAAGCGCATCTTCGACACGCGGTCGCTGCCGGTCTGGGTGGTGCAGCTGAGGATGTTGACGTGGTGGTCGGCGAAGGCCGTGCTCACGTCCCGCAGCAGCTTGGCCCGGTCGAGGGCCTTGACCTCGACCGAGGCGATGAACACGCCGCCGGGCTCGAGGTCCCATTCGACGTCGATCAGCCGGTCGGACTGGCCCGAGGCCAAGGAGACGGCGTTGGCGCAGTCGGCCCGGTGCACCGACACGCCCCGACCTCGGGTGACGAAGCCGATGATCTCGTCGCCGGGCACCGGCGTGCAGCAGCGGGAAAGCCGCACGAACACGTCGTCCAGGCCCTCGACGTGGACCCCCGCCGGCCCCCGCGTGGCGCGTCCCCGCCGCGTCTGGCGGATGGTGGTCGGCAGGGTCTCTTCCTGCTCGGGCCCGACCTCCCGCAACGACTTGGCGATCCGCGCCGCCACCGCCTTGGCCGAGACGTGGTTCTCGCCGATGGCGGCGTAGAGCGCGTCGAGATCGGCGTAGTTCATGGTCTTGGCGGTGTCGCTGATCACCGAGCCGCTCTGCAGCTTCTGCACCGGCAGCCCCTCGCGGCGCAGCGCCTTCATCAGGTCGTCGCGGCCCTGCTCGATGGCGTCCTCCCGCCGCTCCCGCGAGAACCACTGGCGGATCTTCGACGATGCCCGCGGCGTGGCCACGATCTGCAGCCAGTCGCGGGACGGCCCGGCACCCTCGACCTTGGAGGTGAAGATCTCGACCGTGTCGCCCGACGCCAGCTTGGAGTCCAGCGGCACCAGCCGGTTGTTCACCCGGGCGCCGATGCAGGCGTGGCCCACCTCGGTGTGGATGGCGTAGGCGAAGTCGATCGGCGTCGCCCCCACCGGCAGCGTCACCACCTTGCCCTTGGGGGTGAACACGAAGACCTCGTCCTGCTCGAGGTCGATCTTCAGCCGCTGCATGAACTCGTCCGGGTCGGTCGTCTCGGACTGCCAGTCGACGATCCGGTTGAGCCACGGCAGGTCGCCGTCGTTGGGGTCACGGTCCTTGTAGGCCCAGTGCGCGGCCACGCCCTGCTCGGCTCGGGCGTGCATCTCCCACGTGCGGATCTGCACCTCGAGCGGCTTGCCCTGGGGCCCGATCACCGTGGTGTGAAGCGACTGGTACAGGTTGAACTTGGGCATGGCCACGTAGTCCTTGAACCGGCCCTGCACCGGCTTCCACGTGGCGTGGATCGACCCCAGCGCGGCGTAGCAGTCCTTGACCGAGTCGACCACCACCCGCATCCCCACCAGGTCGAAGATGTCGTCGAACTCGCGGCCCTTCACGACCATCTTCTCGTAGATGGAGTAGAGGTGCTTGGGCCGGCCGGTGACCTCGGCGTTGATGCCCAGCTCGGCCAAGCGCTGGCGCACCTCCTCGAGCACCTGCGTGAGGTAGAGGTCGCGCTCGGGGGTGCGCACCGACAGCATGTGGTCGATCTCGGCGTAGCGCTTGGGGTGCAGCGCCGCGAACGCCAGGTCCTCGAGCTGCGTCTTGACGTCCTGCATGCCGAGGCGGTGGGCCAGCGGGCCGTAGATGTCGAGCGTCTCGTGGGCGATGCGCTCCTGCTTCCAGGCCGGCAGGGCGGCGATGGTGCGCATGTTGTGCAGGCGGTCGGCCAGCTTGATGATGAGGACCCGCAGGTCCTTGGCCATCGCCACCAGCATCTTGCGCATGGTGGCGGCCTGCTGGGCCTCCTTGGAGTTGAACTGCACCCGGTCGAGCTTGGTGACCCCGTCGACGATGGCGGCCACGTCGCCGCCGAAGGACCGGGCGATGTCGTCGAGCGTGACGCCGGTGTCCTCCACCGTGTCGTGCAGCAGGGCGGCGGCGATGGTGACGTCGTCGAGCCCGAGGTCGGACACGATGCGGGCCACCGCCAGCGGATGCTGGACGTAGGCCTCGCCCGAGTCACGGCTCTGGCCCCGGTGGGCATCGGCCGACTGGAGATAGGCCCGGGTGATCAGCGCCGTCGGCGCCTTGGGATGCCGCTGGCGGTAGGAGTTCAGCAGGGGCGCGACCTCGTCCGCCGGCGGCTGGTGGTTGCGCCGCCACGGCAGGACTCGATCGACCGTGGGCACCCTGCCTCCTTGGTCTCAGACGGTGATCAGTGCCAGCACATCGTGCTCTTCGGGCAGTTTCGCCCGTCCCCCGAGGAATCCCAACTCCACCACGAACGCCAGTCCGGCGATGACGCCACCCAGCCGATCGACCAGCCGGCAGGTCGCCGCCGCGGTGCCGCCGGTGGCGAGGACGTCGTCGACCACGTACACCGCGTCGCCTGCGGTGAGGCCGTCGTCGTGGATCTCGAGCGTGTCGGTCCCGTACTCGAGCTCGTACGTCTCGGTGACCGTCTTCCACGGCAGCTTTCCCGGCTTACGGACCGGGACGAACCCGGCGCCCAATCGGTACGCGACGGCGGCGGCGAAGATGAAGCCCCGCGCCTCGATGCCCACGACCTTGTCGACGGTGAGCCCGGCGGCGTGGTCGGCGATGGCGTCGACGGCGTAGCGGAAGGCGTCGACGTCGGCGAGCAGCGGCGTCAGGTCCTTGAACACGATGCCCGGCTGGGGGAAGTCGGGGACGTCGCGCAGGTGGCTCGCCAGCCATCCCGGGTCTCGGGTCATGGCTGGTGACGTTACTGCCGGTGGGGTTGGCCGGGCCTAGCGGCGCTTGGTCTTCTTGCGGGGCCGGGGCGGGATGGCCCGTCCCGCCGGCGTGACCACCCGGGCGCCCGCGGCCGAGGGCGCCGCATCCGCACCGCCACCGGCGGCCGGGGACGGGGTGCGGCCCGCACCGACCGAGCCGGGCGACCCCGTCGCCGCCGAGCCGGCGGCCACCGCGGCGGCGACCGCCCGGGACTCGCCGCCCCGGGCGTCGACGCGCCGCTTGATGTCGCGGTAGCGGGGCTCGCGCTCCTTGAGCCACGCCAGCAGCGGCGAGGCGATGAACAGCGACGAGTACGCCCCCGAGAACAGGCCGATGAGCAGGGCGATGGCGAACTCCTGCAGCACCACCGCACCCATGATCCACGAGCCCACGATCAGCAGCGACCCGACCGGCAACAGCGCCGTGATCGTCGTGTTCAGCGACCGCATCAGGGCCTGGTTGAGCGAGACGTTGACCATGCCGCCGTAGGTCAGGCCGCCGGTGGACGACACCAGCCGGGTGTTCTCGTCGACCTTGTCGAACACGACGATGCCGTCGTAGATCGAGTAGCCCAGGATGGTGAGGACGGCGATCACCGTGGCCGGCGTCACCTCGAGCTGGGTGACCGAGTACACGCCCACGGTGATCAGCACGTCGTGGATGAGGGCGACCAGCGTCGGGATCGCCATCTTCAGCTCGAACCGCAGCGCGATGTAGATCGTCACGAGCACCAGGAACACGATCAGCGCCCGCAGCGCCTTGTCGCTGATCTCCCGGCCCCACGACGGGCCCACCTCCGTGAGGCTCACGTCGTCGGTCGACGAGCCGGTCACGTCGGCCAGGGCCGCCGTCACCTGATTGCTGGTGTCCGCCGACACCTCCTCGGCCTCGACCCGCAGCTCGACACCCTCGTCGCTCTCGAGCTCCTGGATGGTGGCGCCCGCCAGGCCGAACTCGTCGACGGCGTCGCGGGCGTCGGCCACCGAGGCGTCGCCGGCGGGGACCTGCCACACCGCGCCGCCCTCGAAGTCGATGCCAAGGTTGAGGCCGCGGGTCAGCAACGATCCCACGCCGATCAGCACCGCGACCAGCGACAGGACGAACCACACCTTGCGGCGCCCGACGAAGTCGAAGTTGGTCTCGCCGTGGTAGAGACGAGTCCAGAGCGACCGCCGCCGGGGCTTGGCGGTCGCGCCGTCGCCCGAGCCGTTGTCGACCGACGCCGTCTCGGGGCTGGTCCTTTCGCTCATCGTCCAGCCCCCGGGGCGGGCACCGGACCCGAGGCCAGTCCCCGCGCCACGCCGAAGCCCGGCATCTCGGTGAAGAGGCGGTTGCGTGCCAGCAGGATCACGAGCGGGCGGGTGAAGAACCAGGCCACGATCACATCCAGGACGGTCGACAAACCGAGGAAGAAGGCGAAGCCGCGCACCGACCCGACCGTCAGCCACCACAGCACCGCCGCCCCGATGAACGACGAGATGTCGGCGGCCAGGATCGTCCGGAAGGCCCGCTTGAACGCCCGGTCGGTCGAGCTGCGCAGGGTCCGGCCCGCCTTGACCTCGTCCTTGAGCCGCTCGAAGAACACGACGTACGAGTCGACGGTCACGCCGATGGACACGATGATGCCGGTGACGCCGGCCAGCGTGAGGGCCAGTCCCCGGGTCTGGCCCAGCCAGGAGACGATGGCGTAGAGCAGCGCGGCGGACACGCCGACGCCCAGGATCATCACCAGGCCCAGGGTTCGGTAGTAGACGAGCATGTAGAGGGCCACCAAGACCAGGCCCACCAGCCCGGCGATGATGCCGGCCCGCAGCGAGTCCTCGCCCAGCGACGCCGACACCGTCTGCACGCTCTGGCGCTCCAGCTCGACCGGCAGGGCGCCGTAGCGCAGCACCAGCGCCAGGTCCTTCGCCTCGCCCTCCGTGAAGCTGCCCTCGATGACGATCTGGTCGCGCTCGTAGCTCGGTTGCTGGATGGTGGGCGCCGACTGCACGACCGAGTCGAGCACGATGGCCAGCTGCCCGCTCGGGCACGTCTCGCTCCGCGAGTTGCACTGGGCAGCGATCTCGTTGAACTTGTCGATCCCGTCGGCGCCACCCTTCATCGTCAGGGAGACCAGCCATTGGCCCTGGGGGATCTCCGCCCGGGCGGACGACACGATGGTGCCGGTGGCCAGCGTCGGGCCGAGCCGGTAGACGCCCTCCCCGTCCTTGCCCTGGAGGGTCACCTCCGCGTCGGCCTTGTCGTCGGCCCGCGAGGTCAGCGGCACCGGCTCGGGCTCGGCCTCCGGCGCGGTGGTCGTCGTGGTCGGCGGCGCGGTCGTGGTGGTCGTCGCCGGCGGGGCGGTGGTGGTGGGCTCCTGGGCGGCGCCGGCGCTCTCGCCCAGCGGCAGCCCAGCGGCGTCCTCGGGTGCCGTGGTCGTCGTCGTGCCCTCGGGGGTCGTGGTCGTCGTGCCGTCGCCGGCGGTGGTGGTCGTGGTCTGGTCCTCGTCGGGCTCGATGACCTCCGAGCCGGTCAGGTCCTGCAGCACCGGGCGGAACCGCAGCTCGGCGGTCTGTCCCACCAGCTCGAGGGCCCGGTCACGGTTCTTGACGCCGGGGAGCTGTACGACGACGGCGTCGCCTTGGCGGGTGATGTCGGGCTCGGCCACGCCCAGGGCGTCGACCCGCTCACGGATGATGTCGACCGACTGGTCGAGGGCGTCGTCGCTGACGTCGGACGTGGGTTCCAGCACCACCGACACTCCGCCCTGGAGGTCGAGGCCCAGCTCCGGGCTGTTGCCGGCGGCCAACGTGCCAGCCAGGCCGCCGATCGCGACCAGCACGATGAACACCAGGGGAAGCCAGAACTTGCGTCGCATCGATTCAGGTGTGATCGGTCGGCGTGGCGGTGTCGCTGCCGGCCTCGACGTCCTCTGGCTCGACGTCCCCAGCCGTGTCGTCGGCGGTCTCGATCCGACGCAGGACAGCCTGCCGGGCGACCCGCAGCTCCACGCCGGGGGCCACCTCGAGCGTCATGTCCTCGGCGCCGAGCTGGGTGATGCGCCCGTAGATGCCGGCCGTCAGGACCACCTCCGCCCCCTCCTCCAGGCTGGCGACCAGCTGCCGGTGGGCTCGTACCCGGCGCTGCTGCGGGAGGATGAAGAACACCCACAGCAGCACGAAGGTGACGGCGAGGACGATCAGGGCTTGCATAGGCAGCCGGTTGAGGTTAGCGGGTGCTCGGGGGCGACTCCCCATCGCGGCCGCCGGTCGTCGGCCAGTGCTCGGCCAGCTCGGCCCGCAGCTCCGCCAGCCTGCCGTCGACGATCGCCTGGCGGATGCGTCGCACCAGGTCGAGGGTCCAGTGCACGTTGTGGATGGTGAGCAGCCGGGGCGCCGTGGGCTCGTCGACCGACAGCAGGTGCCGTAGATAGCCCCGAGACCAGCGGGCGCACACCGGGCAGGCGCACGTCTCGTCGACCGGGCCGGTGTCGTCGGCGAACCGGCGGTTGCGCAGGTTGAGACGCCCCGCGGACGTGAGCAACGTCCCGTGGCGCCCCAGCCGCGTCGGCAGCACGCAGTCGAACATGTCGACGCCCAGGGCCACGACGTCGACGATGCCGAGCGGATCGCCCAGTCCCATGAAGTAGCGGGGACGGTCGTCGGGCAGCCCCGCAAGGGCGGCGCCGAGCGCGGGCAGCATCTCGGAGCGGTCCTCCCCCACCGACAGGCCCCCCACGGCGTAGCCCTCGAACCCGATGGCCACGGTACGGGCTGCGCTCTCGGCCCGGAGCCCGAGGTCGACGCCGCCCTGGACGATCCCGAACTGGCTGAGGTCCCGGCGCCCGTGGGCCAGGAACGTCTTGCGGGCGCGCTCGGCCCACAGCGCCGTCCGATCGACCGCCTGGCGGATCACGTCGGGGGGCGACGGCAGCGGTGGGCACACGTCCAGCACCATCTGGATGTCGCTGTCCAGCAGCAGCTGGATGTCGACCGCGCCCTCGGGGCTGAGGTGGTGGACGCTGCCGTCGTAGGTCGAGGCGAACGTGGCGCCCTCGTCGTCGACCTTCGGCCTGAGCGAGAACACCTGGTAGCCGCCCGAGTCGGTCACCACGTGCCCCCGCCAGTCCGCGAAGCCGTGGACGCCGCCGAACCGGGCGACGACGTCGGCGCCCGGCCGCAGCATGAGGTGGTAGGTGTTGACGAGGACGACCTCGGCGCCCAGGTCCTCGAGGTCCGCCGACGACAGGGTGCGCACGGCGCCCCGGGTGCCGACCGGCATGAAACACGGCGTCCGGAACGTTCCCCGGGCGGTGCGGACCGTCCCCGTGCGAGCCGCCCCGCGGCGGGCCTCGACCGTGAAGTCGAGGGCCACTAGACGTCCCGCTCCAGCAGCATGGCGTCGCCGAACGACAGGAACCGGTAGCCGGCGGCCAGGGCGGCCGCGTACAGGTCGCGCCAGCGGGGACCGACGAAGGCGTCGATCAGCACCAGCAGCGACGAGCGCGGCAGATGGAAGTTGGTCATGAGGACATCCACCACCCGCCAGCGCCACGGCGCGTGGATGAACAGCTCGGTGCGGCCCTCGAGCTCGCCCGACAGCGCCGCCGACTCCAGCGCCCGCACCGTGGTCGTGCCCACCGCCACCACCCGGCCGCCTGCGCCCCGGGCCGCCTCGCAGGCCCCCAGCGTCCCGGCCGGCACCCGGTAGCGCTCGGCGTGCATGTGATGGTCCTCCACCTTGGGGGCCGTGATGGGGCGGAAGGTGCCCATGCCCACCACCAGGTCGACCGTCTCGATGCGTCCCCCGGCATCCCGGCAGCCGTCGAGGACGGCAGGCGTGAGGTGCAGGCCCGCCGTGGGCGCCGCCACCGATCCAGGGCGCTCGGCGAACACCGTCTGGTAGCGCTCGGGATCGGCCAGCGGCGCCGTGATGTACGGCGGCAGCGGCACCACGCCGTGGCGCCCGAGCACGTCCAGCTCGTCGACGCCGCCCGCCGTCCGCAGCTCCACGATGCGGGTGCCGTCCCCGGGCCCCGACCCGCCGAACCGCACGACGAGGTCGTCGCCCGCGGTCAGCTCGGTCCCCGGCGCCACCTTGCGGCTGGGGCGGACCAGCGCCTCCCACTCGCCGGTCGGGAGGCGCTCGAGCAGCAGCACCTCAACCGCACCGCCGGTGGGCCTGTGGAGCCGCAGCCGGGCCGGCAGCACCCGGCTGGTGTTGACCACGACGACGTCGCCCGGGCGGACGAGGCTCGGCACGTCGGCCACCGTGCGGTGCTCCGGGGCGTTGCCCGCGCCGCGGTCGACCAGCAGCCGCGCGCGGTCCCGGGGCTCGATCGGCGTCTGCGCGATCGCAGACGGGGGCAGGTCGTAGTCGAAGTCGGCCAGGTCCATGGACCCGGCAAACCTAGAGGGCGTGCGGATAGCTCACGGTTGCTTTCTCGGCGGCTACGCCGCCGAGAGGTCGAACGATGCGTGTATCTCCGCTCTTGGCGCCTTCGGCGCCGGGCCGCTCGGGCCTCGGCTGCGCCTATCGGCGCAGCCTCTTGCCGGGACCAGGGGAATCAGCCCTCGAACAGCGTCGCTGCGGCGCCGGCGGGTCCGGTCGACGGCGGAGCCAGGCCCAGGTGCTCCCAGGCGGCGGGCAGCGCGACCCGACCGCGGGGGGTGCGCATGAGCAGGCCCTGCTGGATGAGGAAGGGCTCGTACACGTCCTCGACCGTCTCCGTCTGCTCCCCCACGCTGATGGCGAGCGTGGAAAGCCCCACCGGCCCGCCGCCGAAGCGGGCGCAGAGCGCCGACAGCAGCGCACGGTCGACCTTGTCGAGCCCCCGTCCGTCCACGCCGAACAGGGCCAGGCCCGCTTCGGCCGTGTGGCGATCGACCGAGCCGTCGCCCCGCACCTCGGAGAAGTCGCGCACCCGCCGCAGCAGGCGGTTGGCGATGCGCGGCGTCCCCCGCGCCCGCCGGGCGATCTCGACGCAGCCCGGGTCGTCGATGCGGACGCCGAGGATGCCGGCGGTCCGCCGGACGATGGCCTCGAGGTCGGCGGCCGTGTAGTAGTCGAGCCGGGCCACCAGGCCGAAGCGGTCACGCAGCGGGCCGGTGATCGACCCGGTGCGGGTGGTGGCGCCCACCAACGTGAAGCGCGGCAGGTCCAGGCGGATCGACCGCGCCGAAGGCCCCTTGCCCAGCACGATGTCCACCTGGAAGTCCTCCATCGCCGGGTACAGCACCTCCTCGACCGGGCGGGGCAGCCGGTGGATCTCGTCCACGAACAGCACGTCGCCGTGGTCGAGCTGGGTGAGAATGGCAGCCAGGTCGCCCGCCCGTTCGAGCGCCGGGCCGGAGGTGGCCTGCAGGTGGGCGTCGAGCTCGTTGGCGATGATCGTCGCCAGCGTGGTCTTCCCCAGGCCGGGCGGGCCCGAGAACAGCAGGTGGTCGGGCGACTGGCCCCGCCGTCTGGCGGCCTCGAGCACGATGTCGAGGTGGGCCTTGAGCTCGGCCTGGCCCACGAACTCGGCCAGACGGCGGGGTCGCAGCCCGGTCTCGGCGGCGACCTCGTCGGGCCCGGGCTCGGGGTCGAGCAGCTCTTCGCGCACGTCTCGCTGCCTGTCCTGTGCCTTACCGGACCGTCGCCAGGCGTTGCAGGGCCAAGCGCAGGAGCTGGGAGGCGTCCCCCTCGTCGGGCAGCTCGGCCACGGCCCCGTGGATCTCGTCGGCCGAGTAGCCGAGCCCGGCCAGCGCCTCGCGCACGTCGCTACGGGCCGATGGTCCCGCGGCGGCGCCGGTCCCGTTGCCGTTGCCGGCGCCGGATCCCACCCCGGCGGGCACCCGGCCGCTCTCTGGGATGTGCAGCCGGGACTTGAGCTCCACCAGCAGGCGGGCCGCGGTCTTCTTGCCCACACCGGGCACCAGGCAGAGGGCCGCGACGTCGTCCTCTGCCAGGATCTGGGCCAGCGCCGCCGGGGCGTGCACCGACAGGATGGCCAGCGCCAGCGACGGGCCCACGCCGTGGGCCCCGAGCAGCGCCTCGAACGTGACGCGCTCGTCGCGGGTCCCGAACCCGTAGAGGGTCTGGGCGTCCTCCCGCACGTGGTGGTGCACCCACACGAACACGTCGTCGCCCACGTCGCCCAGCGCCACGGCCGTGGTGGGCGAGACGACCACCCGGTAGCCCACGCCGCCGACCTCGACCAGCACCTCGCCGTAGCCCTCGCCGGGGCCCCGGTCCACCAGCCGCCCTCGCAGCGACCCGATCACGGCGCGCCCCCCTCCGGGACCGGAGCCACCGACGTGTCGAGGCAATACGGTCCGCCGGCCACAGGTCGAGGCAATACGGTCCGGGGGCCGGTCCCTATTGCCCTGAATGGGCGTGAGCGGTCCCTATTGCCTCGGGTCGGTGTGGCTGCCCGGGCGTTGGGTTGGCTCGCCACCCGCTGCTGCAGCGGCGCGTGGGCCAGGTGGCACAGCGCCAGGGCCACGGCGTCGGCGGCGTCCACCGGGCGCAGGGGCGTGGCGATGCCGAGCAGCATCTGCACCATGCGCTCGACCTGGTCCTTGTCGGCCCGGCCATCACCGGTGACCGCCTGCTTGACCCGGTTGGGCGAGTACTCGACCACCTCGCACCCCGCGGCCACCGCCTCGACCATCGCTACGCCCGCGGCCTGCGCCACCGGGATGGCGGTGCGGGCGTTGGCCTGGAACAGCACCCGTTCGATCGCCACCACCGCCGGCCGGTGCTCCCGCAGCAGTGCGCGCAGGTCGGCCTGCAGGGCGGCCAGCCGCTGCGCCACGGCCGCGGCGGGATCGGTGCGCAGGACCCCCGCCGCGACCGCCCGGGGCCGCCGCCCCACCCGCTCGACCACGCCGTAGCCGCAGCGCGACAGGCCGGGATCGATGCCGAGCACGAACACGAGTTCGGAAGCTAGCCGAACGGTTGCCGCGCCGGGTGGATCCCCGACGGCCGGGCTGGCGTCAAGCCGACGCCGCCCGGACGGCCTCGACCAGCTCGTCGGTGGGACGGAACCACAGGCCAGCCACCGCCCGGTGGGCATGGCGGACGGTGCCGCCGCCGTCGACCACGAAGATCGACCGCCGGTAGAAGCCGACCGGCCCCAGGATGCCGTAGGCCTTTCCCACCGCCTTGTCGGTGTCCGCCAGCAGGGGGAACGCGAACCCGCCCTGGTTGGCGCTGAAGTCGTCGTGGCTCTCGACCGACTGCGGGCTGATCGCGAGCACCTGTGCGTCCACCGACCGGAACTGGTCGATGTCGGCCGTGTAGCTGTTGAGCTGGCGGGTGCACACCGGCGTGTTGTCGCCCGGGTAGAACACCAGCACCACCAGTTGTCCCTGGAACTCCGACAGCGTGTACTCGCGGTGGCCCTCGGGCGTGCCGTTGGTCCCCGGCAGCGTGAAATCGGGCGCCGCCTGCCCCACCACAACACTCACGATGCCGCCTCCACCGTCTCCAAGATCGTGTCGGGGATGTCGAAGTTGGCGTGCACCGCCTGCACGTCGTCGTGGTCGTCCAGGGCGTCGATGAGCCGCAGCACCTTCTTGGCCCCCTCGGCGGTGTCGAGCGGCACGGTCGTCTGTGGCACCATCGTCAGGTCCGACGACTCGACGGAGATGCCGGCCGCGTCGAGCGCGATGCGCACGGCGTGCAGCTCGGAGGGCGGCGTCGTGACCCGCCAGGAATCACCGTCGTCGACGATGTCGTCGGCGCCGGCGTCCAGCGCCGCGAGCATCAGCTCCTCCTCGTCGGTCGAGCGGGGCACGAGGATCGTGCCCCTGCGATCGAACTGCCAGACCACGGCGCCAGGCTCGGCCATCGACCCGCCGTTGCGGGAGAAGACGTTGCGGACGTCGGCCCCGGCCCGGTTGCGGTTGTCGGTGAGCACCTCGACCATGACCGCCACGCCGCCGGGGGCGTAGCCCTCGTAGGTGATCTGCTCGTAGGTCACGCCCTCGAGCTCGCCCGTGCCCCGCTTGACGGCCCGCTCGATCGTGTCGAGGGGGATCGAGTTGTCGCGGGCCTTCTGGAACATCGTGCGGAGCGTGGGATTGGCCTCGGGGTCGCCGCCGCCCTCCCGCGCCGCCACCTCGACCTGGCGTAACAGCTTGGCGAACAGCTTGCCGCGGGCCTTGTCGGTCGCCGCCTTCTTGTGCTTGATCGTGGCCCACTTGGAATGACCGGACATCACACCACCTCGTCGAGGAACAGCTCGTGTAGCCGGGGGTCGTCACCGAGCTCGGGATGGAACGCCGCCACCAGCACCTTGCCCTGGCGGCACAGGACGGGACGGCCGTCGACGGTGGCCAGCACCTCGACCGCGTCGCCCACGGCCTCGACCACGGGCGCCCGGATGAACACCGCGTGCACCGGATCGCCGTCGAGCCCAGCCACGGCGAGGTCGGACTCGAACGAGTCCACCTGGCGGCCGAACGCGTTGCGGCGCACCGTGATATCGATGGCGTCGAAGCAGCGCTGATCGTCGCGCCCGTCGAGGATCTCGTGACCCAGCAGGATCATGCCGGCGCAGGTGCCGAACGCCGGCATCCCGTCCGCCAAGCGGTCGGCCACGGGCTCGAACAGCCCCGACGACTCCAGCAGCATCGACATGGTCGTGGACTCCCCGCCCGGCAGCACCAGGGCGTCGACGTCGTCGAGATCAGGCGGCAGGCGGCATGCCACCGGCTCGACACCGAGCCGTGACAGCATCGTCGCATGCCGTGCCGAGGCGCCCTGGAGGGCCAGCACGCCGACCTTCACCTGGGGGCCTCGCTGCCGAACACATGATGGCCCGATTGTACGGGCCCACTCGAAAAGGCGAGAATCGACTGCCGACTGGGACGTTGGGGGGCGACGAGGGCGTCGAGACAGCCAACGACCGGAGGTTCTCCGTGTACGCCAAGACCCGCGGCATCCACCGGCCGCAGCCACGCGGCCACAGCGCCGGCGCCCGTGCCCGCCGGGCGCCGCTCGCCGCGACCGTATGGCTGCCGGCCCTCGTGGCGCTCGTGGCCGCCGCCTGCTCCGGCAGCTCGGCGACCAGCACCGAGTCGGCCGAGCCCACGTTCGAGCGCGCCGCGGGATCGTCCATCGCCTACGAGGAGCCGGTGGCCAACGTCGCCGACCTGCTGGCGCCGGTCGCCGAGGGGCAGCCGTGGCTCATCCTGGGATCGGTCTTCGATCCCGGCTCGGGCAGGACCGTGGCATCCGCCTGGTCCGCCGACGACGGCCGGAGCTGGGAGCGGTCGGACGTCGAACCTGTCGACGAGGGCGTCAGCGAGGCCATGTCAGCCGGCCAGCGCGACGCCGACGGCAACCTGCTGGCCGTGGGTTGGGTGGGCGACGACCCCGAGTCCGACGGGGCCATATGGCGCTACGACGCCGGCGACGACGGGGGTTGGGCGCTCAGCACTCCCGAGGCGATGGCCGGCGACCACGAGCAGTGGGCCTTCGACCTCGCCACCAACGAGACCGGCACCCTGGTGGCCGGCGGGGAGAGCGTGTGGGGCGAGGTGCGCCCCCGGTTGTGGTTCAGCGCCGACGGCGACAGTTGGGAGAGCGTCGACGGCGGGCCCGGCGGACCCTTCGATGCCACCGGCGACGAGTCGGTCGAGGACATCGCCGCAGTGGGCAACGGGTTCGTGGCGGTCGGGTCGGCCGCCGGCGACGGCCAGGACGGCGCCGCCTGGTACTCGTCCGACGGCACGAGCTGGTCGAGGGTCGAGGCACCCAGCCTGGGGGGTGGTGGCCGCCAGGCGGTCGAGTCGGTCGTGTGGACCGGCGATGTGGTGGTGGCCGGCGGCTACGACACCGACGCCAACGGCCAGGGTCAACCGGTGACCTGGCGCTCCGCCGACGGCATCACCTGGGGCAACCCCTCGGCGTCGCTGGACCTCGACAACGACGGGCGGACGGCGGCCGCGGACTACAGCGTGACCGGCCTGTCCTACGACGGCGGCGGGATCACCGCCGTGGGCGGCAACGACTGGCGGCCGCACACGTGGCGGTCCACCGACGGCGGCCAGTCGTGGCGGCTCCTCGCCAACCCCGTGCACGGCGGGTTGTTCGCCGACGGCGTGGCGCTGGTCGATTCGGCCGGCGACGGCAAGGCGCGGGTGGCGATCGGCGGCGAGCCCAGCGTCCTGTTCCTCGACTCGGCCAACCGCTGGCAGGACGCCTCGGGCGAGGTGTTCCCCAACGGCGGCGCCCAGCCCTTCGCCACGTCCCTGGCGGTCGGCGGAAAGGCCACGGTTGCCGCCGGCTACCGCCACAGCGCCCCCAAGGGCACGACCCGCGAGAGCTTCGGCGGCCAGATCTGGGTCGATCGGGGCGCCGGCGGGTGGGAGGCCATCGACAGCGAGAACCTGTCGGCTGGCCAGGTGACCGATGTCGTGGCCTACAAGGGCGGGTTCGTGGCCGTCGGCACCGAGGACTTCGGCGTCGCCGCCGGACGCCAGTACCTCGGCGACAGCCAGCCGGACGGGTTGCTGTGGACGTCGCCCGACGGGCAGAAGTGGACCCGGCTCGGTGCCGTCCTGTCGGAGGTCACCGACGAGGATCTCGAGGTGATCGAGAACCCCGACGCCAGCCAGGCCGATGCCATCACGAGCATCCAGGCGAGCCAACCGCTGGAGACGGTGGAGCCCGCCGGGGGCCGGGGCGTGCGCTCGCTCGACGCCGCGGCACCCCTCGGTGACGGGTTCATCGCCGTGGGTGTGGCCTACGTCGACGGCGACGCCGACCCGCTGGTGGTCACCTCCGCCGACGGCAAGGCCATCAAGGGCGAGAACGCCGGCGCCGGGGGCGGCGGCATCCAGCGCTTGCGTGACGTCTGCGTGGCCAACGGGACCACCATCGCGGTGGGCAGCGCGGGTGGCGCCGAGGGCTACGACGTGCTCGTGCGCCACCGGGCCGAGGACGGCACGTGGGCGGAGGTGACCGACGACGGGTCGTTCCGCGGCGGGGGCAACCAGCAGGCCTATGGCTGCGCAGCCGGCGAGGACGGGTTCGTGGTGGTCGGGTCTGACGACCGCAGCGGCGACGCCGACGCCCGGGTGTGGACGTCGGAGGACGGGCTCGACTGGACCCGCGTCGAGTCGGGCCTGCTGGGCGGCGGCGGTGACCAGTGGGCCAGCGCCGCGGCGGCCGTGCCCGACGACGAGGGCGGCGGCTGGCTGATCGGTGGCACCGACACCGCGGCCGGCGACGGGGACGCGGCCCTGTGGCGCCTGCCGACGGACGGTGAGCTGTCCCGCCGGGATCGGGGCGAGCCCGAGCTGGGCGGCACCGGCCGCCAGTCGGTCAGCAGCATCGTCGTCGACGACGGCCGGGTGCTCATCGCCGGCGCCGACCACGGCCGCGCCGGCCTCTGGGAGTCCGACACAGTGGACAGATAGCACAACACGCGCGCTGGCGGGGGGTGCGGGGGGCAGAGGCTCCTGCCGGAGCCCCCCGCCGTCGCTCGATCCGTGCTCTGCCGGTCGAGCGACAGG
>OCZV010000395.1_pt1 | contig 15992 bp, 15 predicted proteins | sample 1539051 | NCBI WGS metagenome assembly OCZV01 (sample SAMEA3113581, study PRJEB22503) | soil metagenome
ATTTTTTGTCTGATCTTGAACTTCTTCCTGGATCTTCAAAGGGGGCAAATAGAACTAAGTGGAGAAAAGGCACGAGATAGTGGTTACGCTGGTAGACCTAGGCTAACTGAAGTGACTATCTGCAGAACGACCCACTTAAGCAATCCTGATAAAAAGTCTTGAAGTAAGGTTACGCCTAATAGACCTGGAGTAAACTTCCTGTGCCAGACCCAGCTAATTGTCTGTTGAGAATTGATTTAATTTTATGTCCTACTTCTCTGTTCTTATGTTAGGTGTCAGCTCATCTATTTTATTTGATAATTGCAGCAGTTGCATGCCTTTATTTGTTGTCCTGTAGGCCCTTTCTCCTTGCTGATATTCTAACAATTCATTTTCCTGCAAGATTGTTAAGTATTCTTTTAATTGTTGATAAGAGAGAAATGCGCTATACATTATTTTAGTCTTAGTCACTGCCCCTCCGTTCGCTGATTCCAAAATAGTCCGGATTATGTCAGATCTGCTTCTGTTTTTCATCAACAAACTATAAGGAACACATCTATTTATGTGATATACCCAATTGGTTATAGAACTATCTTTGTTGTTTTGAATAAGAAGTTTGACCCAGGATACAAAATATGACAACTTTCCTTTCCAATTCATTTGATTTCATTAAGAGCATTGGTTTTCGATCAGATAACATTTACGCCTTCCGTCGTACATTTGTAATCAGCTTTTTGAAAGAGGAATATAAGTAATCTTCTTCGCATGACTGTTGTTAATTCAAGACGACTATCCATTTGATATTATTTCTAATAGTAGCGTAATTCAACAGCAGAATTCTATGAATGCCTTGTTGGCAACCACGATATCCATTTATTGATACTGATCCAGTAAATGCTTCGAAGCTATATGATTAAATTTAATAAAAAATAGTTCATTTCAATGGCCACGAAATGCACGCATCTCGTGAAGATTTCCTTATTGATAGGCACGAGAAAGCCGATGCAGTCCGAAGCAGATGGTGTTCAGAAGACTGGCCATAAACGTGCTTTCTTAAATTCCACTGCTGTCGGCCTTTTTGATTTCTAGATTGACTTTATCACCAACCTTTAATTGCATATCTTCATATTCTCTCATACTCATTTTAATTGTTGGAGAATCCCCTGATGCCGTCCCGCCTGAACCATGTCCACCGAACATGTTTGACATTGCCTTAGGTAAGTTTTTCATTAAGTCCTCAGGTGAGGTGAAAGCTCCGACACCAACGCCGAAAGGACTCTGAGGAAAGGTCTTGCCAGAGCCTCTTCCTGCTGTCTGCGCGTTGGACGTACCTGACTCGGTTAACGAAACATACACATATGGGCTTCCATCCTGAGAAGCTTCGATCTTCGAGATTACATAGTCTTTTTTCATCGTCATTTTGACATTTGGAAAGAAGAACTTATAATCTTTCAGAACTAGGACCTTTATACCTGCACTCGCATCTAGGAATTTAATTCAGTTGGTTACTGCGTCGAGAAGCGTAAACCAGAAATGCTGATTTGATTTCTTGAGACGACTTCGGGAAGAAAACACCGTGACAAACTGCAGCGATTCTTGAATACCAAAACAACATCTTCAGTATATAATTGAGTCCTTCTTAAGATTTTTATCTAATAGAGCTTCACAATCATGTATGGAAAAAACAAAAGGAGATGAACATCTTCATCACCCAATGTGTGAGGTTTGTCAAAAAGAGTTTAGTGATACGCACGAGCTTAGCGTCCACATAAACGAAGCTCATCGGAACGAAAGCAACTAATCCCCAGGGAAAAGACGGTTACTCTGAGTCCCCGGCTTACCGTACATTCGGTGAATTGTTGCGAGATCTTGCTGATCTCTAGCAGTAAAGACGGGGAACTGGGATTAATTTTCCTCAAAGGCACATAAATGAATATGTACGAGTGGATATGAATATGGAATGGGTTCCGGTAAGGCAGAAGCAACAAAGAACTTTGTGAAGGAATATCCTGCTGACGAGATCCAACAAATAGTCGTTGATGAACATTTGACTACAAAACAGATGCACAATTTGGAGAACCTAACAGAATTACCAGTAATAGATAGGGAAAGGCTAATCTTGAATATATTTTCTTCGAGAGCAACAGGGTGAAAAGCAAACTTAAGTCTTCTCCGATAATTTTACATTGTTAACAATCTGTCCTAATAATTCGTTTTGATGTCCCTTCGCTACTCATGTCATATCATCAACACGAATCTGTGCACTTCCAGACTTGGCAACAAATTCATCTATTTCCTCTTTTGATACTTCAATTAGGTCCAATTCATAGAGGAAGTTTGAAACTATCCTAATCACTTCAGCTTCGAAAGTCGTATGATCACGGCCCTCATGTATCCTTCGGCTTCCTTGTGAAAAGTACGTATAGATGAGATCATAAGAGGGAAGGGGGAGCCCAAATTCAGCCTGTCAATAAAAACAATCATCTTTGGGATTCTGTGAAAACCAAATTTCTCCTTGATTGCCAGATCAATTGAGGATCGAACATAATTCATTACATCCTCAGGATGTTCTTTGGCGTTTTCGTTGGCCTTAGCTAATTCTTCTCAAGCTTTAACATAACGTTTTCTCTCTGAACTTACGTAGGCAATTGGCTTTACATCGCCAACCTGTTCCCATCCTTGCTGTCTCATTAGCCTACGCATTTTTGAGAATCCCATTCAACCCATTTGGCTAGGACTTTTGTGAGACTTTCAACATTATGCAAATACCCTTGAACCTCCTTTGGTTTGGCGTATGCTAACCCATGGAGGCTGCTAATGAGTTTCTCGCTAACGCTGTTGGTATTGACAGGAGCCTCTTTTATTGTGTCGTTGAACAGAGAGTTCATCTTAACTACAAACTCATATATTTTATCAATAAAAACATCTATAATCCATCTTGATATTTCCTCACTGTGCCCATTGTTGGTGATCTTGTTTTCAAGACTGGAGTAAAGCTTGGCAATGTAGACTAGGTCTTGCCTCGTATCGGCTAATATCTGTTCAAAAACTTTCCTTGCTTGTTCACCTTCACACTGCTTTTAAATCGTTTAATGTGTTTGTGGTTATATGAAGAAACATGGCAGAGGAATTCAAAAAGTGTTTCTGAGCTGGGGAGATCTCTGGAAAAACCCAAAGAAAATCCGATAAAGCTGAATTTATGCAAGTATGAAACGACACGAAATTCAAAATACCATCTGCGGAATGGGCCGGGTCGGATTCGAACCAACGACCCCCGCCATGTCAAGGCGGTATCTTAACCAGGCTAGACCACCGGCCCCCAAGGAAGAGATTCTTCTCCTACTGTAAGCTATATTATAATATTCCAACCGCACGTCTCGCATTTAAAAGTCTTTCATCAAATCATGAGGTCCTAAATTATCCAGGTCAGAAATTAGAATATTCCTCAACTGTAATATATATAATCTATCTAACTTTAAGATTTAAAGCAGGCAGAACAGAGACTTGGGTTTCAAATCCAATAGAACAGAAAAAATATACTGCATCTTTCATCAAACTGAACCTTGCGATTGTCAAACCCACCTTTCTGCCAATGCTTGTCGATATTCTAAATCGTTTAGTCTCTTTTATAACGATCTTGCGCGTTGGCTGTTTATTACGTTAGCATTTACTGGTATTTTGTCAACAGGCTGGTTCGGTATACCACTAGTCCCCAGTTATTTTCTGCGGAACGAGATTGATATTCTCTCCTCTATCTTCACTTTGTTCAGCGCATTAGGTACGATTTGGGGAGTCATGGCTTACCGTGAATTTACCCTCTCTGCCAATTTGATAAATAACGCGAGAGATTTGGCTCGGAAACTTGATCCAATGATAGGAGACTATCAGTATCGGTCGTACAATCCAGAAACGAAGGATTATGAAATAGGATATGTTCCAATGGGTCCTATTGATTTCTGGGATAGAGAAACACAGGTGCCGGATTGGCTTGATAAGGGGAGATATTGGCATATTCTGCTTGGACTTCAGACTTCTAATAGGGAAATCGTATTGCAAGTTGTACAGGATCGCGATTTGCCATTCCTACAGGATCCTCGAAATGTTGCGCTTACCTCTAAGGAATTCCCACCTTCACAACCGTCATCTGAAAATAGGCTTAAGAAAAAAAAGTATCGCTATAGGGTAAAAATACCTCAGTGGCTAGTTATGAATACAGACCTTGCTCGCGTTGAAAGGCAAAAAGACAATTGGAACATAAACGATTCAGAATTGGGCTCGTTTCTGACACAACTTAATATGACACTAGCCAGGGCGTCCGAGGAGGTAGTTGAGAGAGAAAAACCTCGCATAAAATATCCCACGAAAATTTCTGCATTAGGGGTATATTTAAACAAAAGCCTCCCTATTAGGCTAGTATACAGACAGGTCATAAGACATTTTCCGGGAAGTAAAAAGCGGACTATTGAAAACACCAATGAGAATTTAGCTAATATTGCTGATAACAGCCTGGGAGATTCCATAGTCGATATAGCTCTCGATAAAGGGATTCCACAAGAAAAGTTGGACAAGTTTCGCATCCTCGTCTTATTTATTAAAAATGAATATAACAAACAAGGAATAGGTGAGGGCACTGCCAAGTATCATAATTTTCATCACAGTTTAGAGGTTACCTATCTTAGCTTACAGATGTTACCAAAAGAATTCCATGGGCAGATTTTCGGATGGAGAGATTATGAGCTCCTTCTATTAGCAGGTCTGTTACATGACTATGACCCTAGTGAGGCTCATCTAGGTTCATTAGGGCAAAATAAAAACGATGATGATACTCCAGTGCAACCCAGGGGGCCCAGAGTTTACCGAACGATTGAGGTATTAAGTAGGACGAGAATACTCGACGCGTACTTTACAATGAGTCCAATAGAATTTGAAAACTACTTTAGAGAGTATAAGTCTAACTTGCTTCTTCCCATAGAACTTTCAACAACCCATCCGGAGTATGTGAAAGTGGATTGGAAGCCAACCGAAAGCATGGCTGTCGAGGCATTGATATGGAGGACTGATTTTCCGTTTTTCAAGCAAAAAGAAGCCCAGGCTAAGTTTGATCGATATGTTTCTGACCTTGAAAGAAAAGGACACAGTCCTGCCAAAGTAAGAGCACTAGGAGAAGTGCTTTGGCTTGCAGACCTGTCAGTGACCTATATGGGTTCAGACCCGCTAAGAGCCTGGGATAGGGTGAGCAAACTTTATGATGAATTGTATCTCCCAAGATTTGAAGCAGTATCAAGAACCGATGCATTCTTCTCGGATTTTGCAGACAACGAAACATTCAAGGAACTAATAGGAATGCGAAATTTCCCCGAAATATTTAGACAAAGGTGGAATTTGGTATATCAGTTCTTTCACGAGGGAAACCCTTCTACACAACTAAACAGAACAATAAGCAGCGCAAGAAGACTTTATCTAAAGGTCAATTTGGAAGTCGAGATGCGAAATTGTGAAATGCTGTATAAGATGGCATCTAATCACTGGTCCGAGTATTTTATCGGGATAGGAAAAGACCAGAATGAGGTACTACGTGCAAAATCAACATTTGCCACCTTGGAGCCCCAGAATGCGTCTTCGTTCTGGGGAGATACCATAAAACTCATCCCTCGAGTTCTTGATAAATCGATAGATAATTTTTTCATCGTTCTTGCTGCGAGAAATACTTCTTTAAGCACTTTGAACTCTTTAAGTGTCCTCTTGCCTACTCTGAAAACGAAGCTGGCGAACGAAAGAGGAACAGTCCAGATTCTTACAGATCTCCATGCCGAAAGCGCATTGTTTGGAGAGCTAATGTCTTTGATAACAAGTGCATCATTTCAACTTAGCCATGGGGAAAAAGTATACTTCCCAATGGACTGGAATGACGGGTCCTTTCAGGAAATAGATAACTTAAAGGTACTCGCACTCCGCTGTAAAAGTAGCAGTGAAAGTGCACAATAATTATTGAAAATTTTATAGTCTGTCGTGCGGATGTGCCAGAAAATGTGTAGCACGAATGGATGAAGGCAGCCAATCGAGCAAAGCCTGTTATTGCATCAGTAGGGACCTCAAGTATTGAGGATAGCGAACTCCTGATTATGCCTGACGGGTTGTAAACCTGATATAGTGTTAAACTAGTTTGTATAGACTGGCTTTACCAGATCAGCAATATCGACCCAACATCTAGCGATTTTATCCATCGAATAGATGGAATTCAATAAGGATATGCTCGGCATAAACTCTTTTAATCCGTTACTGTGTGTTGATAACTCCTTTATCGAATCCATCAGTTGGTTAAATTTATAATAATATTTTATTACTTCTGAAGATTCAATTCTGTTATTACTTATGAAGGCGGCTACAGATTTTTCCTGCATTTTAACCGTCAGCATGCCTGCCTGCACTATCTCATTTAACAGTTCTTGGTTTCCAATATTTGGTAAAGTCTTGGTAAAATCTTTGATGTAGTCGCCTGCATTTTCCAGATGATTCGCGGCAATCCTATAATCCAGTATGTCTATGTTGCTTAAGTTGAGTTTAGATGCTAGTTGCTGATCCAGAATGGCACTACGCATTAACCTTACTAGGAGAAAATACTGTCGGTCAACCTCACCATCCCTGCTTATTATAGATTTTTTGATGTTATTTTCACCGCCTTTTCCCAAGAGATCAATTGTGTCTTTGTACATCCCTGATATGATTGTGCTCATTCTCTTCAAAATCTTTTCAACTACCAAAGTGCCAGCATCAAGCAAAAACTGACAGATTATGTTCGCGCTATCCTCCTCTATGATTTCCAATCCAGCGAGTTTGCGCATTGCATTTTTAATGCGATCTCGGTGGTCGAATCCTATTTGCTCGTTTCCCTTTATACGAATTATATCATAACCAAGAAGATATGCGCCATAAACCTGATTTACTACGGAATCCACTGAAAGGGGTGAATAGGCAATTGCTACTTGCTTTGGCTCTTCGCCGATTGAATCAGAAGAAAGTAAAGATAACGAGTTATCGCTGTGAACTTCTATAATTATAATACTCCCCTTTTTTAACTCGTTTTTCCTTACCCATTCGCTAGGCAGTGACACAAGAAAACTGCTTCCAATTTGTTGCAATCTCCTTCCGAATTTAAGCATAAAGTTTAAGCGGGTTTATACTAATTAAACATTATTTTTATATTTTATGATATCTATAAACCTGTGTGACTATGACGGTAGTTACAGCTTCTGCTGTTTCTACAGGTAAAGCTTATTGTCCAGGCCATATTACTGGATTCTTAGCAAGTGCATCCAATTTAGGATGGTCTAGCAAAAAATACTCAGACAAACGGTCCTATCTTAATATGGGTTCAACGGGAGCGGGACTTTCGATAGGCATTGGTCTTTCAAGCTTTGTAAAAGTTTGCGAAAAGCGGAACGATTGCACTCGGACGACTTATGATGTGCACATAAATGGCTCAAAGACAAACTCTAATATTGAAGTATCAAAGTCCGTGTTAGAAAAATATATCAGGCTCTTTCGAAAAAAATCCCACCATATCCAAGTAGAGCATGAAACAAGTTTACCGATAGGCTACGGTCTGTCGTCCAGTGGCGCGGCTGCATTGAGTCTGTCTTATGCCCTTAACACCGCTTTGAAGGTGGGGCTTAGCTTTGAACAAGCCGCCCAAGTTGCGCATTGTTCTGAGATCGAATGCAGGACCGGTCTGGGGAGTGTTCTTGCTCAGTATGTGGGTGGATTTGAATTAAGATGTGCTATGGGTGCTCCAGGAGTAGGAATGGCGTACAGAATTCCTTCTTTCAACAAGCAAGATCTTAAAGTTGTCATATTATGCCTTTCTCCGATGTCTACAAGAAAACACCTCATTCAAAAAAATACAAGGTTGAATGGCTTTGGAGAAAAGATGTTAGAACAACTTAAAACAACGAGAAACATCAGCGATTTTCTGGAAATGTCTTTTGAATTCGCAAATACTCTTGGATTAATCCAGGGAAAAAGCAGAGTTCTTGCCAAGAAACTTAGATCTCATGGATTTGGTTGCAGTGTGGCACTGTTTGGCAATACAGTCTTTTCGATAGTGAAGACAAGTCACGTGGTGGATGTCGTAACATGCTTGAAAGGAAATGGAGGTACGTTGCTGGTGTGTGACATAGATAATCAAGGAGCAAGGATCATTGATAGATAGAGGAATTTACGATATTCTCGATCGTCGCGAACTGAATCTTCCGAATTTCCATATTCCTCCAACCCACCCGCGAGCACGATCTCTTTTTGTTCGGGAAATGTTAGTCGAAGGATACAAAAGAGGCTTGGTCGTTTCAGAAGGGTTGATAGCGCATGGCAGAGGCGAAGCGTTTGACTATCTGCTAGGCGAAACAACTAGTAGCGTCGCGCGTGTTGCTATTAAGGCCGCCTCATCGACCCTAATGCTCTCGAGATGTCCCGTGATCTCCGTTAATGGAAACCTCGTAGCCCTATGTGCAAAGGCCATTGTAGAATTGAGTCAACTTCTGGGAGCTAAAATCGAAGTTAATCTCTTTTACAGGACAAATAAGAGGGAACAACTCATAAGAAAGGAATTGAGAAACTTTGGGGCTACAGAAATTCTAGGAACGAGTCTAACACAGCGCTCTATAATCCCTGAGCTACAAAGCGAACGAAGGCGAGTCGACCCTAACGGGATCTTGCGGGCTGACACCGTCTTAGTGCCTCTCGAGGATGGCGACAGGACCGAGGCGCTGGTTAAAATGGGCAAAACCGTAGTCGCGATAGATCTAAATCCCATGTCTAGAACGGCCCGCTCAGCAGATATAACTATTGTAGATAATGTCATAAGAACTCTGCCAATTATGGTTGCTATGGTAAAGAAATTGAAAGGAATTAGGATAGGGTATAGAGAAAAAGCATTGAGAAAGGCGGTTTGGCAATTTGATAACCGTACTAACCTTCTAAAATCAGAGTCAATTATGCGAGGGAATTTAGTAAGAAAATAGACATGGACGAGAGCAGCTCTAATAATTTTAATAAAATGGAGGGTGAGCAATTTTAAAAAATGCAAAGCAGATTCTTCAATGATGGAAACGGAAACAAGGTCAACGTAGATCGGATACTGGAAATGAAAAAAAAGAAAGAGAAAGTTGCTTTTATAGCTGCGTACGATTACTCCAGTGCCCTGATCTACGATAAAGCAGGGGTAGACGGAGTCCTTGTTGGGGACAGTGCCGCAATGGTTATGTTGGGATATGATAACACTGATCTAATCGGCATGCAGGAAATGCTCGTATTCTGCGGGGCCGTTTCAAAGGCAGTGAAAAGAGCATTGATTATAGGCGATATGCCATTTGGTTCTTATCAGAGCTCTCCTTCTGAAGCAATACAAAACGCCGTGCTCTTCGTAAAGGCGGGTTGTGACGCAGTAAAAATTGAAGGAGGTACCGAAGTATCACCTATAATTAGGTCTATTGCGGGGGCCGGTATTCCCGTCCTAGGTCACATTGGTTTTAAGCCGCAGACTTCACGTTTATGGAATAATCAGAAGCTTCACGGGAAAACGTCTGAGACCGCCTTGCTACTAATTGAAGACGCAAAAGAATTAGAGAAAGCGGGTGCATTTGGAATAGTATTAGAGATGGTGACCGATGAAGTTGCTGCACTAATTACGCGAAGTCTCTCTATTCCTACAATTGGAATAGGATCAGGTTTGAACTGCGATGGTCAAGTCCTTGTGTCACACGATCTCCTGGGAATGCAAGAGAATATTCAGTTAAAGTTTGTAAAACGCTATGCCAGTCTGTATGACATCATACATGAAGCAGTTTCTTCGTATACGAAAGACGTTAAAAGCAAGAATTTCCCGCAAGAAACCAATTGTTTCCATATGAACGGAGACGAATTCGCTAAGGTTTTGCAAACGCTGAAAAAAGAGAAAAGAGCCAGCCTAAATGACTGATACGAACGTCTATGGCCCTCGGCTGAGGAAGAGGAGATGGTAATTGAGCTTTACTGATGATAGTGATAACAGTATTAGCAAGTCGGTAAATTCTCTTGTGAAGGATATCTTTTGTTCCAATAGTCAAAAACTACTCGGAAAAAGGATAGTAATATGTATCACAGGAAGTGTGGCTGCGTACAAAGCGATAGACCTTACGCGTCTGCTAATCAGACATGGCGCTCAAGTATACCCAGTGATGTCAGCAGCGTCTGCCGACTCTGGTCGATTGTTGACAGAGGATATAATGAAATGGGCTTCGGGTAATCACGTAGTTACAAAACTCACAGCAAACCTGGAACATATTTTTCTTGCTGACTATAATATGTCAGACCTTATTCTTGTTTACCCTTGTACGGCAAATACAATTGGAAAGATTGCAAACGGAATAGATGACACGTCAGTTACCTCGGTCTTAAGCGTCGCCCTCGGGTCTAAACTCCCAATAATCATTGCTCCTGCGATGCACCAATCTATGTATTCGAATCCCATCATTAACAAAAATATCGAAACCCTCAAAGAGCTCGGCGTTCAGTTCGTAGACCCATTGGTTTCAGAAAATAAGGCCAAGTTAGCAGATCCAGAAGAGGTACTTCGTGTTATTTCACTTCTTTTGGATAAAAATGGAGAGTCTCCTCATGCAGGTATCCAAGAACCAAAGCACGGACACACAAGCGTAGATAGAGAGGAAACTAAAACCCTATTTGGTAGAAACATACTTGTTACTACAGGAAGCACGATTGAGTTTATTGATCCAATCAGAGTAATAACCAATCTAAGTTCGGGTAAGATGGGAGTTGCTATTGCAGAAGAAGCATATGAAAAGGGAGCCAAGGTTACGTTGATATACGGTTTAGGTTCACATACGCAACGGGCTGTACCGGGAACCAATATTATCAACGTTAGCACCAGTGAAGAGATGTATAACGCGGTAATGAAAGAATTAGGGACCAAATATTATGATGCAGCTTTCATGGCAGCTGCGGTCGCAGATTTTAAGCCTCTTAGAAAGCATTCCAAAAAGTTGGAGACAAGAAAAAAGGGTATGTATACTTTGAAATTGTCTCGCACGAGGAAGATTGTCGATGAAATAAAAAGTTCCAGCAAGAATTCCAGGATCTTCTTGGTGGCGTTTAAAGCCAGCCACAATAAATCGAATGCAGAGTTGACAAATGATGCAATTAGGAAGATGCTGGAATGCGACTGCGATTTGGTTGTTGCAAACGACGTTGGGAGAAGAGGCTCTGAGACCGGATCTGAGACTAATGAGGTTGTAATGGTAGACAGAGAAAAAAAAGTTATTTGCTTTCCACTAATGGAGAAAAAATTTGTTGCAAGAAAACTGTTAGATCTCGTAGCTGCCCGACTTTATTAAGGGAAAATCGATAAGACATGATGAAATGTCACTCTGCGTTCACCTAGTTTATTTTCCTCCTGATGAAATTGTAGTTTCATCCTATTATGACCAATTCCTTTGTGAATTTACATAAGTTCTTCGTTTCCGCACTTACTATTACGCTATCTTCTATTCGCACTCCAAACCTATCCGGCAGGTATATCCCTGGTTCAATTGTTATCGACATATTGTTCTTCAACTTTTGTCTACTTCCACTCCGTAACCATGGTGGTTCGTGAACATCTAAACCAATTCCATGTCCTGTCGAGTGAACAAAAAATTCGTTAAAACCTGCACGATTGATGGTCTGCCTGCATATGTTGTCAATGTCTCCGCATGTTACTCCTGGGGATACCGCTTTGACACCAGATTTCTGGGACTCACAAACGATGTCGTATACCTTCTTTGTAAAGGAGGTTACATTCCCCAAGCCAAATGTTCGAGTGGCATCGGCGACGTATGCACCGTGCCTGAGGGTTAGGTCAACAATGATCATGTCTCCAGATTTGAATATACGATTCGTGACCTGCGCATGTGGCGAGGCACCGTTTGGTCCGCTTGCGATAATTAATGGATCCAGCGTCCATCTATAAGATGGAGGAGATGCTCCCATTTTCATAGCTTCGTATATGAGGTGAGCTTGTAATGTGCGTTCAGATGTACCTTCTCTTATTTTTTCTGTGCAAATCTCGTATAGTCTATCAAGTATCTCAGCGGTGCTCCTAATTGCACATATTTCTTCATTATCTTTTATCATCCTTGACAAGTAAAAGGGATGATTACTTGAAAGCAAAATTCGTGGACTGCTAAGTCTGCGGCATATCGTCTGAACAATAGAGTAGTCTGTGCAGTCAATACAAGTTTTAGTATTTCTTATGACGGAAACAAATTGAGTTAGCAGATTGCTTCCCCTTTCAGCAGAAATAATATCGCAATCTGTGGCAGTGCTACTAGCTCTTTCTTTCTCCAACTTGGGAACGATAAGCGTGGTTTTGAAGTCTGAATTACAAACTACTACACCTTCCCCCCAGAAACCAGTCAAATAATATATATTTTCAGGAGTAAAGGCCCCTATTGTGTCACAGTTAAATGTTTTTTTTGCATATCTTAAAACCGTTTGACGGCGAATTCTCTTCATGGGCTGTTATAAGTATACTGGCAGAGCCCGTTTTATCCCTAGCGAAAAATGACTCCCTAATTATAAATAGCCGCGTCTATTTTCGATTACTGACATTTACAATGGAATATTTAGTCATGTTGCCTGGACCGACAAATGTCCCAAACAGAGTTATGAATGCAATGCTTGCACCGATAATTAATCATAGAAGCCAAGATTTTCGCATTTTGTATAAGTCGTTAGTAGAGAAAATAAAAAAGACATTTCAGACCAGCAATGATATTATTTTGTTAACAACCTCGGGGACAGGTGCCGTTGAGGCATCGGTAGTTAACCTGATAAAGAAAGGTGACAAAGCGATCGTTCCTGTAAGCGGCGAATTCGGCTCTAGGCTTGCAGATCTAATTGACAGCTGGGGAGGGAAGGCAATACGTGTGCCTTCTCCATACGGGGAGAACCCTCCGTATGAAAAAATTGAGGAAGCCTTTGATCAAAACAAAGATACCAAGGCAATTTATGCGGTTTACAATGAAACTTCAACTGGGACTACTATTAGATATATGGACAAATTAGGGAAACTGTGTTCAAAGAACGGAGCATTCTTCGTCGCAGATGCCGTATCAATTTTAGGAGGAGACGAGTTGCCTGTTGACAAGTGGAATATTGATATATGCGTGACCGCCTCACAGAAAGCTCTAGCGGCCCCTCCCGGGGTTTCTCCTATAGCAATCAGTGAGAGAACGAAAAAATATATTCAATCAAATCCTCCTTCGATACTTTATCTGAACCTTAAACGATACTTCAAATATTATGAAGAAAATTTTGAAACGCCCTTTACGCCTGCCCTTCCATTATTCTATGCATTCAATGAAGCTCTAGATATCGTTTTGGAAGAGGGCTTGGATAAAAGAGTTCGTCGGCACAAGTTATGCGCTGAAGCATTTTACAGCGGGCTAAGCGCGCTTGGCCTTCCACCTTTCGCAAGAGAAGATGCACGTAGTAACGTAGTGATAGCTGCCAAATATATTGACGGGATGGATGATAAAAAATTCAGGGCGCTAATGTCCAATGAGTTTAGAGTTCTGATAGCAGGCGGCTTTGGTGATCTTAAGGGTAAGGTATTTAGAATTGGTTCTATGGGAGAGGTAAATAAATACCACGTCACGAGAACACTATCTTCAATTATATCATCTATGAACTTGCTGGGTCTAAAAGTTGATGAGGACGCTTCCTCTGCCGCGCTCGAGAAAACCGCAAAAATTTTATGAACTCGAGTGCATACCTATTAAACTTAATATATGGTAAACCAGTAGCGGATTTATGGCGCTCGAAAAAGGCTCTCTCATTCTTATAGACTATACAGCAAAGGTCAAAGACAATGATCTAACCTTCGAAACTACAAGAGAGGATGAGGCCAAGAAGTCTGATACATATGATCCAACTCGCAGGTATGAACCTCGGCTGATTTCGGTGGGCGAGGGATGGATATTAAAGGGGTTGGATGAAGCATTGGCAAACGCCAACATTGGTGATAAATTGAGCATTCAAATTTCCCCAGACAAAGGCTTTGGGGAAAGAGACCTAGGTAAAATAAGAATGATTCCTCTCCGCAAGCTAGGCGATAAGGCTGACGAGCTCAAAGTGGGAGATACTATAGAATTGGACGAGCGCGTGGGAATTGTTAGATTCATAGGTTCGGGCAGGGTTCAAGTCGATTTCAACCATAGATTCGCAGGGCGCACGCTGGTTTATGATGTTGAGGTAACCAGGAAACTTGAAGACGACAATGACAAAGTGCTGTCCCTTATAAAAAGACGGCTTCCCATAGACGATCAGAAGATAAAATTTGCTTTGGAGGATTCTAGCATAAAAATAGATTTACCGGAGGAAACATTCCTTGTTGATGGATTACAAATCATTAAAAGAGCAATTGCGAACGATATATTCAAATTCATACCACGATTTGAGGCGGCTTCGTTTGTAGAAACCTATGTATCTCAGTCGTCCGTATCTCGGAAACCGGAAGAGCTCAAACAAGAGCAACCAAAGACACTCGAAAAGAATGCTCAACCCGCCCAACCTCACTCAACATAAGCATCTATTTATCACAATTGCATGTCCACTATAACCGCCTGAACTACTGGTCATTGGAAATAGTAATTTAAATTAGGCTGGTCACATAGACAACACTAAATGATGGCTAGCACATCTTGGGGGATTATGGGGGTTGTTTCTGACGGTGACTTATAATGACCGTTGAACTCAGGTCCAACACTTAGAGCAATTCTACATCTTCCAATAGACGTTGAGCTGATTGCTCATCCAAGTTCACCTTCTTTAATATTGTATACCGTTCGGGTCTGAGAGACTGAGCTAGTAGGAGAGCCTTCACGAGTTCAGATTGTTGTACGTTTATTTCCCTAGCGGTAGTCGGGGCGTCTATGTTTTTAAGAGCTTTTACTATTTGCTTCCAATCTAAGTTATGAAGTTTCGCCATTATTATTGTTCCTAAGCCCACTCGTTCTCCATGCAATCCGCAACTGTTGCCGGCAATGTACTCTAGGGCGTGACTGAATAAATGCTCAGAGCCGGAGCATGGCCTGCTGCTGCCGGCAATACATGCCGCTACTCCAGCGCTAATAAGCGCTTCAATTATTGTTCTAACCCCGAAAACATTATTATTTCGAAATTTATATGATTGCTTAAGAATTATTTCAGCGCTCATGCAGGCAAGATTAGCGGCGTAAGTACCGAAATACTCGTTCTTTTCATCTCTAGCAAGTTCCCAATCTTTTACAGCTGTTACTTTTCCGAGGAGATCTCCGCAACCACTTGCCAATAATCTCCTGGGCGCTTGAGAAATTAGCCTCGTATCAGCCAAGATCCCTATAGGAGAATTAGCTTTAATGGAGTGGGGTTTTTCTAGACCCCTTATGGAGACAAAAGGGCTTGCTATCCCATCATGAGATGCAGAGGTAGGAACACTAATGAATGGTCTTGAGAGTCGAAAGGCCGTCATCTTAGCCACATCGACCGAGCGCCCGCCGCCGAGCCCTAAAATAAAATCAGGGGAGTATTTTTCAAGATCTAGTTGCAGACTGTTTACGGATTCAATCGACGCGTCTGTGACAACATGCCACGAACTTTTCAACAATGACTCCTCGATAGAGGCGAGGCACGGTTGGCCGGCTATCCCACGCACGGTATTGCCTGTCACTATAGCGATTCTTGATGCGTTGTTATTCAGGTCGTATAAAAAGGAGCCAAGATTGCTGATTACGTCATCGCCTATCAATATTTTCCTCGGGAGCTCCATCATATGAGCTGGAGTAGTATTCAAAACCAAGATTCATCCTATGTGGATGCCTAAAAATAAGTATACTCTGTATTTTGCGGACTGAACTGTTTTAGTTCAGGTTTATGAGTTAGCCTACTTGCTCATCACCTAAAGGAGTCGAAGGTTGTTCGTCACCTGCTTGCTCATCACC